>JAAIGE0100224847.1_pt1 | contig 10754 bp, 8 predicted proteins | sample 6487951 | NCBI WGS metagenome assembly JAAIGE01 (sample SAMN13974128, study PRJNA590717) | phyllosphere metagenome | biome: tomato field; feature: multiple bacterial spot infested tomato fields; material: tomato leaves; isolation source: leaves from tomato fields | host: Solanum lycopersicum ... | reverse complement strand
GCGCCCGGCCAGTTCCGGCAGCACCAGGCCGACCGCTTCGGCAGCGCCGGTCTTGGTGGGAATCATCGACTGGGTGGCCGAGCGCGCGCGGAACAGGTCGCTGTGGTACACGTCGGAGAGGTTCTGGTCGTTGGTGTAGGCATGGATGGTGGTCATCAGCCCGCTTTCGATGCCCAGCTCGCGCTGCAGCACCTGGGCAACCGGTGCCAGGCAGTTGGTGGTGCACGAGGCGTTGGAGATGACCTGCTGGTCGGCGCGCAGGCTGCCTTCGTTGACGCCGTAGACGATGGTCGCATCCGCGCCCTTGGCCGGAGCGGAGATGATCACCTTGCGAGCGCCGGCGCTCAGGTGGGCAGCAGCCTTGTCGCGATCGGTGAACAGGCCGGTGCATTCGAACACCACGTCGACGTCCAGCTCCTTCCAGGGCAGTTCGGCAGGATTACGGATCGTGCTGACCGCGATGCGGTCCCCATTGATAAGCAGGTTTTGCCCGTCGACCTCGACGGAGGCGTCGAAAATGCCGTGTACGCTGTCGTACTTGAGCAGATGAGCGTTGATGGCGCTGTCGCCCAGATCATTGATGGCGACGACTTGCAGCTTTTCGCGATAGTTCTGGGTATAGAGTGCCCGGAGCACGTTACGGCCGATACGGCCGAATCCATTGATGGCGATTCGTATAGTCATGAGCCTTGATCCTGATTTGTTGTTTTAAAAACAAGATTATTCTCATGAAAGTAGAAATCAAGCGTTTTAGCTGTCAATATTTTGATAAAAATACAATTCGAAGTGCTACCCGCTAGCCTGGAGTCGACACCATGCATCCCCGCATCCTCGAGGTAACCGACCGTCTGATCGCCCGCAGCCGCGCCACCCGCGAGCGTTACCTGGCGCAGATGGCCGCCGCCGACAGCCAGGGCCCGCACCGCGGCGCGCTGCAATGCGCCAACTTCGCCCATGGCGTGGCCGGTTGCGGCTCGGCCGAAGACAAGCAGCGCCTGCGGCTGATGAACGAGGCCAACGTCGGCATCGTCACCGCCTACAACGACATGCTGTCCGCCCACCAGCCTTATGAACACTATCCGGAATTGATCAAGCAGGCCCTGCGTCAGGTCGGCTCGGTGGGCCAGGTGGCCGGCGGCGTACCGGCGATGTGCGACGGCGTGACCCAGGGTGAGCCGGGCATGGAGCTGAGCCTGGCCAGCCGCGAAGTGATCGCCATGTCCACCGCCGTGGCGCTGTCGCACAACATGTTCGATGCGGCAATGCTGCTGGGCATCTGTGACAAGATCGTCCCGGGGCTGATGATCGGCGCCCTGCGTTTCGGGCACCTGCCGATGATCTTCGTGCCGGGCGGGCCGATGCCCTCGGGCATCCCCAACAAGGAAAAAGCCGAGGTCCGCCAGCTCTATGCCGAAGGCAAGGCGACCCGCGAGCAACTGCTCGAATCGGAGATGAAGTCCTACCACAGCCCCGGTACCTGCACCTTCTACGGCACCGCCAACACCAATCAGGTGGTGATGGAAATCATGGGCCTGCACCTGCCGGGCTCGTCGTTCGTCAACCCGTACACGCCGCTGCGTGACGCGTTGACCGCCGAGGCCGCCCACCAGGTGGTGCGCCTGACCCGCCAGGGCGGCGAATACACGCCGCTGTGCCGGATCATCGACGAGAAGGCCATCGTCAACTCGGTGGTGGCCCTCAACGCCACCGGCGGTTCGACCAACCACACGCTGCACATTCCGGCCTTCGCCCGCGCTGCCGGCATCCAGCTGACCTGGCAGGACATGGCCGACCTGTCCGCCGTCACCCCGACGCTGGCCAAGGTCTATCCCAATGGTCAGGCCGACGTGAACCACTTCCATGCCTGTGGTGGCGTGCCGTTCATGGTGCGCACGCTGCTCGAAGCCGGCCTGCTGCACGAAGACGTCTACACCGTCGCCGGTCAGGGCCTGTTGCGCTACACCCAGGAACCGTTCCTCGACGGCGAGCGCCTGGTCTGGCGCCAGGGCCCGGAGCAGAGCCTGGATCGCAACATCCTGCGCAGCGTGCCGGAAGCCTTCTCCCCCGAGGGCGGGCTGCGGGTGCTGACCGGCAACCTCGGCAACGGCGTGGCCAAGGTGTCGGCGGTGGCGCCGGAGCATCAGGTGGTCGAAGCGCCGGCCCGCGTCTTCGAAACCCAGGTCGAGCTGGCCGAAGCCTTCAAGGCCGGTGAGCTGGAGTGCGATTTCGTCGCCGTGGTGCGCTTCCAGGGGCCGAAGGCCAACGGCATGCCCGAACTGCACAAACTCACGCCGTATCTGGGCATCCTCCAGGATCGCGGCTTCAAGGTGGCGCTGGTTACCGATGGGCGGATGTCCGGCGCGTCGGGCAAGGTGCCGGCGGCCATTCACGTCAGCCCCGAGGCCTGGGATGGAGGCCCGCTGGCGCGGGTGCGCGACGGCGATCTGATTCGCGTCGATGGTGTGACCGGGCACCTGCAGGTGCTGGTCGACGACATCGCCTGGAACGCCCGCGAGATAGCGCCGCGCCCGCAAGGCACCGGCGTCGGTTGTGGTCGCGAGCTGTTCGCCTTCATGCGCGCCGCGTTCAGCCCCGCGGAAGAGGGCGCCAGCGCCTTCACCGCCGAACTGGATTCGCTGCGATGAGCCTGGCGCTGGTGGGCGACATCGGCGGCACCAATGCGCGTTTCGCCCTGTGGCGTGACGGCGGCCTGCATGGCGTGCGGGTATCGGCGACTGCCGATCACGCCACCGTCGAACAGGCCATCGTCGCCTACCTGGCCGCCGAAGGTCTGGCGCTCGGCGACGTGCAAACCATCTGCCTGGCCTGCGCCGGGCCGGTGGAAATCGATCCGTTCCGCTTCACCAACAACGCCTGGCGCATCGACCGCCAGGCGTTCTGCGCCGAGCTGCAGGTGCGCGAGCTGCTGCTGCTCAACGATTTTTCCGCCATGGCCCTGGGCATGACCTGCCTGCAGGACGACGAGTACGTCACCGTCTGCCCGGGTGTGGCGCAGCCGGGGCGCCCGGCGGTGGTGATCGGCGCCGGCACCGGCCTGGGCGTCGGCACCTTGCTGAGCCTGCCCGATGGCAGCTGGCACGCGTTGCCGGGCGAGGGCGGCCATGTCGACCTGCCGGTGGGCAGCAACCGCGAGGCGCTGATCTGGCAGGCACTGCATCGCCAGCTCGGCCACGTCAGCGCCGAGGCCGGAGCACTCAGCGGCAACGGGCTGCTGGCCTTGTACCGCGCGACCTGCGCGGTGGATGGCCAGCCGGCATCGCTGCAGAGCGCCGCTCAGGTCACCCGTGCGGCGCTCGAGGGGGAGCCATTGGCGGTCAACGTGCTGGAGCTGTTCTGCTGCCTGCTCGGCCGTGTGGCGGGCAACAACGTGCTGACCGTGGGCGGCCGAGGCGGCGTGTTCATCGCCGGCGGCATGGTGCCGCGCTTCGCCGACTTCTTCATGGCCAGCGGGTTCTCGCGCAGCCTGCGCGACAAGGGCTGCATGAGCGACTACTTTGATGGCCTGCCGGTATGGCTGGTCACCGCGCCTTACCCGGGCCTGGTCGGCGCGGGTGTGGCGGTGGAGCAGCACCTGCGAAGGAACTAGCAACTCGTCTAGCATCGCCGATAACAAAAACAAGGATCATCGATGTGAGCCCAACTGGAAAATCCATCCTGCTGGTCGACGACGACCAGGATATTCGGGAACTGCTGCAAACCTACCTCGGGCGTGCCGGCCTGCAGGTGCGCACCGTGGCCGATGGCGCCGGGTTTCGCGAGGCGCTCTGCGAAGGCGGCGCCGATCTGGTCATTCTCGACGTGATGCTGCCCGACGAGGACGGCTTCAGCCTGTGCCGCTGGACCCGCGAGCACCAGCGTTTCGCCCAGGTGCCGATCATCATGCTGACCGCCAGCTCCGACGAGGCCGACCGGGTCATCGGCCTCGAGCTGGGCGCCGATGACTACCTCGGCAAACCGTTCAGCCCCCGCGAGTTGCTGGCGCGTATCAAGGCGCTGCTGCGCCGAGCGAATTTCGCCCAGGAACGCGGCGCAGACGTGCTGGCGTTCGACGAATGGCGCCTGGACATGGTCAGCCATCGGCTGTTTCACCTCGACGGCGAGGAAGTGCTGTTGTCCGGCGCCGACTTCGCGCTGCTCAAGCTGTTTCTCGATCACCCGCAGCAGATTCTCGACCGCGACACCATCGGCAATGCCACCCGCGGCCGCGAGATGATGCCGCTCGAACGTATCGTCGACATGGCCGTGAGCCGCCTGCGCCAGCGCCTGCGTGACACCGGCAAACCGCCGCGGCTGATCCGCACCGTACGTGGCAGCGGCTACCAGCTGGCCGCCGCCGTCAGTGCGCAGGCCGGCAATGCGCGCTGACTGGCGTCGGCTGCTGCCGATTCCCCGTTCACTGCTGGGCCGCATGCTGCTCCTGACCCTGCTCTCGGTGCTGGCGGCGCAGACGTTGTCCAGCGCCATCTGGCTGTCGCAGTTGCGCGCCACCCAGCTCGAAGGGCTGGTCACCACGGCACGCAGCCTGGCCCATTCGATGTCGGCCAGCGTGCGTTACTTCCGTTCGCTGCCGGTGGCCTATCGGCCGATGGTGCTCGACCAGTTGCGCAGCATGGGCGGCACCCGCTTCGTGGTCAGCCTCAACGACCGCCCCTTGAGCATGCACCTGCTGCCCGAAACGCCGCGCAAGCTGGCGGTGACCGAGGCGGTCAGCGAAGTGCTGCGTGCCTCGTTGGGCAACCAGGCGGACATTTCCGTGACCTTCGTCAGCCCCGATGACCTGCGCATCTTCAATGGCGGCCTGAAACTCGACGAATTGCCGCGCTCCTGGGCCCATTACGCCCTGACCCTGGAGCCGGTCAACCCGCCGGTGCTGGTCACCCAGATCCAGCTGGCGCCCGGCGAGTGGCTGTATATCGCCTCGCTCTTGCCCGAGCCCTACACCAGCCTGGAGGAGCCGGTACTGCCGGCCCAGCAGCTGTGGTTCATCCTGCTCAGCAGCGGCTTCCTGCTGTTGTTCATCGGCATTCTGGTGCGCTGGCAGAGCCGGCCGCTCAAGCGCCTGGCGCGGGCCGCGCGACACATGTCGCTGGGCGCCGACATCGAGCCGGTGGAGGAGGCCGGCGGCAAGGAAGTGGTGGAGGTGGCGCGGGCCTTCAACGCCATGCGCGAGCGCATCAGCCGCTACCTGACCGAGCGTGCCCAGCTGTTCAGCGCCATTTCCCACGACCTGCGCACGCCGATCACCCGTCTGCGCCTGCGCGTCGAACTGCTCGACGACGAAGCCCTGCAGACCAAGTTCGGTCGCGATCTCGACGAGCTGGAACTGCTGGTCAAGGGTGCGCTGCAGTGCGTCAAGGACACCGACATCCACGAGAACATCGAGTCGGTGGACCTCAACCAGCTGCTGCATTGCCTGGTCGAGCCGTACCTGGCACCGACCGGCAATGGCCGGGTGACCCTGCATGGCGAGGCGGGGGCGGATTACCTCGGCAAGCCCCTGGCGTTGCGGCGCTGTATCGGCAACCTGGTGGACAATGCCCTCAAGTACGGCCACCGCGCCCATCTGCACGTCGAGGACGACGACGAGGCCTATGTGCTGCACGTCGACGACGAGGGGCCGGGGGTGCCCGAGCAGCGCCTCGAACAGGTATTCGAGCCGCATTTCCGACTGGCCGGGCAGCAGCAGGGTTATGGCCTGGGCCTCGGCATTGCGCGCAACATCGCCCATAGCCATGGCGGCGAGGTGAGCCTGCAGAACCTGCGCGAAGGCGGACTGCGGGTGACCCTGCGCCTGCCGCGAATGCCCGATTGAATGTCACTGTTTGGTGACAAAACCGCCGGCCTTCGTTACCTGAGCGGCCCTGGCACGCCAGTAGACTCGGGCGACCGCAGCCCACGAGCCGCCTGGGCAGCTTGCCCTTGAAGCGTCGGCTCGCTTGCATGGAATAACAACAATGATCGCACCCCCATTGCCCGCCGACAGCTGGCTGGTGAAGCCCGCCCACCAGGCCTGGCTGAATGCCGAAGGTTTGCGCCTGCTGCCGTTCGCACGGGCGGCAAAAGTCGAGCATGGCTTCGCCGCCCTCGATGCAAGGGGCGCGCTGGCGCCCGATGCCATCGCCGAGCTGATCCACACCACACGCATGACCCACTGCTTCGCCCTGGCCCATCTGCAAGGCATTGCCGGCTACGGCGAGCTGGTCGATCACGGCGTCACTGCGCTGCAGGGCCGGCTGCGTGACGAGGTGGCCGGCGGCTGGTTCGCCGACGTCACCCGCGAGGGCGACAAGAGCGCCTACCTGCACGCCTTCGTGGCCCTGGCCGCCAGCTCCGCTCGAGCGGCCGGCAGGCCAGGGGCCGAGGCGCTGCTGGCCGAGGCGATCAGGATTCTGGAAGCGCATTTCTGGAGCGAGGAGGAGGGCGCGCTGCGGGAAAGCTTCAGCCGCGACTGGTCGCAGGAAGAAGCCTACCGCGGCGCCAACAGCAACATGCACGGCGTGGAAGCCTTTCTCGCCCTGGCCGACGTCACCGGCGACAGCGTCTGGCTGCAGCGCGCGCTGCGTGTCGCCGAACGATTGATCCACGGGCATGCCGCCTCCCGCGGGCACGTGGTGGTCGAGCATTTCGACCGCCAGTGGCAGGCTCTGCCCGACTACAACACCGATAACCGCGCCGATCCGTTTCGCCCCTATGGCAGCACGCCCGGCCACAGTTTCGAATGGGCACGCCTGCTGTTGCATCTGGAGGCCGCCCTCACGCGCGCCGGGCTGAAAGCGCCTGCCTGGCTGCTGGAGGATGCGCGCGGTCTGTTCACCCGTGCCTGTCGCGATGCCTGGTTGGCCGATGGCGCGCCAGGGCTGGTCTATACCCTCGACTGGCAGGCGCGGCCCGTGGTGCGTGCGCGGCTGCACTGGGTGCAGGCCGAAGCCAGCGCGGCGGCCGCGGCGCTGTTGCGGCGCACCGGCGAGCCGGACTACGAGGCCTGGTACCGGCGCTTCTGGGAATTCACCGCCAGCCATTTCATCGATCTGCAAGAGGGCAGCTGGCACCATGAGCTCGATACCGGCAACCGGCCGGCCGCCAGCATCTGGCCGGGAAAGCCCGACCTCTACCACGCCTACCAGGCCGTGCTGCTGCCGCGCGTGGCGCTGGCGCCGAGCCTGGCCACGGCATTGGCCGCCATGTAACGGCGTGGTGACATTCATGCATCGCTTCGTTACCTGGCGGCCCGCCAACCCTGATTACACTCCCTGCAACGCAAGCGCCATGACTTGCCGCTAACAACAAGAAAGGTACTTCGATGAACGCGATCACCCGTCTCGCTACTGCCGTTTCTCTCGCCTCCCTGTTTCCCCTCACCGCGCTGGCGGCCGACTCCAAAGGTACGGTCGAAGTCGTGCATTGGTGGACGTCCGGTGGCGAAGCGGCAGCCGTGAAGGTTCTCCGTGAGCTGGTCGAGAAGGACGGCTACACCTGGAAGGACAGTGCCGTGGCCGGTGGTGCCGGCTCGGCCGCCATGACCGTGCTGAAGACCCGCGTGGTCTCCGGCAACCCGCCAGGCGCCGCACAGATCAAAGGGCCGGACCTGCAGGAGTGGGGCGCGCTGGATCTGCTTGCACCGCTGGACGACGTGGCCAAGGCCAACAACTGGGATGGCCTGCTGTCGAAGACCGTCGCCAATACCATGAAGTACGACGGCCATTACGTGGCCGTGCCGGTGAACATCCACCGCGTCAACTGGCTGTGGATCAACCCGGCAGTCTTCAAGAAGGCCGGCATCGACAAGGCGCCGACCACCCTGGACGAACTCTACGCCGCCGGCGACAAACTCAAGGCCGCCGGTTTCACGCCACTGGCCCATGGCGGCCAGCCATGGCAGGACAGCACCGTTTTCGAAGGCCTGGTGCTCAGCATCATGGGCGCCGAGGGCTACCACAAGGCGTTCGTCGAGAACGACGAAGCGACCCTGACCAGCCCGCAGATGGCCGACGTGTTCACCGCGCTGAAAAAGCTCTCCACCTACATGGACGACAACCGTGCCGGGCGTGACTGGAACCTGGCCACCGCCGAAGTCATCGACGGCAAGGCCGGCATGCAGATCATGGGCGATTGGGCCAAGAGCGAATGGACCGCCGCCGGCAAGGTCGCCGGCAAGGACTACCAGTGCGTTCCTATGCCGGGTACCGCGGGCAGCTACACCTACAACATCGACTCCATGGCCATGTTCAGGCTGAAGAAAGAGGGCGACATCGCCGCCCAGCATGCCCTGGCGCGCATCGCCCTGGAGCCCGAGTTCCAGTACGTGTTCAACGAGAACAAGGGCTCGATCCCGGTGCGCTCGGACCTGGACATGAGCAAGTTCGACAGCTGCGCCCAGGCCTCCATGAAGGATTTCCAGGAGGCCGACAAGAACGGCAAGCTGGAACCGAGCATGGCCCACAGCATGGCCACCAACCTGGCGGTGCAGGGGGCGATCTTCGACGTGGTCACCAACTTCATGGCCGACAAGAACGCCGACCCGAGCAAGGCCGGTGCGCAGATGGCCGCGGCGATCAAGTCCGCGCAGTAGCGTGAAGCGGGCCGCTGCCCTGCGGCCCGCCTGATTTCACCATCCGTTCGTGCGACAGGCACCGCGCCTGTCGCCGGCGGAGTTCGTCCCGAATTTCTCTACACACGGTAGGCCCGATGAGTGTCACTACGGTAATCGGCAAGGCTTCACCCTTCGATGCGCTGCAGCGCTGGCTGCCCAAGCTGGTGCTGGCGCCCACCATGCTGGTGGTGCTGGTGGGGTTCTACGGCTACATCCTGTGGACGGCGGTGCTGTCGTTCACCAATTCCAGCTTCATGCCCAGCTACAAGTGGGTGGGCCTGCAGCAATACCTGCGCCTGATGGACAACGACCGCTGGTGGGTCGCCAGCAAGAACCTGATGGTCTTCGGTGGCCTGTTCATCGCCATCAGCCTGGTCATCGGCGTGCTGCTGGCGGTGCTGCTGGATCAGCGTATCCGCCGCGAAGGCGTCATCCGCACCATCTACCTGTACCCCATGGCGCTGTCGATGATCGTCACCGGTACCGCCTGGAAGTGGCTGCTCAACCCCGGCCTGGGTCTGGACAAGCTACTGCGCGACTGGGGCTGGGAGGGCTTTCGTCTGGACTGGCTGGTGGACCCGGAGCGAGTCGTCTACTGCCTGGTGATCGCGGCCGTCTGGCAGGCCTCCGGCTTCGTCATGGCGCTGTTCCTGGCCGGGCTGCGCGGCGTCGATCAGTCGATCATCCGCGCCGCCCAGGTCGATGGCGCGAGCCTTCCGACCATCTACCTGCGCATCGTGCTGCCGAGCCTGCGCCCGGTGTTCTTCAGCGCGGTGATGATCCTCGCCCACATCGCCATCAAGAGCTTCGACCTGGTCGCGGCGATGACCGCTGGCGGGCCCGGCTACGCGTCCGATCTGCCGGCGATGTTCATGTACAACTTCACCTTCAGCCGCGGCCAGATGGGCATCGGCTCGGCCAGCGCGATGCTGATGCTCGGCGCGATCCTGGCGATCCTGGTGCCGTACCTCTACTCGGAATTGCGAGGCAAGCGCCATGACTAAGGCCTTCAGCCCAAGCCGCCTGGCGATTCACGCCACCCTGTTGTTCGCCGCCGCGCTGTACCTGGTGCCGCTGGTGGTGATGCTGCTGACCAGCTTCAAGACCCCCGAGGACGTGCGCGCCGGCAACCTGCTGTCGCTGCCCGACGCCTTCACCCTGATCGGCTGGGTCAAGGCCTGGGACGTGGTCGGCGGGCACTTCTGGAACTCGGCGAAGATGGCCATTCCGGCGGTGCTGATCTCCACGGCCATCGGCGCGCTCAACGGCTACGTGCTGTCGATGTGGCGCTTTCGCGGCTCGCAGCTGTTCTTCGGCCTGCTGCTGTTCGGCTGCTTCCTGCCGTTCCAGACCATCCTGCTGCCGGCCTCGTTCACCCTCGGCAAGTTCGGCCTGGCCAACACCACCACCGGCCTGGTGCTGGTGCACGTGGTGTACGGCATCGCCTTCACCACGCTGTTCTTCCGCAACTTCTACGTCAGCGTGCCGGATGCCCTGGTCAAGGCCGCACGCCTGGATGGCGCAGGGTTCTTCACCATCTTCGGGCGCATCCTGCTGCCCATGTCGGTGCCGATCATCATGGTCTGCCTGATCTGGCAGTTCACCCAGATCTGGAACGATTTCCTGTTCGGCGTGGTGTTCGCCAGTGGCGATGCCCAGCCGATCACCGTGGCCCTCAACAACCTGGTGAACACCAGCACCGGGGCCAAGGAATACAACGTGGACATGGCCGCGGCGATGATCGCCGGGCTGCCGACCCTGCTGGTGTACATCCTGGCGGGCAAGTATTTCCTGCGCGGCCTCACGGCTGGCGCGGTAAAGGGTTGAAAGCTGCTGCGCTCGCTCGCGGCACTTTCGAAGTGGAGAGAAGTAAATGGCAACGCTCGAACTGCGCAACGTCAACAAATCCTACGGCAGCGGCCTCACGGACACGCTGAAACGCATCGATCTGAAGATCGACGATGGCGAATTCCTGATCCTGGTCGGCCCGTCGGGCTGCGGTAAATCCACCCTGATGAACTGCATCGCCGGGCTGGAGAGCATCAGCAACGGCGCCATTCTGGTCGACGATGCCGACATCAGCGGCATGAGCCCCAAGGATCGCGACATCGCCATGGTGTTTCAGTCCTACGCGCTGTACCCG
>JAAIGE0100331536.1_pt1 | contig 10758 bp, 8 predicted proteins | sample 6487951 | NCBI WGS metagenome assembly JAAIGE01 (sample SAMN13974128, study PRJNA590717) | phyllosphere metagenome | biome: tomato field; feature: multiple bacterial spot infested tomato fields; material: tomato leaves; isolation source: leaves from tomato fields | host: Solanum lycopersicum ... | reverse complement strand
GGAGAGGCGCGTGCGCATCGTCGGCTAGGATTCCATCGCTGCGACGATCCGTTGGCGCGAGGTCTCGGCCATGCGACGGCGGCCTTCGATGTCCAGCGCGCGAATCGGCTCGAGAAAATGCACTTCGGCCAGCCGCGACGGTTCGCCCAGCAGGCGCACGATATTGGCGAAGAAACTCTCGCGCTCACCGAAGGCCACCACCGCCTGCGCGTTGCCGCGCAGCCCGTACCGCAGCGCCACCGGCTGTACCGGCACCCCGGCTTCCACCGCCGCCTGGAAGATGCGCGCATGGAACGGGCCCACTTCGGTACCGCCACGGGTACGTCCTTCCGGGAACACCCCCACCGGCTTGCCGCTTTGCAGGCGCAGCAGCATTTCCTGCAGCACCCCGCCCAGCGATTCGGTATTGCCGCGCTGGTGGAAGATGGTCTGGCCCTTGGTTGCCAGCCAGCCCACCAGCGGCCAGCCGGCGATTTCGCGCTTGGCCACAAACCCCATCACGCGCTGGCTGTGCAGGATGGAGATATCCACCCAGCTGAGGTGGTTGGCCACGAACAGGGTCGCGCCCGGTAGCGGCGTCCCGAAGCGGCGCAGGCGGAAGCCGAACACCCGCATCAAGGTGCCCTGCCACCAGCGGATCATCCGCTCCTCCAGGGTGTCGTCGTGCCCGATCCGGATCTGCGCCAGCGCCGGCACCACCACGCACAGCATGGTGACCGGCAGGCCGAGACACAGATGCAGCAACAACAGTGGCACCCGGTAGAGGTACCGGAACCAACGCAACGCGCCGCCAGCGTCGCGCGTGGCGTCCAGGGATGACTCGCTCATTCGACGAACGGAACCGGTAACGGGGAAGGAAGCGCAACCATTGTGACAGCAGCGTGGCCGCCGCGCAGTGCCGGCAGCGGATGACGCTGTTCCATGCATGCCGCTGCCGGGCGAGCTCAGCCATTGCTGCGCGCGACCACCGCCAGGGTCAATCGCGACACACAGACGCGTTTGCCGGCCGGGTTTTCGATGGTGATGTCCCAGACATGCGTGCTACGCCCCACATGTACCGCCCGTGCAGTGCCGGTCACCAGCCCCTGGGTGGCGGCGCGCAGGTGATTGGCATTGATCTCCAGCCCCACGCAGATCTGGGTCGACATATCCACGCACAGGTTGCCGGCGCTGCTGCCCAGCGTTTCGGCCAGCACCACCGAGGCGCCACCGTGCAGCAGGCCATAGGGCTGCCTGGTGCGCGCATCCACCGGCATGGTGGCGCGCAGCCAATCGTCACCGGCTTCGGTAAAGACGATGCCCAGATGCTCGATCAAGGTATCGCGGCTGGCGGCATTGAGGGCGGCTAAATCGACGGGTTCGCGGAAGGTCATGGGCTGGGAATGGGGAATGGGGAATGGGGAATGGGGAATGGGGAGCGCAAGAGCATCCCGGCGCCTGGGGCGCGATGCAACTGGGCAGTGCTGCCGATGGCAGACAGCATTTGTTGGGGCGCCGATGCACTACGCGACCTTCGCCCGTGACAACTGCAGCCGCTTCGGCGATTTCCGGCGTCCAGGGGCCGATTCGCAGCCAACTGCGTGCATCCAACCACAACGCGCTGCGCCGCGGGCACCGGCTGCTGCGACCCGCGCGGCACGCCAGCCGATCAGAGAATCGGTACCAGCCCGGCGCCGAAGGCGGTCAGCATGCGCACCAGCAGCCACTTCGGGCCGACATTGACCTCCGGAAAATCGCCCACCGCCACATAGCACTGGCGGAACTGCGGGTCCTGCCGCTTGAGCGGGAACGGGCAATCCGGGCCGGGCTGGAACTCGTAGTTGGTGGCGTAGCGCCATGGCCAGAAGTCCAGCACCGGCAAGGCTTCGGAGACCTTGCCCACGCTGTAGTTCAACCCGCTCAGCACCGGCGGCTTTTCGCGCGGCGCCACCGTCCAGGCATTTTCCGGGGCGACGTCGCGTTCGATGCTGGCAGCCAACGCCTGCGCAAAGCGCGCATCGTCGATCACCACGGCCGCTTCGGTGTTGTAGTTCTCGCTGCGCGGGTCGAAGTTGTGCGTACCGATCACGCCGATGCGGCGATCCACCACCAACGACTTGGCGTGCAAGCCCATGCGCGCACCGGCGCGGGTCACCGGCAGCGGCTTGTTGACCGCGCGCGTGCCCAGGAACGAGGGCCGCGTTTCGGTACGCAACACGCGCCGATCGACCTCGCTCCCGCCCGGCGCACGGCCGCCGCCACTGCCGCGCAGCACGCTGCCGGCGCTCGCGCTGGCGTTGCCTTCCGGGCCGCTGCTGCCGCGCATCGCATTGCCCGCTGCGCTGCCGCCGATCAGGCGATTGTTGCGGCTGTCCCGATTGACCTCGGAAGCGGGGTTGAGCGGGTCCGGCACCAGGTTGGCGTAATCCACCGGGGCGTCGAGCGGAAACGGCTTGAACTCGTACACATTGAAGCCCAGCTCGCGCATGTTGCGGCGTTTGAACTTGTACGAGAGCGCATACACGATGGGGTTGTCGGTGGCGGCCAGGCTATTGGTCGACACCACGATGCGCGGCGGCTGCGGGTGTTTGCGCAACGTGCGGAAGATCGCCTGCGCCTGGTCGGACAACACCAGGTACGGGGTCTGCAGCAGCACTTCCTGCTGCGCGCCGGCAATCAGGCCATCCAGTTCCGGCGCCGTGGACACCGCCTTGGCCGCATGTTCCCGGCGGTGCTTTTGCGGCAGATCGGCCACGTACAGCACACGCTGCACCGGCATGGCCGGGGTCACGAAAGCGTCGCGCACGAATTGCGGGTCGCGCGCTTCGCGGTCCACCCGCGCCACCCGGTCGGGCCGGCGGAACTCGGCCGGCGGCATCGTCGGCACGCCCTGCTCCAGCAGCAGGCGCCCGACATCGTTCAGACGCTCGGCCGGGACGCTGCGCCGGGCGCGCCAGAACGCATCGAAATTGGCGGCCATGGCGCGCACTTCCGGCCCGGCCAGAATCACGTCGCGGTCGCGGAAGTTGTACTCGCTGTCCCAGTCGTAATAGTCGTCCTGGTAATTGCGCCCACCGACCACGCCCAGCACGTCGTCCACCACCAGCAGCTTGTTGTGCATGCGCTGGTTGAAGCGGCGGAAGCAACACAGCACGCTGCCGGCATAGTCGAAGTAATTGAGTTTGACCTTGCCGAAGGTGGGGTTGTAGATGCGCAGCTGCAGGTTTTCATGACTGCTGGCCAGCGCACCGAGAATCTGCAGATCGGCGATCGCCGACAACTGATCGATCAGGATGCGCACCTTGACCCCGCGTTGGGCGGCGTCCACCAGTGCGTCCAGCACCATGCGCGCGCTGTCGTCCTTGTCGAAGATGTAGGTCTGCAGATCGATGCTGCGGGTGGCGCTGCGGATCAGGTTGAGCCGGGCCACCAGCGATTCTTCGCCGTGGTCGACGATGGTGGCGTAATGCCGCGGTGCCGCCGGTGTGGAGGCGGTCATCGCCTCCCCGCCCAGCGCGCGCAATGGCGAGGGTTGCGCACAGCGATCGGCCTGGCTGCAATTGACTACAGTGCTGCGTGCCGCGGCAGCGACACCGGCGGCACGGTTGCGTTCGGTTTGTGACAGGCTGGCGCATCCGGTGCCGAGCAACAACGTTGCCAGCACGCACACCCTCAACAGGCACTTCACGGGCGCCGCGCCTCCTGCAGGCGCCCACGCAGAATGAACGTCACCCTGTCGCCCAGGGCCATCTGCCACGCATTCATTCCGTAACGTCCACGCAGGACCGTCCCTCGACTGATCACGTCGCAATCATAGCCCGGCCGCGTGCATTCGGCCGGCACCACATGCAGCGTTTCCAGATGGGTGATTCCGCGGATGGTCAGGTTGCCGACGATGTCGCCACCCTGCTTCACCACTTCGTCGACATACGGCAGCGACTCGAATTCGACGACCGGGTACTGCGCAACGTCGAAGAAATCTTCCCCGCGCATCCAGCTGGTGTAGCGGTCCTTGCCGGGGATCTCCACCTGAGTGGCGTCCAGCCGGAAGCGCACCTGCTGACGCCCATCGGCCAAGGTCACCACATCACCGCGAAAACGCGGGAAAAACCCCTCGATCTTCATTCCGAAGCGCGTCTTGATCTCGAACCCGAAGCGCGATTGCGCCGGGTCGATGGACTGCACCTTCTGCTGCGCCATGCAGGGGAACACGACCCAGAGCGCGAGCCAGGCGTACCAGCGCAGCGACGATGACACGGATCAGGGCCACCAGAAGGCGGTCAGGCGGGCGATGCCCGGCTCGATGGTGGCGTCCAGCGGCAAGGCCAGCAACGCGATCGAGGCGGTGGGCATGCCGCGGTAATCGCCGGTCTGGCCGCTGTGCATCAGCGCTGCCAGCCGTTCCAGGCCAGGGTTGTGGCCCACCAGCAGCAGGCGCTCGGCCTCGCGATGTTCGTCCACCAGGCTGGCCAGGGTGCCGGGCGTGGCCTCATAGATGCGTTCGTCCAGCCGTTGTTCGATGTAGCCGGTGAGCTCGAGCACCGCCTCCAGGGTTTCGCGGGCGCGGCGGGCCGGGGAGCACAGCACCCGGTCGGGCACCAGCCGCTGCTCGCGCAGCCAACGCCCGGCCGCCTCGGCCTCGGCGATGCCGTGCGGCGACAGCGGGCGATCGAAATCGGCCTGGCCGGTATCGGCCGGTTCGGCGTGGGCATGTCGCAACAAGATCAATTCGCGCATAGGAACTTTCCGGTTCTAGGACTTCTTGAGCCACTTGAACAGCGGCTCCCAGTCCTGTTGATGGTCGCGCACCTGCGCCGAGCGGTAGTCGAACAAGCTGCGTCCCAGCCCGGCCATCACCACATAGGCCTGGGTGTCGCGCAGTTGGGTCACCAGCGGATACGGCCAGTTGCCGATCATGTCGGCGGCCTGTTGCGAGGTCTGGGTCCAGGGACGGGCACGATTGAGCACCAGGCCCACCGGCAGTTTGCGCTGATGCACGCGCGGCACCTTGGCCAGCGTGTTGAGAAAGCCGACCACCGCTTCGATATCCAGCGCCGAGGACAACACCGGTACCACGATGGCATCGACGTGGTCGAGAAATCCGCTCAGGTCGTCGGCCATGGCACCGGCCGGCGCATCGACGATCAGGGCATCGGTGCCGTCCGGCACGGCGCTCTGCCAGCTGCGGCGCTTGGTGGCGTCGATCGGCAAGACCGCACTTTCCAGGCTGGCGCGGCGCTCTGCCCAGCGGGTGGACGAGCCTTGCGGATCGGCATCTGCCAGCACGGTGCGCTGGCCTTGCAACGCCGCATGTGCGGCCAGATTGGTGGCGATCGTGGTCTTGCCGACGCCGCCTTTGGAGGCGGCCACCAGGACTGTCTTCATGCACGCCTCGCTTCCGGGAGCAAGCCGGCAGCGTACACCGCGGCAAGGTGAGGAAGTAGTCGAAACGCGTTAAACGCACTGCTGCGGGACAGGCAACGACAGCGCAGACCTTCAGCCGATGCGCGCAAGGCCTTGCGCCGCAGCTGTGCGTGGCAACGATGGAAGCCTGGCACGGCGCAAGATCGTCCACGCGTATCGCTCAGCCGCGGCGTCGCAATGCAGCATGGCGCCGATGTTGCAGGTGTTGGCGTACCACAGCCCGAACAAGCGCAAGCGTGTGCCTGCGGCGCCAGCGCGCTCTGGCTGCTGCGAGCGTTACGGTTTCACGCCACCAGCCGCGCCAGCAGCCAGGCCCACGCAGGCAGCGTCAGCAACGACAGCAGGATGCTGTAGCCGACCATCGCTGCAGCCAGGCGCGGGGCCAGCCGGTGCGAAATGGCCAGCGCGGCGGCGGTGATCATGGTGGGCATGGCCGATTCGAGCACGTTGGTCTGCAGCATCTGCCCATGCAGGCCCAGCCCCCAGGACAACGGCAGGGCCAGGACCGGCATCAGCAGCAGCTTGAACACCAGGCCCACAGCCAAGGGCTTGAGTTCGTCGGCAGGCAGGCGCAGCTGCAGCGAAAAGCCCACCGACAGCATCACCAGCGGCAACATCGCATCGGCCAGATTCTTCAGGCCCGAGCCAATCCAGGCCGGCGGTTGCTCGGGCATCAGGGTCAAGGCGAACAGCAGCGCCCACAACGGCGGGAACTGCAGCACGCGCATCGCGATCAGCCGTGCGGTCGGCGGGGTGTCGCCGCTGTACCGGGCCAGCACATACAGCCCGAACGTGGACAGCAACACGAAGGTGCCGAACTGGTCGTAGACCACTGCATACGGCAGCGCGTGATCGCCGATCAGCGCGCGCACCATCGGAAAGCCGATGAAACTGGAATTGGTAAACACCACACACATCAGCAGCGCGGCGTATTCGGCGCGGCCCAAGCGCAACAGGCGGCTGCAACCCCACAGCAACGGCACGATGATGGCGGTCAGCAGCCATGGCGTGGCAATCACCCCACCGAGCGACGCATCCAGATGCAGGCGCGGGACATAGGTCAGCACCGACGCCGGCAGGCAGATGTACAGCACGATGCGGTTGAGCACATCGGCGCTGTTGTCCGGCAACACCCGCAGGCGGGCGAACAGCAGGCCCAGCCCCAACATGGCCAGAATCAAGGCAAATGCATCTACCGCCATGCGCGATCGTGTCCGTTGGAAAGCGATGCACAGGATCGCATAGCGCGCGGTGCGCGCATCGGTGGATGCGTTGGCCTGGCTGGGGTGCAAGGTGCACGCCACCCGAGCTCCGGTCACCGCGGAGCTGCCACGACCGCATCGTTTCCCTATGCGGAAGCCAGCGTATCGAACACGCGGCGCCCTCGCCGCTCCGGACAATGCGTTGGTCAAACACGTCCTTGCACCGTGTTCCGCGATGGTGGGCGGACCAGGCCGTGGAGCAAGCTTGCAGCGCCGAGTGCGCGACACGCCGTGAACCCGTCCGTGGAGGCTCGATGGCGGGATCCATGCCGCCAACGGTCCCGCGATCGGCAAGCACAGCGCATCAGACAGTTCGTTGGTGACTCGATTGAAGGAGCGAGGACGCCGCGCCAGCCAGGCGACCTGCTGCTGTCTTAGCTCTGCGCATCGACCATCTCAACTGGTCCTTGCGCCCGCCGTCGCGGGACCTTACGCGGCACGGCTGCCGCGCAAGCGCCTACAAAGACGTACTTGCAGCGTGTCCTGCGATGGTGGGCGGACAAGGGCCCCGCAGCCACGCCACAGACCAACGCCTTGCTCTCCCGCATCGACCTCGCAACGTCGGTACGCCGAAGTTTTGAGCCGTGATTGGAATCAGGCGCAGACCTGCTCAGCCTTTCACCGAACTCGCGGAATCAACGTTAGACGTCTTCGTTTCAAGTAGCGGCAGGCCGACGCGCCAGATGGCGCCTGGCGTATCGGCCAATGGCGGCAACCGGTCGATTCACTGCACAAGCCGCGCTGCAGGAACTCCCGCAGCGCGGCGAAGCGCTTACGGAAACGCTGGCGGGTTGGCCTGCCAGGCCGCAAAGACCTCGGCCAGGCTGGCGCGCTCTGCCTCGCGCCATTCCGGCAACAGGCTGGCGTAGTTGGCGGTACTGCTCCAACGGTCCGGCCAGGTGCGCACGGCTGCGGCATACCACTCGACCGCCTCCTGCTTGCGTCCGGCGCGCCAGAGCGCCAGTGCAGCCGTGGTCGGCAGCCATTCCGGCGTGGCCGGACGGCCATTGGCCAGGTTGGCCCATTGCTGCAGCGCCTTGTCGGGCTGGTCGGCACGCAGCAGGTCCCATCCATAGTTCCAGGTGATGGCCCGGTACTGCTGGCTGCCGTTGGAGACCAGCGCCAGCGCGCCCTGATACAACTCATCGCCCAACTGGGTGCGCCCACCGGCGTAGGCCAGCGCCGCCAACTGCGCGCGCGGGTCGGCCGCGCGGGCGTCACGTTGCACCATCGCCGCCAGCCGGTCGACGACTGCATCGCCCTGGCCCTGTACGGCCACCACGGCCTTGGTGGTACCGCGGTCTTCGTCGAAATAGAACTCCTTGGGCTTGGGCAAGCTCTGCGCCTGCGCCAACGACCACACCCCTCCGAGCAGGGCCAGAGCGGCCCACGCGTATTTCCTTTTCACTGTGTTTTCCCCTGACAGCAAACGACCCCTTCCCGTCCCCATCCTACCCGCAGCGCGTCGGCTGCGCATCCGCACAGGGACGGGCGCGGAAAAGCTGACTGTTACACTTTGCACCGCCGTTTTGGAATCCGTCGGGTGCGTCAGATAGTTTCAGATGACATGCACCGGGGCCCAGCCACCCTTTCCGGGCACGCCATGACCAGTACCGCTGCGCTTTCTTCTCCCGACTCTGCCAACACGCCGGAGCTCGGCCGGGTGGATGCGGACTACACGCTGGACCACAAGTACACGCGCACCGATGGGCGCATCTACCTGTCCGGTGTGCAGGCGCTGGTGCGGCTGCCGCTGCTGCAGCGCCTGCGCGATGACGCTGCCGGGCTGGAGACCGCCGGCTTCATCAGCGGCTACCGCGGCAGCCCGCTGGGCGGGCTGGACCTGGAACTGTGGCGGGCGCGCAAACACCTGGACGCGGCCAAGGTCACCTTCACTCCAGGTCTGAACGAGGACCTTGCCGCCACCATGGTGTGGGGCACCCAGCAAACCAACCTGTTCCCCGGCGCGAACGTGCAGGGCGTCTACGGCATGTGGTACGGCAAAGGGCCGGGCGTGGACCGCAGCGGCGACGTCTTCAAGCACGGCAATGCCGCCGGCACCTCGCCGTTTGGCGGCGTGCTGGCGCTGGCCGCCGACGACCATGCCTGCCGCAGCTCGACCCTGCCGCACGGGTCCGAAGACGAATTCGTCAGCGCGATGATGCCCATCCTCAATCCGGCCGGAGTACAGGACATCCTGGACATGGGCCTGCTCGGCTGGGCGATGAGCCGCTACACCGGGCGCTGGATCGGCTTCAAGACGATTGCCGAAACGGTGGAATCGTCCGCCTCGGTGGACGTGGACCCGTTCGCGCGCACCATCGTGCTGCCGGAGGATTTCGCACTGCCGCCGGGCGGCTTGAGCATCCGCTGGCCAGACCCGCCGGTGGACCAGGAGATGCGCCTGCACCGGTATGCGATCGCCGCCGCGCAAGCCTTTGCGCGCGCAAACCACATCGACAAGGTGGTGCTGGATTCACCAAATGCGCGACTGGGCATCGTCACCACCGGCAAGAGCTACCTGGACGTGCTGCAGGCGCTGGAATACCTGGGCCTGGACGCGCAGGCCTGCGCGCAGATCGGCATCCGCGTTTACAAGGTCGGCATGACCTGGCCGCTGGAGCCGGCAGGGATCAGCGCGTTTGCGCAGGGGCTTGAAGACATCGTGGTGGTGGAAGAGAAAAAGGCCTTCATCGAGCGCCAGATGAAGGAACTGTTCTACAACTGGCCGGCCAGCGCCGGCGCGCGGCCGAGCATTGTCGGCAAGTACGATGAGCAGGGCGCGTGGATCCTGCCGTCCACCGGCGAACTGACGCCGGCCACCATCGCGGCGGTGATCGGCAGGCGCATCCTGCGCCTGCTGCAATCGAGCACGATCAATACCGATTCGATCCAGCAGCGGCTGCGCTGGATGGACGCCAAGGAAGCGGAAATGGCTTTGCCGCGCGCGCAATTCCCGCGCGTGCCGCATTACTGCTCCGGCTGCCCTCACAACACCTCCACCGCCGTGCCGGAAGGCTCGCGCGCGCTGGGCGGTATCGGTTGCCACTACATGGTGACCTGGATGAACCGAGCCACCGACACCTTCACCCACATGGGCGGCGAAGGTGTCACGTGGTCCGGGCAGGCGCCGTTTACCGACACCCCGCACGTGTTCCAGAACCTGGGCGATGGCACGTATTTCCATAGCGGCTCGCTGGCGATCCGGCAGTCGGTCGCCACCGGCGTCAACATCACCTACAAGATTCTCTACAACGATGCGGTGGCGATGACCGGCGGGCAGCCGGTGGACGGCACGCTCACCGTGCCGGACATCGCCCACCAGCTGCGCGCCGAAGGCATCCATGAGATTGCGGTGGTCAGCGACGACATCGGCAAGTGGACGCGGCGGCGCGAGCTGTTTCCGCCTGAGGTCGCGTTTCACGATCGTGGCGAACTGGATGCGGTGCAGCAGCACCTGCGCACCGTCAAGGGCGTGTCGATCCTGATCTTCGACCAGACCTGCGCCACCGAGAAACGCCGCCGTCGCAAGCGCGGCAAGCTGGTCGATCCGCCAAAGCGGGTGATGATCAATTCGCTGGTGTGCGAAGGCTGCGGCGATTGCGGCGAGAAAAGCTTTTGCGTGTCGGTGTTGCCGAAGGAAACCGAATTCGGGCGCAAGCGCCAGATCGACCAGTCCAACTGCAACAAGGATTATTCCTGCGTCGCGGGCTTTTGCCCGAGCTTTGTCACCGTGCATGGCGGTGCCCCGCGCAAGGGCAAGCGGCGCGACGCCAGCACGCTGCTGGACACGCTTCCCTCACCGCCCAAGCGCACCGCGCTGGAACGGCCCTGGAACATCCTGATCACCGGCGTCGGCGGCACCGGCGTGGTGACCATCGGCGCGCTGCTCGGCATGGCCGGGCACCTGGAAGGCAAGGGCGCCACGGTGCTGGACCAGACCGGCCTGGCACAGAAAGGCGGCGCGGTGACCACGCATATCCGCATCGCACGCCAGCCCGCCGACATCCACGCCGTGCGCATCGCCGCCGGCGAAGCAGACCTGGTGCTGGGCTGCGACATGGTGGTGGTCAACGATTATTGGGCGCTCTCC
>JAAIGE0101536049.1_pt1 | contig 10759 bp, 9 predicted proteins | sample 6487951 | NCBI WGS metagenome assembly JAAIGE01 (sample SAMN13974128, study PRJNA590717) | phyllosphere metagenome | biome: tomato field; feature: multiple bacterial spot infested tomato fields; material: tomato leaves; isolation source: leaves from tomato fields | host: Solanum lycopersicum ... | reverse complement strand
TATAAGGGATTGAGAGACAAAGGGTGCACTTGCAGGTTTTGCAAAAGCCCAGTTTAGAATCCCTATAAGGGATTGAGAGATGACCTATCCAGCTGTCCAACCTGGGTAAGCCCCGTTTAGAATCCCTATAAGGGATTAAGAGCATTCTTGGGGTCCGTAGAAAAAAGTGCCTGAAAGTTTATAACATTTATAATGTATTTAGAGGACAACCTGGTTCTTAGTGCTTTTCTTCTTTTTTTCTGGGCTTATATTTTTTTTATAAGATAATAAAAGATTCAATATCACTATCTAGAATTACTATCCCTATAGGGGATTGAGAGCTTCTTAGCCGGCCTATTCGGCGCCCAACGTCTTAAGGTTTATGATCCCTAAAAGGGATAAGATTTTATGCCTATATTTTACCGTCTTCTATTTTTGACCAAACATTTTTGTTTTCAAAAGACTCGCTGGTCATTTTTCTATTAAGGAAAAAGACGTCGCATTTTCTTACGTTTTTAAATTCAAGAACACGGTCTTGATGACCCATGTTCCATTCGACTCTAAGAGCTGCCTTATAGCTTTCGGGAATTTGTTCGTTCAATAAAAATTTTACAGAGATTTTTTCTTCGTACTCGGCATCCCTTTCCAAAATTCCAACATTTTTATCTATAATCTTGGCTTCTACGATTCTATAGAGCAAGAAATCCTTATAAGAAACAGCACTATTTTTTTCATAAGCCCGCATATAGAATCGGCCACCGATCTTCCGAATTTTCGAAGGATATACAGTTCTTTGTTCGGTATAGCGTTCTCTTGATTGATATGATATTTGAACGCTTGCACCTCGAATGATCGCTGTTAAAATCTCTTCTAATACGTCTTTTCGCAACAGAACCTGGCGATAAATTTCTGCATCAAAGTCTTCCGTGATAGAGATTTGATGAGAAGGTTTTTGGGGAGCATGTTGGGTATAAAGCGGGCGCTGCAGGCGCAAGCTTCCAAGGAATGGAAACATACTTTTTCGAGAGGACGAAATTTTTGCATGATGTGCCATGGTTTCTGAGGCAAAGATGGCTAAAAGATCTTCTTGGGCGGGGGGTATGGGCGGCGTGTTTTTACGAATACTTCGAGAGGACTCCGCTTTATCACAATCAAACAAGAAGGTTAAATCTTTTCCCGAAACACCTCCTGCCCAGTTGGTGAGCAGAGAAGCATACCACGTGCGGATATCATGAGGCGACCACATACATTATGCTCCATAAAGTTGTTGCAGGAAATCAACAACTAATGTCTTGAAGATAAAATTTCCAGCCCCTATCTCTGATGCAACCAAGGAGAATGCCAATGTTAAGGCTAGAAATTACATTACAAAGACCTCTTGTCTTTCGCCACTGGGATAGATTCCATGACGCTATGGTCGCAAGTTTGATCAGAAGTGGCTTAAAGGCAGAGCAAGTGATTGGACACGAAGCAGAATCTTGGACTTTTGGTCCGAAGGCTTTTGATTACGGAAATCAAGCATATAGGGTGCGCAAGTTTCAAGTTTCCAGTCTAGGGGACGAAACAAGCCGTGCGTTTGTTCGAATGGACTGGGGACATCTTCAAGAGAATGTAGAATCTGAGACTGATCTTACGTTTGACATCAAAGACGTCAAAGTAGAACAGCCGCCTTTTGAAAACGTTTCCATGGCGGTGGATGCGACGTTGAAAATGTTGTCGCCTTTGGTGATTGGAAAGAAAGGAGGAAAGTGGCAAAATCCTGCAACAGAAGGCTTTGACCTGAGTGCGGCTCTTTCCAGTGCTTTGTCTCGCCATGTCAAACGTCCCGTGGCTTTAGAGGCTGAATTTGATCCGATTTACCGCTTAGCGCATGCCAACATTAATCGGGCCGTTTTGTTCAAGCACAATAAAGGTAATCCGCAAAAAATTTATGGCACCGTGTGCCCTATCTTGGTACGCGGGTCGTCCAAAGATTTGCGCGCGGCATGGTATGCAGGACTTGGGGCAAAAACGCGTTGTGGATTTGGCAATATTGAGGTGGTGTCATGAGCAAAGCTTGGGATTTTGCAGGACAAGCGTTAGAAGCCTGTCATGAAGCCTTTGTAGAACATATCCTACCAGGTCTTCGCAATCTGCGGGTAGAGGATCCGATTTCGGATAAGCAAAAAACGCTGATTGAGCAAGATCGTCGCTACGATGTTCGCCCCTTGCGTTGGGCTAGTCTTTCTGCAAAAGGAGACTCTCACCATCTAGAATCGCTCAATATTTCTTTGGCTGACCACGTGTTATCGGTGGCCAGAGGGGGCGCTTTCTTTGCAGCTATTCGTCAAAAAAGCCGCATGGTGGATCAAGAGCAACAGAGTTTGACACAGGTAGCGGCTTTGGCCTTTGTGATTGGGCTCTTGCATGATTTAGACAAAGCCTATGGTCAGCCAGGAAAAGAAATTCAAGTGTCTCACGTTGAGAAAGCCATTGTAGATCTCAACATTCAAAAATTTTTGGCGGTTTTTTCTTTAAGCCATACTGCGCAAGAGTTGCTCAAAGGTATCGAATTGGTCGAGGATCGATCTGCAGGGCGAGGGGCTGGGGTCTATCCGATCGAGCCTGATCGTCGAAATCAATTGATTCGTGCAGCGGCATGTGTAAAATTTGCCGACGCCATGGAATCTCGGGTTTCTTCTGGAGACCCAGAAGGGATGGCTGATCGTTTGGTCGACTTTTTACAAGATCTGGCAAAAGCGGATGCGGATACATCTTCTGGCCTCCAAGGATGGGAGGTTTTCAACCTCTATGATGGCCATCATGCCTTTATCATGGAAATGTTCTTGGATCGCATTATTAAGGCATCGATAGACCTAACAGGAGCTCCTCCTTTGTTGTCGATGTATCATGACGGTCGCTTATTGACGATTTTATGGTCTGATCAGAAGCAATCTATTTTAGAGCAAGCCATTGAAGGCTTGCTGTCGAAGATGCCTTTTACTTTTTCTGTTTTGGTCAATGCACGTGGCGGTATGGATTTTGGTGGCCGTCCTTTACAGGCCTGGCAAGAGGTGGTAGACTTTGTCTACAAAAAAACAGCTACTTGGACTGCTGATCCCGGGCTTCCACGGGTGTTGTTGCTGCCAAAGTCTGTGGCCAAAGCGCATGAAGTGGAAATTTTAAAACTTATGCAAGACGCGCAGGTGGTGGCCAAATGGAAGCCAACGGAGCAGCAGGTGTTTTTGTTGTCAGAAATCGAGCCAGGCACAGAACAGGAGGCCTCTTTGGTGGTGGCGTGCGCTTTGGCTTTAGGGATCGAAGTTGATAAAAAAACCGGGATCCTGCCTCAAAACCTGCGCTTTAAAGAGCTGTCTGTACATATTAAGGTGCCGGCTTGGATTGAATCTTTAGAAGATTCTCAATCCAAAAAAACATTGCTAGCGCTTTTGGCCGTTGCTGAAAGTTATCAAGATCCTGCAAAGCAAGAGGCCTTGTTCGGAGAGGAAGGCTTTTTTGTGCAATTGGTTCAAGGGACGCCCACCAGTCCTGGGGTGTTTAGCGCCATTCCAGAAACATCTACACGCCTGCTAGCGGGCTTGCGCCAACATTTGACGGCTTTGATGAATGGGACGGTGTTGGGCAAAGACACCTTGGATCCGGATATCTCTTGTTTCATCAGTGGTCTGCCAGCGCCTAGGTCTTCGGAGGTGTCGCTGGGAAGCATGGTCTATGCGATCAAGGTTTCTGCTTTTTCCTATCGAACGGGTCGGCCTGAGAATCGTTTTTCTTCAGAATCTGGAACCTTTTTATCGCCCATTTCAGAAGCAGAATATAAGCTTCGCAGCGATCGTGCTCGAAAACTTAATCGTCGTGAAGGAAGCTTGCCGGTCAAAGTCTTTTCTCCTTCTTATAGCGGTTTGTTTGGTGGAGTGGTTTCAGGACATGAACAAGAGCTTTCGATCTGGGATTTGGCCCGTATTCCGGTTAATGAAACACAACTCAATTTCCCAGATCCTTACGAACGCGCTTTACATCTTTCTCGTTTTGAAGAAATGCCCCGAAAATTAGGCGATCGCTTGTCGGTGATTCGATTGATGTTGAAGGCAATTCTTCGAACAGGGCGTCCTTTGCACGTTTTTCAAGGTATGCCAATTCCACATCGCGCGATTTTCTACTACGATGCCCTAGATCCTGAAATTTCCATGCTCTTAGGAACCCAAGAGCTTCGGCTAGATCAGCTGCCGATGGCCTTAAAGCGGTTGCAGCTGGCAGAAGGATTGGTAGAAAGCAATTTGGTGGTGGTGCTAAAGCAATTAACGGGCTATGGCGTTGCTGCTGGACATTTAGAATTGGGGGGATTGGCTTTAGCGATAGAAAAGCTACAAGAAAAATCTACCCTAGCAGCGGCCTCTGCCGTGGCCAAAGATCTCTTTCACAAGGAATTACAGATGTCATCTTCACAGACTCAACCATTGCATCCATTGGTAAAACTCAGCCAAATGGCGCCATCCATTCAACGTAGGCCCAGTTATCAAGCCTCCAACTCTGAAAAGGAGCGTTTATTACGCATTTGTTTAGAAGCGCTTGATGAAGCGGCTTCTTTAAAGATTGCTCTTAATGATGCACAGACGTTGCAAGCTTTCGTCGCAGGCCAACTCCGTCAAAAGCTAGATCGTCGTCCAGCGTATTCAGCGGCGACCTCTCGCGCGCCTCAGCAAACTCTTGCACAAGCGATTGATGCTTTTGCAGAAACCTTTGTAAAAGAGGTTGTTTCTGGGGTGTTTCATCATAAAAACCCATCGAACGAGACCCGGAGTCGGGCTTTTGCTTTGTATGTTCAAGTCTCACAATCGGCTTGGGCTATCGCGCCTCAATCTTCTGAATCCTCAGAAGATCTTTCCTAATCTTTTTTGTTCTTGAAAGGAACATCCTATGAACGATTTACTCCCTTTTTTGTCCTCCCTTGATGCGCTACAAGAGCGTGCGCAATCGGATAAGGATGACTATGTTATTCCCGCTATGAAGCGCTTGGGAAGTGTGTCTTTGGTCGTGGTTCGTGAGATCATTGCCCCGACTGTGTTTCGCAACCAAGAAGAAGCGACCACGGATATGGAAATTGCCGGACAACGCGTTATCAGAGCGGTACCTGCCAAATTCAAACACAAAGAACGGGCGCGTGGCTTGCAGGTTCTACGGCATTTTGGTGCAGGTGGACGTTTTCCGCAAAATCGCACCGCTGTGCCTGCCAATTCTACCCCTGGTCAATCGTTTGACTTAAACACGTTGGTGTTTGGAGATTCTGCGATGCACGGCAAGCGTGTCTTGCCGGTAAAGGCTGGATTCTTGTATTCAGATGCGCTTGGCCTTTCCGATTATGCTTCTGCAACCTCCAAAACCTTCCACAACCGAGCCTCCGAAGATGGATCGTTGTTTGATCCGGAAGAAAAGAAAAACAGCGACAATATCTTTGAACGGCATTTCGTGCTGCCTGGCACCTTGTTGGTCCAAACCATTTCTACCCATGGTCGTACGATGCCGATGGAAGCCTTAGAGCATCTGATGCTTTCAATCGGATTAGCTGGGGCGTATGCGGGGCAAACAAGCTTGACGGGCACCAACGTTCGCACCCATCTGGCCGCGTTGGTGGCAAGTCCCGTGGAGCGTCCAGAAGTTGCCCCCAGTGAGTTGTTAAAGATGCTTTGGCAAAAGGGCGTCGATTCATCGTCTGTGGAGCAAACGACGGCGGCGATCTATGAGCACCTGAGCCCCTTGCATGTGGTTTCCAAAGCCACTCCAGAACTTAACGCATGGCGCGATGGATTGGTAGAAAGCTTGGCCAATGCGTCGGAAGACCTGGCTGGCAAGTATAAGACGGCAGCGCCTGCTGTGTCGTCGTTGTTTGACGCCTGGTTTGGGAATCCTTCTGTTAAGCCTGCCAAAACCAAGTAAGGAGTGTTGAAGAGGGAGAGACGATTCTCCCTCTTTTTAGGAGACATGGAACATGCGTATTTTACCGATTAAAGCGACCCTATTGAGCCCCTTATCCTATGGCAGTGTGGCGATCCCCGCAGGAACGGCGACGCTTTCTCAAGCGCTTGGAGATCAAGCGTTATGCTTTGCTTTGTGCGCGGCTTTGGGGATGTTAAAAAACTCTCCCGTGTTGCGAGAAAATCCAAAATATAAGGAAGATTTACAAGCCATGCCTTGGCGGGCGTCTTTATTGTGGGCTAAGTCTGTATCGTTGTTGCCGCCTTTGGTGAGACGTTCAGATTTAGGGGTTGAAGGGGGGAAGCATAAACGCTTTGAAGACGCGGCTGGGTCTGGCAATTTTAAGGAGTTCTTTGTAATTCAAGAAATTGCACCCCACTCGGTTTTTCAAGGCGCGTTGTTTGTAAAAGAAAATCCTTTTGAAATTGCCAGCAGTGAAAAGATCGTAGTGCGTATGGGCAATACGCGCACAGGCCAAGTGTTGTTGGAGCCAGATGAAACGGTCGAATCCGTACGTTTAAATGCCGCGACCGCCGCCCGGTTCGGTCGAGAGGAGGTGGCGGTTGAGAAATTTTTATTAGGCAATATACAAGCGACTAAGATGTTGCCGCTCACCGTTGCCCAAGAAGAGGTGCGCACATGGTTCCCGTAAAATCTATTCTTGTGCCCCGCCATTGCGTGGCACAAGGGGCTACGGGGGCTTCTCCTATGCAAGAGCAAATTGGGGAAGCCGTGGGGCGTCCAGAAACCGTATTTTTTGTGAATGCCCCCACGGGCGCGGGCAAAACCAAAGTGTTTTTGGATCAAGCCAACAAAGGCCATTCTATTTTGTTTATTGTCCCCACCCGTCGCCTTGGCCAAGCGCTATATGAAGAAGCAGTTTCTAAATTAGGACCTGGGCGTGCGGAATTATGGACAGGAGATCAAACGCAAGATCTTTTAAAAGCGGGGCAGTCTTTGCAAAATATTAGGCTGAATCGATTAAAAAATATTCAAGATAAAGAAGGGATTATTTTTGCAACACCCGATACCTTGTCTGGTCTGATTATGCGTCGCTGGTCTGCTGGAAACAGCGGTCTTTCGTATATTCATCCTGATTTTATGGTGGAACGGTTTTCTTATATTGTGATCGACGAATTTCATCTTTTGGATGAAAGAAGTTTTAGTTTTTCTTGTCTTTTTGCCTTGATGGCGTCTGGTTTAAAGCGCCTTCAGCCAGAAGCGGCGGTCTCCAAGATTATGTTTTTGTCGGCAACACCAACCTCTATTGCACCGGCGCTGTTAAAAGTAGGAGTTTTGCCCGAAGAGATGACACGTATTGATGAACGGATCACCCAAGAAGGTCGTGCCTTACATGGTGATGTGGTGCTTGACATGTTGGAATGCCCCTCTCTAATGGAGTTAGCAGAAACCTTTGAAGAGGAGATTCAAGCAACTCTTCAAAAGCATCAAAAAGTCTTGGTCTTGTTTGATAGTCTCTTGACTTTGCAAAAGGCACAAGGCGATATTCATCAAATGGTGCATCGCCTAAAGCTTTCTGCAGACGAAGTCTTGATTGATAGTTCGATTGATCGACAACGGGGCGCACAAGCCTTGTCATCGGCCAAAATTGTGTTTTCTACCAGCACCTTTGAGCAAGGATTGACCATTCCAGATTTGACCTTTGCCATTATTGATCCGGGTCTCAGACCCATGAATTTTTTACAAAGGTTTGGTCGTGTGTCGCGAAAAGACGTCAAGGGCCATGTGGTGCTACGTCTTCCACAGGGCCGTCTTGGCCATTGGACATCGCATTTACAACAATACCCAGACGTGCTTACCATCGAAGAATTTTCAGCCGCCCTTGCCAAGGAGGAAGGCCTTCATAAAAATTTCCCAGAGCAGTTGCTAGACACAGCGGTGTCTTTTGGAACCTTAAGCTCTAAAGCCGCTTATGCCGCTACCTTGTATTATATGGTGCTTTTAGATCGTATGCGCGGCTTAGAGGGAGGCGCCAAAACGATGGGTAACGCTTGGGCCTCTTTCAAGCGGATAGAAGCACATTTGCCAGAGTGGTCAAAGGTGCTATACGCCCAAATGGAGATTCTTAAACGTCAAGGAGCGGGAAGAACTTGGGTAGCCGCCCTCAAACGGGCGGTTTGTGATTTGCGCAATATTGGCACTGGCGTACGGATCAAGGAAGGTCCTATGTGGTTAAACATTCCCTATGCGTGGGTTGCACAACATACCACCTTGCTGGAATCTTGTCCTCAACGCGTTGATGAAAAAGGATGGTATATAGAAGCGTCTGGCAAGATCTCAGACTATTTTCGGGAACGATCCTTGCCGCCTGTTGATGAAAAAGCCCTTAATCCCAGTAATGGCACGTATGTTTTGCGCGTAGCTCGAAAGACACACGTCGCGCAAGAATGGATCAAAGAAGCAGAGATGGCCAAGCGAAGAGTCAGTAGCGATCAGTCTATTGAAGGCTTAGAGGCCGCGATTTTGATCGTGCGCTTAACCGGCATTTTTCCATGGGAGTCGCATCATGGAGATGATCCTTGGGAAACACAAAGTGGATCGACGGTGTTGTGAAAGAGGATGCTTCTTATCCTTGGTCGCGCGTCCAAAAAATTTATGACATAGCGCAGTGTCATGACTGGATTTCTGGGACGATGTTGCGAGACGAAGTAGCGTGTTCGCGTTTAGCGTTCTTGCGCATGCATCGCTGCTCCCTGGCCGATATTTCTGCCTCGGTTTTGAAGGGTGAAGCCTTACATGAAACGTCGCATACAAGATCGGCGAAATTTTCAGGTTTATATGGTCTAAGACCAGACATGCTTGATCTTCATCGCCATGTAGTGATTGAAAAGAAGTCTAGTGCGAATGTTTCACAAGGGGCTGTTTTACAGCTTGGGTTTTATTGCTGCTTATTGGCTGGGGCTTCTGGACTTCCATGGCATGGAGAGTTGTATTTTTTCCATAAAAACAGGAAGCGCTTTGTACCAATAAACGAGGACTTTGCAATGAGTATTGAAGAAAGTGTGAAACGGGTTATAGCCTTAAAAACTGCTGAAAATTTTCCTATGGGCATTGAGACAGGTTTGTGTCAAGGCTGCTCTGAACAAGATTTTTGTGGACGATAAAACATCATGGAAACATTGTTTATTTCAAAAGATGCGATTCTTTCTCAAAAAGAAAATACGCTGCGGGTAAAAACAGCTGAGCGTCAAATGCAAGTGCCATTGTCAGGGGTCAAACATATCATATTGCTTTCAGAAGGGACCTTGACCACAAAGCTTTTAGGCCTTTTTGGAAGTCAAGGCGTCCGGGTATCGGTGTTTGATCATTATGGTTGGCTAAAAGGTTGTTTTGAGCCGATAGAGCATTTGTCCTCGGCAGAGGTCCGTTTAAAACAAGCGCAATTGATTCTTGATCCTGATCGAAGATTAGAGTATGCTCGACTTTTATTAGAGGCATCTTGTGCCAATATGAGAGGCTCTTTAGCGTATCATTTTTCCAAGGGCAATACGGCTTTAAAGCCATGTTTGGACAAACTGGATCAAGCGCAAGCAGGGCTGCAACGGGCAACTTCTATTCCTATGTTGATGGGAGAAGAAGGGCGTTTTAAACGTTTGTTTTATGAAGCCTGGCCTGTGATTGATGAACGATTAGCTTTTGGTAATAGAATAAAACGTCCGCCCAACAACCGAATAAATTGTTTGTTATCGTTTATCAATGGCCTTGTGTACGCAACCGTTCGACATGAAATCGCCAAAACCCATTTGGATGAAGGCTTTTCTGTTTTGCATGCCCCTAGTGGCTCTCGCTCCTCTTTGTCTTTAGATTTTGCAGAGCCTTTTAAGCCGATTCTAACTGACCGCCTGATTTGGCGTATGGTTCGAAAAGGAGAAATTCAAGACCATTGGTTCGAAGAATCTTTGCAAGGGGTATGTATGCTGTCTGAAACCGGCAGAAAAGCGGTAGCTTTGATCTTTGCAGAACGTTTAGAGGAAAACTATCTTAAAGGCTCGTTGAGAGAAAGCATGCGCAGAATGGCGTTAGATTTTGAACGATCTCTCTGGACAAAAGAAGTCTTTTTGGCCTATCGATACAGGAGCTGATATGTTTATTCTTTACGCATATGACGTTTCTGCAAAACGCACTCAAAAATTTAAGAAGACAATCGGAAAATTTTTGGGGCACCGTCAAAATTCGTTTTTTTATGGACACTTATCTCCTGCAGAACTCCTGAAACTTCGTGCGGAAATTTCATCTTTGATGATTCCGGGAGACCGGGTGGTTGAAGTTTCCGCCGAAAACTCCCATAATGTTTCTATTGAAGAGTGGAAGAAAGCAGAAGGGACAGGTCCGGCCGCAAAGAAAGAAGATGATCTGCATAAAAGGAAGTTTGAAGTGTTATGAAATTTATGTTTTCTATCGATAAGGTTGTAAAACACCCTAGAGACAGAACACTGAAATGGGGCATTTTTGATCAAAAAATGTCAAAATTTCAGGAGCTATTACGAAAAAACCTAATGAAATGCAGGGTTTAGTATCCCTATAAGGGATTGAGAGTCAAAGGCCCTGGCGAATGAAGTCCGGTATGAAGCCGTTTAGTATCCCTATAAGGGATTGAGAGTTGTAAAGAAAGGCCAATTTTTTCCAGACGTGGAGGTTTAGTATCCCTATAAGGGATTGAGAGTTTTCTTTCTGTTTCGTTCTTTGCTTTTTTTGCTCGTTTAGTATCCCTATAAGGGATTGAGAGTTTTCTTTCTGTTTCGTTCTTTGCTTTTTTTGCTCGTTTAGTATCCCTATAAGGGATTGAGAG
>JAAIGE0100348539.1_pt1 | contig 10759 bp, 8 predicted proteins | sample 6487951 | NCBI WGS metagenome assembly JAAIGE01 (sample SAMN13974128, study PRJNA590717) | phyllosphere metagenome | biome: tomato field; feature: multiple bacterial spot infested tomato fields; material: tomato leaves; isolation source: leaves from tomato fields | host: Solanum lycopersicum ... | reverse complement strand
TTCCTTGGTCTGGTCACCCAGTTCACCTGGGACGCTGCGCCGAACGGTACCGTGAACGGCACGTTTAACGTGCGTATCACTGGCGCCGTGTCCTTCGATCTGCCGGGGGCTCCGTAATGGCTCGGGCAAAGGCCGCCGAGGGCGGAATTCGCGGGCTCGCGCTTGACCCTCTGCGCAATTTCAAGCGCGAGGAAGTAGTGGTGCCGGAGTGGGACGGCGCCAAAGTGATAGTCCGGGCGCTGAGTGCCGGTGACTGGGTGGAGTATCGCAAGCGTGCGACCGAGCTGATCCTGGTCGCGCGCCAGTCGGCAGGCCTGAGCGAGACGCCAACAGAAGGCGAGGAGGTCGCCAAGGAGGAATCTGTTGAGGTGTCGTCCGCGCCGCTATATGCGTTTGTGCTGACGCGGACGCTGTTCGATGATTCGGGCGCTCGGGTGTTCGGTGATGGCGATGTCGAGGAAGTGGCCGAGGCGTTCAGTCCGGTCCACGACCTACTGGTCTCGAAAGCGTTCGAGCTGAGCGGTATTGCGGCAGATGCTGATGCCCCCGATCCGGTGGAAGCGGCGGGAAACGACTGACGGCGGAGCCGGCGCTGACGTTCATGTTGGCGCTTGCGCTTCGCCTGGGCATGACATTGCAGGATCTGCGCGAACGGATGAGCGCCGAGGAGTTGCTACTGTGGATGGCCTACGACCAAGGGTCACCAATCAGCGATTCGCGGGGAGACATTCTCGCAGCCGTTACTGCCGCCGCCGCCTTTCAGGCGCAGGGCGCGAAGGTGTCAGCGTTGGACTTGATACCGAAGTGGAAGCCAGAGGTCGTCACGCAGCTGGATGAGGACCAGGAGGCTGAGCAGGGTGAGGAGTTGTTCAGGACTTTCTTGAAGGTGAGCGCATCTGGTGAAGTCGGCTAGCGCCATGGAAGGAATCTCCTCGCAGGTGATAAGCTTTGCGCTAAACAGGGAGTACCCAATGCGTAAATTTATCATTCTCGGTGTAGTTGGCTTAATCTCTGGCTGCGCCGCCAGTTCTGACATTATGAATAACAATTTCCCGGCAGTCGCTGTAACCGCGCCGCCAGCTAGTATGGTCGGCGCCTGGACCGGCAGCATGGGACCCTACTCGACAACCATAAAGGTTGATGCTGCTGGTGGTGGCTATATGTGCTATTCGTGGAATGGAAAGGATGTACTTGCGCGAATTAAGTACAGTGGGAACCAGATTGTAGTAAGTGATGGATCTAAACTTGACGTGGGGGTAGTTACTAAGTCCGCTATGCAGGTTAAGGCGAATTATTACATGGGTGCAACTTACACTATGTATAAGGATGACGCACTTCAAAGTGCCTCGCCGTATTGCAGTAAAAATATCTAGCTAACGCATAAATAAAGAACCCGCTCCGGCGGGTTTTTTTGTGCCCGGAGAAAAGCAATGTCAGGACAGACCCTGCGCTCGTTGGTGGTCAGCGTTTCCGCTGAAACCAGCGCCTATCAACGCGAAATGGCTCGCGCAGGGCGCATGGGTCAAAGCTACTTGCGTACCATTACGAATGGTAACCGTGAGGCTGTAAGTTCGTGGAGGTCGCAAGAGGCGGCCGTAGCAGCCCAAGAGCGCGCGCTTGGTTCGTTGACGGGAGCGGTAGGTGGGTACGCTCGGGCGATGGCTGGCGCCTTGGCGGTAGGCAGTCTGATTCATATGGCGGATGAGTGGGGGCAAATATCCTCACGCCTGAAGATCGCCACGGGGTCTCAGAATGAATTTACCGAGGCGCAGACCCGCCTCATGGACATCGGCAAGGTTACGTACAAATCGTATGCCGAGAACGCTGAGCTATTTATCCGCATTACTGGGGTGCTCAAGGATTATGGCGGCACTGCCAACGACGCGCTGAACGTCACTGAGGCACTCTCTCTCGGTTTGGCGGTGAGCGGAACAAAGGGTCAAGCCACTGCGGCGGTAATTGATCAGGTCAGCAAGTCTCTTGAGGGCGGAAAGCTACAAGGTGACGGCTTCAATGCCGTCGTTACGCAGGCCCCGCGGTTGCTGCAAGCATTGCAAGACTCTCTTGGCAAAAACCGAGACGAGCTGCGAAAAATGTCAACCGATGGGAAGCTGACCATCGACGTGGTCGCCAAGGCATGGATCAGCCAGGTTGGCAAAATGCGTAAGGAAACAGAGGGGATGACCACCTCTGTAGCTGATGCCGGCATTCGCATGAAGGACGCGCTGCTGGAGTACGTTGGCACCGTCGACGATGGTGTGCAGGTAACCACGAAGCTGGCGGCAGCCATCAACTTTGCGGCGGACAATCTATCAACCCTTGCCTCTGTAGCTGCTGCGGGCGGTATCGCCCTGATAGCAAAGCGCGGTGCTGAAGCCACCCGCACGCTTGTGGTTTCGACGCGAGAGGCGGTTTCGGCATCAGTAGGTCGCGCAGCTGCACAAGTGGATGCGGCGGCTGCTTCGCTCAGGATGGCCCAGGCGGACGTCATTGCTGCCAGCCGGCAGGTTGCATTCGCAACCACGACGGCAGAAGCAACTGTCGCACAGAGGGCGCTGACGGCAGCCAAGATCGCGGACCTTGAAGCAAGCAGAGCGCTTGCAGTCGCACAGCGCTCCCAGGCTGCTGCTGGGTCTTTGATCGGTCGCTCTGCGTCCGGTGTTATGGGGTTGCTGGGTGGTCCGGTGGGCTTGGCTGCGCTCGCTGCCGGTACTGCTGCAAGCTTCTGGCTGTTCCGAGATGGAGCTGCGGCCGCGAATAGCGCCGCAGTTGATCTCAAGCGACCGATATCCGACCTCAGAAAAGAGTGGGAAGGACTGGGCAACGCCCAGCGCCGGCCGATCCTCGATAAGCTGATCCAGGAACAAGCCGAGGCGAAGAAGAAAGCTGCGGAACTGGTTAAGGAAATGCAGGCGGTTGCCCAAGGCCCGTCCGGTGATTACATGGGCGGGCAGCGGTTCACTGCCAACCAGTACCAGCGCACGACCGCTTCTGGCAACTTCCGTCGAGGAATTGCTGGCGGCGTTGATATTGATCAATCGACCCAGAACCTCGTCAAAAATACTGGAGCCAACAAAGAGGTCCAGGGAACGCTTGAGGGGTTGGCCGCGCAGTACCAGGCCAACATTCAAAAAGTCGGCATTCTGGGCGACCAGATCGGCGCCCTCAATGGTGTGATGGTCGACGCGAAGGGAGCCGCCGAGGGCGTAAGCGCCGGGCTGCAAAGTATAAAACCGCCCAGTGCCGAGCTTGTTACTGCCTGGGAAAAACGTATTGCCTCTCTCACCGAGAAGGGCGCGAAGCTCAAAGACGCCACATCACTTGGCGAGGTAAATCGCCAGGGCGCCATCGATAACCTCGATCAGACCCCCGAGGGCAAAGCAATCCTGGCTAAGGCCCAAGCAGCCGCGAAGCAAGCTGACGCCGAGGAGAAGGCCAAGAAGTCCCGCGAAGAGTCTGCCAGGGTGGCAAAGCAGGCATCGGACAAAGCAAAGCAGGATGCAAAGCAGCTCGAGGATAGCTATGGCCGAACGCTGAGGGCCTTGAATGAGCAGACTGAGGTTCATGGCAGGAAAACTGAACTCGCTAAAATTGAGTTTGAGACCACCAAAGGCACGCTGAGCAAGCTCGACGCAGCGAAGAAGGTCGAGCTTGAGCGGGCAGCCATTGCCCTGGATCACCTGAACACTCAGAAGTCATTCAAGGACCTGATGAGTGATGTCCAAAAGAGCGAAGACTCGCTACTAGTGACAACCCGAAAGCGCTATGAAGAGCTGACTAAGCTCAAGTCTCAGGGGGGGCTCACGGCGGATCAATACAAGTCTGGCGCTGACAGTATTTCAAAGGCTTCATTCGATAAGGAAAAGGCTCCTAAGTTTACTGGTTTGGACTCTTCAGTCGGCGGTCCAGCTGGTGAGCTTATTAAGGTGGCGGAGGCTGACAAGGAGTTGGCGAAGTGGCGTGAAAAAGAGCTCAAGCGCCAGAAAGAACTCTTTGACGAAAAGCTGATTTCAGAGCAGCAGTATCTTGACCGAAAGTATGAAATAAACGACGAGAACAACAAGAAGCTTGAGGCGCTTCAGGATGCATACAAGTTAGGTTCTATCGCGGTGTTTGCAGACTTAACTGGCAACGCCGCTGACATGATGAAGCAGATGGCGGGGGAAGGCTCCACTGCTTACAAGGTGCTGTTCCTTGCCAGTAAGGCAGCGGCAATTGCGCAAGCAATGGTCAGCACCGAAGTGGCCGCGACAAAAGCCTTGGAGCTTGGCCCTATCATGGGTATTCCTGCTGCAGGATTGATTCGAGGACTTGGCTACGCATCGGTCGGGATGATTGCAGCAACGGCTGTGGCTGGCTTCTCCGAGGGCGGCTACACCGGCCCTGGCGGCAAGTACGAGCCCAAGGGGGTCGTCCACGGCGGTGAAGTGGTGATCCGCAAGGAAGTGGTCGACCAACCCGGAATGAAGGATTACCTGATAGGCCTGAACCGCAGCGGAAAGCCTGGCTATGCCAGCGGCGGGTTCGTTGGTAGCCCGGGTATCTCGCCTGCGTTCACCGCACCCTCTGTTGCTGCCGGTGCAGGCTCTGGTGCTGCGCCGGAGATCCACCTGCACATCAATGGCGATGGCTCTGGCGGTGCTGTCAACGCGCCGGAGGGCTACGAGCAGATGGGCCTGGCGCTGTTGGCCACTGCCAGATCAGAAATGCCGAAGATCGCCCGGCAGGTGATTCAACAGGAAAAAGGTCAGAACGGCCTGCTTGATCCAAACAATCGGAGAAACAGCTGATGGCAGAGGTATTCAACTGGTCGCCCCGGGTTGGCTCTTCCGGTGACGATCAGCCTGACGTGCTTGAGTCGAAGTTCGGTAACGGATACAGCCAGCGATTATCGGTCGGAATAAACAATGTCGCCGGTGCGTACACCGTTTCCTTTACGGGCGGGGAGGCTTACATCAAGCCGATCCGGGAGTTCTTCAAGCGGCACAAGGGGGCAAATCACTTTCTGTGGACCCCGCCGCTTGAGGTGCAAGGAGCGTTCATCACTACCGGTGGATGGCAGCTGCAAACCCACGGCAACAAGAAGTACACCCTTAGCACCACTTTCCAGCAGGTATTCAATCCATGATCACGTTGGACGACCAGAAGCTAGAACCCGGCGCGATCGTCCAGTTGATCGAGCTGGATGGTGAAGCGCGGGGCATGGGCATCTTGCGGTACCACGCGCACCAGCAGTCCACGCCGATCATCTGGAAGGGTGAGACATACCTGCCCAGGCCTTACGAAACGGGCGGCTTTGGGCGCAGCGTTGAGGGCAACAACTCCACGCCCATGCTGAAGATCAGCAATATCGACGGAACGATTACAGCGCTATGCCGGCGCTTTCAGGGGATGAGCGGGGTCAAGCTGACGGTTCGACAGACCTACGTCAAATACCTAGACCCTGCGAATTTCCCAGAGGGCAACCCGACGGCCAGCACCATGGAGAGGCTGGACATCTCCTACATCAACCAGGTCACCAGCCTGTTGCGTGAAGAAGTGGTGTTTTCGTTGGCCCCTCCGACTGCTGTTAAAGGTCAGAGGTTGCCGGGCGGCCTGATCATGAACCGGTGCGAATGGTGCCTTTGGGGCGAGTACCGCGGCCCGGACTGCAACTACACCGGGATCAAGATGTTCGACCTTGACGGAAACCCAGTGGACGACCCTGCGCTCGATCGCTGTGGCGGACGACCAAGTGACTGCGAAATCCGCTTTGGCAAGGGCAACCCATTGTCGTTCGGCGGCGCCCCTGGCGCTGCGCTTATTGGATAGACCCCATGAACAAGACGATGCTGAAACAAATTCAGGCGCACGCTGCGGCGGAGTTTCCGAAGGAAAGCTGCGGCGTGGTGATCCGTGAGGCCGGGCGGCTGAAGTACGTTCCCTGCCGCAACGATGCCAAGACCCCGAGCGAGCACTTCATTATCAACCCCGAGGATAAGTGTGACGCTGAGGACCGTGGCGAGGTGACGATGATCATTCACTCTCATCCCGACGTTCCACCCATGCCGAGCATGACCGATCGTGTCAGCTGCGAATTGCATGAAAAGCCGTGGGGTATTGTGAGCTGGCCGTCTGGCGAGTACTTCGAGTTCAAGCCTGATGGTTACCAGGCCCCGCTGGTTGGCCGCGAGTTCGGCCATGGTCTGCTGGACTGCTATGCCCTGTGCCGCGATTACTATGAGCGCGAGCATGGGATTGAATTGCCGAACTACCCACGCCGGGACGGCTGGTGGAACGATGGTGAGAGCCTCTACGAGAAATACTACAAGGAGGCCGGTTTCTATCCGGTTTCGATGCCGCGCAAGGGCGACATGATCGTCATGCAGATCAACGCCGCTGCACCGAACCACGCAGGAATCTATCTGGGTGACGGTTTGCTGACCAGCGCCCCGGAACTACACCCGGCCCCGGGCACCTTTCTGCATCACCGCTACAACAAGAAATCCACCCGAGACGTGTACGGCGGCATGTGGGCTGATTACACCGTGCTGATTCTTCGGCACCAACGAATGCCGGAGGTTGACTGATGGCAATGAAAACAACGGTTAACCCGCAACCCCTAGTGGTGCTGGTGATGCTTTATGGTGTGCTGGGCGCACGATTTGGCCGGGTACACCACCTGGCCGTGACGTCATGCGCTGAGGCGATTCATGCGTTGTGCGTGAAGATCCCCGGCTTCAGACGGTTCTTGCGCTTTTCGGAAGAGCGCGGTCTGACCTACGCAGTGTTCCGGGGGAAGAAGAACCTGAGCGATACCGAGATTGAGATGCGTCAGGACACCGTTGAGCCGATCCGCATCGCGCCAATGGTGATCGGCAGCAAGGGAGGCGGCTTGTTCGCCACGATTGCCGGTCTTGCCCTGGTGGTGATCGGCGCGATCACCCAGCAGTACTACTTGGTAGCGGCTGGCGCGGGCCTGATGATTGGCGGCATCGCCATGAGTATGTCCCCGTCACCGGTTGGCGTGCTGGACAAGGAGGGCGACGGCAACAGGCCTTCCTATGCGTTCGGTGGCGCTGTCACCACCACGGCCCAGGGCCGCTGTAAGCCACTTCTGTATGGCGAGCGCGATATCGGCGGCGCCCTCATTTCGGCCGGGGTCTTCTCGGAAGATCAGCAGTAAGGAAAAACCATGTCCAAAATCGCAACAGCGCCTGCTGTAAAGCATCGGCGCCGGCCTACTGCTGCCCGCGTTTTGGGCGCCAAGGGCGGCGAGCAGAAGCCGTACACGCCCTACAAAGCACCCGACACCGCGCTTTCTGTCGCGACCGTGAAACTGCTCTATGCCTTGAGTGAGGGGCCAATTATTGGCCTGGTCGATGATAGACGGTCGGTAAAACTCAACGGCACGCCGCTGGTCTCGCCTGACGGTAGCGAGAACTTCCCCGGCACCATTTGGGACTTCCGCCCGGGCACTGTGGACCAAGAACACATCCCAGGCTTTCCGGCCATTGAAAACGAGGCGTCCCAGGGGTTGCCGGTTGAGCTGAAGTCGGACAACGCCTGGACGCGCGCTATCACTGATCAGCAGTTGTCGGCGGTACGCATCCGCTTGTCGTGGCCGCAAATTTGGCAGGTGAAGACGAATGGCGACCAGATCGGCTACCGCATCGACTACGCCATTGATCTTTCCGTAGATGGTGGAAGCTATCAAACGGTTTTGTCAGCGACCCTGGACGACAAGGGGACGACTGAATACGAGCGCACCCATCGAATCGATCTCCCTGAAGGCTTTACCAGCGCATTGGTGCGCGTGCGTCGGCTCACACCTAACCGCAACGACTCCAACTTTGCAGACCTGATGCGTATCAAGGGGCTGACAGAGGTAATCGACAAGAAGCTGCGCTATCCCAACCTTGCGCTGGGCGGCCTGCAGTTCGATGCGAAGCAGTTCCAGGACACGCCGAAGGCCAGCTTCCTGATGCGCGGCCGCATTGTGCAGGTGCCAACCAACTACAACCCGGAGACTCGAACCTATACAGGTGACTGGAACGGCACTTTTAAGCTTGCCTACACCAACAACCCTGTCTGGGTATGGCGCGACCTGCTGTTACACCGTCGCTATGGCCTGGGCCGTCGCATCACCGCCGACATGGTGGACCATTGGACGCTGTACGAGATCGGCCGCTATTGCGATGTAATGGTTCCAGATGGGAAGGGCGGCATGCAGCCGCGCATGACAACCAACGTCTACATTCAGGATTCAGTTGAGGGCTACGCACTCCTTTCGGACTTGGCCAGCGTGTTCCGTGGGAGCAGTTGCTGGAACGGTTCCCAGGTCACCATGGTGGCGGACATTCCCGGCAACGAGGACGGCTACGTCTTCACGCGCTCGAACATCATCGGTGAATTTGAGTACGTCTCTGCGGCGCTTCCTGATCGCCATACACGGGCGAAGGTGGCCTGGGACAATCCTGAAAATGAGTTCAAGACACAGCCGGCCCCAGTTACCAATGAAGAGTTGATCGGCGAGCTTGGGCACCGGATGCTGGATATCTCACGCTTCGGCTGCACCGTGGAAGGGGAAGCAATCCGCCACGGCATTTGGGCGCTTAAGTCGGAGCAGTATGAGGAGTGGTCGGTAAGCTTCACCGCCGGCATGGAGGGCCGCAACGTCGAGCCCGGCCAGATTATCTGCGTAGCTGATGAGATGTTCTCTGGCCGTGCAAATGGTGGGCGCATCAGTGCCGCGACCAGGCGCGTGATCACGCTCGACATCGACGCCGAAGTGCACGAAGAGGATCGGCTGATCCTCAACCTGCCCAGCGGCAAGTCCGAAGGGCGCATTGTGAAGTCGGTCTCCGGCCGCCTGGTCACCGTCATGGCGGACTATTCGGAACTCCCAGAGCCGGAGTGCAGCTGGTCCGTGGAAAGCGCTGACCTGGCCGTGATGCGCTTTCGTGTACAGACCATCGAGCCGCAAGGGCTGCACCAGTTCAAGATAGCGGCCACTCAACATGAGCCGCTGAAGTACCAGGCAATCGACACGGGTGCACGGATTGACCCGCAGCCGACGAGCATCATTCCCCCCGGGGTGATGTCTCCGCCGCAGAACATCGGCATTGAGGCGCGCAGCGTCGTGTCGCAGGGCATTGCTGTAACCAGCATGCGTATTACTTGGGATTCGGTGCCGGGGGCTATTGCGTATAACGTGGAATGGCGCAAGGACAGCGGCAACTGGATACGCCTGCCGCGCACGGGGAGCCTCGGTGCGGATGTTGAGGGGATCTACAGTGGTCGATATGTGGCCCGTGTCAGTTCGGTTAACGCAATGGACGTGGCGTCTATCTGGGGCACCAGTTCCGAGGTGGTGCTGACAGGCAAGGTAGGCCTTCCGCCTGCGGTGTCGTTCCTGACCACCACCAGCGAGCTGTTCGGCATCGGCATCAAATGGGGCTTCCCTGCTGGCGCCGAGGATACCCAGCGCACCGAGCTTTGGTACGGTCCGGCGAATAACCTGCCGGCCGCGACGAAGCTGGCCGACCTGGCATATCCGCAGGCCGACTACCGGATGCAGTCTCTGCTGGCGGGCGCCACGCTGTTCTTCTGGGCGCGCCTGGTGGACCGTACCGGCAACATCGGTCCGTTCTATCCGGTGGTGAATGGGGTGATGGGCCAGGCCAGCTCGGATGCTGGGCCGATCCTTGAGCAGATCAAAGGGCAAATCGACGAGACGTCCCTGGGGCAACTGCTCAACGAACGCATCAACCTTATCGACGGCAACGGCCCTGGCTCGGTCAACGGTCGCATTGAAGCAGCCAAGGATGAGCTGGAAGGGCTGATTGACCAGATCGTCGACGCGCTTGAGTACGTCCCTGCGAAGGAATACGCGCTTAACGATATCGTGCGCATGGGTCAGCACCTGTATCAGGCCAACGGCCCGGTACCGGCAAACAGCCCGCCACCGAACGCCACCTACTGGACCGACATCGGCACGGTAACGCAGACGGTGAATGCCCTGGTAACCCAGGTTCAGCAGAACTCGGCGACGATCAACCAGCATGGCCAGGACATCATCGCCCAGGCGCAACAGCTCAATGCGGTGAAGGTTACGGTCAACGACCCAGTCACCGGCGTGAACGCCACAGCCAGCGGGTTAAGCACCCTCAAGGCCACGGTAACCACGCTCGATGGCAAGGTCACCACCACGGCGCAACGGGTTGACGGTATTTACTTGCAGGTCAACCCACCGCTTCAAGGTGATGACACTGCGCTTATCGGTTCGGACGAGAGCTACGTTGGCGTCTGGTCTGTTCAGTCCGCCCTGATCGAGGGCGACCTGGTGCAGGGGCAGCGAACCGACACAGTGGAAGTGAAGGTGGCCAGCAACGCCGCCGCAGTCGCAGCCGAGCAAACCGCCCGTATCAATGCCGATGGCGCGTTGTCGTCCAGCATCGAAACGGTCAAGAACTCGGTCAACGGCAACACCCTGTCCATCCAGACCAACACCACGGCCATTCAAACGGTCGATGGCAAAGTCACGGCGAACTGGTCGGTGCGGATGCAGTACGAAACCGCCACCGGCCTCTACAAGTACGCTGGGATAGGCCTAGGTCTGGAGAATGGTCCAGGTGGGTTGCAGTCGCAGTTCATCATTGACGCTGACAGGTTCGCCATCGGCCAGGCAGGTTCAGTACCGTTCGCGGTCCAGGGTGGGCAGACCTTTATCAAGGCCGCGTTCATCCAGGACGGCACAATAACAAACGCCAAGATCGGC
>JAAIGE0100038741.1_pt1 | contig 10764 bp, 9 predicted proteins | sample 6487951 | NCBI WGS metagenome assembly JAAIGE01 (sample SAMN13974128, study PRJNA590717) | phyllosphere metagenome | biome: tomato field; feature: multiple bacterial spot infested tomato fields; material: tomato leaves; isolation source: leaves from tomato fields | host: Solanum lycopersicum ... | reverse complement strand
GTGTTCATCATGACCGACACCATCAACGAGTTCTTCGGCAGCCGCGGGGTGCGTTTCATCTCGTGGGTGGCGGTGGTGCTGATCGGCTATGGCTTCGTGTTCGCCTTCGCGGCCATTGCGCTGGCGCCGGCGGGCTGGTGGGTCACTGCGGCGCAGAGCCAGGGGGTGCCCGATTACCAGGCCGCATTTGCGGCAGTGTTCGGACAAGGGCTGTGGACCATCGGCGGCTCGCTGGTGGCATTCCTGTTCAGCCAGTTGATCGATGTCTCGGTGTTTCACCGCATCCGTCGCGTCACTGGCGAAAAACACGTGTGGCTGCGCGCCACCGGCTCCACTGCGGTCTCGCAGGTGGTGGACAGCTTCGTGGTGATCTATATCGCCTTCGTGCTCGGCCCGCAGCATTGGTCGATCGACCAGTTCCTGGCGGTGAGCACGCTCAACTACATCTACAAGATGGGCTTTGCGATCTTGCTGATCCCGCTGCTGTATCTGGCACGCCGCGGCATCACCGCGTACCTGGGCGCCGAGCGTGCCGAGCAGCTGCGCGAAGAAGCCGCTGCCGACTGAGCCGGGCTGTCTCCCAGCCAGGGTCATCGCAACGCAATGGGTTGCGGCGGCAACGTCTGGTCGCCAGTGGTCCTGATCGCGGCGCTGCGAGCCAGCCCACCGCGGTGTGACTTGGACGCAGCCTTGCCGGTCATGTCGCAGCGCACCACATCACCCCAGGCGCAGCACCGCGCCCATGCGCCGCATGAATTGCCGATAGGCGGTATGCCCCCAATGGGTGGCCGTAACCGTGCGGATCGGGCAAGCTCCCCCCTCGCTTGTTTCCGGAGCCGGTAATGCCCCTCAGCTTTTCCCGCCTGCTGTCCCTGGCCATGGCCGCCCTCGTGAGCCTGTCGCTGGCGGCGCCGGCCGATGCGGCCAAGAAGAAGACCGCCAAGGCACAGACCACGCAAACGCGCGCGAAGGCGAGCAAAGGCAAGAAGACCGCCAAGCCGGCAGCCAAAAGCACCAAGGGCAAGGGCAGCAAGGCCGCCAAGGTCAGGCCACGCACGGTGGCCGCGCCGGTGGTGCTGACCAAGGCGCAGCAGCTCAACCTGCTGTACGACCAATACTGGGACGCCTCGCTCAAGCTCAACCCGCTGCAGGCCACCTTCCAGGGCGAGAGCCGCTACAACGACCAGTTGCCGAACTTCCTGTCGCCGGCATTCCGCCAGCAATCGCACGATTTCACCGTACTGTGGCTGGGCAAGGCCGAGGCGCTGGGGCCCGATGGGCTGAGTGGGCAGGACCTGCTCAGTTACCAGATCTTCGTGCGCGATGCGCGCAGCGCACTGGCCGCCGAGCAGTTCCCCAGCTGGATGCTGCCGATCAACCAGTTCTACAACATCGCCAGCATTGCGGTGGTGCTGGGCTCGGGCACCGGCGCGCAGCCGTTCAAGACGGTCAAGGATTACGACAACTGGTCGCGGCGTGCGCTCGGCATTCCCGACCTGTTCGAGCAGGCCATCGCCAACATGCGTGCCGGCATGCAGGCCGGCGTGGTGCAGCCCAAGGTGCTGATGCAGAAGGTGCTGCCGCAGCTGGACGCGATCATCGCGCGCAATGCCGAAGACAGCCTGTTCTGGGGGCCGGTGCGCAACCTGCCCGCCGACATGCCCGAGGCCGACAAGCAGCGCATCACTGCCGAGTACAAGCGCATGATCGAAGTGCGCATCATGCCGGCCTACCGCGCGTTGCGCGGCTTCATCGCCACCGAATACCTGCCCGCCTGCCGCGATAGCGATGGACTGGCGGCATTGCCCAATGGCGCGGCGTGGTACGCCTATGACGTACGCCAGAGCACCACCACGGATTTGACCCCGGAACAGGTGCATCAGATCGGCCTGGATGAGGTCGCTCGCCTGCAGGGAGAAATCCAGGCAGTGGCCAAACAGGTCAAATTCCGCGGCAACCTGCCCAAGTTCTACAAGTTCATGCAGACCGACCGGCGCTTCGGCTTCCGCAGCGACACCGAGTTGCTGGGCACGTACCGCAGCCTGCAGGGCCGCGTGCAGCTGGCGGTGCCGCGGCTGTTCAACACCCAGGGCATGCCGGCGCTGGAAGTTCGTGCGGTGGAACCGCAGCGTGCGCAATCGGCCGCCAGCGGCTCGTACATGCGCCCAAGCGGCGACGGCAGCACGCCGGGCATCTTCTACGTCAACACCTCGGACCTGCCTTCACGCAAGACCTGGGAGGCCGAGAGCCTGTACCTGCACGAAGCGGTGCCCGGCCACCACTACCAGCTGGGGTTGCAGCAGCAGTTGACCGACCTGCCCAAGTTCCGCCGCCTGGGCGGTGAGACCGCCTACATCGAAGGCTGGGGCCTGTATGCCGAATCGCTTGGCCGCGAGCTAGGGCTGTATGACGACCCCTACAACTACTACGGCTATCTGCAGAACGCCTTGTGGCGCTCGATTCGCCTGGTCACCGACACCGGCCTGCACAGCAAGGGCTGGACGCGTAGCCAGGCCATCGACTACATGGTGGACAACTCCGCCATGAGCCGTGCCGATGCCGAAGCCGAGGTCGACCGCTACATGGCCATCCCCGGCCAGGCGCTGGCCTACAAGGTGGGCGAGATGAAGATTGCGCAATTGCGCGAGCAGGCGCAGCGCGAGCTGGGCCCACGCTTCGATGTCCGCGCCTTCCACACCGAAGTACTCAAGGACGGCTCGGTGCCGCTGGATATCTTGCAGGACAAGATCCAGCGCTGGATCGCCACGCAGAAGGGATAAAGCGTACGGCTACGGTAGTTGGACGCTGCTGACCCGTTACTGCGGGTAGGCCTTCGATGCGCGCGCGTTCGCAGGTCGGGTCAGCCCAGCGCACGCGCCGCCGCCAGCGCGGCGATATCGCGCGGTGCGGTGCGGCAGCAGCCACCGATCAAGCGCGCGCCAGCCGCCAACCAGTGCGCATGCTGGTCGGCCAACGTGAGCGCAGCCCCGTGACCGGCGTGCCAGCGCTTGTCGCTGGCGTCGTAGTGCTCGCCCGAGTTCGGATATACCACCAGCGGCAGCGCAGTCAACGCCGCAAGGCTGTGCAATGCAGCGCTCGCCTGATCCAGTGCAATGCAGTTGATGCCCACCGCAATCACCTGCGCGCAGGCATCCAGCGCCGGCACCACCTGCGCCAGCGGCGTGCCGTCGCTCAGATGCGCCGCATCGCGCAAGGTGAAGGAAAACCAGGCATGCAGCTGCGGAAATTCGTGCTGCAGCAACTGCCGCAGGGCCACGATTTCGCTGGCCGATGGCAGCGTCTCGCAAGCCAGCAGATCCACGCCCGCCTCGGCCAGCGCGGCGATGCGCGGGCGATGGAAATCCATCAACTGCTCGATCGGCAGCACGTAGTCGCCACGATATTCCGAGCCATCGGCCAGATACGCGCCATACGGCCCCACCGAGCCGGCCACCCACAGCGGCGCCGCATACGGGTGCAGGGTCAGATGATCGGCACGCGCCTGCGCCGCCAGCGCCACGCTGCGAGCGATCAACGCCTGCGCTTGCGCAGCATCCAGTCCGCGTGCGGCAAATCCCAGCGGCGTGGCCTGATAACTGGCGGTGATCGCGCATTGCGCACCGGCAGCGAAGTAGTCGCGATGCACCTGATAGATCAGCTCCGGCTGCTCCATCAGCACGCGCGCCGACCACAGCGCATCGTTGAGATCGCAGCCGCGCTGTTCCAGCTCGGTGGCCAGCGCGCCATCCAGCACCACATAGCCATCGTGCTGCAAGGCCTGGCTGAAAGGTGCGTTGGCGCGCGGCTGGCGTGGAAGAATCGTCATGCGTGCAGTCTCCGGGCCGCAAGCCATTGAGTCAGTGCGTAGGCGCCATAGCACAGCGCGACGAACGGAACACCGCACCACAGCGCAATGCGCTGCTGCGGATCAAATGCCAGGCCGATGCAGGCGAGCAGACACAGCGAAAAGCCCAGAATTGGGGTCCATGGGTACCACGGCGCGCGATACGCCAACGTTTCCAGCGCAGCGCCATCGCGCAGCAGTTGGCGACGGAAACGGTAATGCGCCGCGCAGATGCTCAGCCACACCACCACGACCGCGAATCCCGAGACCGCCGAGATCGCAACGAACACCGTCTCTGGCGCATACACGCCGGTGAGCAGCGCCAGCAAGCCGCCCAGCATGCTCAGCGACACGGCACGCAGTGGAATGCCACGGCCGGTCAAGCGCGCCAGGCCACTCGGCAACGTGCCTTCATTGGCCAACGACCACAGCATGCGCGCGGCTGCATACAGACCGGAATTGGCCGCCGACAGGATCGCAGTGAGGATCACCGCGTTCAAGATGTCGGCTGCATATGGAATGCCCAACAGCTCGAAGGCGCGCACGAACGGGCTGGTTTCCACCGCCGCTTGTTTGGCGGGAAGCAGCGCCGCAAGCACCAGCACCGTGCCGACGAACAGCACCACCAGCCGCACCAGCGTGGTGCGGATTGCCAGCGGAATCGCGCGTGCAGGCTGGGCGGTTTCGCCGGCCGCCACACCGATCAACTCGGTGCCGGAAAATGCGAAATTCACCGCCACCATCGTCATCAAGATCGGCAGCGCGCCATGCGCAAACCAGCCCTCGGCGCGCAGATGGCGCAGCCCCGGTGCGGGCGAACCATCGGCCAACGGCAACAGACCGATCACCGCCGCGCCGCCAAGCACGATGAATACCAGGATGGTGACCACCTTGATCAACGAAAACCAGAACTCGCCTTCGGCAAACCAGCGCGCCGAGACTGTATTCAGGGCGAAGATCAGCGCGCAGAACAGCAGGCACCAGGGCCACGCCGGACTGTGCGGAAACCAGTACTGCATGCAGAACGCTGCGGCAGTCAGGCTCGAGCCCAATGCCACCGTCCAGGTCAACCAGTACAACCACGCCACCACGTAGCCGGTCGCCGGGCCGAGGTAACGCGCGGCATACACGTGAAACGCACCGGTTTGCGGCATCGCCACCGCCAGCTCGCCCAGGCATTGCATCACCAGGTACACCACCAGTGCGCCGATCAGATACGCCAGTACCGTGCCAAGCGCGCCGGTGCTGGCAATGATGTACCCGGTGTTGAAAAACAGGCCGGTGCCGATCACGCCGCCCAGCGACAGCATCACCAGATGGCGCACCTGCATGCTGCGCTGGAACTGCGGCGCGGTGGCAGACGACGATTCGGGCATGGGCGCATCTGATCGGGGGGAAGCTTTATCCTGCCACGCGCAGCCAGACGGGCACAGCCGTGCGCGGGCCAGCCGTGGGCGAGGGCCCGCCTCTGACTGGCGGGCGGTGATGCTGCCGATCGGTTCGTTCGCCGTGCCGGTCAGGGATCGAGCCGGCAATAGGCGCCTGGTGTATAGCCGAAGCTCTCGCTCATCGCTTTGCGAAACTCGGCGAACGTGAAGTCGGTCGCCACTCGCATCAACACGCCGGCATAGGCACCGCCGGTTTTGCCGTTGCTGCCGGTGCCCCACTGCACCTGCCAGGTTGCGTAGGTATTACCGTCGTGGGCCTGCGCGCGCTGCAGGTCCACACGCAGGCCTTTGACCAGTTCCATGCCCGAAATCACGCCTTCGCTGTTGGCGTAGTTGGCGGGGACCTGGATCACGGTACCGTCGTTGACATCGCTGCGGCGGATGCCGAGATGGTTGGCGATCTTCGCCGCCAGGTAGTCGTCGAGCACATGCCTGCGGATCGCGTTGCTGGCACTACTGAACGTGCCGGTGCCGTTGTTGGTGTAGGTGGTCATGGAGAAATCCTCTGGTGTTGGGTGGATGACCGGATGGGCGACGGTGCCGGGCCGGTCAGAGCTGGTGCAGGCGTTCGATGAACCGCGTGCGGTCCTCGATGCGCTGGTCGGTGGCGATCAGCGGCCTGCCCTGCCAGGTCGCCTTGCCGACGCGGGCGAGGGCTACCTGGGCATCGGTGAGATCGGCGGCCTTAACCTCCACGCTCTCGGTCAACTGCGCATAGCGGATCAGCAACCGATCACGTGCGATGTAGACCACCTGGCTGGACGTCGCCGTGTCCATATTGATCTCGATCTGCTCCACCAGCGCCGGCAACCGGTGCGATGTCAGCAGTTCGAGGCGATTGACGCTGCAGATGCACGACCAGCCGGCAAACATGCCGTCCTCGGTGAGCAGGGGAGCAAATTGCGGCAGCCAGGCCAGCGAAAAGCAGCTATCGACGATCAGCGCCGGCGTGCGGATGCCGATGGTGACCAGATCCTCGATGAAGCTCGTGACCTTTTCGACACCTGTGCAGTCGTTTAACTTGGTCGGTGCTCCTTGGTTGTCGACATCGCCGTGGCCGCCGCCGATCCACAGCGTGTCGTAATGCAACTGCGGCGTGCCCTGCTCGGTGCGCGGCAAGGCCGCGACGATGGCGTCGCGATCGGGCAGCGTGCCGGCCGGGTGCCGGATCACATGCACGCCCTGGGGGATGGATTTGAGATTCTGCGGCTGGAACGCAAGAATGGACATGGGCAGGCTCGGTTGGCATGGAAGGACGATGCCGCGGCCGCGTCATGCAAAACGCGCGCCGGTGCGACATCGGTGTCCAGCATCGGTGGCGGCGACAGTGCAGTCCATCGGCAAACCCCTGAGATCGGCCTGCCACGCGGAGGATGTTGGCGCTGCACGTCTGTGCTGGCGCCATGCGCGCGTCAGCCGTGCGGTGGTCTTCGATGTGCACGCACGGAGCGCTGCGTCACGCGCATTGCATAACCCCGCCCGATGTCGATCGGCCATCCTGCCAAACGCGCGCAGACCGGCACAGCCATGCGTAGGCGCGCGGTGAAACAGGACCTGCGGCTAACGCTCGGGCGGTTATGCTGCCGATTGGTTTCTGCTGGTCCTCTGACATGCCACACCATTACCTTCCATCTGCGCAAACATCCGTGCACTGCCTGCTTGCCGGGCGCTTGCCCACAAATCTGCCAAGGCCACAGCACGCTGCGTGCGATAACGGTGCTGCGTCCTGCATCGCGGACGGGCGCCTGCTATCTGCACGCGAGGCGCCGTCGAGCGTGCCGGCACTGCCCGGCCGGTCAACGTCAATGCGCCGGAGCGCGGCATGATGCTCGCCGGCATCCACCATGTGGCGATCATCGCCGGCGACTACGCGCGTTCCAAACGGTTCTATTGCCAGATCCTGGGCCTGCGTGTGCTCGACGAGCATTACCGACAGGCGCGCGATTCGTGGAAGCTGGATCTGGCGCTGCCCGATGGCGGACAGATCGAGTTGTTCTCGTTCCCCGCTGCCCCGGCACGCCCCAGCCGCCCTGAAGCCCAAGGGCTGCGCCACCTGGCGTTTCGCGTCGCAGATCTGGACAGCGCGGTTGCGCACCTCAATGCATCCGGCGTGGCCACCGAAGACATCCGCATCGACGAATACACCGGCCGCCGCTTTACCTTTTTTGCAGATCCGGACGAGCTGCCGCTGGAGTTGTACGAGGTCGGCTAGCGCGTATGCCTGACGGAACCGCAGGGCAGCGAGGCACGCGTACCCGTTGAGTCATACGCCGACCTTCGCCTCGCAAAGGTATCGACCGCGTGACTCAAGCGCAGGGACGAGCGGCCGTTATCAAGAGGCTGGCGTCATGTCGCCGCGGTGGCGTCGCAGGCATGGATGCGGCACAGACAACGTACGCCATGCCGGACCTGACGCATGTTTCATTTCATCTTGCGCATCGTTGTAGCCGTGGCGATCGTACTTGCCGGCTGCGGTTTTCTTTTCCCCAAGCGCTATGTCGCGCCAAAACCTGGCGAGCCGTTCGCCACCCTGTCGCTGGCCAAGCCCACCAGGCCCAACCCGATACCCATCGAGCCGGTCCAATACTTCGATGTTTTCGACGATGCCAGCTGCGCAAAGGGTGGCCATGGCGGATTTCTGGGCGCACTGACGCCGCCCGTCAACGGCGTGCTCGGGAAGTTGAGCAACAATCAGTCTCGCGAGGCGTATTCGGTTGTCCCCGACAGACAGCTGTTTTTACGTGCACGAATGGTGCAAACGCTCGACTCGCGTCGTCGGAGCCTGACCACAAACAATTGCACCAACCTGGTGACATTCACGCCCGCGCCTGGCGAGCACTATGTCGCTAGCCAGCTCTATGATGATCAACGCTGCCTGCTTACCGTCATCGACGAAAAGACCGGCCTTGCCCCGGCAGATGTGGAAGTTGTTCCGATTTCAGGCGAGTGCCATGCCGACTAGACGCATCCTGATCACGGCACTGGTCGCGCTTCTGGCCGGTTGTGGGATGACGCGCAGCGCGTCGATTTCCTTGTCGACCTTCGATGAGCCACGCGATGGGCCGCGTGCGCGTATCCGCTTGGTCACCGAACGACCCGCACCCGTGCTTTATCCAAACCGCACATGCGTCGGCGGAGCGATCCGTGGCGCCGGAATTGCGCCAAGCTCGCGGCCCGGTCCATTCGGCACGGGCGCAGGGCAGAAGATAGGGATACCTGCCGTTGCCGTCAGCGGAGGACGCTACGTGACTGAAACGCAGGTCAAGGCAGGCGAGCCGCTCACCCTGTCGCTGTCGGCAGGTGGCTGCATGGACAACCGCTGCGTAGTGAACGCACCGCTATGTACCGTAAGCCGCAGCTTTGTCCCTGAGGCCGGCCAGGATTATGTCGCCACCCTCCTGTTGCAAGGGCAGCAGTGCGAGGTGGAGATGTTCCGCATCGTCACCCAGCAGGGACGAACACGCCTCATGGCCGAGCAGACGGTGGCGGCATCGCGTTGCCCCGTTTCAAACTGAACGCCCTGACTTTCCCGCACCATACCCCACGGTATACATTCGCGATCAGGCCGCCGACGGCGGCCCTAGCAAACCCTGGGAGGGGAACCATGCGCAAGACCTTCAAGACCCTGTTGCTCGCGCTGCCGCTGGCGGCCGCTTCGCTGATGGCCCATGCGGCCGATTCGCCGGTGGGCCGCTGGACGACCATCGACGATGAAACCGGCAAGCCCAAGTCGGTGGTGCAGATCGAGCAGGCCGCCAATGGCACGCTGAGCGGCAAGGTGGTCGAGATCCTGCAGTCGTCCAAGGGACCCAACCCGGTCTGCGACAAGTGCGACGGCGCACTCAAGGGCAAGCCGATCAAGGGCATGACCATCCTGTGGGGCCTCAAGCCCGACGGCACCGCAGTGTGGAGCGGTGGTTCGGTACTCGACCCGGCCAAGGGCAAGACCTACAAGTCCAAGATCACCCTCACCGACGGCGGCAAGAAGCTGCAGATGCGCGGCTACGTCGGCATCGAAGCGCTGGGCCGTACCCAGACGTGGGTGCGTGAGTAATCGGGATTCGAGATTGGTGATTCGGGATTTGCAAGAGCGGGCGTCCTTCGGGGCGCCCTTTTTTGTGCACAGGCGCATTTTGGGGCTTGCCTGCAAGCAGGATCAACGGCTGCCGCTGCTGCAGAGATGGCTAACGCCGCGCGGCTCGACAGGCAGGCGGCTTGATCCTGCTTTGACGAATCCCCAATCCCCAATCCCGGCTCACGACTAATGCGATAATCGCGCGTCCCCCGCATTACGCCCGCCATGACCCGCACCGCACTCGTCACTACTGCCCTGCCCTACGCCAACGGCCCGCTGCATCTTGGCCATCTGGTCGGCTACATCCAGGCCGATATCTGGGTGCGCGCGCGCCGGTTGCGCGGCGACAAGACCTGGTTCGTCTGTGCCGACGACACCCATGGCACGCCGATCATGCTGGCTGCAGAGAAGGCCGGGGTGACCCCGGAAGCCTTCATCGCCAACATCCAGGCCAGCCACGAGCGCGATTTCGCCGCGTTCGGCGTGACCTTCGACCATTACGATTCGACCAATTCGCCGGTCAATCGCGAGCTCACCGAAGCCTTCTACGCCAAGCTGGAGGCCGCCGGCCACATCAGCCGCCGCTCGGTGGCGCAGTTCTACGATACGGCCAAGGGCATGTTCCTGCCGGACCGCTACATCAAGGGCATCTGCCCCAACTGCGGCAGCCCCGACCAGTACGGCGACAACTGCGAAGTGTGCGGCGCCACCTATGCGCCCACCGAGCTGAAGGAACCGAAGTCGGTGATTTCAGGTGCCACCCCGGAACTGCGCGATTCGGAACACTTCTTCTTCGAAGTGGGCCACTTCGACGGCTTCCTGCGCGAGTGGCTTGCCGGCGATGTGGCGCTGCCCGGGGTCAAGGCCAAGCTCAAGGAATGGCTGGATGCCGAGGGCGGCCTGCGCGCCTGGGACATTTCGCGCGATGCGCCGTATTTCGGCTTCCAGATTCCCGGCCAGCCGGGCAAGTATTTCTACGTGTGGCTGGATGCGCCGATCGGCTACCTGTGCAGCTTCAAGACGCTGTGCGCGCAGATGGGCGAGGACTTCGCCTCGCATCTGGTGGCCGGCACCCAGACCGAGTTGCATCACTTCATCGGCAAGGACATCGTCAATTTCCACGGCCTGTTCTGGCCGGCGGTGCTGCACGGCACTGGCCACCGCGCGCCGACCCGCCTGCACGTCAATGGCTACCTGACGGTGGACGGGGCCAAGATGTCCAAGTCGCGCGGCACCTTCGTCATGGCGCGGACCTTCCTGGATGTGGGCCTTGAACCGGAAGCGCTGCGTTACTACTTCGCGGCCAAGTCTTCCGGCGGCGTGGACGACCTGGACCTCAACCTGGGCGATTTCATCGCGCGGGTGAATGCGGACCTGGTCGGCAAGTTCGTCAACCT
>JAAIGE0100433166.1_pt1 | contig 10769 bp, 10 predicted proteins | sample 6487951 | NCBI WGS metagenome assembly JAAIGE01 (sample SAMN13974128, study PRJNA590717) | phyllosphere metagenome | biome: tomato field; feature: multiple bacterial spot infested tomato fields; material: tomato leaves; isolation source: leaves from tomato fields | host: Solanum lycopersicum ... | reverse complement strand
GCATGCAGCGTCAGCCCAACCGAAACCGCTGCCCAGGCATCCATCTGGATGCCGATCAGTGCAAGACCATAATAGACGACGAACAGCTGCATCAGAAGCGGCGTTCCCTGAAAGACGGCAATGTAACCGGCTGTCACGCGTTCTAAAACGGCGATGCCGGAAGTGCGCGCCAATGCCACCAGAAGTCCGGCGATGCACCCGCATACGAACGCCACAACGGACAGGGCTACCGTCCACTTCAGCCCAATGAGAAGGAATAGAAACTCATCTTGTCCCATGTGATTTCCTCCTCACTTGACCGGATAGCTGAAGTAGCGGGCAGAGAAGATGGCAAAGATGCGCATCATCACCCAGGAAATGACGAGATAGAGCGCCGTCACCGTGAAATAGACCTCGAAGCTGCGGAAGCTGTCGGATTCGATGCGTTGCGAAACCGAGGTCAGCTCATAGGCGGAGATTGCCGATGCGATGCTGGTCGTGAGCGTCAGCAGAATGAACTGGCTTGTTAGTGACGGATAGATTGCTCTCAAGGCAGGCTTGAGGACGATAAGCCTGAAGACCTGAGCTTTATGCAGGCCGAGTGCAAGTCCAGCTTCGATCTGTCCCTTCGAGATCGACTGCACGCCGCCTCGAATGATTTCTATGGCGTAGGCACCGCCATTGATGCCGAGTGCGATAATCGCGGTCGGTGTGGGATCAAGACGAATACCGGCCAAGGGCAGCGCAAAATAAATGAAGAATATCTGCACCAGAAAAGGCGTGTTGCGGATGATTTCCACGAAGCCGATAATCAGCCAACGCAGCGCCTTGACCGGCGACTGACGCAGGACAACTCCGCCGATGCCGATTATGATTGCTAGAAACATGCCGCAAAAGGCGAGCGTCAGGGTTCCGAGGCAGGCCCACAGAAGATTAGGCAGCCCTTCGATAACCGGTGTAAAATCAAGAGTGTAATTCATTGCCTCTCCTGCTTCCCGTCTTCAGCGCGGTGCAACCATTCCGGCCATAGCCTCGATTGCGAGTTCATAGCCGCGCGCGCCAAATCCAATCATGATCCCGGTCGCTGTGCGGGAAATAAGGGAATTATGGTAGATGCTTTCGCGTGCGTGCACATTCGAGATATGCAGCTCGATTTTGGGCCCTTCGAACGTCTTCAGGGCATCTAAAAGCGCGATAGACGTGAATGTATACGCCGCTGGATTGATGATGATGCCGCAGGCAAGCTTGCGTGCCTGGTGAACGGATTCGACCAGTTCGCCTTCGAAGTTTGTCTGGCGAAAGTCGACTGCAAATCCGAGGGAAGCTGCCTTTGCCTCACATGCTCCCTTAATATCGGCAAGGGTCGCGGTGCCATAGATGGAAGGTTCACGCTCACCCAGAAGATTGAGGTTGGGACCGTTCAGCACAAAAATAGTCTGGCTCATCGCAAATGGCTCCGGCCGCACCGGCGCGCCGGCATAACGGGGCACCGATGCTGGCGCCCGCAGTTCGGGCGCCGTCTCGTGTTTTAGAATGGGACGGAATACGGCTTAATTCGCTGTGAACGAAATGCCTTCCAGGCTCTTCGGGAACTCTGGAACGGGAACCTTCATCCACTTGTCGTAGATTTTCTGAAGTTCGCCATTTGCCTTGATCTTGTCGATGAAGGCATTCACCGCAACGTTGATTTCCTTTTCCCCTAGACGCGTGCAGGCACCGTTGTAGAGTTTCTGGAATTCAAGTTTGTTTTCGTACTTTCCAGGTACGGCCTTCTCAACCCTATCCAGGTAGAAGATGTTGCCACCGAGAGCGTCGACCTGACCGGATGCGAGCGCCTGTACACTGGCTGCGTCGCCATCATATCGGCGGATCGTTGCGGTTGGGGGTGCATTCTTGGTGACCTGCGTATCCTGCGCTGCGCCCTTGGCAACGCTGATCGTAAGACCAGCCATATCTTCGTTCGTCTTGATGGATTTGTCCTTGGGGCCGATAAGGACGATGGCATTGGCGTTATAGGGCTGGCTGAACTGAACGGCCTTCGCGCGGTCCGGCAACATTGCCATCGTCGCGAACAGGATATCGACACGACCGGATGTCAATGCGGGAATTCTGTTGTTGACCTCAAGTGGAACGAATTCGACCTCGACGCCAAGTTCCTTGGCGAACAGGGTGCCCATTTCGGCATCGAAGCCGTCCTGCTTTCCGGCGCTGGTCACAAAGCCCCAAGGTGGGTTGTCGCCCTGAATGCCCACGACGAGCTTGCCCTTGGCCTTGATTTCTTCCGGTGTGATGGCCGCTGCCGGCTGTGATAGCGATGCCGCCGTCATAAGCGCTGCTGCCCCCAGAAGCGCATTGCGGCGGCTAATTTTCAATCCGAACATATCATTTCCTCCTGTGATAGCTCTTTGCCAGCCACGTGTCCTCCAGCTGGTATCAACCAGAAGCTCGCATAAGGCCTTCATCAAATCAACCGAGTTTTTTAAAAATCTATGATAAAAATTGCTTAAGCGTTGATAGTCTGCTTTATACTATGGGTCTAGCGCCTGAGTTTGTTGTTTGGAGGAGCAAGATATGAAGACGTCGATCGCTACGGTTTCAATAAGCGGCGAGCTGCCAGAAAAGTTGAAGGCAATTGCGGCTGCGGGCTTCGACGGAGTAGAAATTTTCGAGAATGATTTTCTCGCTTTCGATGGCAGTCCTGTAGACGTTGGCAACATGGTGCGCGACCATGGACTCGAAATCACTCTCTTTCAGCCTTTCCGTGATTTTGAAGGAATGCCGGAGCCTTTGCGCAGCCGCGCCTTTGACCGCGCCGAGCGTAAATTCGACGTCATGCAACAGCTTGGCACGGATCTGGTGCTCGTCTGCTCCAACGTGTCTCCAGCTGCCCTCGGCGGTATTGATCGGGCCGCTGCAGATTTCCACGAGCTGGGAGAGCGTGCTGCGAAACGTGGCTTGAAAGTGGGTTTCGAGGCTCTCGCGTGGGGCCGCCATATCAACGATCATCGTGACGCCTGGGAAATCGTCCGGCGCGCCGATCATCCTAATATCGGGCTCATACTTGATAGTTTCCACACATTGTCGCGCAAAATCGACATCAATTCGATCCGCTCCATTCCAAAAGACAAGATCTTCATCGTGCAGATGGCGGATGCGCCGCTGATCGATATGGACCTTCTCTATTGGTCAAGACATTTTCGTAACATGCCCGGCGAAGGCGATTTGCCAGTGACTGAGTTCACCAGAGCGGTCGCGGCAACGGGCTATGACGGTTATCTGTCCCTTGAAATCTTCAACGACCAGTTTCGTGGCGGTTCTCCCAAAACAATTGCAGATGATGGCTACCGCTCCCTGATTTACCTGGGTGACCAGGTTCGCCGCAGTCCCGAGGCTGCGACCCTGACGGTGGCTGACATGCCGGATCGCGCTAAGGTGAGCGGTATCGGGTTCGTGGAGTTTTCCACCGACGAGGATGATGGCAAAGTACTCGCAGGTATTTTAACGACTCTCGGGTTTCGAAAGACCGCAGTTCACCGTTCAAAGAATGTAAGTCTTTTTGAGCAGGGAAACATTCGTCTTTTGCTGAACACTGATGACAGTGGCTTCGCCAACGCGTCCTTCGCTGTGCACGGTACATCCGCTTATGCGATGGCGATGATAGTCGATGATGCGGAAGAGGCACTGCGGCGTGCGGTTGCTCTGGGTGCCGAGCCATTCGAGCAGCCAGTGAGGGAAGACGAAATGAAAATTCCCGCCATCCGTGGTCTTGGAGGCGGGCTGATCTATTTCATTGATGGTAAAACTGCCCTTGGCAGATTTGCCGAAATCGATTTCAAACCTGTTTCTGAGGATGCAGACAACACAACTGCGCATCTGGCCCATATCGACCATGTGGCCCAGACCGTGGCTTATGACGAGATGCTGACGTGGCTGCTTTTCTACACGTCAATTTTTGAGGCCAGCAAGACGCCGATGGTGGACATCATCGATCCTGCCGGTGTGGTACGTAGCCAGGTCGTTGAAAATGCATCCGGCAGTCTGCGTCTCACGCTGAATGGAGCGGAAAACCGGCGCACATTGGCGGGGCATTTCATAGCAGAGAAATTCGGCTCCGGCATTCAGCATCTGGCTTTTCACACGGACGACATTTTCGCTACAGCAAACGCCTTGCGCGCCAATGGCTTCCGGCCTTTGCCCATCTCACCGAATTACTATGACGATCTGGAAGCCCGCTTCGGACTGGACCCGGAACTGGCAGAACGGCTGAAAGCCGACGATATTCTCTATGATAAAGACGAAAACGGGGAGTATTTTCAGCTATATAGCACGACTTTCGGCGAAGGCTTCTTCTTTGAGATCGTTCAACGGAGCGGCTATCGCGGCTACGGTGCCGCGAATGCAATATTCCGCATCGCTGCACTCAGAAAATCGCTGCGGCCCGAAGGCGTGCCAAGGGTATAAGGAAAATTTCTGGAAATTCCCGTCAATCATCGTGGAACTCTCTTTTTCGTGATAGAGCTGCTTCGTGGGCATTCTCAAGAATGCATGACGATCTTAAAAATGTTTGAGATATGAGAATTTCATTGGATCAGCAGAGCGAAACCGTTGCCGAGAGCAGCTACAGGAAAATTCGAAGCGACATTATATTTGGCCGCCTTGCCCCTGCGCAAAAGCTGAAGCTCGAGAAGCTGAAGGAAACCTACGACACGAGTGTCAGCACCCTTCGGGAAGTGCTCAATCGGCTCGCGTCTGAAGGTCTCGTCCTTGCGGAAGGGCAGCGAGGTTTTCAGGTTACACCGATGTCATCCGTCGACCTAAGGGAGATTGCTGGCTTGAGGCTGCTGCTTGAAACACATGCATTAGAGCAATCCTTTGACTACGGGGATGTCGACTGGGAGGCGGATTTGGTCGCGGCCCACCACAAGCTGGCACGCATGGAAATCGTCATGGCGTCTGGAGAAACGGGGCAAACCGAGGAATGGAAACGTTATGACTGGGAATTCCATCAGGCGCTGATTTCCGCATGTGGGTCGAAGCTTTTGATGGAAACGCACGCAGCCGTGTTCGACAAGTACCTCCGCTACCAGATGGTCGCATTGTCGTATCGTGGCAAAATAGCCTCGGATGAGCATAAGCAGCTTTTGAACGCAGCACTCGGACGCGATAAGCAGGCCGCCAAAGCGATACTCGAGCGGCATATCAACGGTGGCGTGGAGCACGCCCTGTCCCTCCAATCGCCGCTTCAGGATTGAACGATGAGCGAGCATGGCCCCGGAGATCATCCACAAACGAGCCTGGTAGAAGGGGTAAGTGACGCCGTCTTCCGGCGTTTGAGGCAAGATATAATTCTCGGCGCGCTGCCGCCGGGATCCCGGATCCGGCTGGAACAGGCGCGCGAGCGCTACATGATCAGCATTTCTTCCCTGCGTGAAATTCTTTGCAGGCTATCGGCAGAAAATCTGGTTCTGGCAGAAGGGCAACGTGGATTTGAGGTAAGCCCTGTATCAGAGCAGGAGCTCGTGGAACTTGCCGATCTTAGAATAGTCCTCGAGTGTCACGCGATAGACCGAGCGTTCGCTTCTGGCGATCTGGAATGGGAAGGGCGCATCGTCGCCGCTCATCATCGATTGGCTGCGGCGGAACGAAAACTTCTTGCGGACAACAGTTCACGTGCCGCCGAGTGGGTCCGATATGACTGGGAGTTTCATAAATCGATAGTCTCGGCGTGTCATTCTGCGGTCCTCATGCAAAACCTGTCATCCGTGTTCGATCGCTTCCTTCGCTACCACATGCTTGCAGGCAGCTTTCGGGGCAAGGCGGTCGTGGACGATCACAAATTGCTGTTCGAGCACGCCCTTGCAAGAAACACAAAGTCCGCCAAGGCGATATTACGAAGCCACATTCAGAACGGCGTCGAGCACATCCTCAAGGACCGATCATTTCTTTCCTGAAGTTGCGCTAGAAGTCATTATGGCTGCGGCGCGTGCGCTCGCCGCAGCCATATGTGAGGCTTGTCACGGATAGGCCGTGGCACCGTCAGGCTTGCGGGTGATCTTTCGTTCCCAATGAACGTAATCATCCGACTGGAGTACCTTTTCGTCTATCTCCAGACCCCAGCCGGGGCGGTCTGGGCGTAGCTCCATGTGACCATCGACCGGCATATACGGATCGATAGCCCATGGTGCGTAAACATGGGGCTTGAACTCGAGCACTTTAAAGTTCGGCTGGGCAGCGCAGAAGTGGATGTTTACCGCCGTAGCAAGCGGACCCATGGGGTTGTGTGGGGCGATTGTTACATAATGCGCTTCGGCGATAGCTGCGATGCGGCGCATTTCGCTGACGCCGCCAACCACGCAGATATCCGGCTGGATGATATCGGCACCGCGAGCCGAAAGAAGCGACAGGAATTCAAAGCGAGAGTAAAGGGACTCGCCGGTCGCCAGTGGAACTGTAACCTTCGACTTCAGTTCTGCCCAGGCAGGGATATGTTCGGGCCGAATTGGCTCCTCGTAGAACAGAGGATCATTGGGCGCGATGGCGGCGGCAAGCTGTACGGCCTGGTAAGGCTCGAAAATCTTCGCGTGTGCATCGAAGGCGTACTCGAAATGAGACGGTGTAATTTCGCGAATCCTGCCGAACCAGTCACCGGTTTCCTTCACCAACTGGCCCCACCTGCCGGAATGAAGATCGCGGCGATAGGGGCTGAGTTTGAAGGCGGTATAACCGTATTTCTCGTTGAGTTCGATTGACTGGTCACGCGCTGCTTCCGGGTCCGGTGCCGTATAAACTCCGCAATAGACCTTGACGCGATCACGCACATTGCCGCCGAGCAGCATGTAGACCGGCAGCCCTGCGGCTTTGCCTGCAATATCCCAGAGCGCGTGGTCTATTGCCGAGATGGCAGCTAGGCCGAGCGCGCCCGGTGGAAAGCGGCATTGCTGATTGAGCTTGAGAACAAGAAATTCAACCCGGCGTGGATCTTCGCCCTCTATCTGATGAAAGAGATAATCGAGAAGCGGTGGCAGCGCCCAGTCCGGGCCGTGGTTGTAGCACTCGCCCCAGCCGGAAATGCCTTCGCTGGTTTCGATCTTGAGAAGCAGGCGCGGGCGTTCGTCCACGCGTTGCATGTAGGTCTTAAAGCCTGTGATATGCATTGAATATTCCTTAAGCCGCGCGGCTCTTTTCCGAGACGTTGTCCACAATGGCACGCAGTTCAGCGCGCTCGGCTTCCGTCAGTCGTTCGACGCCCGGTACACGCACCGGTCCGACATCGGTTCCAAGCATGCCAAGCGCTTCCTTGACCACCGTGACGTTAGCGCCGTTGAGATACTTCGTACGCAGTGCCTCGAAACCGGCGATGTCATCGATGAGCGCGCGTGCTGCTGCGTAGTCACCCTTCTCAAGCGACTGATGGATGGCATGTGAACGTTGCGGGAAGACGTTGACGAGGCCGGATGTGAAGCCTCTGGCTCCCATGGCGTAAAATGCGGGCGCCCAACCTTCGGCAAGCCCGCAGACCCAGATCGCCGGGGCGTCCTTCGTTGCGCGGATCACTTCGGACAGAAGCATGAGGTTGCCGGATGCGAACTTGATACCTGCAATATTTGGATGAAGCGCCAGCTTGCGAAAATCCGCGACGGAGAACGTGTCGCTCCGGACATAGGCTATGACAGGAACGGTGCTGGCATCGGCGAGTTCGAGGAAATACCGTGCCTGATAGCTTGGGCCAGCGAATGGGTCCATCGGGTGATGCCCCATGATCGCGTCGGCACCTTCCGCAATTGCAGTGCGTGCAAGAGCCTTGGCTTCGGTGAGGGAGCGACCGACAGCGGCGCTGACGAGGGACTTGCCTGCGGCAGCTTTGATTGTCGTGGCATGCACGGTTCGCACTTCATCCATTGTCAGGGTGAAGAACTCACCCGTGTTGCCAGCAGCCATCAGATTGTGGACCCGCGCGTGCGCGAGGCCCGTGATCAAGGCTGAAAGCTTGGCAGTATCCACGCCGCCCTCAGCATTATAAGGGGTAACAGGTACGCCCGATATACCCGTCAGGGCCTTCCGGATTTTTTCCATTGCCTCGGTCACGTCAGATATCCTTCGTCTTGAATACTATGTTGAGGTAGGTCTCGCCGGAGCGCACCACGTGGTCGCGCATCACGCGTTCGGCGTTGTCACTATCGTTGGCTACGATCGCGGCAGCGATTGCAGTATGTTCTGCTAGCGCCTTGCCGCGTTCCAGCGGGTTTGAATGGATGATGCGGCGGATGCTGCCATCATAGAACTGCTGCCGTTCGATCATTCGCGACAGATACTGGCACCTCGATGCGATGTGGATTTGCTCATGAAACGTCTCGTTGAGCGAAATCAGGTCGTCGGCTGCGCCATCTTCGGTCGCGGTGCGCATCAGCGCGACGATTTCTTCCAGCTTCGCAGCCTCGGTTTTCTCGATTCGCTTGGCCGCAAGGTGAGCGATCATCGATTCCAGTGCAGCGCGCGCCAGAATCATCTCTTCGGCCCAGCCTGCATTGAAGCGGATAAGAACGCCGCGGCGAGGCAGGGTTTCTACCAAGCCTTCTGTCTCAAGCTGCCGCAATGCTTCCTTGATCGGCGTTGTGCTGACGCCAAGCTGTTCGGCGAGCTGGCGTTCATTGACCCTCTCATTCGGCGCAAATCGACCGGAAAGAATGGCTGTTCGCATACTCTTGTGAACGTGATCACGCAAAGTCGTCAAAAAACGCGCGTCGATCTTTTCCATGCGTTCTGCGCCAGCTTCTGCCGGGGCCTCATTTTGCATTTTCGAAAATTCCCGTTGACGACAAATATGTTTCGTGAGATCTGATATACCAGATTTCAGATCGATGTCGATATGAAAATTCGCGCTCCGGGATGAGATCTCGGGCGTCAGGGAGGAGAAAAAAATGAAAAGACGTAGTTTTTTGAGGGCTTCGGCGATAGCTGCATCAATGCTCGCCATGCCGTTTGCAGCTTCGGCAGCAACGCCGAATGACCAGCTGGTGATCGCCACCAACATGTCGTCCATGCGCGGTCTTGATCCCAATGAACTCAATCAGCTGGAGTCGGCGGAAATCGTCGCCAATCTTTATGAGCGCCTGATCGTTCTTTCTGCCGATGACATCACCGAGCCGAAGCCGGGCATCGCTGAGAGCTGGACCGTGTCGGATGATGGCAAGACCTTTACCTTCAAGATTCGTTTCGGCGTTACGTTTCACTCGGGCAATGCGCTGACGGCCAAGGATGTCGAGTGGTCGCTGCGCCGTCTGGTTAAGCTCGGGCTGGCACCCTCGGTTGACCTTCGCCAATGGGGTATCACCGACAAGAATGTCGATGAGCTGATCAAGGCGAGCGATGATACGACAGTGGTGGTGCAGACGCCTGAAGTCTGGAACCCGAACCTGATCCTCTTCTCGCTTGCAAGCTTCTCGACTTCCATTCTTGACAGCAAGTTGCTGGCGGAAAACGAGAAGGACGGCGACATGGGCCGCCAGTACCTGCAAACCAACGATGCAGGCTCAGGCCCCTACACGCTGCGGACATGGCGCGTCAACGATCTCCTGATCTCCGAAGCATACAAAGACTATTGGCAGGGTGCGCCCAAGATGCGTCGGGTGGTGTTGCGCCACATGCCGGAATCGTCCGGCCAGCGCCTTCAGCTTGAAGCAGGTGACGTGGACGTGGCAACGCGCCTTTCATCGACCGATCTTGCGGCGATAGAGACGGGTGGCAAGGCCGATATCCAGAAGACGCCGGGCTTTGGCTTCTACTATCTGGCGCTGAACCAGAAGGACGAGATACTGTCCAATCCAAAGGTTCGCGAGGCGTTCCGCTACCTCATCGACTATGATGGCCTGGCCAGCACGGTTATGAAATATTACGGGATCAAGCAGCAAACCATTATTCCTGGCGGACTTCCCGGTGCCAGCACGGAAAATCCCTACAAGCTGGACATCGAAAAGGCCAAGCAACTTCTGGCGGAAGCCGGTTATCCCAACGGCTTCTCCAAGGTCTATTATGCGACACCCGTTACTCCGGAATACGAAGTAGCCCAGTCGCTACAGGCCAACGCCGCCAAGGCCGGTATCAAGCTTGATCTGCAGGGCGGCGACCATATCGGCAAGTTCCGCAATCGCGAGTTCGAGATATTTTCCGCGCGCACGGGCGAACGCCTTCCAGACCCTCATGCGGTGCTGGCGTCTTACGCGACGAACCCGAACAATGCCGATGATGCAAAGCTTGCCGGCCTGATTGCCTGGCGCTCTGCCTGGGAAGTGCCGAAGGACATTCAGGACATGGTCACGGCTGCCGCGCATGAGACGGATCAGCAAAAGCGGACCGATCTCTACACCAAGATCAACAAAGCCTATCTCGAAGCGTCGCCGGCGCTGATCACATCGTTCCAGCGCACGGATGCCAAGGCGGTGCGCAAGGAGGTCAAGGGCTATGTCGGCCATTCGACCTGGCTCACCCGTTGGGACACCGTCTCGAAGAGTGACTAAGGCTTTCCTGTCGAGGAGAATAACGTGAGTATCTCACAAACGTCTGAAAGCGCTTCGGCAAGTGGCCGTGCGGCGCTTGGCGCCCTTCGCAAGGTGACGGCATCTTTTGCCGTCATCCTCACAACACTGCTTGGCCTACTCGTGATAACATTCGTGGTTGGTCGCATGGTTCCTGCCGATCCGGTCATCGCCGTCATCGGCGATCAGGCCGATCACGAGACCTATGAGCGCGTCTACAAGGAAATGGGTCTCGATCAGCCGCTCTATGCGCAGTTC
>JAAIGE0101025235.1_pt1 | contig 10770 bp, 7 predicted proteins | sample 6487951 | NCBI WGS metagenome assembly JAAIGE01 (sample SAMN13974128, study PRJNA590717) | phyllosphere metagenome | biome: tomato field; feature: multiple bacterial spot infested tomato fields; material: tomato leaves; isolation source: leaves from tomato fields | host: Solanum lycopersicum ... | reverse complement strand
TCAGGTCATTGGAAGGGATTGGATCAGGATCGTTTCCAGCCTTTTCGATGGTTTACCTTTCCTTTTTATTCGTTTACGGTAACGGATGAAGCGGCTTGTGAAAAGGCTTGGCCCTCTCACGAAAATTTCAAACGTAGTTTAAGCTTACTTCAGCAATTACCGTATACCGATCAGGGTTTACTGAGGACGAAGGACGGCTATTTAATTCAACCGGGCTATACCTATCCAATGGATAAAAAGTGAAGGATTATTTTTTCTTCCGAGACTATCGGTTTCACCCAATACATGAAAAAAACCGTTTACGCTTTACAGTACTTCCTTGACGCTTTCATTTCCTTGCCTGCTCGAAAGTAAAAGCATCAGGCACTACGCATCTGCCCTTCAGGAATAGCATTATATGAAGCACGGTGTCTTATCTTCGCGGTTGAACAAGGCATTCAAACCGCTGATAGAAGGACCTTGTCCATCCATTTGTAAACCTATTCTTGAAAAATGCCTGAACGTAAACACCCCCTCAATTGCTCCAGCACCCATTCCAGAGCGGTCTATCTGGTTCTATTTTTATTATTGATACAAGTCGCCTGGGGCCAATCCACCTCGAAAAAGGCAGACCGTCACGCCTTACGTTTATTCATGATTGGGAACAGCTTCTCCCAGAATGCCTCCAAATATTTACCCGAACTCAGTCAGGAATCCGGCCACACCTTGATTATTGGACGAGCCGAACTCGGCGGCTGCTCGCTCGAACGGCACTGGGATCACGCCCAGGCGGCCGAACGAAATCCGGAAGACCCTAAAGGCAAACCTTACCACGGTAAATCCCTGAAAATGTTGCTTGCCGAAGGCACGTGGGATGTCATTACGCTGCAACAGGCCTCCATTCTCTCGGGAAACCTGGAAACCTACCAGCCCTATGCCCGGCAGCTTTACGAATACGTGAAGAAATTGCAGCCACAGGCCAAAATTGTTCTTCACCAGACCTGGGCTTACCGGGTAGATTCCAAAGACTTCACGCAGATTGGCAATGGAGAGTCTGCCCGCAGTGCTCAGCAGATGTGGGAAAAATCCAGAGCCGCCTATCATGCCACGGCCAAAGAGTTAGGCATTCCCCTGATTCCCAATGGCGATGCCTTCTGGGCCATTAGCTCCGATCCGCAATGGGGATACAAGAAAGATACTGAATTCAATTTTGATCATCCCAGGCCCCCTGCCCTACCCAAGCAGAAGCATTCCCTGCACGTTGGTTACTTCTGGAAGCAGGACGAGTTAGGCTTTGATTCCCACCATGCTAACGCCGCTGGCTGTTATTTAGGCTCCTTAGTCTGGTACAGCTTTCTTTTCCAGGAATCCCCGCTAAAACTTTCCTTTCACCCTCAGGAGGTCGATGCGGATTTTGCTGAGCAGTTAAAAAAGACGGCCTGGAAAACCGTTTCCAGCCCAAAGAAAAAACAACCTGTTTTGAGGTAAAATCACTTTTCCTGCAAAGCCAGTACTAGAACAAGCTGTCAACCAGACACTCACACTAAGAAAGTCTGGTTATCTACGTACTGATCTTACTAGGGCAAGGATTCCGGCCTGCGACCCCACGCGATCGCCACGCCAGGATCCTTGCCTTTTTAGTAGTCAATGGCCTTTAATGGAATGGGGCTGATAGTCTTCTTCCAGCCGCTGAATTTCCTCGGCAGTCAACTGCACCGAGACCGCAGCCACGGCGTCTTCCAGATGGCCAGGCTTACTGGCTCCCACAATCGGAGCGGTAATGACGGGCTTGCTAAGCATCCAGGCCAGGGCTACCTGAGCATTGGGAAGGCCCCGCTGCTGGGCCACTTCCGTCACCCGATCGGCAATGCTAAAGTCTGCTTCAGTGTAGAGGCTTTTGCCAAAGGCATCCGTACGGGCTCGTTCGGTTTCGTTACGCTCCCTGCTGCGTCCGCCCGACAGCAGGCCGCGTGCCAGCGGGGACCAGGGAATTACGCCAATCTGCTGATCGGCACAGAAGGGTAACATTTCCCGTTCTTCCTCCCGGTACACCAGGTTATAATGCGGCTGCATGGATACAAACCGGGTCCAGCCGTACAGATCGGCCGTGTACTGGGCTTTGGCAAATTGCCAGGCATACATCGAAGAAGCTCCGATGTATAGGGCTTTCCCCGCTTTAACGACGTCGTGCAGAGCTTCCATCGTTTCTTCAATGGATGTCTGATCATCCCAGCGATGTATCTGGTAAAGATCCACATAGTCCGTGCCCAGACGTTGTAAACTGGCGTCAATGGCGGCCATGATGTGTTTACGCGACAGGCCACGCTCATTGCGTCCGGGGCCCATGGGGTTGTATACTTTGGTAGCCAGAACTATTTCTTCGCGGCGGGCCAATGCTTTCAGTGCCCGACCCACCACTTCTTCGCTTTTGCCGTTGGAGTAGACATCAGCGGTGTCAAAGAAGTTGATACCAAGCTCCAGAGCTTTTTGGATAAAAGGGCGACTTTGCTCTTCGTTCAGGGCCCAGGGCCAGCGTTCCGTGGGCGTACCATAGGTCATGGTTCCCAGACAGATCCGGGAAACCACCAGACCCGATTTACCTAAGCGGATGTATTCCATACGTGTGTAGCGTTAGTTTGAATACATCATTTTCTAAAAAAAAACGGCCAGCCAGGCGTGAAAGGATTGGTTTTTGAGATTGAAGGAACGAAACAGAATCGTTTATTCACCTGTATCAAGGCAGAAACCTAAGTATGAACTTCTATTTCTATACGTTTATAATTTTAACAGTAACAGCTTTTGAAAAGAAGCATATCTGAATTTCTCAAAACATCGGATTGTTTACTCAAATTTCTTGGAACCAAGCGTAAATCCTGTCTTTGTACCTGTTTAGATCTTTCAAGATTGCAACCTATTTGTTCCGCCTGGCTCTTGCCAATCGTAGCAACCGGCCCAACGTCAGATACGAGAAGTATTCACGGACAAGCATTCCTCTACTGCCGCTTTTTAACATTTCCCATAAAGCGAAAGACCTCCTGAAAATAAGGAATGGTGTAAACGTTCGACTCCAGATAAATTTCATGACCCGCTCCCTTTACCCGGTAAAATTCGAGGTTACGAGCCCGATTCGCAAACGTGAAATGACCTTTGGGATCTACGTAGCCATCGCGTTCAGCCTGAAAAAGTAAGATGGGAATAGTAATCTTTTCAACGTTTGTTCGCTTAACGACCGAGTGGGTTAGGTCCATCAGGGTGGAGGCCGTCGCCCAGGAGGCCCCAAAGCTTGGATGCTGCGTGAGGCCCAGCATGTACCGATGCCAATACGCTCCTTTCTCGTCGCAGTAGGTTGCTGGGATGAGCGGGTGATAGACTTTATCTTTCTTCTGATCAAAAGCCCGGGCTCCCAGGGCGTAGGTACTTCCCTTTCCCAGAGACACCAGAGTCCTGGCAATGGGATCGCCCGCAAAATCCGGAATGCCTTCGACCAGGAGTTTGAATAGCGGCGTATTCAGAATCAGGCCATCCACCAGTTGGGGGTATTCTTCCAGGGTACGGGCAGCAATACCCCCACCCATGGAATGCCCGTAAAGAATGGTCTTTTGACCGTTGGTTTGCGGCTGAACAATCGTCGCGATAAAAGTTTGCAGATCATCCACCCACACGTGGTAGTCGCTACAATGCACCATTGAAGAATCGCTGGAAGCCCGCGAGGACCTACCATGACCAAAATGATCCAGAATAAATACCTGATACCCCTTTTTCAAACAGTAATACACCATTTCCTGATATTTTTCCTTCCGCTCCGTAAAGCCGTGGGAGATGATGACATTGCCTATGGGTGCTGCTAATCGGTATTGATGGTAGGCAATCCGGCGGCCCTGATGGGTGAAGTAACCACTGGTTTGACGGGCTTTCACGTATGGTAACACAAGGCTATCCATTTGCCTGGCGTACTGACTCTGAGATAGATACAGAGAATCGGCTGGAACGTTCAGGTTTAGCTCCTTTTGCCTGGCGGAACGTTCATCGTAGCCGTTATAAAAGGTGTATATCCCTGCATAAACCAGAAATAAAAGCAAAACGGCGAGTGCTGCAATTAGATAAGGCCGGGTGAATAGTCCTTTTTGGTTTGGTGTCGGTGGTAGACCAGTGCTGTTCATGGCTAGGTTTTCTGGCTGTTCAGGGTTGAGGCCGAATCACGTTACACGTACGGTAAGCCAGTGATTTATAAAAAGTGGTAAGAGCTTCTGTGAGGCGTTAAAGTAAATGAATCAACGCATACCAACCCGCCTTTTCTGCATTAACTTATGAAGAATTCACGCAGCGACCACTCTATCTCTTCAAAAGGTTGCTTTTCAATTGATTAAATAAAATTTCTTCAGGTCCGGGAATGATCATACGCAGCCAGAAGACTTTTTACCATGATTTTGTTTACTCAGGGATAGGCTCCTTAGCTAACCGGAAATTGATCTGGATACTTCCCCTAATCAGGAAGCATCAACGGATCAGTGGAGAATTCGACATCGCTTGACCGGCCCTGGAAACGGTTCCTTTCTCATCGTTAAGTAACCGACTTTCTGGCCGGAACCTTAGCTCATCATATTACCCCCACATGGGGTACCTGAACCACCGGAGCGGGCAAAACCTTGTGACGGAGTTGTAAGAAGGGCCGCTCAATCGCGATGTGCATAAGATAAGCGACGCCCACCGTTAAAAGCGTGCAAAGCAAAAACATGGCGTTACCATCCTTCGCCAGCCCCCATTCGCCAGCATAGCGTTGGGTCAGATGAATTACGATCTTGTGACACAGGTACATACTATAGGATAATTCCGCCAGCATTCGCCAGAGCTTTTGCCCGGGAAACTTCTGTTTGGATAAAAGAATTAACGATAAAACGATAATTCCGTAGCCCAAGGCAACGATGGGAAAGCCCACAAGCGTAGCTATAAAGGAAGCAAGGTCGGTGCAGATTAAGGCTCCGGCAGTTAAAACGAGTAAGCCGCTCACTAAAATGATGGCGGCGTACGGACGTAATTTTTCCAGCCCGCCCGCCCGATACTGATGAAGAGCCGCTAAACTAATCCCTACCAGCAGTCCATCCAACCGGGTATACGTTGGAAAATACACCCAGATATACCATTGACTGTAGCTGCCTTCCTGATAGTCCTGCACGTAGGTCCAGGAGAGGTACCGGATCAGTACGCCAAAGCAGAAGAATCCAAGCAGAACCCACTTGCCCAGGTGGTACAGACGAAAATGTAGTAAAATCAGTAGAAGCAACGGGAAAAACAGGTAAAACTGTTCTTCCACGCACAAGGACCAGGCGTGAGAAAAGGCACTATGATGGAGAATGTCCAGGTTTATATTCTGGGTAAAAGTCAGGTATTTATAAAGCGGTGCCAACGTTCCGCGTTCCCGCACCAGAGGAAAAAAGTAGTAGAGGGCTAAGACAAACCCATAGGCTGGCAGGATTCGGAAAAACCGTTTGATGAAAAAAGTCTTTAGATCCAGCGTGTGCCGCTGACTGATTTCTTCCAGCAAGGGCGTCGCAATCAAAAAACCACTCAGCACAAAAAACAGATCAACGCCCGCCCAGCCAAAACTGCTGCTATCCGTAACCCAGGCAGGTGACTTGAACAGACGGCCATAGTGAAACAGATACACCATCGTGATGGCAATACTTCTCAACAGGTCCAGGGATACAAAGCGATTTTTGAAAGCGGCTTGGTTAGGCATGTACGGATTTCAAGGGATACGACTCATTCATCCGCTCGCCTAAACAGGTGAAATACGGCTATCAACCTCTTCCCAAAGGTTTGACTACACTACAGAAAACCTTTGCGAAGCGGTGTATTCTTTAGACAGCAAGGTACTTAAAATACCCCGATCCAGCATAGACGCGATCCACTCATTTTACTTTTTCCCAGATACTATCCTTGCCGTGTTCCCGAAGTACAAAACCGCTTACTTCCCCGGAAGCCTTTTTTTTAAAAGTCACGTAGTTATTGAAGGTCCAGACGAAAAAATGACCGGGGCTCGTAGCGTGTAAGGCTAACTCGGGCATTTGACCAGACGTATGCCCCAGAGCATAGAGCCTCCCCTGCCTTACGATAATATCGATAGCGTACTTTTTATTTAGTCGGTATGTTCCTACGTACGATTCAAGTTCATTTTGACTTAATTCGACTTCCTTTCTCTCCTGCCATAAATCATATGGTTTACCGAATGCCATACTGGATAGGTCCATGACCACTGGAAAAATCGAATCGGTATAGGTACCAAAGTTGTTTAACAGAATGATCGTGAGGTCTTCGGTTGGATAATAGATGAATTCAGCCATGAAGCCCGGATATCCCCCCGAATGTCGGACGTAGCCTTTGTTTTCATACGTTCCGGTTTGCCAGCCGTAACCTTCTTTAAAAGCCTGCTTCCAGGTTTTTTCGGCGAGAAGCTGTTTGGCAGCCACGGCCCTGGACCAGTGAAACAAATCCCGGGCCGTGCTGTAAATGCCCCCGGCGGCATACAACACGGTCGAATCGGGATGCGGGTACGCTGACACATGCGTACTCGTTAGCGTATCATATCCAAAAGCCCTGTCACCAGCCGGCAGGTTCAGATAGTCAAAACCCGAATGGTTCATGCCCAGGGGTTGAAAAATCAGCTCCCGCATTGCCTGCTCGTAAGGTTTACCGGTCACCTGCTCAATGACCAGACCCAATAGAAAATACCCCGAGTTATTGTAGCTAAACTGTTTTCCGGGAGTGAACGCCAGGGGTTTGTCCTGCATCAAATCAAAAAAGAGTTGTCTGGAAATGGGATGACAAACAATCGTGGAATCTTCCTCATCAATCAACTCGGTGTAATTAAACAGACCCGACGTATGGTTCATCAGGTGATGCAGCTTTATCTGATGGCTATGGGGGAAGTCAGGAAGGTATTTGCTGAGCTTGTCCTCCACTGAGAGTTTTCCCTGTTCCTGAAGTTTTAAAACCAGGGCTGACGTAAATGATTTGGTAACTGATAAAATCGGAAAGCGGGTGGACGTGTCATTAGGCGTGGGTCTGCTCACCTGAGCTAAGCCATAAGCTTTGTGAAGGATGACCTCACCCCGGTGGGCCATCAGGGCGACCCCGTTAAAGCGGTAGGCCGCCTTTGCTGATCGCAGGTATTCGTCCGCCTGAAGAGGTAGGGTTTTGAGGGGTTGAGCAACTACTGCAACGTAGGAAGTAAGTAGAAAGGTGACCAGACTAAGCATTCGTTTCATACAAACGTCTTGATTGATTTCAGGCCCAAATAGGCGTGAATCGAAGCAGAAGTCTACTCAAATCCGGATTTGAGCGTTACTTTCTACGGGGTCTGACGTTTGAGATACGCTGTGGGAGTTAAACCCGTCATTTGCTTGAACGTTCGCTGAAACGTAGCCTGGGAGTTGTAACCGCATTCGAAGGCAAGTCCCGTTAGCGTTAATTGCTGTAGGGGCTCCTGGTACAGGCGTTGCTTAAACGCTTCGATCCGGTATTCGTTGACAAACAGGTTAAAGGATTTTTGCTGGTGCTGATTAAGCACGAACGAAATGGATTTGGCGGGCTGGCCCGTATGCTGACTAACTTTTTGAACCGTTAGTTCCGGGTCCAGGTACAGTTTATCTTCGGCCATCGCTTTGGTAAGGGCATGCAGAATTGCCTGAACGGTCTCCTCCGCCAGGGTAGTCGAACTAGGTTTGCGAGCGATGGATGCGGCCGGACTCAACGTTCGTACATACCCTTTGAGGCCCAGATAGTAAATCAGTACGGCCATCGGAATATACAGGGGATACCAGCCGACCTGACTTAGAACCGCCGAACGCATCGAGGGAATAAGCGTGGGGACCAGATGCAAAAGCCAAACGCCCTGAAACATCAGAAAGAGGGTTACTACGCCTTGCAGCCAGCGGATGTTTTGCGGTTCCGTTTCCCGTTCATTCATAGCCTGTCTATGCAGGCATTTTCTGCATAAAAGCAGGTAAACGGTCATAGAAATCCACCGGGGCAGGTCGGCATAGGTTTCATACTGATTCATCCAATGACCCCAGGCGGGACCTTGCTCCTTACTTACTGCCCCGACAAGCAAACCGGCCAGAAAAGTCCAGCCGATCAACTTCGCCCCCCAATCCAACACCACCGGAACCAACTGTCGCCATTCGGATTTTCCCAAACGAAACGCAGGTTCAAGCACGGCTTTCACGTAAAAATACAGCAGCGGACCTAACAGCATCATATTGTAAAATGGGAAAAAATCAAGCAGAAGGCCCACCCAACGGTGGGTAATGGGAACACTTACACCCAGACTCGCCAGGGCCATCAGGCCAAGCAATCCAGCCAGCAATCGGTTTGCCAGCCGATTGCCTTCACGTAAGCATACCAATACAACGGCCAGAATGAAGCCCTGCAGGGAGCCCAGTAACACCAGTAAATCCAGGGGTGAAATCGTCATGGCAGAAAGTTAGAATGAAGCGAGTCAAGGCCCTAACGATTTTCATTTTTTATGTAGCCCCTTATGAATCAGGGCCCTTTTGGGCTGGTGTGATTAGCCGCAGAATAGTCCCGTAGCCCTGATCTACCATTCGCATTTTTAGAAATTTGAATACCCTGAGAATGGTCTACTTAGCTACTATTAGTATTACGCAAAAGGCAGGTAGCATTGATTCTTGTACAAGTGAACGACACTGCAATGGTTACTACTTTTGGACTCAGTCAAACGTTGTTCTACTTTTTATAAAAGTGAACGGTCAATTTCCTATTCGTCCAGCACACTGATCAGCAGAATGCGACGAGACTGATACAAATTATTGAAAAATAGATTATAGATTCATCAATAACCCTTGAAAATAAATGATTGGTTTTAACAATAATTCAAATTATATAAAACAGAATTAAAACCTTAATCGAATCAATTGCATTAACTAAAAAAGCTCAAATAGTATTTGTTCATAAAATCCGCTTTTGATTAGTGTAATATTCTGTTTACACAAACAAGGCAGGATAAAATCCTTTACGTACTTTTTAATTAACTTACCAACTACTTATCATCTTCCTGAATGCATCAACTATACAAAGCCGGTGCAAAAAGGACAACACTGAATTTCAAACTAATCAAAATAAGCACTTTACTTAATAAGCTATCAACCAGGTTATTGCTGAAGAATATACAGCCGAAAATTGAGAAGTCCATCAGAGGGTAGAATCAGGCCCTGGTATTAGTAGCAAATTTTTCACCACAACATTTATTCAATTATAGAAATCTTCGGTAGATATCAAATGCTTTTGTATAACACAGCAATGGTTATAACATTTTCAAATAACAGCAAATAGAGTAAATTTTCACAAATAAAGTATCATTAATATTCTTATGAATCATTATACTATTGGATCTAAACTTTTGATGAAACATATAATTTAATAAGTTTAATTTATTCTGATAACTACCAGCCCTCTTTTACTAAAACTTTTTGATCGTAACACTACTACAAATAACAATCCATTGATTAACATAAAATCAAGCTATTAGAGTATTTAAATAAAATAACCTTCAGTACAAAGTTATCTTAGTATAGCAGAAAATACGTTTTAAAGATGATCGGGAAATCAAGTACTGGTTTGTTTTCAAATTTATTTGTACCTTTTGCTTTTCATTTGATCCAGAATTACAGTGTCTACCTATACCTATCACTATGCAAACGCTTCTGCGTTAAAAAGCTATTCGGCGAGTCCCTTCCTAAGTTTAGCTGCTTTCAATGAAGATTCCCTGGAAGAAGATATTCCCTGTTACTTCTGGGGCACACTCCTGGACCCGTACGTAACTGCCCGAGCCTTTATGACTTTATCGAAGGTGGTTCGTTCCCGCTTTACTTTGTCTGCTGCGGAGCGGTCAGCCATGCGGGATCCCATTGTCACGGCCGGAGCTGGGTTGATGAGGCTGGAAGCATTTTCGGGGTGTAACGGCGTCTATGCCCGGGTTGATCTGCTGCCTTCCTCGCTGGACGGTGAATTTCTGGGCAGTGGTACTACGAACGTTGACTTCAACGAGCCCATGATTCAGGCTTTAAGTACCGTTAGCCGTCAGGATAAGCTCCTTTTTTCAGTGGGCGAAAAAGAAGTTATTCTGGAGAAACAGGGCCAGCAAATCATCGAACGTAAAGTAACCTTACCCACTCGCTGGATTAAAGGACTCACGGCTGTTCAGGCCTATCTTTCCACGATGGAGGCTTTCGGTTCCTACAGTAAAGTACAAACCATTCAGCTGTTTCAGTCTCTGCCCAGGGGGGAATCTTCCAACGATTTCTTTCTGACGTATCGGGCCAATCGTCCGGTTTTCAGTCCCGTAGCTTCGGGTAAATCCCTGCGAATCGGAGGGCTACACCGTCTTCGTTTATTAGAGGCACTTGTGCCCCTGCAGGAGGGTCTGGACGTATTTCAAAGTCCGGATGAACAGGCGACTGCCTTTGTCTTCAGGCTCGGAACTATGCGGTTCTTACTAACGCTGTCCCGAGAAACAAAACGCGGATTTTCCGGGGAAGGCAATATTCTGGATACGCTGGTGGAGGCCGTACCCGAGTCGTATATTCAGGGAGCCCGACAGCTTTTCCAAACCAACGAAGCGTTTAACCCTACGTTGCTTTCCTTTGAAAAAGACCTTGACCCCGTTGTGCTGAATCGAGTGAGTATGCATCTTTCAGCCATGGGACTGCTGGGCTACGACGTAATCGATCACCAGTTCTTCTACCGAAAACTGCCCTTCAGGCCCAGCCGGAT
>JAAIGE0100569298.1_pt1 | contig 10770 bp, 10 predicted proteins | sample 6487951 | NCBI WGS metagenome assembly JAAIGE01 (sample SAMN13974128, study PRJNA590717) | phyllosphere metagenome | biome: tomato field; feature: multiple bacterial spot infested tomato fields; material: tomato leaves; isolation source: leaves from tomato fields | host: Solanum lycopersicum ... | reverse complement strand
CCGCGCTCGAACACCTCTTCCCGCCAGGATCGCTCAACGATCGCCTCGAACCGCTGCGCGAGGCCGATGCTGCCGGTGCCCACAACGATGACCTTGTCATCGACGACCCGGATCTTGTCGTCGGAGCGGACGGCCCAGGGCGCGCCGCAGGCGGCCGGAGCCGGGGCGACGGCGCAGCCGGCGCGGGCGGCGCCCCGGCTCCCGGTGGAACTCGACGCGCTCTTCACGAATCTCGGCATCGAGACGTTCGGCGGCGAGTCCTTCGACCCGCGCACGGCGAGCGTCGCACAGATGCACGCCTGCACCTACGCGCAGGTGAAGGCCAGCGCCGAGGGCATGAGCGACGACAAGCTCGGCTCCTTCATCCGCAACGCCAACCCCGCCTCGCAGAGCTCGCAGGCGCTGGCCCGGGACTATTCGGCGGCTGTCGCGGGCGCCGTGTCGGCCCGTCTCGAGGGCAAGCCGCCGCTGCCCTTGAGCGAGAGCGGCTACAGGACCGACAGCAGCCAGCACTACACCGAGATGGCGACGGAGACGCGTCCGCGCGGCGAGATCGCCCGGCAGGCGGTCGCCGAGCTGAAGGCCGTGCTCACCGAGCTGATGGGAGCTCCCGGAGACGCCGCCTCGATCCGCACGGCGGCGGACCGGGTGCCGCAGGACATGAGGAACCAGCTCGGCGTGATGTTCGCGGCGATCGACGACAGCGGCGCCACGCCCGAGCAGAAGGCCGGGATGCGCGCGCACGCGGCGCGGGACATGCTCGCCCTGCGCAGCATCAACCCGGAACTCGCCGTGATGAAGCCCCCGGAGGGTCTCTCCGGCGATGCGCTCACCGCGTTCGCCCACGCGACGCCCGTGCGCAACCGCCTCGAGATGGGGGCGGCGATCCAGAGCCTGATCAACGGGCGCGGGCTGCCCGAGAAGTTCGCGCCGGAGGTGCGCGACCTCGCGGGCGAGCTCGGCCGCGACTGGGGCGAGACCTTCCAGACCTTCGCCCGGGCCGTGGCGGACGGGGCCGATCCGGCCGTCGTCGGGCGGGCGCGGGACGCGGGGCAGAGCAAGATCGACAGCTTCGCCCGCAACATCGCCCCGCACAACGCCGCCGTCGAGCAGGCGCGGCGCGACGACCTGCGCCGGGAATACGAGGAGAACCTCGCGCAGGCGGAATGGATGAGCTGAGGCCGGCGCTCGAGGCCGGGACCCGATCGCGGGCCCGGGCCGCCCTCAGGTCCTGACGGCGGCGTCCCCGCACGGGGCCCGGAAGCCCCGCCACCACGTCCGGGCCGGACCCAGCACCTCCCCCTGCCGGGCGATGGCCTCCGCCCGCCGTGCCGCGGCCCAGTCTCGCGGCGCCGCGCCGTAGCGGGCGCGAAAGCCCCGGCTGAGATGGGCCGAGCTGCCGATGCCGTGGGCCCCGGCCAGGCGCGTCAGGCTGCGCCGCTCCAGCGGGTCGGCGAGCGCGTCGCGCAGGGCGAGGAAGCGCTGCTCCTGCACGTAGGCCATCACCCCGCCGAGCGGCGCGAACAGGCGGTAGAGCGTGGCGCGGGAGATCCCGAGCGCGGCCGCGATGTCCTCCGGCGCGAGGTCCCGGTCGTCGAGCCGAGCGAGGACGAGGCGCTCGGCCCGGGCGAACTGGCCGGCATCGAGTGCCGGACCCTCCAGTACGTCGACCGCCCGCGAGGGGTCGAGCAGGTGCCGCACGAAGCCGATCAGCTCGGCTTCGAGGGCTGGCACGTCCGCGGGCCGCGCGCGCGGCAGGGTGCGATGCAGGAGCTCGAGGCGCGCACCGAGCAGCCGGTTTCGGGCCGGGTCGAACCGGATCGCGAGGGCGTCGGTGTCGAGCCCCGCGACGAGGTGGCGCGGCACCACAAGCCCGATCGTGTCGGCGGCGAGGCGGCCGGCGAGCATGCGGCGGCGGTTGGCCACCACGACGGTGCCGGGCAGGAGCGAGGCGGTACTCCCCGCGATGTCGCCGTGGTAGCTGCCGCTCCGGCAGAACTGGAACGCGATGTGGTCGGGGGTCGGGTCGGCGAGGCGGCGGTCGCGCGCGACGTGCTGCCCGTGCCAGACGGTGCGGTTCGCCAGGAGCATGCCCACGCGGTGGACGGCGATCCCGCCCCCCGGCGCGCGGCCCTGGGCGTCGCGCGCGGCCGGCTCGATGCCGTACATCAGCCGCATCAGCGCGCGCCAGGTTTCGACGGCCTGGTCCCGGGGCTGGCCGGCCGTGCTGTAGCGCAGCACGGGCAGATCCTGGTCCGGGCCGGACGCCTGCGTCACGGCATGATCTTCCAGCTCAGGTCCGGATCGAACACCACGGCGGCGAGGCCGGCCTTGAGCTGGAGGGCGACGCCGAGCTCGCCGATCGAGGCGACGCGGCTGGTCTGGTCGGGCGCCGCGCCCTCGTGGAGCTTGCGCCCGCCGCGGGTGAGGACGTAGCGGGCCGGCACGAGGCTCGCGCCGGTCAGGTCCAGCCCGAAGGGCGGCAGGTCGCGGGTGATGAAGCGGATGAAGGCGGGGTTGCGGCCGATCTCCCGCAGGTAGACCGAGCGCGCGGCCGCGCGCTCGCCCTCGGGCGCCCGCCGGGCGCATGCGGCGGCGCGGGCCGGGTTCAGGGCGACCTCCAGCAGCTGGAGCTGCAGCGGTCGCTCCTGGTCGGTCAGGGAGACGGCCTCGTTCGTGCTGAGAAGGTCGAGCCAGACCAGGGCCGCCACGACGTCGCGCGGGCGCAGCCGCGAGTCGGCCCAGCAGGGATCGCCCTCCGCCGCCCCGTCCTCGGCGAGGACCGGCAGGTACCAGCCGGGCGGCGCGGCGCCGGGCTTGGCCGCCGGGTCGCTGGCGCGCAGGCCGTCGAGGGCCTCCTTCAGGGCGCGGGATTTCGAATCGCCGCCGAGACGGTCCTCCCGCCAGCGCCGGAACAGGTCGCGCGTCCGGTCGCCGACCCCGTCGGCGGCCGGACGGGCCGCGGAGCCCTCCGCCTCGCCCGCGCGCGTCGCCGCGGAGCCGGCCGTTCCGGCAGCCTCGCTCGCCCCCTGCCCGTCGCGCCCGTTCGCGCCGCTCGTGCCGCTCGTGCCGCTCGTACCGTTCCGGCCGGCCATGCCGCCTTCCCCCGCGGCATCCGCCAGCACGGTCTGCGGGCGCCCCCCGGGGCGGAGCGGGCCCACCCCGCCCCGGTTGCCGGCCCCCGGCAGGATCTCGCCCGGCCGGTAGATCCCCTGGGCGAGCTGATCGGGATCGAGCGCGACCTCGCCGCCGCTGGCTGTGCCGCCGACGAGGATCGCCCGCTCGGCCCCCGGCGTCCCGGCGCCCTGCAGCTGCACGAAGGAGCGCAGCGGGATCTCGCGGGCGAAGCGGCGGGCATAGCTCTGCAGGAATCCCACGAAGGCATCGACCTTCTCGGCCGGGATCGCGCCCGTCGCCTCGATCAGGTCGTCCACCACGCGCAGCAACACGTAGGGCTGGATCTGCGCCGCCTGTGCCAGGCGCTCGACCTCCCCGAGCAGGCTCTGCGCCGTCCGGATCCGCGACTGGACGGCGGCCAGGCCCACGACGCGGTCCTTCACCAGATCGACGAAGCGCGCGGCCCGGCCCTCGTTCAGGATCAGCCCGTCGAGGACGAGGGTGCCGTCCTCCGAGAGCTGGAACCCGACCGGAAGCTTCTGGGCGGCGATCAGGCTCTCGATCTCGGCCCGGATGGTCTGCAGCACCCAGAGGCGGATCCGGGCGGGGACGCCGGTCTTCTCGACGGCGCCCACGAGGGCGCGGCGCTCCACGGGGGTGTCGACGTAGCCCGAGACGTAGACCGCCCCGTCCACCTCCTGGCGCGCCGCGATCGCGCGGCCGAACGGAAACTGGTCGAGGGCCGCCCGCGTCAGGACGAGGTCGTCGCGCCCCGCATCGGCCGTACCGGCGATCCGGGTCAGGCCGCCCCCCATCAGCAGCCAGAGCGCGAAGCCGACGAGCAGGGCGAGGGCGGCCAGCGGCATCGCGAGCGCCCGAAGCCGCCCCCCGGACAGCGGCGCAGCCGGCCGGCCGGCCGTGGGGGCGGCATCGTCCTCCAGCACGGTGGCCCATTGCGAGGTCGGATGCCCGAGGGCGAAGCGCGTCGTCCCGGCGGTGACGACGTCGAGGGGCTCGATCTCCTGGAAGCCACTCCCGGACTCGATCTGCAGGCCGGCGGCGGTCCGCAGCGCGCCCGCGGCCCCCGCCAGGGCGATCTTGCCCCCCGAGACCCGGAGCCGGGCATGGCCGGGCCGGATGCTGACGTCGATGAGCTGGATGTCGTCCTCCGGCCCCGTGCCGAGGACGTACTCGCCGGGCACGAGGGCGACCTCGACGCCGGCCTGCATGCCGACGAGGATCTTGAGAATGACGCTGTCGGAGGCGACTTCGGCCACGGCTTAAGCTCTCGTGCGGCGCGGAAGGGCGCGGGATCAATTCTGTGGGCGCAGGATTAGCGCGCGGTGAACCCGGCGGACGGTGAGGCCGGACGATCGGCCAATCCATGTCCGATCTCGACCGCCCGATCCAGACCCCGGCGCCGCGATCGATAGATGATCCGGGTCCTCCCCCGGAACCGTGCCCGACGGTGCCGGATCACGTCCCGGGCCCCACGCTCTCGAGCCGCCGCGATCTGTCGAGCCGCCCCACTCTACCGTTCCGCAAGGCAATTCGCCTGTCTTGAGGGCCGGCCTGAGACGCTGGATCAAAAGATTCCCGCCCCGCAACCTTGCTGTACGGAACGCCGGCATCCTACGAGCGTACGTGACCGGACATAGTATCGCGAGAGACCTTGCGAGATGAGGCTTGGGGCGGAGACGTGCCGACTCCTGATCTGACCGGGGCGAGCAACGCCTTCGAACGCGGTCCGGCGGGCCGATGCGGGCACGGACAGCCGTTCCGTCGCATCGCCGATGTCCGGATCGCCGCGGCCATGCGCTTCGCGGAGGCGCGGCTGGACACGCCGCCCACGACCGCGGCCCTCGCGGCTTCGGTCGGCCTGTCGCAGTTCCACTTCCTGAGGCTGTTCCAGACGCGGACCGGCGAGACGGTGAGCGACTACATCCGCCGCATCCGGCTGGACGCGGCGGCCCTGCATCTGCGCGGGTCGCGGGAGCCGATCGTGGCCATCGCCCTGGCGGTGGGGTACGGCAGCCAAGCCGCCTTCACCCGCGCCTTCACCGGACGCTTCGGCCGCTCCCCGGCGAGCTACCGGCGCGCCGCGGGCCGCGGCACGGGCGCCGTCGATCCCGGGACCTTGCGGACCGTCGCGATCCGCAGGGTCGCGGCCATCACCTGCCTCGGCCGGCGCTATCTCGGATCCGGGTGCGACGCCCACGTGCAGTGGCGCGACTTCCTCCAGGACCTGCCGCCCGATCTCGGCACCGGCCCCGACCGCCGCCTCCTGCGGGTCGTCCACGACGACCCGCGCATCACGCCGCCCGAACAGATCCGGGTCGATTGCTGTCTCGTCCACGCGGCCCTGCCGTCCGAGATCCGGGCGCTGGCGGGGCGCGGGATCCACGCCTTCGAGACGGGCGCGGGCATGTACGCGGTCATCCCGGAGGCGGAGGCACCCGGGAGCGCCTCCGCCCGGTACGATGTCATCGACGGCTGGTTGGCCCAGCAGGAGCGCTATCGTCCCCGCGGCACGGGCTGCCTCGAATTCCATGCCGGAGCGGAGACGCCGGCGGACGGTCGCGCCCGCGAGCTCTTCGTACCGGTGCGTACCGCCGGCGGGGATGCGGCCTGAACCCGAGCTGATCCGCCACAGCAGGATCGGTGAAGACAGGGCGCGGGCGAGATGCTGGATAGGAAGGCCGCCCCGCGCGAGCGCCCGCCGGACGTCAGGTCAGGCGCCGGCCCCACGCAAGCGTCGCGCACACATCCCAGATCCGCGCGCATCGATCGCGACGGCTCTTCTGAGCCAATATTGCGACGTGCCATCTGCACAAGCGCATAGAACCTAACATCGCGTTGATCGATCCTGCGTGTCTGCAGAAATTCTGATCATGGTTAGCGGCTTGTTAAGAAGTGCAGCCTAACCCCGGAGGCTGAGCCTTCAGGGCTTTCCGCCGCCCCGACCGTCCGACCGCGGACGGTCGGGGCGGCGGAGACGCATCGCGGGATCCGGACCTGCCGGCGCCCTCTCCCTGGCGAAGAGTCGATCAACCGATCCGATGTTCCGCACCGCGCACACGCTGGTCTTCCTCGCGCCGCTGCTCCTGCCCGTGGCGGGCTGCGTCAGCATCGCGGGGGACGCCTGCACCGATCCCGACACGACGGCCGGCATCGCGGTCGTCAACGACAAGGACGTCACGCCCCGCAACTGCGACGGCCGCTTCCTCTCGGCGCGCAACCAGCGCAGCGTCCTGTACACGGGCGAGGATCGGCCGCGCCTCTGGACCGGCGAGGGCGCCCGCGAGGCGCAGGACATCGACGTGCGCCGGGTCAACGCGCCGCCGCTCGGCTACAACCGGGCGGGGACGGTGACCGGCTACCTCGGCACGCTGAAGCTCAACTACGCGGCCGCCGACGAGGCCGTGGAGGGCGACGTCGCGGCGCTCCAGAACTCGCTCGGGCGCCGCTTCGACCCCGACCAGAAGGTCTCGATCGACTTCCGCAAGGCCACGCTCGACTACGTCCTCAAGCAGATGCTCGGGGGCGCGCTCGGGCTCAGCTACATCGCGCCGGAGGATCTCGGCGGCTCGGTCACCTTCCGCACCGAGGAGCCGGTGCCAAAAGCCCAGGTGCTGCAGGTCGTGCGCGACATCCTGGCCCGCAACGGCCTCGAGATGCGCAGCATCAACGGCGTCTTCCACATCGGCAAGCCGGAGCTGATCGGCTCCATCGAGGCCACCGGCCAGGCCGGCCGCGTCGGCGAGCGGACGACGCGGATCCTGCGCCTGCGCAAGGGCGCGGGCGGCGACCTGCTCGCGCTCGCCCGTCAGATCGTGCCGCCGAGCATCGAGCTCGTGCAGACGAACAACCCCGACACGATCCTGGTGCGGGCGACCGCCGCCGAGATCGATCAGGCCGAGAAGCTGATCAAGGGGCTGGTCCAGACCGGGCTGACCGAGGATCGCGTCGCCGTGATCCCGCTGCGCCAGAGCGCGCCCGAGAAGATCGCCGGCCAGCTCACCGAGTTCTTCCGCAGCCGCAATTCCGATCCGGTCAGCATCGTGCCGCTCGACGGGCAGCAGGCGCTGCTGGTCTCCTCCAAGGCGCCCGGCATGATCGACGGCGTCCGGCGGCTCGCCGAGGCGATGGACACGGAGGTGCGCGACGAGGTCTCGCTGCGGGTCATCCCGCTGCAGCATCTCGTGGCCGACGAGATCGCGCAGCGCCTCGCGGTGATCTTCGGCAGCGGCCAAGCCGGCGGCGGCGGACGGGCCGGCACGCTCGCGGGCGGACCTGGCGGACCCGGCGGCCTGGGCGGGCGGGGCGGTGAGGCCGTGCGGGACCCCGCACCCATCCCGCGCCTCTCGCCGGCCTCGGTCGAGGACGGCGCCCTGCCCTACCCCTACGCGAACGGCCCCGGCAACGGCCTGCCGCGCGGCGGACCGCCGGCCGAGGCCGCGTCCGGCGGCGGTCTCGGCGCGGGCCAGCAGGGTACCCGCATCGTGGCGGACAAGACCAGCAACGCGCTGCTCGTCTACTCGAACTACAGCCTCTTCAAGAAGGTGCGCGAGGTGCTGCGCGCCCTCGACGTGCCGCCCGCCCAGGTGGTGATCGAGGCGACCGTGGTCGAGGTCGAGCTGACCGACCAGCTCCAGACCGGCGTGCAGGTCTTCCTGCAGGGCGCGGGCTTCGTCGTGGGCTCGGGCAACATCGCCGACATCGGCCTCGACGGCCGGACCGCGGCGACCGGTTCGAACACCGGCGGCGGCACCAGCGGCGTCGGCAGCACCGGCAGCGTCGGCGGTGGAGGGAGCAACGGCTTCGGCGGCGTCGCGGCCATCGGCGCGCGCATCGGCAACGCGCTCCGGGTCGATGCGGTGCTGCGCGCGCTCCAGGGCGTGACCAAGGTGAAGGTGATCTCCTCGCCCTACCTCACGGTGCTCAACGGCAAGCAGGCGCGGCTCGTCATCGGCGACCAGATTCCCTACGCGCAGCGCTCGCAATCCGCGAACAACCTCGGCAACACCACGGTCACGCAGGAGATCGTGATCAAGGATACCGGCATCATCCTCGACATCACGCCGCAGATCCACGCGAACAACTCCGTGGCGCTGAAGGTCAACCAATCGGTGAGCACGCCCTCGCAATCGGTGCTCGCCGGGAACCTGACGCCGGTCATCTCCACCCGCAGCGTCGAGTCCGACATCCTGCTGCAATCGGGCCGCACGGTGCTGCTGGCCGGCCTGATCCAGGACCGCCTGGAGCAGCAGGAGGACGGCGTGCCGGTCCTCAAGACGGTGCCGGTCGTGGGCGACTTCTTCAAGCAGAAGGTCGACAACGTCCGCCGGGTCGAGCTGATCCTGCTGCTCACCCCGCGGGTGACCCGCAACGCCTCGCAGATCGAGGATCTCGCCCGCCTGCTGCAGGAGCAGGTCCACACCCGCTGACGCGCCGCCGGGAGCCGGACATTGGAACAGGATCTCAAGGTCGGCATGCGAAGGCCGGGGCGAGCCGCCCGGCGCGGCCCATCGCGGTGACGCGCGCTATGCCCCGCTTCATCCTGTGCTGGCTGGTCGGCCTGAGCCTCGTCGGCGTGCCGGCCCTGGCGGCGGATCCCGGGCGCCCGCCCGCTCCTCCGCCCGATGCCCTCTATCCGGCCCCGACGCTTGCGCCGGGACTTGCGCCCCCGGTCCTCCTGCCGCCTCCGCCGCCGGCGCTCCTGCCGCTCCCGCTCGTCGACGCGATCGATCTGCGGACCGGGCGCTGCCTCGCGGGTTTCGCGCCCGATGCGGCCGGCTTCTGCCGGCGCCACGACGACCCTCCGATCGTCTGCCCGGAGCCGGACCTGTGCGGTGCGGGGCCGCCGAGCCTCACGCCCTACGGCATCGGGCCGGCGCTGCGCCTGAACTACTAGAAGACCTGCGCCCGCGCGGACGCCTGCCCGCCCCCAGGACCATTCCCCTCCGGAGTTCGCATGAGATTCATCGGCCTCGCGCTCGCCCTGGCCTGCGGCACGGCCTCCGGTGCGGAGGCGCGGCACGCGGCTCCGCCGCGCGACCTCGAATGCCGCGACATCCGCCGCCTGGGCGACAATTTCCTGCTCGACCTGCGCATCCGGCTGGTGTTCTCGCGCGCCCGGCACAGCTACGTCCGACTCGAGAATACCGGGCGCGGCTGGCAGCCGGTGGCGGAGCGCCCCTACCTCGCCGTCGAGCCGACCCGGATCGTGCTCGCGGACAACCCCTCCTTCACCACCTACATCGAGCGGCTGACCGGCGACTACTACCACGTGGACCGCACCGGCGCCGGCCTCTCCGTCTGGGGCCGCTGCGCCCTCGTGGGCGGTCTGAACCGGCTGTTCTAGCCCGGGACCCGGCGGTGCGGCGGCGCGCCGGGTCAGCGGCGCCGGTCGAGGGCACGGCGATCCTCGGCCTCGATCTCCCGGCGACGCTCCGCCTCCCGCGCCGCATCGCGCCGCAGATCCTCCCGCCGTTCGAGGGCCCGCCGGTCGTCCTCGCGCAAGTCGTCGCGGCGCAAGTCGTCGCGGCGCATCTCCTCGTGCCGCCGCTGCTCCCGCATCCGCAGGCCGAGTTCGTATTCCCGGCGCTCGAGCTCCTGCATGATCAGGCTGTCCTGCGCCCGAGCTGGGGCCCCGGCGCCGCCGAGAAGCGTGAGCGCCAGGAGCGCTGCCGCGAGGGCTGCCGGCAGAGCCCTGCGCGGGATCGGGGCAGGTGCGCTCGCCGCCCGGGACAGCACAGGTGCGGTCCGGCACGCGCACGACGGAACCGAGAGCGGGAATAGTCTATTGAGTTCCCAAATCCCGCATCCCGTCAAGGGCAATCGACCATGCCGAGCCGCACGATCACCGAAATTATTCAGATGTACTCGACCGGGATCATCTCGCGCGAGTGTCTCGAACACGAGATCCGCTCCTGGAATGGGGAGGACGAGCCGGAGACGAAGCCCCGCGAGGCCGAGGGCTGCATCGTGCTCTATCCCGACGCTTCGGGAATATGGCGTGCCGCCGCCTGAGCGACCCGCCCGCGACAGGCGCCCGACCGCGCGGCGGCCGGCGCCGACCTCACGCGATCCGGTCATGGAGACCGGACAGTTCCTGCAGGCAGGCGTCGAGGCTGAGCAGATCAAGCTCGCTGTCGGCCAGATCCGTCACGAGATGGAGGCTGTCGTCGGCGGCAAGACCGACCCGGACGACCCGGCCCGTCGAGGCCTGATGACCGGCTTGCATGAGCGCGCGCTGCAGACGGTCGCCGTCCGCCCGCCGTGCGGGACGGGCGAGGCCGACGAAGACCCGGGACCCGTCCGGAGCCGGGGTAAGGGAGAGCGTCCCGGTCGAGGCGAAGGCGAAGCTGAGGCTGCCGTCGCGGGCCGGCCTCAGCGGCAGGCCGAGCCGGTCCGCGAAGCTCTGACCCAACAGCAGGAAGCCGCGCCCGAAGCTCACCGGGTCTCCTCCTGGCCCTTCGCGTAGACGCCCTCCTCCGCCGCGACGATCTCGTCGAGGAGGGCGAGGATCGCCTTGACCTGCTGCAGGCGCGCGGGAAGCGAGGGCATCACGTCGTCGGGCAGCTCGCCGTGCAGGCCGCGCAGGCCGTTCGTGAAGGCAAGCTGCACCCCGAGGCCCTGCTCGGCGAAGCT
>JAAIGE0100146704.1_pt1 | contig 10771 bp, 7 predicted proteins | sample 6487951 | NCBI WGS metagenome assembly JAAIGE01 (sample SAMN13974128, study PRJNA590717) | phyllosphere metagenome | biome: tomato field; feature: multiple bacterial spot infested tomato fields; material: tomato leaves; isolation source: leaves from tomato fields | host: Solanum lycopersicum ... | reverse complement strand
CTGGACACCCATCGACCACACGGCGTCGGAGTTGTCTTCTTCTTCGCCGTTGTACTGGAAGTCCCATGCCCACTGCTTGCCGATCGCGGTGATCGAGACGTCGGGATCTTCGTGCTGCGTCTCGAGGATCGCCTGGTCGCGTGCGGTGAAGGCGAAGAATCCGATCACCAGGATCAGCGGAACGATCGTGTAGAAGATCTCGATCGGCATGTTGTAGCGAAGCTGCACCGGCAGACCGGTCTGTCCGCGACGGCGACGGTAGGCGATCGCGGCGAAGCCGATCAGGCCCCAGGTGAGGACGCCCACGGCCAGCAGCACGATCCAGGAGTTGACCCACAGACCCGAGACCATCTCGGTCTGGTTGGTCGCCTGGGTTCCGTCGTCGGTGAAGCCCGGGAGGTAGCCGTTGAGCTCCGTCGGTGTACAAGCTGCGAGGGAGACTGCCGTGACGATCCCGAGGGGGATCACGGCCCAGCGGAGGCGGCGTTTGAAGCGCACAATGCACCTTTCCGGGACGGGTGGGACGACCTTCAGTCTAGGGCAAGCTTTCACCTGATTCAGGCCAACCACCCAGGATGCGGCGCACCGATGCGCCGCATCCGATCGATATCAGTGGAAGCTGTCGCCGCAAGCGCACGAACCGGCGGCGTTGGGGTTGTCGATGGTGAACCCCTGCTCCGAGATCGTGTCCTTGAAGTCGATGGTCGCACCGTCGAGGTACGGCACCGACATGTCGTCGACGATGACCTCGACGCCGTCGAAGTCGACGGCCTGGTCGCCGTCGAGGAAGCGCTCGTCGAAGTACAGCTGGTAGATCAGGCCGCTGCAGCCGCCAGGCTGGACGGCGACGCGCAGCCGGAGGTCGTCGCGATTCTCCTGCGACAGCAGGCTCTTCACCTTCAGGGCGGCGTCCTCGGTGAGCGAGACGCCGTGGGCGCGGACGGTGTCGGTCGTCGTGGCGGTGTCGGTCATGACTCTCCCGGGTTCTCGGGCCGCGCGGGGGCGGCGGACGTGACGATTCTACGCCGCGCCGACCCCGCCGAGGCGGTCAGAGTCCGGACGAGTCCAGACGCTCGAGGAGCAGCGCCTCCGACACGAGGGCGTTGCGGAACGTCTCGAGATGGAGCGACTCGTTCGGGCTGTGCGCGCGGGCGTGCGGGTCCTCGACCCCCGTGACCAGGATCTGCGCCTCGGGGAACTGCTCGACGAGGTCGGCGATGAACGGGATCGACCCGCCGACGCCGATGTCGACGGCATCCACGCCGTAGCCCTCGGCCAGAGCCGCGCGGGCATGCTCGACGGCCGAACCGGCGGTATCGACGAGGAACGGGTCGCCGGTCTCGACGTCACGGAAGGTCAGCTCCGCACCGAACGGCGCATGAGCGCGCAGGTGCGCCTCGATGGCCTCGTAGGCCTCGCGAGCCGACTGGCCCGGCGCGACACGAGCGGAGACGACGACGGAGACCTCGGGACTGAGGGTGTTCGAGGCGTTCCGCACCGTGGGTGCGTCGATACCCGTCACGGTCAGCGACGGCTTGTTCCAGATGCGGCTGAGGATCGCGTCGCGCCCGATCGGCGACACTCCGGCGGGAAGCCCGGCCTCGGAGCGCAGGGTCTCTTCGCTGTACTCGGGCGTGACGGCATCCCGCTCACGGAGTCCCTCGACCGCGACGGCGCCGTCGTCGTCCCACAGCGTGGAGAGCAGCTTGACGGTCGCGAGCATCGCGTCGGGCACGGCTCCCCCGAACATTCCGGAGTGCGAGGCGTGGTCGAGAGTGCGCACGGTCATCGTGAACCGTGCGTTGCCTCGCAACGAAACGGTCAGAGCCGGCGTGCGCTGATCCCAGTTGCCCGAGTCGGCGACGACGATCACGTCGGCGCGAAGCGCTTCGGCGTTGTCGGAGAGGAAAGAAGCGAATGACGCCGAGCCCGCCTCTTCCTCACCCTCGATGAAGAGGTTGACGCCGAGGTCGAAGTCGGGCCCGACAGCGTCGACGAGCGCACGGAGCGAACCGATGTGCGCCATGATCCCGGCCTTGTCGTCGGCGGCGCCGCGACCGTACAGGCGTCCGCCGCGCACCGTCGGCTCGAAGGGAGCGGATTCCCACAGCGACTCGTCGCCCACCGGCTGAACGTCATGGTGAGCGTAGAGAAGGATCGTGGGGCGGCCGTTGCGGGCCGCGCGGGTGGCGAGCACCGCGGGCATGCCCTGCTCCCCCGTCTCGGGAACGGCGGCGGTCGTGACCTCCACCCGATCGAAGATGCCCAACCCCTCGGCCAGGGATGCCACGGCCGCCGCACTGCGCTCGACCTCGGCTCGATCGAAGCCCGGGAACGCGACCGACGGGATGCGCACGAGCGCACCGAGATCGGCCAGGGCGGTGGGCACAGCGGCCAGCGCGGAATCACGGACGGCGGAAAGTCGAGGGGTCTCCAAGCTCATGCGGGTAATCTTAGAAGGCACGTTCGTCGCAGAACCCGAGGATTCCCGTGGCCAAAACTCCCGCAGCTCCCGCCCCCGACGACGCCCAGGCGCCGTCCGGTTCGGGCAAGAACCGCCCCACCCCCAGCCGTGCTGCTCAGGAGGCCGCTCGCAAGCGACCCCTGGTGGCCGACACCAAAGAGGCGAAGGCCCGCGCCCGCGCCGAGCTGGCCGAACGTCGCGACAAGGCGCGAATCGGCATGGCGAACGGCGATGAGCGGTACCTGCCCGCCCGAGACAAGGGACCGCAGCGCCGCTTCGTGCGCGACTACGTCGACGCGGGCTGGCACCTGGGCGAACTCGTGATGGGCGCGATGGTGCTCGTCATCATCGTCACCTTCGTCGGGTCGAACCTCGTGACCTTCTACGCCTTCATCGCCCTCTGGGCCTTCATCCTGCTCGTCATCGGTGACATGGTGCTCACCAGTCGACGCGTGAAGAAGGCCGCCCGCAACAAGTTCGGCGCAGACCGGCTCGAGAAGGGTCTCGGCTGGTACGGCGCCATGCGCTCGATCCAAATGCGTTTCATGCGGCTGCCGAAGCCGCAGGTCAAGCGCGGTCAGCGCCCCGCCTGAGGGCGACGAGCCCCCGGTTGATCTGCCGCGCCCACATCGGACCGCGGTAGATGAAGGCCGTGTAACCCTGGACGAGGTCGGCTCCCGCGTCGAGGCGTTCCTGGACGTCGGCGGCGGTCTCCACTCCCCCGGCTGCGATCACGCAGAAGTCCGCGGGGACGGCCTCGCGGACGAGCCGGAGCACCGCGAGCGCACGCTCGCGCAGCGGCGCGCCCGACAGTCCGCCGGCGCCGGCGGCTTCGACGGTCGCCGGGTCGGACGTGAGACCCGCTCGCGAGATGGTGGTGTTCGTCGCGATCAGACCGGCCAGGCCCGCGTCGACCGCGAGGCGGGCGATCGCGACGACCTCCTCGTCGTCGAGGTCGGGGGCGATCTTCACGAGCAGCGGGGTCGAGCCCGCGGCGGCGCGCACGGCGTCGAGCAGTGGTCGCAGCGTCTCGACCGCTTGCAGGCCGCGCAGACCGGGGGTGTTGGGCGACGAGACGTTGACGACCAGGTAATCGGCGTGCGGTGCGATCAGCCCTGTGCTCGCGACGTAGTCGGCGGTGGCCGCTTCGACCTCGACGACCCGGCTCTTGCCGATGTTGGCGCCGATGACAGGACGTCTGCGGCGGGATGTCCGCAAGCCGCGCAGGCGGGATGCCGCAGCCGCAGCGCCGCGATTGTTGAAGCCCATCCGGTTGATGAGCGCCCGATCGGCGACCAGCCGGAATAGGCGCGGCTTGGGATTGCCCGATTGCGCGATAGCCGTGACCGTGCCGACCTCGACGTGCCCGAAGCCCATCGCGTCGAGACCGCGCACAGCGACGGCGTCTTTGTCGAAGCCCGCGGCGACACCGAACGGCGACTCGAAGACGAGCCCCAGCGCTTCGGTGCGCAGCGACGGGTCGGGTCGAGTGAACCTGCGCAGGACGGCGGCGACGGGCGCGGCGCCGAACGCGCGCACGACGGGCATCGTCACGTGGTGAGCGACCTCGGGGTCGAGGCGGACGAAGACCGTGCGGAAGATGAAGCCATACATCGACACCAGCCTAGAGCGCAGGCGCATCCGCTGTCGGCCACGCCGGCCGCACCGCCGCTTCGGCCGCGCGGCAGCGGATCAGGCGTTCGCGGAGCCGGCCGGGCCGGCGGCATCGGTGCGCACGACGACGTGGTCGGCTCGCAGCTGCTCGATGGCCGCCTCGAAGTCCTCGAGCGTGTCGAAGGCCTGGTAGACGCTCGCGAAGCGCAGGTAGGCGATCTCGTCGAGCGACCGCAGGGGGCCGAGGATCGCGAGCCCGATCTCGTTCGTGTCGATCTGCGACGAGCCCGTCTGCCGCACCGACTCTTCGACCGCCTGCGCCAGAACAGCGAGGTCGGCCTCGGTCACGGGGCGTCCCTGGCAGGCCTTGCGCACCCCAGACATGACCTTCTCGCGGCTGAACGGCTCGATGACGCCGGAGCGCTTGATGACGTTGAGGCTCGCCGTCTCGATGGTCGAGAACCGGCCTCCGCACTTCGGGCACTGGCGTCGACGACGGATGCTGAGACCGTCGTCGCTCGTGCGCGAATCGATGACGCGGGAATCGGGGTTACGGCAGAAAGGGCAGTGCATGACGAGCCAAGATTACGCGTCGAAGCGAGCGGTGACGGCTTCACCGTGCGCGGGAAGCAGTTCGGATGCCGCGAGGGCCACAATCTCGCGGTGCACCTCGCTCAGAGCATCGCGGTCGTACGAGATGACCTGCTGCGACCGCAGGAAGGTGGCTGCGCCGAGACCGGCGGCGTACCGGGCCTGTCCCCCGGTCGGAAGCACGTGGTTGCTGCCGGCGAGATAGTCGCCGAGGCTGACCGGGGTGTGCGGCCCCACGAACACCGCGCCCGCGTTCACGAAGTCGTCGACCCGGGGGTCGGCGAGGTGCAGTTCGAGGTGCTCGGGTGCGTACGCGTTCGAGAAGGCGGTCGCCACCTCGAGGTCGTCGACGAGCACGATCGCCGACTGCGGACCGGCCAGCGCCACCGCCACCCGGTCGGCGTGCAGCGTCGCGGCCGCACGCGCCGAGACGCGCTCGGCGACGGCGTCGGCGAGCGTCGGAGAGGGGGTGACGAGCACGGCCGCGGCCTGCTCGTCGTGTTCGGCCTGACTCACCAGATCGGCGGCGATGAGATCAGCGTCGGCGGAATCGTCGGCGACCACGAGGATCTCGGTGGCCCCGGCCTCGGAATCCGTGCCCACAATGCCCGCGACGACCCGCTTGGCCAGCGCGACGAAGTTGTTGCCGGGCCCCGAGATGACATCGACCGGATCGAGCTGTACCGATGCCACGCCGTGCGCGAAGGCGCCGATGGCTCCGGCACCGCCCATCGCGTAAACCTCGGTGACGCCGAGCAGCCGGGCCGCAGCGAGGATCACCGGGTGCACGCGTCCGCCCTGATCGGCCTGCGGAGGCGACGCCAGCGCCACCGAGGCGACGCCGGCCACCTGGGCCGGAACGACGTTCATCACGACGCTCGAGGGGTAGACCGCCTTGCCGCCGGGAACGTAGACACCGACCCGGCGCACCGGCCGCCACCGCTGCTCGATCCGTGCCCCCGGTGCGACCTCGGTCACGCTGGTCGGCGGGACCTGCGCGGCGGAGGCCTCGCGGACGCGGCGGATCGACTCTTCGAGCGCGCGCCGAACGACGGGATCGAGCTGCTCGAGCGCCTCGTCGAGGTGCGCCTGCGGAACCCGAAGGTCGTGGTCCTCGACGTGATCGAATCGTGCGGCCTGCTCGCGGAGGGCGACCTCGCCCCGAGCCGCCACGTCGTGGACGATCTCGGCGGCGGTCGCGAGGGCCAGGTCGCGGGCTGCCGCGGCGCGCGGGGCCGCAGCGAGGAGCTCAGCGGCCGTGAGATTGCGGCCGCGCAGGTCGATCGTGCGCATCACTCCAGGCTACTGCCCGCGCGCCGGGCCTCAGCCGCGTGTGACGCCGGAGACGTCGTGCAGGTAGCCGACGCGGCCGTCTTCGTGGCGAACCACGAACACCTCGCCACGGTCCTCGATCACCAGGGCCCAGGCCGTCTGGTCGATACGGAACAACGGAGCTCCCTGCTCGTCCACGACGTCGCGGGCTTCGGGCACCAGAGCCCAGAAAGCCTGTTGCACCGGTACGAAAGCCTCGGTCGCCGGCTCGGAGGCGGAGTCCGCCAGGTAGGCGAAGGGCTCGTCGTCGGCCCGAGCGGGATCGGTCGCGCCGTCGCGGGCCTGCCCGCCCGACCAGTCACTCGAGGCGTATGCGTCGGTCGCCTGCTGATCGCCGGCGTACGAGTCCTGCCAGGCCTGGCCCGAACCCGTCTCGGACGTGCTCGATTCGTCGTCTCGAGCAGCTGCGAAGGAGTCCTGGCCGGCCGAGCCGCCATACGGCTGCTCGGCATTGACTGCGGACCCGGCAGTCGCGGCTGCACCGGCAGTAGTGGCTGCGCCGGCGTTCTCCGAACCGGCATCGGCACTGGCCCCGTGGTCGACGGTCACGGGGCGGGGCGGACGCGCGGCGATCGGCCGGATCGGGCGAGCATTGCGGTGCGCGGGCTTCTCGTCGCGGTGGCGGAAGTCGTCGCCGACGACCGGAAGGTAGGGAGCGAGCACGGTGAGCGCGACGCCGACGATCATGAGGAAGAACTCGACCCATGCCACCCACGTGACAGTGAAAACGCCGCGCTGGACGAGATCGACGAAAGCTCCCCAGAGGGCCGTCAACCAGACGACCGCCGCGACCGAGAAGGCCACCGACGCGAACTGATCGATCCCGAGGGAGCCGACGCGGCGGATGCCCTGGGGTGAGAAGCGTCGCAGCAGCACGAGGAACACGGCGACCGTCGGCAGGCCGATCGTCAGCACCCAGTCCAGCCCGCCGTTCCACACGGACTCGCCGATGGCGAAGCGACCGAAGACGGTCACGAAGGCCGGGAAGAACGAGACGACGAACGCGATCGCCCAGACACCGGCGAGGGCGGCCTCGCGGATCGACAGCGGCCCGACGCCGTACTGCACGGGCACGCCGTCCGCGGTCGTGTGCCCGGAGTCGTGGACCGACTCGTCCGGGCGCGCATCGTGCGCGGACGCCTCGGCGCCCCGAACACCCTCGTCGTCGGCGCCGTCGGCCGGCGAACCGGCGTCGAAGTGGCTGCGTGCCGCATCGTCGCCGGACGCGTGCTCGGCGCCCGCGGCGGGCTCGACGACCTCGTCGGTGGGATTGGTCTTCTCGTCGGTCACGATGTTCCCTTCGTCACAGGCGTTGCGCTGCGGAGCGATCCTACCCACTGCGCTTATGCGATCAGCCCAGACACTGCGGTCCGAGCAGTCCCTTGAGTTCGCCGTAGAGGTCGGCGGTCACGCGTACGGGAATCGGCACCTCGAAAACCTTGGCCGACCCCCCTCGGTGAAGCTTCAGCGTCACCTCGGTATCGCCCGGGTGCCGACGCAGCGTGGCCGCGAGGTCGCCGATCGTCGACTCGGTGGCGCGGGGCTCGGGAATCAGCAGGACGAGCGGGCCCGCGGCATCCACCGCCCCCAGATCGGGCGAGAACGCCGTCTGACCGTGCAGGTTCAATCCGTCGTCGCGGCGCGACACACGACCGCGCACCACGAGGATCGAGTCGGCGACGAGCATCGACTGGAACTCGGTGTAGGTCTTGCCCATGAACATCACGGTGACCTCGCCGTTGAAGTCCTCGACCGTGATCATGCCGTACGGGTTGCCGCTCTGCTTGGCGACCCGGTGCTGCACGCTGGTCACGAGCCCTGCCACGATCACCTGATCGCCGTCCTGGACGTCTTCAGAGGCCAGCAGGTCGTGGATCGACGTCGACGCGTGCTTGGCCAACGGAATCTCGAGGCCGGCGAGCGGGTGATCCGAGACGTAGAGACCGAGCATCTCGCGCTCGAAGGCGAGCTTGTCTTTCTTCGTCCATTCGGGACGCTCCGGCACCTTCGCGGGGGCCGCCTCTTCGAGATCGTCGTAGAGGCTGTCGAAGTCGAACCCGATGGCGCCCTGCGCCTCGTTCCGCTTGCGGTCGACGGATGCCTCGACCGCGTCTTCGTGGATCTCCATGAGCGCCCGGCGGGTGTCGCCCATCGAGTCGAAGGCTCCGGCCTTGATGAGCGACTCGACGGTGCGTTTGTTCGCGACATGCATCGGAACGCGAGCGAGGAAGTCGTGGAACGAGGCGTACTTCTCGTCTTTGCGCGTCTGCACGATCCCGTCGACGACGTTGGTGCCGACGTTGCGGACAGCGCCGAGACCGAAGCGGATGTCGTCACCGACGGCGGCGAAGAAGTTGATCGACTCGCTGACATCGGGCGGAAGCACCCGGATGCCCATTCGGCGGCACTCGTTGAGGTAGATCGCCATCTTGTCCTTCGAGTCGCCGACGCTGGTCAGTAGCGCGGCCATGTACTCGGCGGGATAGTGGGCCTTCAGGTAGGCGGTCCAATACGACACCAGGCCGTAGGCGGCCGAGTGCGCCTTGTTGAAGGCGTAGTCCGAGAACGGGAGCAGGATGTCCCATAGGGCCTTCACGGCGCCGTCGCCGTAGCCGCGCTCCTTCATTCCGCCGGCGAAGCCCTCGTACTGCTTGTCGAGCTCGGACTTCTTCTTCTTTCCCATCGCGCGTCGCAGGATGTCTGCTTGGCCGAGCGAGAAGCCGGCGACCTTCTGCGCGATCGCCATGACCTGCTCCTGATAGATGATCAGGCCGTAGCTGGTGTCGAGGATGTCTTTGAGCGGCTCTTCGAGCTCGGGGTGGATCGGCGTGATCGGCTGCAGACCGTTCTTGCGCAGCGCGTAATTGGTGTGCGAGTTCGCACCCATCGGCCCCGGACGGTACAGCGCGATGACGGCCGAGATGTCTTCGAAGTTGTCGGGCTTCATCAGGCGCAGCAGCGAGCGCATCGGCCCGCCGTCGAGCTGGAAGACCCCGAGCGTGTCGCCGCGGGTCAACAGGTCGTACGCCGGGCGGTCGTCGAGCTCGAGGTGCTCGAGGTCGAGCTCTTCACCCCGGTTCATGCGGATGTTGTCGAGCGCGTCGGAGATGATCGTGAGGTTGCGCAACCCCAGGAAGTCCATCTTGATGAGGCCGAGGGTCTCGCACGACGGGTAGTCGAACTGCGTGACGATCTGGCCGTCCTGCTCACGACGCATGATCGGGATGATGTCGAGCAGCGGCTCGGACGACATGATGACACCGGCCGCGTGGACGCCCCACTGCCGCTTCAGCCCCTCGAGGCCGAGCGCGCGCTCGAAGACCGTCTTCGCGTCGGGGTCGGTGTCGACGAGCGAGCGGAACTCGCTGGCCTCTTTGAACCGGGGGTGGTCCTTGTCGAACATGCCGTCGAGTGGCATGTCTTTGCCCATCACCGCGGGCGGCATCGCCTTGGTGAGCTTCTCGCCCATGCTGAACGGGAATCCGAGCACGCGACCGGCGTCCTTGAGGGCCTGCTTCGACTTGATCGTGCCGTAGGTCACGATCTGCGCGACGCGCTCGGAGCCGTACTTCTCGGTCACGTACTCGATGACCTCGCCGCGTCGCCGGTCGTCGAAGTCGACGTCGAAGTCGGGCATCGACACGCGATCGGGGTTGAGGAAGCGCTCGAAGATGAGACCGTGCTCGAGGGGGTCGAGGTCGGTGATCCTCATGGCGTAGGCGACCATGGATCCCGCACCCGAACCACGACCCGGCCCGACGCGGATGCCGTGGTCCTTCGACCAGTTGATGAAGTCCGCGACGACGAGGAAGTAGCCGCTGAAGCCCATCTTGATGATGATGCCGGTCTCGTACTCGGCTCGGGCGCGGACGTCGGCGGGGATGCCGTTCGGGTAGCGGTACTGCAGCCCGACCTCGATCTCCTTGACGAGCCAGCTGTCCTCGTTCTCCCCCGGCGGGCAGGGGTAGCGCGGCATGTAGTTCGCGCTCTCGTTGAACGCCACGTCGCAGCGCTCGGCGATCAGCAGCGTGTTGTCGCACGCCTCGGGGTGGTCGCGGAACACCTGGCGCATCTCGGCGGGCGACTTGACGTAGTAGCCGTCGCCGTCGAACTTGAAGCGCTTCGGGTCGTCGAGCGTCGAGCCCGACTGCACGCACAACAGCGCAGCGTGACTCGTCGCGTCGTGCTGGTGCGTGTAATGAAGGTCGTTCGTGCCGAGCAAGGGGATGCCGAGGTCTTTCGACAGCTTCAACAGGTCGCTCATGACGCGCCGTTCGATCGACAGACCGTGGTCCATGATCTCGGCGAAGTAGTTGTCTTTGCCGAAGATGTCCTGGAACTCCGCCGCCGCGGCACGGGCGGCCTCGTACTGCCCGAGGCGCAGGCGCGTCTGCACCTCGCCCGAGGGGCACCCGGTCGTCGCGATCAGGCCCTTGCTGTAGGTCTGCAGCAGTTCGCGGTCCATGCGGGGCTTGAAGTAATAGCCCTCCATGCTCGCCTTGGACGACAGGCGGAACAGGTTGTGCATGCCCTGCGTTGTCTCGGACAGCAGGGTCATGTGGGTGTAGGCGCCCGAACCCGACACGTCGTCGCTCTGCTGCTCGGGGGTGCCCCAGCGTACGCGGGTCTTGTCGGAGCGGTGGGTTCCGGGGGTGACGTAGGCCTCGATGCCGATGATCGGCTTGATGCCGGCGTCTTTCGCGGTCTTGTAGAACTCGTACGCCGCGAAGGTGTTGCCGTGGTCGGTCACGGCGATCGCGGGCATGCCCT
>JAAIGE0100133968.1_pt1 | contig 10773 bp, 15 predicted proteins | sample 6487951 | NCBI WGS metagenome assembly JAAIGE01 (sample SAMN13974128, study PRJNA590717) | phyllosphere metagenome | biome: tomato field; feature: multiple bacterial spot infested tomato fields; material: tomato leaves; isolation source: leaves from tomato fields | host: Solanum lycopersicum ... | reverse complement strand
TGCAGCTTCCGGAAGGCAGAGAGCTCTCGCTCTCGAGTCCCAACCGGATCGTCTTCCCCGAACCGGGGATCACGAAACACGAACTCGCCGAGTACGTGATCTCGGTCGCCGACTGGGTGCTGATCGATGCGGGCGACGTCATCGTCCACCTGTTTCGCCCGGAGGTGCGCAGCTTCTACAATCTGGAACGGATGTGGGGCTTCGTCGACGCGCCGGTCGCTGGCAACGCCTGATCTCTTTCACAGGCTCGCGATGATGCGGTAGGGAGGAGCCATGCTCCTCCACATCATCGCGCGCGGCAAGATCGGGCGATCGCCCGAGGCCGATCTGGTCGACCGCTACGTCAAGCGGCTGACCATGCCGCACAAAATAACCGAACTGCCCGATCGCGGCGGCAAGCTGCCGCCCGCGCCTCCCGGCTCCGTCACGGTCATGCTGGACGAGAAGGGCAAGCAGTTGGGATCGCTCGACTTCGCCCGCCGGATCGAGGGCTGGCGCGACGCGGGCAAGCGCGAGTGCCGCTTTCTGATCGGCGCGGCCGATGGATTCACGGAAATTGACAGGGCCGACGCCGACCTGCTGATCGCGTTTGGCGCGATGACATGGCCGCACATGATGGCGCGGGCTATGCTCGCCGAACAATTGTGGCGGGCCTGCTCGATCCTGTCCAATCATCCCTATCATCGCGAGGGATAGGGCGCGGCGGGTGGATTGCCTCTTGTCAGTCAACAACCTGTTAACCATCGTGAGACTAGGTAAGCCTAGGATTTCTTGGGCTGCTTGAAGATGGAGGAGCGGGTTGCGGCACGGCCGGGCCATCATCGCGATCGGAGTGGCCATGGCGGCCGGTCTCCTCGCGTCGCGCCTGCCTGCGCAAGATGAGACTGGGATCATCCTCACCGGCGCCGGGCGCACGACGCTAGCGCAGGAACAGCAGGCGCTGAAGACGGCGCGGCGTCAGTCCGACGCGGCGCGCGACCGATCGGAACGACTGGAGCAGCAGGCAAGCCTCGCTCGCGATGAGGCGGAGCAGGCGCGCCGTCGCGCCGCCGCGGTCGCCGCGCGCATCCAGCAGGCGGAGGCCGACATTCAGGCCGCGCAGGCGCGCATCGCAATCATTGAACGGATGCAGCGGGCGCAGGCGGCGCGGCTCGCAGAAAAACAGGAACCGGTCGTGCGCCTCACCGCCGCGCTCCAGATGATGGCGCGGCGTCCGCTGGCGCTGGCGCTGGTGCAGCCCGGATCGATCAGCGACGCGGTCCATATGCGCGCGATGCTGGGGCAGGTACTGCCCGTCATCCAGCAGCGCACGGCGGGGCTTCGCGCGGAACTGACACGCAGCCGCGCGCTGCGGGCGACGGCGCAGCAGGCAGCGGACTCCTTGGCCCAGGCGCAATCGGACCGGCGCGAGCAACAGGGCGCGCTGGCCGCACTGGAAACGCGTAAGCGGGTGGCCGAGCGCGGGTATCGCGCCAATGCGGGGCTGGAGAATGAACGCGCGCTGGCGCTGGGCGAACGAGCGCGCGACATCGTCGACCTGATGGACCGGCTGGAGCAGGCGGGCGATCTGCGCGACAGACTGGCGGCGCTATCCGGCCCGCTGCTGCGCCCCGCCCGCCCCGATCAGGCGAGTGCGCCGCCGCCGGAACGTCAGCCTGCCGACGCCGGGCCGCCTCCCTATCGCCTGCCCGTCATCGGCCAGTTGGTCACCGGCATGGGCGAGGTCAGCGATGCAGGCGTGCGATCGCGCGGCCTGACCCTCATGACGCAGCCGGGCGCGCAGGCGGTGGCGCCCACCGCTGGCCGCATCGCCTTTGCCGGGCCGTATCGCGGCTATGGCCAGATTCTCATCATTGACCATGGCGACGGCTGGACCAGCCTCATCACCGGCCTGCATCGCCTCACCGCCCGCGTCGGCGACGCCGTGCGGCAGGGCGATCCGGTCGGTGTCACAGGGTCGGAGCGCCCCAACGTCACCGTCGAATTGCGCCGTAACGGCCGCCCGGTCGATATCGTGCCGCTGGTGGGACGTGGATGACACCGTTCACGCCTCACTCATCGCAAAGCTGCAACATTGCTCGAAGCGCGCTTTTGCGTTGCCGTGCGAATCGCCTATATTGATCGACAGATGCGGACTCCAAGGACAGACATGAAATCCACTTTCCTCCAGGGCGCGATCGCGCTCGGGGCGCTTGCGCTCATACCGGCCACGACCGCAGCGCTCGCCGATGGCGAGGCGTCGAGCTACAAGGCGCTCGATGAATTCATGGACGTGTTCCAGAAGGTTCGCAGCGACTATGTCGAGAAGGTCGACGACGAAAAGCTGATCAAGGGCGCGATCGACGGGATGCTCGCCAGCCTCGACCCGCATAGCAGCTTCCTCGACGCGCGCGATTTCCAGAATCTTCGCACCCAGACGGAGGGCAGCTATGGCGGCCTTGGCCTGTCGGTCACGCAGGAAGACGGCGCGGTCAAGGTCATCGCGCCGACGCAGGATACGCCCGCCTGGCGCGCGGGGATCAAGGCGGGCGACTATATCACGCATATCGACGGGCAGCTGATCTATGGCGGTACGCTGGACGAAGCGGTCGACAAGATGCGCGGCGCGCCGGGCACGGCGATCAAGCTGACGCTGGTCCGCTCGGGCCGCGACAAGCCGATCGAGCTGACCATTACGCGCGAGATCATTCAGTTGAAGCCGGTCAAATGGGAAGTGAAGAACGATATCGGCATCATCAACATCGTCAGCTTCTCCGCCAACACCGGGGCCGACGTTCGGCAGGCGATCCGCAGCATCGACAAGAGCCTGGGGCATAAGCCGACCGGCTATATCCTCGACCTGCGTTCCAACCCCGGCGGTTTGCTGGATGAGGCGGTGAGCGTCAGCGATACCTTCCTGGAGCGCGGCGAGATCGTATCGCAGCGCGGCCGCAACAAGGGTGATGTCGAGCGCTATTATGCCAAGCCCGGTGACGATGCGAAGGGCCTGCCGGTGATCGTGCTGGTCGATGCGGGGTCTGCCTCGGCATCGGAAATCGTCGCGGGCGCGTTGCAGGACCAGCATCGCGCCATCGTGATGGGCGAGCGCAGCTTCGGCAAGGGCAGCGTCCAGACGATGCTGCCGATGTCCAACACCACCGCGCTCAAGCTGACGACCGCGCGATACTTTACACCATCGGGCCGCAGCGTGCAGGAAGGCGGCATTCAGCCCGACATCCGCGTGCCGCAACTGTCCGATCCCGATTACAAGAACCGGCCCAAGTTCCGGGAAAGCGACCTGCGCCGTCACCTGATCAACGAGATCAAGACCGACGACAAGGCGCTGGAAGAGGATACGAAGGACGATCCGCGCTTCACCATGTCCGCCGAGGATTTGAAGAAGAAGGGCGTGGAGGACTTCCAGCTCGACTATGCGCTCAAGACCATCTCGCGGCTTGCCGGAACGCCGGGGGCAGCCATCGCACAGGCGAAGCCGGCAGCCAGCAAGGCGGGCGGAAAATAATCGCGGGCGTCGCATCCAAGTTCAGCATGACGAAAGCCAGACAAGGCTTTAAGCGAGGGGTATGAAGGACATCCCCCTCGCCCGCGCGATCGCTTTGTTGACTCCGGTGCTGTTGCTGGGCGGAGCATATGCCTCGCAGATATGGGGCGGGCTGCATCCCTGCGAAATGTGCTGGTGGCAGCGCTATCCGCACATGGCGGCGATCCCGTTTGCGCTGATCGCTTATGCGACGAAGGGGCGTCCGTGCGTCAGCGGCCTGTTCGCGGGGCTTGCGGGCTTGGCGATCGGTATCAGCGGCGGCATCGGCCTGTTCCACGCGGGCGTCGAATATGGCTGGTGGCAGGGGCTGACCGCCTGCTCCACAACGCCGACGAGCGGCAGCACGGCCGACATCCTCAACCAGATCATGGCGACGCCGCTGACTCGCTGCGACGTCGCGCCCTGGAGCCTTTTCGGCATTTCGCTTGCGGGCTATAACGGCATCTTGTCGGGTGCCGCGGCGCTTGCCATCTTGGCGCTGTTGCTAAAGGCAAGGAAGGCATGAGCGCGCCCAAGGATTTCCCCCGCCCCGGTCGCCGGGTGAGCGACGAGAGCCGCGCGGCGATGCTCCGCGTCGATCAGGCGGGCGAATTCGGCGCGACGCGCATCTATGCCGGGCAACTGGCGGTGATGGGTGATCGCCATCCCTATGGTCGCATCATCGCGGGCATGGCGGCGCAGGAGGAGCGGCACCGCGAGGCTTTCGATGCGATGATCGCACGGCGCGGCGGACGGCCGACTTTGCTCGCCCCCTTCTGGAACGTTGCGGGCTTTGCGCTCGGCGCAGTAACGGCGGCTATGGGACCGAAGGCGGCGATGGCGTGCACTGCGGCGGTCGAGACGGAGATCGACAAACATTATGCCGATCAGCTGCGTGAACTCGGCTCGGACGATCCGGAACTCACCGGCGCCATTACGGATTTTCAAGCGGAGGAGGTCGAGCATCGCGACGCCGCCATCGCCCATGGCGCGGAGCAGGCTCCGGCCTATCCATTGCTGTCGGGCGTGATCCGCCTGGGTTGCCGTGCCGCCATTGCGCTTACCAAGCGCATCTGAGGAAGGAAGATGTCGATGAGGAAGCTGATCATGATCGCGGCGCTGATGACGGCGGCGGCCGGATCGCCCGCATTGGCACAGGCACCCGAAAATACGGGACCGGTGGGCGGCGAGAATGAGAAGATGAACCTCGTCATCGTATATGGCGATGACCCCTGCCCGCAAAGCCAGGGCAGCGACATCGTCGTGTGTGCGCGAAAGGGTGAAGAGGAGCGCTACCGCATTCCCGAACCGCTGCGCGGCGATCCCAACAAGCCGAGCAACCAGGCCTGGGGCGAACGCATGAAATCGATGGAATATGTCGGGCGTTCCGGCATCGAGAGTTGTTCGCCTGATGGCGGCGGTGGTGCCACGGGCTGCTTCGCCAAGCTGGCGCGGCTCGCCAAGGCGGAGCGGCGCGCGGCGAATGATGCCAGCTGGAAGGATCTGGTCGAGGCCGAACGCGGACGCCGCCTGTCCACGATCGACGCCGACAGCGAAAAGATCGAGGCGCGGGTGCGGGCCGAGGAAAAGGCGCAGGCCGATCTGGACAAGAACCAGAATGCGGCTCCTGCGCCGCAATAGCCGCGGGGTACGGATGATGCTGGTCGGCAGCGTCTGAGGGAGCGAACAAACGGGGATATGAAGGATCATCTGCCATGCGGCACAAGACTGTCTTTCCCCTGTTCGCGCTGATCGGCGCTGCAGCCCTCGCGCCTTGGGCGATGGCGCAGCCAGCGCCGCCGCCCGAGCGGATCATGAACCTCACCGTCTATGGCGACGATCCCTGCCCCAAGAGCGAGGGCAACGAAATCGTCGTGTGCGCAAGGCGGCCCGAATCGGAACGCTACCGCATTCCCAAGAAACTGCGCGAGAAACCGGAAGTTGCTGGCGGTCCCGGCTGGGGCAGCCAGGTCGCGACGATGGAACAGACGCAGCGGCAGGTTCTGCCCAACAGCTGCTCGCCCAATGGCAGCTATGGCTTTAGCGGCTGCGCAGCGCAGGCGCTGGCGCAATGGTTTGCCGAGCGGCGCATGATGCAGTCGCAGGGCCAGCCGTAATGCCGGTCAGCGGACGCGCGGTTCGTAGGCGCGCTTAGCGGCATTCACCTTGTCGATCAGGCTGGCGAGCGATTCCGGTGACCTGAATGGGGACGCAGGCGTGGCGGCGTGCTGCGCCATGCGGCGGCTGAGTGCAGTGAAGGCTGTGTCGATGCTGTCGCGGCCCATGACCAGTGCTTGTGTCCCTGATTTCTCTGTCCACAAGCTATGGGATCGACGTGGTTAAGGAAGCGTAAGTGATCGTGCTGGATACGGCGAGCCGAGCCGGTTTTCGTCAAGGCAAGCGGTAAGGCCGTCGCGGTAGGTCGGGTGGCGTGGCGACCATCCCAGAATACGCTTCGCCCGTCCGTTGGCGACGCGGCGGTTCTCGGCATAGAAGCCGCGGGCCATGGGTGAGAGATCGGCCTGATCCAATGTCAGCATCGGCGGATAGGGCTGGCCCAGCAGGTCGCAGGCCGCCTCGATCACGCGGTTTTGCGAGCAGGGAAGATCGTCTGCGAGGTTGAAGACGCCGGGCGGCCCGTCGAAAGAGGCGATGATCCCCGATACGATGTCGTCCACATGGACACGGCTAAAAACCTGATCGGGCAAGTCGATGCGGTGCGCCTTGCCCTCCATCACGCGGTCTAGCGCCGAGCGACCGGGGCCATAGATGCCGGGCAGGCGGAAACGGCGGACATCTGGGCGCAGCGATCCCCAGGCGAGGTCGGCGGCGGCGCGGGCAGAGCGGCGGCCTTGCCCTACCGCCGCGCTCTCATCGACCCACGCGCCGCCGGTGTCGCCATAGACGCCGGTGGAGGAGAGATAGCCGATCCAGGCCGCAGGCGCGGTCGCAAGAACCTCGCCATATCGCGCGAGGACGGGATCGAAATCCCCTTGGGGCGGTACGGAGGAGAGGACATGCGTCGCGTTGGCGATGGCCGCGCTGACGGCGGAGATGTCGTCGAATGCTAGAATATCGCGAGCGGCGGATCGGCGGACGCCTGTGACGTGCCAACCCCCATGACGCAGATAATCGGCGAGACGGGATGCCGTGTAACCGAGACCCAGGATCAGGATATGCGGGGGCATCGCGTCGTCATCCGGGTCTCGCCAAGAGATTGCGGTATCTCTTGCGCGTCAGACCGTGAAGCTCTCGCCGCAGCCACAACTACCCTTGGCATTGGGGTTGTTGAAAACGAACCCGGCGGTGAAATCATCCTCAACCCAATCCATGGTCGACCCGATCAGATACAGCACCGACGCGCCGTCGATGTAGAGGACGCCGCCGGGCGTTTCGATTTTCTCGTCGAACTTGGCTTCGTCGGTCACATAATCGACCGAATAGGCAAGACCAGAGCAGCCGCGACGCGGCGTCGACAGCTTGACGCCGATCGCGCCTTCGGGCGCCTGGCCCATCAGATCGGCGATACGCTGCTGCGCCGAAGGGGTCAGGTTGACGGCGGCAGGGCGAGCGCGAGTCTTTGTCTCCACAGTCATCAGAGCATTCCCAGTTCGAGCTTGGCTTCATCCGACATCTTCTGCGGATCCCATGGCGGATCCCAGACGAGATTGACTTCGACATCGCCGACGCCCGGCACCGCGCCGACGCGCAGTTCGATCTCGCCCGGCATCGATTCGGCGACGGGGCAATGCGGCGTGGTCAGCGTCATGGTGACGACGGCATGGCCGCCATCGGTGACATCGACGCCATAGATAAGGCCGAGGTCGTAGATGTTGACCGGGATTTCCGGGTCGTAGATCTCCTTGAGCGCGTCGATGATCGCATCATAGAGATCGCCGCCCGGTTCGCCCGCAGGCGTTTCGACAGGTTTTTGCGCGAGGAAGCCGTCGAGGTAGTCACGCTGGCGGGGAGCGGCGTCCGCGACATCCTCGACGCGCGCCTTGGGCGGCGTATCGACCGCCTCGACTTCCTCAATTACGAATTTTTGCTCTTCGCTCATCCGAAGATCTTCCTCACTCTTTCAATTCCGCTCACCAGCGCATCCACATCGCTGTCGTCGCTGTAGATGCCAAAACTGGCGCGTGCTGTCGCCTCGACGCCCAGATGACGCATCAGCGGCTGCGCGCAATGGTGGCCCGCCCGGATGGCGACGCCGGTTTCGTCCAATATGGTGCCGACATCGTGCGGATGCACCCCCTCCACCTCGAAAGAAAGGATGCCTGCGCTGTCTTCCGGCCCGAAAACGCGGACGCTGTTCAGTCCTTCCAGAGCAGCGCGCGCGCGGCCGACCAGCGCACATTCATGCGCGTGGATCGCATCGAGACCGATCGCCTGCACATAATCGATCGCGGCAGCCAGACCGACGACGCCTGCGATGTGCGGCGTGCCTGCCTCGAACCGCGTCGGTGCGGGCGCATAGGTCGTCTTCTCGAACGTCACCTTGTCGATCATCGACCCGCCACCCTGATAGGGCGGCATGGCGTCGAGCAGTTCCTTACGCCCCCAGAGCGCGCCAATCCCGGTCGGACCGTAAAGCTTGTGCGCGGAGAAGACGTAGAAATCGCAGTCGAGCGCCGACACGTCGACGGCAAGGCGCGGCACCGCCTGACAGCCGTCGATCAGGATCTTCGCGCCGACGCCATGCGCGATGTCGGCGGCGCGCCGGCAATCCAGCACGCTGCCGAGCACGTTCGACACATGGGCGAGCGCGACAATCTTGTGCTGCGGCGTGATCATCGCGGCCATGGCGTCAAGGTCGATCCGGCCATCGTCGGTCAGCGGCACGACATCAATCGCCACGCCAACGCGCTCGGCGACGATCTGCCAAGGAACGATGTTGCTATGATGCTCCAGCGTGGAGAGCAGGATGCGGTCGCCCGCATTCAACTGCGTGCCTGCCCAGCTTTGCGCGACGAGGTTGATCCCCTCGGTCGCGCCGCGCACGAACACGACTTCGCTGTCGGACGATGCACCGATGAAGGACGCAACCTTGCGCCGCGCCGCTTCATAGGCCAGCGTCATGTTGGCCGAGCGTTCATAGACACCGCGGTGGACCGTCGCATAGTCCGGGCCATAGACGCGCGCGATCGCATCGATCACGGCCTGCGGCTTCTGCGCGGTGGCGGCGCTGTCGAGATAATGCCAGTCTCCGACGCCGGGGAAGTCGTGGCGGAGGCTAAGCGGGGCGGCAAGTTCGCTCATACCAGCGTCTCCAGCTTGGCAATGGCAGCGGCTTCGAAGCGTTCGCGCAACTCGTCGCCGGGCACGTCGTCGAAAACGCCCGCGACGAACGCCTTCAAAAGCAGCGTCTTGGCGGTCGCCGGGTCCATGCCGCGCGAAGCCATGTAGAACAGCGCCGCCTTGTCCAGTTCGCCGACCGTCGCGCCATGGGCGCACTTCACATCGTCGGCGTAGATTTCGAGTTCGGGCTTGGCGTTGGCGGTCGCGGTGCGGTCGAGCAACATGGCCTTGACCGACTGGAATGCATCGGTGCGCTGCGCGTCGCGTGCGACGTTGATCGAGCCGAGATAACTGCCGGTGGCACGCTGGCCCAGGATCGAGCGGATCGTCTGGCCGCTGGTCGCATCGGGCTGCGCGTGGGTGACGGAGGTAATGATCTCCAGCACCTGCTCGCCGCCGCCGATGATCGCGCCATTGAGTTCGAAATGGCTGCCCCTGCCGAGCGTCACCGCGAAGGTTACCCGGCCCAGCTTGCCGCCGATGTTGAGCAGATGAAAGTCCAGCCGTGCGCCGTCCGCGATGTCGATCACATAATCATGCACTGCCACCCCGCCGTCAGCGGCATCCTGTAGCAAATGATGATGCGCTGCGCCGTCCGCCGGAACGCTGATCTGCACCGGCGCGGGCAACGGCCACGCATTTTCCAGCGCGGTCAAGTCGCTGTAGCGCCAAGCTTCGTCACGACGGGTCGGCAGCGCGTTCATCAGGCCAGCACCTCGGCATAGCCTTCGCGTTCGAGTTGCAGCGCGAGTTCCGGGCCGCCGGAGCGGACGATGCGGCCGCCGGCCAGCACATGTACGAAATCAGGCTGCACATAATCGAGCAGGCGCTGATAATGGGTGATGAGCAGCACCGCCTTGTCGGGCTTGCGCATGATCGTGTTGATGCCCGCACCCACGATCTTCAAGGCGTCGATATCGAGGCCGCTGTCCGTTTCGTCGAGGATAGCGAGTTTCGGATCGAGAATGCCCATCTGCACCATCTCGGCGCGCTTCTTCTCGCCACCCGAGAAGCCGACATTCACCGGACGCTTCAACATATCCATGTCGAGACCGAGCAGGCCCGCCTTATCCTTGGCGAGGCGGATGAATTCGCCGCCGTTGAGTTCGGATTCGCCGCGCGCGCGCTTCTGGCTGTTGAGGCTTTCGCGCAGGAATTGCAGGTTCGACACGCCGGGAATTTCGACCGGATATTGGAAGCCGAGAAACAGGCCGGCGGCGGCGCGCTCATGCGGGTCCATGTCCAGCAGGTCCGCGCCTTCGAACGTCGCGCTGCCGCCCGTCACTTCATAACCGGGGCGGCCACCCAACGTATAGGCAAGCGTCGACTTGCCAGCGCCATTCGGCCCCATGATCGCATGGACTTCGCCCGCGTTGATCGTGAGCGACAGACCCTTAAGGATCGCCTTGCCGTCGATTTCGTTCGAAAGAGTGTCGATGGTCAGCATGTCTTAGCTCTTGTGCGTGCGCTGGAGGGTGCGGGCAGTCCAGAACGCCATGTCGCGCACATCGCCGGGCGCGGGAAACAGCGTGTCGATGTGGCGCTTGATCGGCATATAGGGCCACCAATCGGCACCCGGTTCAGGCGCACCCTTTTCCAGCACGCCGGTCACGAACTCGGTCACCGGACCCATGCGGGCGAGATTCGGCGCCTTCGCCTTGTGAAACGCCTTGTCGGTGCGCAGCTTCTCGGTGAAGGCGGCGTCGCCCTTTTCCAGCGCGGCGCGGCATTCGGCCTGATAGGCGTCAAGATCGCCGAAATCCTTGGCGGCGCGGGCCTGCAACTCGCCCTCTTCCAGTTCATAATCTTCGGTCAGGATGCGGATCGCGGCGGTCCATGACTGGCCGTTGCTCACATCCTCCGCGAAATCGGCGAGGGCATCCTGGATATCGTCTTCGTCGCTCAACTTTTCGTCCTCATATTTTGATATTCGTCACCCCGGACTTGATCCG
>JAAIGE0100336986.1_pt1 | contig 10778 bp, 9 predicted proteins | sample 6487951 | NCBI WGS metagenome assembly JAAIGE01 (sample SAMN13974128, study PRJNA590717) | phyllosphere metagenome | biome: tomato field; feature: multiple bacterial spot infested tomato fields; material: tomato leaves; isolation source: leaves from tomato fields | host: Solanum lycopersicum ... | reverse complement strand
GTCGCGCAGGGCGTTCGTCGAGAAGATCGAGAACTGTCCACCCAGGACGGCCATGTTGCGCCCGCGCAGCATGTTCTGCAGGTTGAACGCGGCGAATTGCGTGCGCTGCCCGGCGGTCAGGAAGCGGGCGATGGCGCCCTTGATCGGCTTGTCGTCGATCGTGTAGATCGCCGAGATGCCGCCGATGCGCGAGTCCGACACGGCCTCGGTCTCGAGGTACTCGACGGCCTTGCTGTCGGCGATGGTGTCGCCGTCGACGCCCAGCAGGTAGTCGTAGCCCTCGACGAGCGAGTAGCCGTAGTTGAGGGCGCCGACCTTCTTGTCGGGGTTCTTGCCGATGTCGTGGACGAAGACCTCGGTGAACTGCTCGCCCAACTCGGTGTTGATCTCGTGCGGACCGCTGTACTCGGAGGCGATCTTGACGGTGTTGTCGGAGGTGTTGTTGACCACCACATGGATGACGTCGGGCACACGGGTCTGGCTGAGCAGGCCCTCGATGACGTCGGCGATCGACTCCTCTTCGTTGTATGCGGGGATGATGCAGCCGATGGTCGAACGGTGGACCGAGGTGTTCTCGAGCACCGCCGAGAAATCGTCTGCGAAGCTGTGCTCCTCGGGACCGGGCACGGCGACAGGCGGGTGGGCGAGGGCCCGAGTGGGGCTCGCGAAGCTGCGCGCATCGGTCATGGCGGTGTCTTCCTGTCGGAGGGGGCGGCGGTTCGGCCGGGTCCCACTCTGGTAGCGTCACCGCAAGGCATACGCCGCACAGCACAACCGCCGCCGCAAGGTTTCCTCAAGATTGCGGCGGGGCATTCCAGGGAACGGGAGTGGTCCGGAATGGGCGTCCTCGACCTGGTCGCCGCCATCGCGGCGGCGATCCTCGCCGCCTCGGTCCTGTTCCTCGCGCACGGTCGCCACGGGGACGACCGCGGCGGCCCCCGCGCCGAGCTCGTCCGCTACTTCGGGGTCGCGGCGCTGGCGGCACTCGTCTGCGCCGTGATGAACGTGCTCGAGATCGCCGGGGGCGGTGTCGTCGCCGCCGCCGTGGGCAACGCGACCAACGTCTTCGCCCCGGGAATGGTCTGGGCGCTCGCGCGGCGATTGAACGCGCGCGCCGCCATCGGCGCCGTCAGCGCCGGAGCGGGTGCGATCCTCATGCTGGCCCTCACCTTCCTCGTTCCGCTCGACGACGCCACCCTGGTCAAGACCGCCGCCATCGCCGCATTCGCGCTGCTCGCCGCCGTCGAGCTGCGGCGTCCCCCGGTGCGCGCCGTCGCCGGAACGACCCTGCTGGCCGGCAGTCTCGCGGTGTACGCGCTCTTCAATGCCTGGCGCCTGGTCGTCGCCGCCGTGGCGGGCACCGACTCGGCACTGTGGGCGAACTCCGCCTCGGCGCAGCTCACCTCGATCGTCAGCGCCGGTGCGATCGTGATGATGGGCATCGGCACAGTCCGAATGGGCCGCCAGCTCGACGACGACCCCGCGCCGGGGACTCGTGCCTACGACCGCGGCGCCCTTCGCCGCGAGGGGGCGCGCCTGCTCTCCGCGCACGGCTCGCTCACGGCGGTGACGATCCGCCTCCCCGAGATCGACCTCATCCGCGCCGCCCACACCTCCGACACCGCTGAGACCGTGATCGGCGCCGTCGTGGCCGCCGCCCGCGAGGCGGTGCCGCACGGAGCCACGGGCGTCCCCGCCCGTGACACGGTGGTGGTCCTCGTTCCCACCGACGCCGCCGATGAGACCGACGCCGCCATCCGCGAGGCGTTCGCCGCGCGCATGCCCGCGATCGGTTACGACGACACCCCCGACCTGACGTTCGCCCGTCGCCGTGTCGCCGACGAGTCGTCGTTGTCGACGCTCATCGAGTCACGGCGCCTGCGTCCCTCGGTCCGCGAATTCGACGGCGACTGACGCCCCCAGGTCTCAGCCGTTGGCGCCCTGGTTCCAGCCCGAGTCCTGACCCGTGCCCGTCCCCGCCCCCTGCTGCCCCGAGGTGCCCTGGTTCCAGCTCGACTGCTGGTCGCCCGACGACGACGTACCGCCCTGGTTCCAGCCGGACTGCTGACCGCCGGTCTGCGAGGTGCCGGACTGCTGCGCCTGGTCGGGGTAGATGGCGATCGGCAGGTACTGGTACACCGTCTGCTGCGAGAACGAGGTGTCGGTGTTGGCGGCCCCCTCGACCCACACATTCAATGCGAACTCCAGCGTGATGCCGTAGCTGTCGCTGGGCAGCTGACGGATCGAGGTCGTCGGAACGAGCAGCCCGCCCTGGTAGCTGTTGAGCAGCAGCCCGCGATCGGAGCGCTGCGTGTCGGTCGGCACGAGGGTCCGCGGGTCGGCGCTGAACTGGAACGGATTCGACACCTGGCCGCCCGACTGAGCTGTCTGCGAGGTCACCGAGATCGACGACAGGTACACGCGGCGCTTCTGCGTCAGCACAGCCTTCTCGTCGACGCGGTGGTCGTAGACATTGACGGCGAAACCGAGCTGCTTCTCATTGGACGCCGTCCACTCGGCGGTGCGCTTGGGGTCGACGGCCCAGACGTCCAGACGCACCTCGAGGCCGTCGGCGACCTCGGACGACAGCGACACCGATCCGTCGTAGGTGAACTGCGAGTCGAACGGCATCGAGCCCGTCGACGACTGCGGGGCGGGCGTGGACACGACGACCGATTGCGCCCCCGAGGTCTGGCCCTGGAAGGCGTTGAAGGCGTCGACCACCTGGCTGCACCCGGTCAGGGTGGCCGGACCGACGAGGGCGATGAGGGCGGCGAAGGCGGCCACGCGGCGCGCGCGACGGCGAGGGGTCGTGCTCATGGGTCACTCCTGAGATGGGGCGCCGAGGCGCCGAGGTCGACGAACGACCATCACGCTGCGGGATGCAGGCCTCAGGGGGAGTCTGACCGGACGGGCACCCTCGGAAGGGGCCGCGGCGGAGCAGAGACAGGATGGCGCGCAGCAGACTACACCATGGTCTATACACTCGTGAGCATGGCTGTCGCGGGGGGCGTATCGACGACGACGCGCGCGACTCGGACGATGGACGACGGCGCGCCGGGCACCCGCACGCGATCCGTCTGGCTGCTGCAACTCGTGCTCGGCGCGAGCGTGGTCATCACCGTGCTCCTCGTGCAAGCGCTGCAACCGTCGCTGTTCGCCGTCTGGACCTTCTCGGCCGGCGTCGGCGTGCTCATCGCGCTCACCGCCGTCGCGATCGTGGTGCCGTGGCATCGGCTCCCCCGCAACGCCGTGGCCCTCGTCCCGCTGGGAGACGTCCTCGGCATCGGCCTGCTGAGCTTCGGCACCGACCTGCGCTTCGGCTTCTTCTGGGTGTTCCCGATCACGTGGATCGCGACGCACTTCGCGCTCGTCCTGCTCATCTCGGCCCTCGCCGGAGTCGGCTCGGTCATCCTCGTGGATGCCACGATCAACGGGTTCGGCCCGAGCCAGGCGCTTCGGCTGATCATCGTCCTGCTGTCGCTCACCTTCATCGGCATCACCGCCTACCTCACCTCGCGACAGACCCGCGCCTTCAAGCAGCTGCTGCGAAGGCAGGCGGCACGCCTGCAGGGCACGCTGCAACGCGTCAGCGGTCAGGAGCGCCGGGTCTCGCAGATGCTCAACGGACTCGACACCGGCATCGCCCGCCTGTCGACGGACGGCGAGGTCCTGGCGCTGAACGACACGTACGTCGCGCTGTACGGCATCGAGCGCGACGACCCGAAGCGTCCCGGCGGCGCGGTCGAATACGCCACGCTGCGCGGCGACCCGCTCGCCGATGCCGACCGCCCGTTCGCGCGCGCCTCGCGGGGCGAGCAGTTCGAGGACGAGCGCCTCTGGTTGTACGACACGACGGGCGAGTGGCACGCGCTGTCGGTGTCGACGCGCCGCCTGGTGTCGTCGGACGAACCGCAGAGCACGCTGCTCATCGTGCACGACATCACCGCCCTGATCGAGGCCGAGCGCGCTCGCGAGCGCCTCGCGGCGACGGTGTCGCACGAGTTGCGCAACCCGCTGACGGCGATCATCGGTCACGCCGACCTCGCCCTCGACGACCCCGCCCTCCCGGCCAAGGTGCGCGAGCAGCTCGAAGTGATCGCGGGCGCCGGCGAGCGCATGCAAACGCTCATCTCCGAGATCCTGGCCACCTCTCGCGGGGTGTTCCGCGACGACGCGGCCCCCGCGGCCGCCGATGCGGGACGCATCATCCGGTCGTCGCTGGAGTCGTTCCGACCCGCCGCGGTCTCGCGGCGGGTCACCATCCATGAAGAGCTGCCCGAGGGGCTGAACGTCGTCGGCGACGCGTTCCGGTTGCGCCAGGCGTTCGACAACATCATCAGCAACGCCATCAAGTACACCCCGGCCGGAGGGAGCGTCCACATCATCGGCGACGCGGACCCGCTGCACGGCACGGTGGTGCTGCACTTCGCCGATACCGGCATCGGCATCCCCGAAGACGAGCTCCCCCGCATCTTCGACCCGTACTTCCGATCGCAGGCCGCACGCGACAGCACCACGCCCGGGACGGGTCTGGGCATGGGCATCGTGCGCAGCATCGTCGTCGATCAGGGCGGTACGCTCACCCTCGAGAGCGAGGTCGGCGCGGGCACGACCGTGAGCGTCACGCTTCCCGCTCGGACGGGGTCGGTCGCGGCGTGACGGTCGACGTGGCGATGGCGAACCTCGGCCTGGCGCAGGCCACCGTCGCCACGCTGGGCGCGGTGCTGGTGATCGGCTTGGGCTTCCTGCACCGCCCGTCGCGCGCGGCGCTGCTGTGGTCGCTGGCGTTCGTCCTCGCAATGGCCAGCACGTGGGTGTCGGTGACGGGGGCGTCGCTCGGCGACGAGTCGCTCCGCCGCGCCGGCCTCGGTCTGATGCTCGGCGCACCCGCCCTCATCTGGTCGGGCTTCCGCGCACGGCGCGGAGTGCGGGCGCTTCCCTGGATCGCCGCGCTGCAGGCCGCCGTGACCGCCGCGGCCTTCCTGGTCGCCGTGGCGCCCGAGGCCTACGGACTCGTCTTCCGGCTCGGCTTCTTCGGCGCGTCCGTGTTCGCCGCGCTGACCCTCGTCGAACTGCGTCGCGCAGCCGATCGGCTCGAGCGCCTCGTCCTGCCGCTCACGATCGTCTCGGCCGGGTTCGTCCTCCTCGGCTGCTGGATCCTGCTGTCCGGCGTCGTGCTGCCCGTGCGCGCGCACGACCTCGAGCTCACCCGCATCCTGAACGGTCTCGCCATGCTGGTGTACCTCGTGTGCGCCACGGTGAGTCTGCTGTATTTCACCTCGGTCTCGCCGCACGGCACGCGCTCGGCCACCTCGTGGCCCGCGTTCGCGCTCACCGCGGCGGACAGGCTCGCCCGCGCGCGGCGCCGTGGCGAGGCCGCGTGGGCGGTGCTCGTGATCCGCATCGACGATCCCGACCACGTACGGGGAGCGGCGGGTGAGGCGAGCTGGTTGCGCATCGTCGACGAGTTCGAAGACTTGGTCGCCACCTGCCTTCCCGCCGACGCCGACATCGGCAGCGATACGCGCGGTCGCGTCGTCGCCGTGGTGTGCCGCCCCGGACCGGTGATCCGCGAGCACCTGCGCGACGTGCTGCGCCGGATCAACGAGATGGATGCCGCCGCCCACATCGCGGTGCAACTGTCGGCCAGCGTCGGGTGGGCTCCCGCCGAGGCCGCCGCTTACGACCTGCCGGCGCTCGTCGCGTCGGCGGACGCCGCGGCCCACGAGGCGTCACGGCAGGGCGGCGATCGGTGGGAGCGCCTGGGCGCCTGATCAGCCCGCCGGGGTCTCGGCGTCCGAGCCGCCGCCTCCGGCGATCGCGATGGTCAGCGTGTCGCTCGCGGTCTGCTTGGCGAACTCGTTCGAGGTCGGTGTCGTCTGCACCAGGAAGTCGAACGCGAATTGCACCGTGACGAAGGTGGCGTCGGCCGGCACTTCGCCGATGTTGAAGGTCTGCGAGTAGCTGTACGGGTCGAGCACGAGGTAGCCCGGAGCGACCGACGACTGATCGGTCTGCGCCGCCAGCGGAGCGAACGACTGCGAGGAGTTGCCGGGCACGGCCGTCATGGTCGCGCGCTGCAGGTAGACCTTCTGCCCGTCGTTCGGGGTGATCGTCGTCACCATCGAGATGTCGACGGGCTTGAGCGCGGTCGCCGTCCACCGATCCATCGACAGGGTGGACCAGTACTTCACGGTCGCCGCCACCGCGCCGGCCTGGAGAGGCCGTTCGGTGGACCCGCTGGACAGGTCGTTGGGCACGGGCTGCGGAGCCGGCGCACTCGACTGCGTGGGGGTGGACGACGCCTGCGGCTCTGCGGCCGGGCCGCCCTGCGCCCAGGGCGGAGCGCCGCAGCCGGTCATCACGAACACCGCCGCCACCAGTCCGATCGCGCCGAGCGCGGCACGGTGGCGTCGCAGCCGGTCCTTCATGCGGTCCTCCCCTGGTCCGCGGCCATTCTAAGGGCGGCGGACCATCCCTCGGCCGCGGGGAGCGGCGGCGGGAGCGTCTAGGGTGGTCCGCGTGACCGACACCGCCCCCCGTCGTCCGTCACGCGGCGCCGGCCTGGTGTTCGCGTGGACGATCGCCGCCGTCCTCGCCGTCGCCGTCCTGGCCACCGCCTGGGTCGGGGTGCGCGGCGCCCTGGCCTACGGGCACCTGCGCGACGCGCAGGCGACGGTGCGCACCGCGACGTCATCGCTCGACGACCCGGCCGCGGCCGCCGGCGCCCTCGGCGAGGTCGGCTCCGACACGTCGGCCGCGCGTGCGCTCACGTCGGATCCGGTGTGGACGGCAGCCTCGGCCCTCCCGTGGATCGGACCGCAGATGGCGGCGGTGGCCGACGTCGCCGCGGCGATCGACGACGTCGCCCGCGATGCACTCGGTCCCCTCTCGGAGGCCGCCTCCGGACTGTCCGCCGACGCCCTTCGCCCGGTCGACGGCGCTTTCGACGTCGCGCGCATCGCGGCGCTCGAGCCCGCGGCCGGTGCCGCTGCGTCGAGCCTCGCCACCGCCGCCGACGACCTGTCGGCGATCGACCAGCGCCCCCTGCTCGGCCCGCTCCGCGACGCGGTCGGTCAGGCGCAGAACCTGATCACCGACGCGGCCGGATCGGCCGATGCCCTGCATCGCGCGACGCAATTGGTTCCCGTCGTGCTCGGCGCGAACGGTCCCCGCACCTATCTCGTCGTCTTCCAGAACAACGCCGAGTGGCGCTCGATGGGCGGCATCGTCGGCGCCGTCGCCCAGATCAGCACGGACGCGGGGCGTCTCTCGTTGACGGCACAGGGGTCGTCCGGCGATTTCCGCAGCTCTCAGGACGACCCCGTCGTCGAGCTCCCCGCGGAGATCCAGGCGATTTTCGACACCCGTCCGGCCCGGTACATCCAGAACGTCACCCAGCTCCCCGACTTCACGCTGGGGGCGCCCATCGCCCGCGAGATGTGGCTCCGCGAGCGCGGCACCGCCGTCGACGGAGTCGTCGCGCTCGACCCGGTGAGCCTGTCGTACATCCTGCGCGCCACCGGCCCCGTGATTCTGCCCACCGGCGACGAGCTCACCGCCGACAACGCCGTCTCGTTGCTGCTCGACGATGTCTACCGTCGGTACACCGTCCCCGCAGAGCAGGACGCCTTCTTCCAATCCGCTGCGGCCTCGGTGTTCGAGGCGCTGGCGGCGGGACGAGCCGATCCCGGCGCCCTGGTCGACGCACTGACGGCGGCCGGCGAGCAGCGCCGCCTGTTGATGTGGAGCGCGGATGCCACCGAGCAGGCGATCCTCGACGGCACGACGCTGCAAGGCGCGCTGCCCACCACCGACGCCGACCGGACGGAATTCGGGGTGTACCTCAACGACGGCACCGGCTCGAAGATGGACTACTACCTCGCCGTCGACGTCGAGACCGCCTGGTGCGGCGCCGACACCGCGTCGATGCGCGTCACGCTCCGCAACGACGCACCCGACGCGTCGACGCTCCCCGAGTACGTGACGGGAGGCGGTGGCTTCGGAGTGCCCGAGGGCGAGGCGCTCACCGGCGTCTACGTCTATCTCCCCGAGGGGGCGGCGCTCGAGGACCAGCGGTTGACGAGCGAGGGCTCCTCCCCCAGCACCACGACCGGCATCGACCGCGGACGAGGCGTCGTCAAGTGGTCGGTGCAGCTCGCCCCCGGGCAGCAGGCGGAGCTTCAGCTCTCGGTGACGACGCCCACGACGCCGGTCCTCGGCGCCCTGCTCACACCCACTGTTAACGCAAATGAAACGCCCCGAGTTGGCGTGGGCTGTGTTTTTGCTGAATAATCGCATGTAAGAGAGTCGGGACCCGGTGTGGGGCCTTGGGGGAGTGCTCGACTCTCGATCTCATGCGCCGGGACTTCATCCGGTTCATGCCTTCGAACTAGATGGGTGCCACCATGACCAACAAGCTTGTCCGCGCGTCCGCGGCCCTCGCTCTCGCCGCGGGTCTCGCCCTCGCGGCTCCGACCGCCGCCAACGCCTACACCGACCCCGTGGTCGCCGAGACGACCGGCTCCGCCGGCCCGAACGGCACGCTCGGCGTCTCGATCCCCGCGGGCACCATGGCCGCCAACGAGGCCGTCGGCCTCTCGGTGACCGGTGAGAGCGCCCTCGGCATCACCACCGCCATCGTCAAGACCGCGGTCGAGACCAACAGCAGCCTGCGCACGCAGGCCGATGCCTCGGGCGCCGTCGCGGTCAACCTCAAGTTCCCGGCAACCGCCTCGGGCGCCTACTCGATCACCCTCGTCGGCCTCGAGAGCGGTCGCTCGGTCTCGCTCGTCGCGGGCGACGCGACTGGCGCCGGCACCGGCACCGGAACCGGCGGATCGGGCTCGAACGCCTCGGGCCTGCCCGCCACGGGTCTGGACTCCGGCTCGCTCCTCGGCCTGTGGGTCGGCGGCGGCGCGCTCGTCCTGGCCGGCGGCGCCATCGCGGTCGGCACCACCGTGCGCCGCGCGCGCAACGCCGCGGCCTGACCGCACAGCACGTACAGAAGGGCCGTCCGCATCGCGGGCGGCCCTTCGGCGTACCCGGGGCGCCGGAGGCGTGGCATCCGGTGATCAGTCGATCGCGGGCGGTCGAGAGTCGGTGACCTCGGCCGTGATGAGGATCGGCAGATGGTCGCTCAGGCCCTGCGGGAGCGTCTTGATGTGCGCGATGTCGAAGCCGATCGACGTCGCGAAGTCGTAGTGCCCCCGGAAGAACCGGTACCGCGTGTAGGTGCGCGCGTCGCTCAGCGTGAGCTCGTACCCCTGGTCACGCACCTTCTGGCCCAGGTTCTCCTTGAACACGGGGTAGTTGTAATCGCCCACCATCAGCGCCGGGAGGCCCGGGCCGAGGTTCTGCAGTTCCGCGAGCGCGGTGCGGATCTGATGCCGCCGCAGGGAGTTCAACGCGGTCAGCGGAGCGGCGTGGAAGGAGGCGACGATGATCTCGCGGCCGTCGTCGATGTCGCGCAACCGCACGCCCAGCATGCGCTCCTCGGCGGGTCTGAGCACGTAGTCGTGCAGGGACTTCTTCAGCCCCAGCGCGCGCACCTCGAGCGCACGGTACGTGTTCTCGCGGTAGTAGACCGCCAGACCCAGCCGATTGCGCTGCGTCGCGTCGGCCAGTCGCAGCCCGCCGATCTCGGCGGGGATGTCGCGGGTGTCGGCTTCCTGCAGGCACAGCACGTCGACCGCGTGGTGCTCGACGAGCGAGACGAGCTCGCCGGCGGCGCGGTGCTTGCGGAGGTTGTACGAGATGACCTTCATGGCGAAGCCAGCCTAGGACCGATGGATGCCGAGCCGTCGGGGCTTGCGGTGGATCCAGAAGATCGGCCCGGGGTGGTCACGTGCCGATGTCGTCGGCGTCCCTCCGGTTGCGCGTCTGATCGGCGCGGGCGGCGAGCAGGTCGTCGCTCGGGTAGCCCACCTCGGTGAGGACGAGCCCGCGGGCCGCCAGCACCTTCGTCTCGGCGGTGCGCAGGCCCGCATCGCGGATCGCGACGACGTCGGCGACATCCAGGCGCCCCTCCCCCACGGCGACGCACGCTCCGACGAGCGCGCGGACCATGCTGTGGCAGAAGGCGTCGGCGCGCACGTGCGCGATCAGGACGCCCTCGTCGGTGCGGCGCCAGTCGTACTCGAGCAGGGTGCGGATGGTGGTGGCCTCTTCGCGGGCCTTGCAGTAGGCCGCGAAGTCGTGCAGTCCGATGAGGCTCCGCGCCGCGGCATCCATCGCCTGCACGTCGAGGTGCGCCTTCACGGTCGTCGTGCGCGTGCGCTCGAGCGGATCGTAGCCCGCGCGCCCGTCGGCCAGGCGGTACGCGTAGCGCCGCCACACGGCCGAGAAGCGCGCGTCGAAGCCCTGGGGAGCGAGCGAGGTGCGATGCACCGTCACGTCGGGGTAGGCGCCGAGCACGCCGCGGATGCGCCCGGCGAGCGACTCCACGGGGTCCGCTTCAGGCTCGCGGCGACGACGCGGGAGGCGGGTGATCTGGGCCTCATCGAGGTCGAGGTGCGCGACCTGACCGCTGGCGTGCACGCCGGCGTCGGTCCGACCCGCAACGACCAGCCGCGGGTCGCCGCCCACGATGCGCGCCAGGGCGTCCTCGATCGTGCCCTGCACCGTCCGCAGCGCCGGCTGACGCGCCCAGCCGCTTGGCCGCGATCATCCGGCGCACCGCCGGCGGCCCGCCGACCAGCGTCAGCAACCGGTCGTTGGCCGTGTTGTCGCTCTGCGTCAGGGCACGGGTCAGCAGGCCGCCGACCGTGGTGTCG
>JAAIGE0100219416.1_pt1 | contig 10784 bp, 12 predicted proteins | sample 6487951 | NCBI WGS metagenome assembly JAAIGE01 (sample SAMN13974128, study PRJNA590717) | phyllosphere metagenome | biome: tomato field; feature: multiple bacterial spot infested tomato fields; material: tomato leaves; isolation source: leaves from tomato fields | host: Solanum lycopersicum ... | reverse complement strand
GGGGGATGAGTGGGATGCCACGTGACACGAACCGCCTGGGCGGGCGTCCAGCAAGAGGCTGGCTGAAGGGCTAGGCACTGGGCCCTTTGGGTGAATCCGGCGAGCGATGAAATAGGAGCGTGAAAGGGCCAAAGAGGCAGAAGGCTGACAGCAACATCCAGAAGGTGATGAACGACGCCTCGCCTCGTTCATAGCGCGGCGCCTCACTGCCCAGGGCGCCCTGACCACACCACAGCAAAAGGGCTCCAAACGCAAGCCCTAGCGCCCACAGTGCCGGAGCGTAGTCCTGCCGAATATCTAGATTGATGAGGAGCTTCCACAGCCACGAACCGGCGCTGCAGACGCTGGCTATCACGCAGAGCCACATCAGGGCATACATGACGTCGGCGCCGAAGGCAGGAAAGATTTCCATGTTCCACTACCCCGCGAGCTTAGCCGTCAGCTCGTAGGAAACGAGCCAATCGCTACCCGCCTCACCGGCCTCGCCCACAATGACGCTATCCAGCTGCTCACGCAGGCGGGCTGCCAGCTCTTCGACCGAATCGCACCCCATGTCCTCGAGCTCGTCCGCTGTTACTTCAATGCGTACCTTCATCGTTGGTCTCCCCTATAGGCCAGATGATCATCATCCTCGCATAGCTCAGCACTGCCGCGGGCCAGGTTCACGCCGACCAGGGGTGTGAACCTGCAGTTAGCTCGTCTCAGGCGCTAGCCGGCACGCTCGCAGGGTGCAGCCATGCCGGATTGAAACGCGACGAGCGACGCGCGCGCCTGGCGGCACGCCTCGAGGTACCCAGGAAAGGAACACGGAACATCGGCCAGCGCATCGGCAAGCGCCTGGCAAAAGTTTGCGAGCGCGAAGGGCTCGTCTATCCCCACTCCCCCGCCGACCAGGTGGTTTTGGCGCGACTTCGACGACCAGCCCAGGATTTGAATCTGCCTCGCGCCGCAATATAAAGCGGCCTCCCGAAAGCTTGCGGATCAGCCGCCCCAGCAGTATCCGCGCAAAGCTGCGAGCGTCATCGAAGATACCGGCGAGCTCACGGATCCGGGCGAAGTGCGCGCGCTAGCGTCCCTCCTTCTCTGCTCGCTTTCGCGCAGCCCTCTCCAGGTACCACCGTTCGTACTCCACCACCGGTAGCCCTCGCTACAACACATCCTCGAGCTTCTTTTGCTCAGGACTATCGATCCAGCGGTCTCGGGTCTGCGACACGTAGGCAATCAGCAGGTGCGCGCAGCCATGCTGCCGCAGGCGCTCAACCTGGTGTTCAAGTGAGGCGGCCGGATCCCACATCTACGACGGCGCAAAGCACTCGATCTGCGCCGCGAGCGCGGCGGTTGCAGCGTGCACGTCAGCCAGTACCTGGAACCAGAGCTCTGCCGAGATGGCGCCGGCCTGGTGATCGAGCGGGAGCCGAGACAGGCGGTAAGGCAGGGCTAGGGCCTGATCCACGAACCCGAGCAGCCGCCGAACGCCGAAGGTGTGGCGTTCCGCGGGGCGGTGGTGCCGCGCCCGTGCTTCGGCCTCTAGCGCGCGCCGCAGGATGTCCGGCAGCCACGGCAGCGCTGCGGCCATTCGCCAGCGTTCGGCAAACTGGCAAGCGCTGAACGTTCCGTTCTTGCCGTTGGGCACTACGAACCAACCACACTGGACAGCTTCGGCTATGAGCTGGACGAGCTGCTGCGGGCTCGTCACCGGCGCCGTTGTCGTGCTTTTGACCATGGGGACCGGCTTCGGCTGAGTCCTCAATGGGTGGCGTCTGGTGGCAGGGTAGCTAACGCGAAGGCCGAGACGGCGAATCAGGCGGTGCTGCATAAGGCCGACCTGGCCGCCATCTCGAACGCCGCGGCGCAGTAGGTCACCCAGGCCCTAACCAAGCAAGAAGAAGCCCAGCAGGCCGGGACCGATATGGACCTCAAGCACACGAAGGAATTGAAGGATGCACAAGCTGAGAATGATGTGCTGCGCGGCAAGCTTGCTCGCGGCGGCGGCGGGGTGCGTGTCGCAGCCAGCTGTCCAGCCAATCCCGTCAGCGTGCCCGCAGCCGCCGGCGCCGCCAGCGTGGACCATGCAGGAACCGTCGAACTCTATCCAGAAGCTGGACGCAACGTTCTCGACGTCAGAGCCGGCATCATCGCCGACCAAGCTGCCCTGAAGGCATTGCAGCAATACGTCCGGGAGGTCTGCTTGGTGCGTTAGGTCGGCACCCTTGTCGGGCTTGGTTGTTGCTGCTCAAAAGATACCGAGCACTAGCGCTAGAAAGGCCGCGCCCAAGGCAATAGTCGCTATAGCAAGTACGATGACCACAACCCGCAGCTCTCCATCAGTCACCTATCTGCACTCTGCGTACGGTTCGCCGAACATGCCCACTCAAGGAGTGCGGTCTCCTCTCTTGTCCGGGCTTCGCCGCGTTCTTGAAGCTGAGTGATCAATTGCGCCAGAAATCGGGGATCAGTTCGAGCATGATCCATCACCACTTGCAGGTTCAGATCATCGAGAAACAGAGTGCGAAGCTGATACTCGCCGTTGCTGATACCCATGCTCCAGCTCCAAAAATGGCCCGAAGTGGCCATAGGAAAGCCAGGTTAGACGTTTCGCTGTGGTGCAGATAGCGCCGCTTCGCTGAAAGAAGCGCTAATGCTCAGATGTACTCATACATTGCTCAAAAGAAAGGCCTGGACTCCTGTCCGGGCCTTGGCTCAATACCTTTGGGGGCTGATCGAAGCATTAAGCATAGATCACAGCGAAGCGGCCAGCTCAGCGGAGAGTCGAGCCGAACGCGGTGCTCGTAAAGGTGCTGGTCCATGTATTGGCGGAAGGCGCCCACGGTACTTACCTGCGCGAACAAAGGACTGAGCAAGGAAGAAAGACGTGAGGAAGAGGTGTAAGTGCTGCTTCCGGAGCATCGTTAGCGGCATGGCTACCAGCGAAATCTAGCAGCGGAGGTCGGAAGCGATCAGGGCCTGTCTAATACCATGATTAGGCGATAATCACCGCTGTGATAAACACCGCGCTAAGCCCGATGCACATCGCGCTCAGCGTGAGTAGCAATGGATAGCTTTCATCAACTGGGACGCTTGGGGGGCAGGTTTTCTCAGCCTTTGGGAGGCTATCTCTCCCGCGCTGGTCCCTGCGATCGAAGAGGGTTACTGCTTTGGTCAACTGATGCCGCAACTGAATAATTCTTTTCAGTATGGGGGCTAGGCGACGAATGCCAGCTATTGGCGCTGATTGTCGCGGCGAAAAACGACAATAGCAAGACTAATGCTGCGCAGCACGTCAAGCCCGCCAAAACGTCAATGTCAATGTCTGATCGCATAGCTTCCTCCAGTCACTGCCGCTTGAGCATACCGTTTCGGTTGAAGGGGTAGGACAGACTGCGGTCGCGGAAGTGCGGAAGTGCGGAAGTGCGGAAGTGCGGAAGTGCGGAAGCGTCAGTGTAAGCGTGCCAGTAATCCCTCAAATATGAGAGATTTAAACGTAGGGGGATCCCGCCTAGTCCGCTATGTGCACCTCCGCGAAGATGGCTCTGATTCGGTCCCAGCTAGATCTTTCACGAGCGCCGAAGCCGCGACCATGCTTGCTCATGCCGCCTACAGCTATAGACCACGCTTTGGCCACCAGGAGCTCACGCTGCATGCGGGTGTGACAGAACACGGTCTCGTGTCCTATCAGGGTATGGATGGTCTCGCAGATTGCCAGCTGCTCCTCATATGAACATTCGCCTGATTCCAGCAGCCGGGTAGCATCAATTAAGGCTTCGGAGATGGAGGGTTTACTCATCGCTTGACTTGGGTCGACAGGTTATGGATGCAGCGGTGAAGGGGTACCGCGGCTATCACGTCGCGAACAGTGTCCGACTGAAGGGATACAAAATACCGCCGCGCCCAGGGATAAGCCTCGCTGCAGGATCGCCTGCCAGTAGTACTCTAGAGGGAAGGTAGACCGTTCCGGGGCGAGGAACTCTATGAATTTCATCTTGGCAGCCTGCAGTTGATGCGGCCAGCGTACGAAGAACCGATAGAACGCAAGGTGCCAGTGTTCGACCCAAAGCTGTCGCTGACAGTAAGCACCTATCTGCCAGAAGCAGACGTCAACAAGCGACCGCTACCGACCCAAAGCTGCCGCTCGTGGAGGGCAGCAAACGGCCAAAAGCGGCCGCTCAAAGCTGCTAACGAAGCCAGAGAACGTAATCCTCCTCGTTGCCAGTAAGGTCCCTAGGCAGGAATGCGCTTTCTCCACTACCTACTTATCATCGCCTCCTCGGCTCTGATGGCCAGCCATGCCTAACTGTGGCTGATTAGACCTACATCTCTTTAAGATGATTTGGCTTAAACCAGTAATTGCAGGTCACGGCAATCGACGTATTACTTAGAGCAAATGGCTTCTTCGCCGCCCTTTTGGAGTCAGAATTGTTGCTCGCTGCATCGCTCGAGTTACGGCTACTCTCATAGTCAAGCGGGCTTGCCTTTCGCGCTCAGCGGAGGGGTTGTCATTCAGGTAACGGCCTTTCATCAGCCCTTCGTAAAGAATGACTTCGGTGAACTCCTTGCCTTTCGACTTATGCATAGTCATCAGGTGGATACCTTTCCACTCCTTTGTCGCCGCTTGAAAGTGCTCTTGCAGGAGCGCATCTCGAACGAAGCTCTCGGCACCACTGTAGCTCTGCGTGCTCCTCCAAACTTCCCCTAGACGGCCACGCAGCAGAGTTCCTTTACCGAGTAATCGAACGAAGCGACCATCAACTGCGATCTGTTTGATTTCAGCGCAGGCGCTCGCATCCAAGAGCTTGCGCACGGCGATCCAGTCGGCAGCAGGATCGCCTGAAAGCTCCAGCTGCAGACGCTGCAGCGAGATTTCCTGCGCGGCCGCCAACACCCTTTTATGGGCAATTTTCTTCAGTTCCTGCCCTGCAGCCAAACCATCTATCGCGTCGACAAGATCTAAGTTTGGCTTACTTGGTTTTTTTTCACCTCGCCGGCCGCGAACGTGGGCACACAGATTCCCAAGTAGTTTCAGTGTGATCGATTCGGCGCGTGGCCCCCCCTCTAGGAGGGCTGCAATGGTTACAGCGGCCAGGGCAGCAGCTTCTTGGTCGAACGCCACGTCATGGGGAAGGCGTGGTAGCTCATCAGCGTCGCTGGAGAGGTAAGCGGATACCTCTGCCATAAAGTCTTTGCTCGGTACCAAGATGGTCAAGGACCAATTCCTACCGCCCTTCAACAAGCGGCGTATGGTGCCGAGCACCACCCTCTTGAAGTCTAGGTGCAATTGGCCTTTGCGGGGTGTATATGTTTGCACCGCGACATTATTGTAGGACTTGCCCTTATTCACCCCGTTCATTAAGTCGTTTCCGAACTGCACGATGTCCGTTCCGTTGCTTCGGTGGTTGTCTAATCCAAAGTTGAAAGCGTCCGGATTGAAAGCATCTTGGTATTCCTGGATCCGGGCCGCATTCGCTCCGCGGAACTCATAAATACGCTGCTCAGGATCAGCTAGCGCCATTACTTGGCTGTGCGGCGTTAGTGCACGTATGAACCGCCACTCATCCTCGTTTGTGTCTTGAAACTCATCCAAGATGATCAGGGGATAGCTTGATCCGTAGATACGCTGTAGCGATTTACTGCTTTCAAGCAGCAGGGCTGCGTTGCTCGCGAATAGGTCGAAATGAAGCAACCCACCCTCTGCCAGCAGCCGTTGTTTTTCGGCCTCTCGCTTATACTCAGGAAGGCTGGACAACCGAGCTGCCGCTTCTGGCGGGGGTAGAAGAGTTATCGGGCTACCTGCACGCAACAGATACCCGTGGCTGCGCAGTAGCCCCCACGTGAAACCGTGGTAGGTATTGACCTCAAGCTTACCGCGCTCTAACGCCGGCAATAGCTTTCCTGCATGTTCAGCTACCCTCGCGACAGTTGCCCTGGCGAAGCTGAGAAAAAGCACCCGCTGGCCGGGTTTCAATTGCTCCTCGCCGATCAGCATTTCCGCTTTTAGTAGGGCTACGGTGGTTTTTCCTGACCCAGGCCCTCCAAGGACAAGCATGTGTCTTGGACAGCAGATAACCGTGTTACGAGTTTCGTCTAGCTCAAACATTGCCGCTCCTAGATCAAATCAAGAACATCATCCGGGAGATCTGGGGCAGCTGGCTTTGGAGGAATGACCGACGCACAGATTCTGGCCAACGTGTCTACAAGGAACAAGGGCAACTGGCCTTGATTGGTGGCAGTGCAAAGTAACGCTGCAGCGGCTCCATCACCTTTCCAACGTTTCAGCAGCACGCTCAATACCGCTTTTAGCTCGTCAACGGTGGTTTGATTTGTTGGTACCCTTTCTCTGAGATCTGGTGGCCAAGATCCAGCTGCGACCAGATCGGCAGCATACTTGCGAAGAACAGCCACATCGGTTCCATTCAGAACGACATTCTCAAACCCTGTTTCGGGAGCCTCATAAGGAAAGTCAACCGACTCGGTAATAGCTTGCCGCTGTGCCGGCTCTTGTTGATCGAAGACGGCATACACCGTTTTCCCTAAGCTACGGTAGTAAGCCCCCATAGCAGCTATCTGAGAGTCGCTACCGGCATCCAGGATGGGGATCCCTAAAGCTTCTAAGGGCATGAATCGGTCAGGATCTTCCTTGTGGAGCATGCGAGCCACTGCGGGCCAGGCATCGTATTCAGTGCGTCCCTCTGCAAGAAGCACACGCCGTGCGAGCAACGCTTCACAGACCCGCTGCCGGATATCCTGCCTATAGAGCTTGGCTTTGATGCCAGGTGGCATCCCGGCCGCGCGTGCCTGCAAATGCCCTTCCTCCCGACTAACTACGATGATTTGCTGTGGGCCGAACTCTTCAAGAACGTACGGAGAGTGCGACGTGAACAGGGCTTGAGCTGACTTACCCCGGACGCCGTTGATGATGCGTTTTTGGATATGGGGAGGGATGGCAATTTCTGGCTCCTCCATCGCAAAGATGACGTTCTGCTTCAGCTCTGCGATAAGTGATAACAGCGCCAAAACCATCATGTTTATCGTTCCGGTGCCCTGATGTTGGAACGGGGCGGCATGTTCGCTGCCGTCGCTACGTCGAGCTCCGGTGGCCATGAACACTGTGAGTGTTCGACGGAGGGACTCTCTCGTCAGGTCAGATACCCGCATGTGGGGATCAGCACCGCCATCTGACGGCATATAGTTCCTGATAGAGGCCTGTACACTTGAAAGGATGTTGCTAATCCCTAGCTCCGGATTTTCGGCAACCTCAAGGTCACGAAGCTCGACAAGCAAGTTCTCCCAAATCTTGAAGTTTTTTTCCTGCTGCAGCCTAAGAATGATGTCGAGCAACGAGCCCCGCTCTAGGCTTAAAGCTCGACTTCCGGTCCGCACGGTCCGAAGGTAAAGGAACCCACATTCCCGCTTGTCAGTGTTGCGAAAGGCATCAAATGTGCCGTCTTGCTTCGCAGGAGACGCGAAGTAAGTTGAGCCGATGAAATCATCCTCCTCGGCGTCATATCCACCGGTGAAACCAACGCGCAGGCAGGCCTGGACACCTTCTGCATCTGTTCCCTGAGCGGGAGGTCCCTCGAGAACCGCAGAGTGCTCGTTATCCCACCATTCAAGATGGTCTCTGAAGCGCATTTCCTGGTCGGTATTCAGCCCGGTAATCACGAGCTCAATGCTAATAGGGATAGGCTGCCCTTCTGGATCAATGTATTCGCTAGCGTAGAAATCGTGTTCATCAACAACGGGGCGACGTGACAAGCGCTCCGGCCCCAGAACAAGGTCGATAGCCTCGAGAAGAGTGGACTTCCCTATGTTGTTGTCGCCGACGATCACGGCATGATCAGGAAGAAGAATCTCTGCAGTTCTGATCCCTCGAAAATTTTCTACTTTCAAGCTTGCAACACGCATGTCATCCCTCTTCCCTTGCGCTGATTTTGATCCTCACCCCAAGGATAGCGTCTAAACAAGCACATGCTATTAATTTTGACGGATTACTGAAGCGTGCCGATAACTCTCACTGCAGGCATGAGTAACATAGTCATACAGTACCGCCCTCTGATCCGCGAGCCTGGCGCCGTTAACGTTTGGTCGGCATCTGTTGGAAAGACTGCCTCTGCGCTGAATGGTCGTTGGCCAGGAGCGGATCAGGTCGAATGGCCGCTTTTGGCCGCTAGCGGCCCTACGGCAACGGCCGCTTTGGGTCGATTGCTGTCAGTGGCTATTCAGGTTTGGGTAGCTTCAGAATGTCGCGGCAATCCTGGAAATTAACGCATGGCGCTAGGTGGCCGCGTTCTTGCATTCTGAAAAGCTGTGTCAGGGTGGATGGCAGTTATCAACCAAGAGCCTCACCATGACCACCAAAACTCTCTCCTCCCCTTCCGCCGCCGTAGTACCGAGCACTGCAGTTCCTGGCCGCCTAGTCTTTCATCGCGACAAGCCATCCCGCTTCGGTCCCATCGAAGTAATGAGCCAGGATGCCCTGGTGAAGGGCCTGTCGATGAAACAACAGCAGATCCTGCCGTTTGAGCCAGAGGTGCTCCTCACCGCCGCGCAGCTGGCCGAAGTCGTGATCGATCTCGCCGGCGAAGCGGCGACACCGGCGAGCACTGACCAGCTGGCGGCCTACGCTCGCACTCTGGCCGAAGCCTATGGCGCGCAGAGCCAAGCGGGCGACCTTGCCGTCGGCGACTTCGCGTTCTATCACGAGGATCCGGATGCATACGGACCTCTCGGCATCCAGGCAATCGCCTCGAAGATCACCGCGTACAGCAAGTACAAGGAGCTGGAGTTGGACTTCGACCAGGCAGATCTGAGCACTGCCGACCAGGTGGCTGAGGAGCTCATCAGCGCTCTCGCCATCGAAGACGCCGAGCTGCGCCAGCTGAAGGTGTCAGCTCGCGCAAAAGCCCTGGCCGCGGCCTTCGCCAGCTAGCCATTCCGGCCGACCACAGCCCCCGCCTCAGCAGGTCCTTGTCACACGGGCCTGTCCTCTTGCTTACCCAATCGCCGGCTCGCCCGGCGAGTTGTGTGGCACTCACCTACCATCGTACGGTGCCGGGTCTCGCTATCGCAGATCCGCGTTCTGCAGGTAAGCCTCTAGCCACCGCAGCGGGATCCGAGGATGCTCCCAGCTACTCCCAGGCAGCACCGGCTGCAGGAGGTCAGGCAGCGCACGCAGTCGCTCGGCGTTTTCCCTCAAAGCGAGCCACAGCCTCTCCGGGTCGTCCCATACCGCCAAAAGCTGGCAGACCTCCCGCCAGTTGATGGTGCCGGCCTGCTCCACCGGCGCCGGCCACTTGGTCGCCCGGGTGACGCCCTGCTCATCCATCACCATGGGCGCCAGGTCGTAGATCGGCGCCAGCCGTACGCCCTCTCCGTCGCGCAGGATGGCGGTATTGCGGCCGTGGTTGTCCGTGTTGCCCACCACCTGATTCAGCAGGTCTCGCATCAGGTACTCATCGAGTAAGCCTGGAATGGCCGCTTCCTGGCCGGAAACCCGCCACACCCTTACCAGGGCCTCAATAGCGTCGAGGAGCCCTAGGTAGCTCCCGGGAACCAGCGTGTCCGTCAACGAATAGATCGACTCGACAGCGACCCGCTCAAGCCCCGCGGCACCTGGCCGGCGGTCGAACCGCGGCAACCATAGGCTCGGCTGCCTACCCTCCTCAAGCGCTAGCCCGTCAACAGAGATCGTCTCCAGGCCCAAGCTATCGAGCGCCAGGTAGTAGCGGTATTCGCTACGAAGCACGTCCTGGTCAGAAACGCGCCCCTGGTTGCTGGGAAATTTGACGAGCCAGTGTCGAGCGGCCAAATCATCGGCAAGCACCCCGTCCAGGTAAAGCTCGCCCTGATTGTCCTCGGTCAGCAGCAGCTTTGGCGCATCGTCTCCGGCGCCGGTGGCGCTTCCCAAGGGGGCGCCTTGCGCATAGGCGTGATCAAGAAAGTCGGGGCCCTGATCGATGACCTGGTCTCGCCGGAATGCACTCGGCGCCACCTCATCCCGGGCAGGCGCTGCTTCGCGGATCCGCAGCTGACCGATCGGGGCACGGGTACAGCGCTATAGCAGTTCAAATGCCGGCTGGGTGGCTAGTCCGCTTGCACGTGGCCGACGAGGAAGCAGGAATCGACGCGCAGCACCAGAGGGCACGATGTCGAACAGAAACGCCGGCCAATGCGGAAGCCGCACAACGTCCCAGCTCAGCGGGAGATTCGCGCTCACAGCGTGCTGCAGCGATGGGCCAGGTCCGGTGAGGTACTGAGCCAGAAATGGCGCCAGGTAGCGGCAGCTGCAGCTGCAGGGGCTATTGAGAGGGTGCCTGCCTGGATCGTCAAAACGGATACTGAATGCGTCCTACCAATGACCATCCACGAACGCCTGGACGACTAGATCGGCCATGGCTCGTCGCCCGACCTGTCACCGTGGCGTGCTGCATATCGGCGTGTCGCAGGCGCAGCGGAGTACAGTTGAAAGGCCATACGCTATTGCTTCGTTCCGCACTCGGGCATGGTCCCGCCAGCCTGCTGGGCGACGGCTGCACTTCTCTCCTCGTAGGTGGCCTGTAACGACAGCCAAAAGCCCTCCGATGTGTCGAATAATGCAGCAAGCTTCGGCGCCAGCTCAGGCGTCACAGGCGCGCGCTCATTCACCAACTCCTCCACCGTAGCGGCCGGAACGCCAAGCCGCTCAGCAAACGCTATCGTGTCGGTCTGCAGCGGTACCAGGAACTCCTCCCTGAGGATCTCGCCCGGGTGGATCGGCGGCATACCGTTTTTGATCACTGCGATTCTCCTGG
>JAAIGE0101508860.1_pt1 | contig 10788 bp, 10 predicted proteins | sample 6487951 | NCBI WGS metagenome assembly JAAIGE01 (sample SAMN13974128, study PRJNA590717) | phyllosphere metagenome | biome: tomato field; feature: multiple bacterial spot infested tomato fields; material: tomato leaves; isolation source: leaves from tomato fields | host: Solanum lycopersicum ... | reverse complement strand
GGGTGAGAGCGTCCCTGCATGGCCACCCGCTCCGGCAGCGACCGCGATAAGACCATCCGCCCCCTTGTCGATCGCCTTGCGGGCAAAGACATTGTTGATAATGTCATGCATGACGATCCCGCCATAGCTGTGGATCGCTTCGTTCACCCGTTCCTGCGCCCCGAGCGACGTGATGACGATAGGCACTCGATATTGCACGCAGAGCGCGAGATCCTCGTCGAGACGCGGATTGCTGCGGTGGACAATGAGGTTGACGGCGAAGGGCGCATTCGAAGGCGTCAGTTCATTCGTCAGTTGTTGAAGCCATTGCTCGAACTGGCCGGGAGCCCGCGCATTGAGCGAGGGAAAAGACCCGACGATGCCAGCGCGACATTGCGCCAATACCAGGGCAGGCTGAGAGATGATAAACATCGGCGATCCGATGAGCGGCAATGAAAGGCGACCTTCGAAAAGCGCTGGCATGGTCATCGATTCTTCATATCCTCTCCCGGCTCGGAATGCCGCGCTATCACCCTGAACGGTGCTGAAGAAGACCGAATTTTCTGGTCCGGGGAGGGGGCGGCCAAACTGCCGCAGTGCCGTAACGGCATCAGACGCAAAATTTTTCTCCGGAATAACTAGCCGATCAGTCTTCGGCGCAACGCGCTCTTAATCTTCAACCACGCGCATCAGCTTGCGCTCTACCGGCGCCAATATGCCCTGCAACTCCTGCCCCCGTTTCAGGATTTGCCCGCTTTCACCGAATAAGGCCCACATCCCCTGCCGGTGGCGCAGCGCAGGGCGTTTTTCAATGCGATATTCTGGACGCTCGGCGGTGCGACGAAAGGCGCTGAAAATCGCGGCGTCCTTCGTCATGTCCATGGCATAGTCGCGCCATTGACCGGCCGAAACCATGCGACCGTACAAATCCATGATCCGCTGCAATTCAAGGCGTTCGAACCCGATCTGGCCGCCATGCGACCCCTGCCCAGGAAAAGGCGTCACGTTGGTCATCAGGCCCGGCCCAGTTCCTTCACTACGGCAACTTCATTCTCTGCTTCGACGTGCAGGGGGCGCTGCCGCTCATCCATCAACTCCGCCAGACGGATTTGCAACCGCTCAACCTCGAACTGAAGCTGTTCCAGCCGGTCCTTGTCGGGATCCGAGCAGTCCGAACAAGGCGTGCCATAGGGCATGAAGTCGCGCTGGTAGGCCGTCACGTCGATCAACATCGGTTTGGCGGGGATGCCGACCATCGTCGCGCCCTCCGCGACATCTTTAGTCACCACGGCGTTCGCGCCGACGCGTGCGCGCGCGCCGACGGTCACCGGTCCCAGTACCTGCGCACCCGAGCCGACAATGACGCCGTTACGCAGGGTCGGATGCCGCTTGCCGCCGATGCCGTTCGCAGGATCGGTCCCGCCGAGCGTCACATTTTGGTAGAGGGTAACGTCGTCACCAATCTCCGCCGTCTCGCCGATTACCGTGAAGCCATGGTCGATGAAGAAGCGATTGCCGATGCGCGCGCCGGGGTGGATGTCGTTCCCCGTGAGGAACCGCGCAAGATGATTGACCGCGCGTGCGAGAAAGAAAAGTTCCGCACAGTAGAGACGATGGGCCACCTTGTGAAAAGCCAGCGACCATACACCCGGATAGAGCAATATTTCGGCGCGAGATCGCGGCGCGGGGTCACGCGCCTTCACCGAATCGAGATAAGCCAGAAGATTGCGCAGCATCATATCGTCCCTGAACGGGCACGCTTCTTTTCACGCCATGCCCTCGATCATTGGCGCAACATAGCGGCTGGCGGGCGATTTTTCCAGATGCGGGGGCTATTCGCGCTTCGTGGCGTTAAACCGAAACTTGCTTGGCCGCGCGATCTAATCCTATCATTGCGGTAGAGAATTTGACAGGGGTAATGGATGATCGACAGCCTTGTCGCCAATTTCGGCGAAATCTTGCCCTTCATCCTGATCGGCTTCGGCGCGCAGATAATCGATGGCGCACTTGGAATGGCATATGGCGTCATATCGAGCACCTTGCTGCTGGCGGCCGGCGTGCCGCCAAGTCGTGCGTCTGCCAGCGTTCATGCCGCCGAGACTTTCACGACCGGCGTGTCGGCGATCAGCCACATCCTTCACAAAAATGTCGATTGGAAGCTTTTCGCGAGGCTTGTCATCCCGGGCGTGACCGGGGGCGTGCTTGGCGCTTATCTGCTGTCTCACGTCAACGGCGAAATCATCAAACCTTTCGTCCAAGCCTATCTGTCCGCGATCGGTTTGTATCTCATCTGGCGCGGCTTTCATTTGCCCCCCAAGCCCGCCGACCCGAAATGGGTCACGCCTTTAGGACTGGTCGGCGGTTTCATGGACGCGAGTGGAGGCGGTGGTTGGGGACCAGTCGTAACGTCCAATCTCCTGATCCAGGGTTCCAGCCCGCGCCATACGATCGGTACCGTCAACAGCGTCGAGTTCATCCTGACGACAGCGATCAGCCTGACGTTCCTGTTTCGTCTCGGTTGGGAGACGTTCACGACTTACACGGTCGGCCTGTTGATCGGCGGCGTAGTGGCTGCACCCTTCGGCGCGATGCTCGCGCGTCGGGTCGCGCCTCAGAAACTGTTCGTAGCCGTCGGCGTAATCCTGACGCTGACATCGTTATTCGGAATTGCCAAATATCTTGGCGTCATCGGGTAGGCCGCTTATATTCTCCATTCTGATCGAAGGATGCGATGAATGTCGAGCTATCTGCCTACTTTGAAGCAACTGCAATATCTTGTTGCGCTCAAGGATCACGGCCATTTCGGCAAGGCAGCCGATGCCTGCTTCGTCACGCAATCCACGTTGTCGGCCGGAATCCGCGAACTGGAGTCGCTGATCGGGATCACGCTGGTCGAACGCACGCGGCGCGTCGTGCGTTTTACGGCGCTGGGCGACCGTATCGTGGAAAAAGCGCACCGCGTGTTGCGCGAGGCGGAAGAACTGGCCGCAATCGCTCAGGCGTCAGGCAAGCCTTTGGCGGGCGAATTGCGCATGAGTGTAATCCCAACGATCGCACCTTTCCTGCTGCCACGCCTACTCCCCAAACTCCGCGGCGAGCGACCGGAGCTCAAACTCTATCTTCGCGAGGAAACGACGCAGGCCGCAATCGAATCGCTGCGGCACGGGAACGTCGATTGCGTGCTGCTCGCCCTGCCCTTTCCCATGGGCGAACTCGACAGCGAGATATTATTTCAGGACCGGCTCTACGTCGCATTTCCCCGCGACGAACCGAGCGATCCGCCGGAATGGATCGGCCCGGACATGATCGACGAGAGCAAGCTGTTGCTGCTTGAGGACGGGCATTGCCTAAAGGATCATGCCTTGGCGGCTTGCAACCGCCCGGACCTGCGAGCAAGCGCAACAATGATGGGCACGTCGCTCCACACGCTGATCCAGATGGTGGACAATGGCCTGGGCGTTACAATGATCCCGGAAATGGCGATCGCTGGTGGTTTGCTCGACCATACCGAGATCACTGCGCGCCCCTTGCGGTCGGAGCGCGGATGGCGTGATATCGCGCTTGTGTGGCGGCGTAACAGTCCGCGTGAAAAAGAGTTCAGGCTGTTGTCGGGAATCTTGCGCGATGCGGCTGAACAGGCGTGCAGTTTGCCCAAGGCGGCTTAGGTGATCCAGCCCGCCGCCTTGGCCTCGTCCGCCGCACGTGCAGCCACCCATACGTGTGATCCGTCGGCATAATGCTCCTTCTTCCAGAAAGGCGCGTGCGACTTCAGCCAGTCGATGAGGAAGGCACAGCTTTCGAGCGCCGCCGCGCGGTGCCGAGAGGCAGTGCCGACGAACACTATCCGTGCGCCCGGCTCCAGCCGTCCGAAACGGTGGATGACGCTTATCCCCAGCAGCGGCCAGCGGGCGATGGCGTCATCCACGATACGCTCCATTTGGGCGTACGTCATACTGGGATAATGTTCCAGTTCGAGAGCGGTCAGCCCGCCCTCTCCTCGCACGATGCCGGTAAAGCTGGCGATCCCACCGCCGCCTAGCGCTTCTAGTGCCGCAAATTCCCGACTTGTGTCGAAGTCTTCGGCCTGTACCGAAATCCGCTTCATCCGCCGGTCACCGGAGGGAAGATCGCAACCTCCCGAGCATCACCCAGAGGCGTGTCGAGCGAAACGAAATTCTGGTCGATTGCGGTGCGCAGGCGGCTTTGGTTACCCAGCGCTTCGGCATAGCCATCGCCCCGCGCAGCGAGAAGATCGATCAGGTGAGCGACACTAAATTCAGGTCCGGGATGTGCGATCGTTTCACCATCAAGCCCGATCTGTTCGCGCACCCAGGCGAAATAGATGATGGAAAGCTGCGTCATCGCTCAATCCATGTGCCTGATGCCGACGCGCAGATAATCCCAGCCGGTAATGAGCGTCAGAATGGCCGCTGCCCAAAGGGTCGCGATACCGACATATTGCACGAAGGGATAGGTGGGCACGGCACCGGCCAGAATGAGGGAGCCAAGCGCGATGATCTGAAACGTCGTCTTCCACTTGGCAAGGCGGGACACGGGTATCGAAACTTGAAGCCCGGCGAGAAACTCCCTCAGCCCGGACACGGCAATCTCACGCAGCAGGATGATCATCGCGGCGACGATATGGATGCCCGCGATGTCGCGTGTCGCGCCCAGCATCAGGATGACCGCACCGACCATGATCTTGTCGGCAATGGGATCGAGGAAGATGCCGAGCTTCGATACCGTGCCCTGCGCTCGCGCGAGATAGCCGTCGAAATAATCGGTGATGCCCATCAGGCAGTAGAGCGCGAAGGCAAGCCAATAGCCTGTCGTCCAGCGCGCACCGACCTCTGCGGGCCATAGCAGAGCGACGAGCAGAGGCACGGTGAAGATGCGCGAAAGCGTCAGCAAATTGGGCAGCGTCAGCATAAGGCGCGGCCTGCCACAGTCCGGCGCGGTGCACAAGCGCGCTGGCGCGGCGGAACCTGGCCATGCGCGGAACATTGGACATGAACGCCGCCAATCGTTAGACCCCGCCCCGGTCGCCAACGGAAAGAAGACCCCTTTATCCATGCAAGCCTCTCTCAGGCTACTGAACAAACGGCGGTTTCTGCCATTGTTCATTACCCAGCTACTAGGTGCCTTCAACGACAATCTGTTCAAGAACGCGATGGTGCTGTTCGTCGTGTATCAGGTCTATAACGATGAGCGGTCGGAAACCTGGTTCAGCGCGCTGGCGACGGGCCTGTTCATCCTGCCCTTCTTTCTTTTGTCCGCGCTGTCGGGACAATTGGCGGATCAACGCGACAAGGCGGTTATCATCCGTTGGGTGAAGGCGGCGGAAATCCTGATAATGACCGTGGGCGCGACGGGCCTTGGCCTCATCTGGAGCGGTATTGCGGTCCATACGCTGGCGATACCGCTGCTCCTCGCCGCCCTGTTCGCGATGGGTATTCACTCGACTTTCTTCGGCCCGATCAAATATGCGATCCTGCCCCAGCATCTGGAGGATGACGAAGTTCTGGGCGGTACGGGCCTCGTCGAAGCAGGCACCTATATCGCTATTCTGGCCGGAACGATCCTTGCCGGACTAATCCCTGTTCAGGTCGCGGCTGGCGGAATTCTTCTGACGGCCGTTGTCGGCTACATTGCCGGGCGTGCGGTGCCGACAGCTCCATCCATGCTCGAAGCACAGCCGATCGACTATCATATCATTCGGTCGTCGATCGCGCTGGTACGCGGCACGATGCATATTCGCCGACTGTTTCTGGCGATCATGTCGATCAGCCTGTTCTGGGCGGTCGGATCAATCCTGTTCATTCAGTTTCCGCCGCTTGTCAAAAATGTCCTGGCCGCTGACAAACCGGTCGCCAGCCTGTTCCTCGGTATCTTCTCGATCGGCATCGCGATCGGATCGGTGGCGATCAACCGCCTGCTGCAAGGTCATGTGTCGGCAAAATATGCGCCTGCTTCCGTCATCGGGATGGGCATTTGTATCGTCGCATTCCATATCGTCTGCGATATGTGGACGCCTGCGCCGGATGGGATACGTATGTCGCTGGCCGACTTTCTGCATCACCCCATGGCGCTCGCGCTATCCGCGTGCCTGCTCGGCGTCGCGACATTTGGCGGCATGTTCGTCGTTCCGCTGTATGCCTTCCTGACCACCACCGTGGAAAAGCATGAGGCCGCGCGGACCGTGGCCGCGAATAATATCGTCAATTCCGGCGCGATGGTGATCGGATCGCTTTGCGCGATTGGTCTTAGCGTTGCTGGGATGTCAGTCGTCATGCAACTGCTGCTAGTGGCGATCCTTTCGCTCCCCTGCGCATGGCTTGCATGGAAGCTGCACCGGGCCTGCGATGGCGTCGTATGCGGCTGAATTTAATAGATGAAGCTATAGAACGCCGTGAAGAATGCGCAAAAGCTCAGTGCAAACAACTTCCAGTCGCTATCGTCGTCCCGCGCGGGCTTTTCCTTGCCCTTACCGGTCTCTACCCGGAAAACGTGCATGGGCAGCCGCTGCCGAAAAGGATGACGGGCGGACTCGGTGGTGAGGACAAGGGTTCTCGTTCGCATGGCGGGATGTTAACGCTTTCTTTACCTTTTAGGCCATCGGCAAAGATAGTTAAGTTTTTCCCGTCCCGCGGTGGGACAGGCTTGACTGTATGATATAGATAATACAGCATGACCGAACCTATGTTCGATCCTACTCGTCCCGCCGTACCGACCGAAGCGCCAATGCGCGCTTTCGGCGAAGGCCCACCTAGTGCGTTCGGCCCGCCCACGCCTTGGAAGCGGCGTTTTCAAATTTTTGGATTGGTGCTGGCGGCCTGTTTGGCAATCCTGATGCTCATCGTTGCGTGGCTAGCGGTGACAGCGCCCTTGTCGCGCTCTTTGAAGCCTATCGCGCCTCCCAGCATCAGTCTGATGTCCGCTGATGGCCACCTCGTCGCCCGGCGCGGCGCGGTGATCGACAAGCCGGTCAGTGTTGCCGAACTTCCCGCTCATGTTCCTCAAGCCTTCATGGCGATCGAGGATCGTCGCTTCCAGAGCCATTGGGGCGTCGATCCGCGCGGCATCGCGCGTGCCGCCTGGCACAATCTATGGTCAGATGGTTCGTCCCAGGGCGGGAGTACGATCACGCAGCAGTTGGCGAAAGGCGTGTTCCTGTCGAGCGACCGGACCTTCGGCCGTAAGGCGCGCGAGGCGCTGATCGCCATGTGGCTGGAAGCCTGGCTGACCAAGGACCAGATCATGGAGAGGTATCTCTCCAATGTCTATTTCGGTGACAATGTCTACGGCCTGCGCGCCGCCGCCCGCCACTATTTCGACCGTTCGCCCGAGCGATTGACGATCCCGCAGGCAGCGATGCTGGCGGGCTTGCTGAAGGCGCCATCACGTCTTGCGCCCACCACCAACCTCAAGGGTGCTCGCGCCCGGGCCGCCTTGGTCACGCAGGCGATGGTCGATGCAGGCTATATCAGCCAGGCGGAGCGCAACGCCCTGCCCCCCGCGCGCCTCAAGGTCCATGACGATCCCGACCCCACCAGCGGCACATATTTCGCCGATTGGGTGCTGCCGCAGGCGCGCGACAGGGCGGGCGCGGTCTATGGCGAACAGGATGTCGCCACCACGCTCGACTGGCGCATCCAGCGACTCGCGGAAGCTGCGATCCGTCGCGCGCCGCTTGGAAAGGCACAGGCGGCGCTGGTCGCCATGAAACCGGACGGCAGTGTCGTCGCGATGGTCGGAGGCAAAGACTACGGCAAGAGCGCGTTCAATCGCACCGTCCAGGCCCGCCGGCAGCCGGGCTCCACTTTCAAGCTGTTCGTCTACCTCGCCGCGTTTCGCGCGGGGATGACGCCGGACGACATGGTGGATGATACCCCCTTCACCACCGGCACCTATCGCCCCGCCAATCATGGCGGCAAATATCGCGGGCGCATCACATTGCGTCAGGCGTTCGCCGCGTCGAGCAACGTCGCAGCCGTCCGGCTTACCCAGAAGGTCGGCGTCGACGCGGTGATCAAGGCCGCCCGCGACCTTGGCATCACCGCTCCGCTGACGGAGGATCTCAGCCTCGCGCTAGGCACGTCGGAAATTCCGCTGGTGGAACTTGCCGAAGCCTATGCCGCCGTTGCTGCTGGCGCCTACCCTGTCATCGCGCATGGCCTGCCGCCCGAGGAGCAGGGCTGGTTCGACCGGTTAATGAAACGGCAGCGCCATTTCAGCGACGATGAACTGGACATGATACGCGACCTGCTTTCCTCCGCTGCCAATCGCGGCACGGGCAGCGCTGCGGCTCTGCGCACCAGCACGTTCGGCAAGACCGGAACGACGCAGGACAGCCGGGACGCAATCTTCGTCGGCTATGCCGGCGGCATCGTGACAGCGGTATGGATCGGTAATGACGACAACACGCCCCTGCCCGGCGGCGCGGCGGGCGGCGGCGTGCCTGCGCGCATCTGGCGCAATTTCATGAGTGGCGCGATTAACGAACCGGTCGAGGATGCGCCGGAGGAAACGCAGGATCCCGATCTCGTCAATGCGATCGCCAATGTCGCCGTCGAAACAGGCATTGGGAATGTCGGGATCGGTCTCGATGAAGGTGGCATGACGCTGAATGTCGGACCCGGCCAGATAAGGATTCCGGCCGACCAACCGCCGCCGAATCCGGTTCCCGTGCCCTTGCCGAGGATCGCGCCGCCACAACAGGGAGAAGGCGAAGACAGCGGCCCCTGACGCTACGCGAATCTTGCGACGCGCCAATAACATAGTTCATCCGGATCGGCGTATTTTCGGGTCGACCGGAGTATCTTTCGTCTTGCCTGCGAATGGGTTATACAGCACGCTGAAGTGCAAATATGAAGCCGTGACGCAGATATCGGACGAGAGGCCGAACCATGAACGCAGGTGTGCACAGACAATTTAGCTTCGAGCATAGCGCCCTCGCCGCGCACTGGTCGACCGCCGCAAAGGCGATGGAGGCATTAGCAGCGGCCCGTTCGCTGGCAGAAGTCACCGAAGTGCTACGTCTTTACGCCCGCCGCGTCGTCGGGGCTGATGGTATCGCCATCGTTCTGCGTGATGGTGAATATTGCCACTACGTCGCGGAGGATACGGTTGCGCCGTTGTGGCAGGGCCAGCGCTTTACCATCGAACATTGCGTGTCCGGCTGGGCTATGATGAATGGGCAGACCGCCATCATTCCGGACGTCTTCGCTGACGCGCGCGTCCCCATCGACGCCTATCGTGCAACGTTCGTTCGTTCGATGCTGATGGTACCGATCGGCCATGTCACGCCGGTTGCAGCCGTGGGCGCCTATTGGTCCGAAGGTGGCAAGGCGACGGAGAACCAGATCGCATTGCTGGAGGCGCTCGCACGTTCGGCATCGACAGCGCTTGAAAATGGTCGCCTGTTCGGCGCGCTTGAGGATTTGAACCACGAGTTAGAACAGCGTGTCCGCGAACGCACCGCCGAACTGGAAAAATCGCAGGAGAATTTGCGCCAGGTTCAGAAGATGGAGATGCTGGGGCAGCTCACCGGCCATGTCGCCCATGACTTCAACAATTTGCTGACGCCGATCATCTCCAGCCTCGACATGATCCTGGCCGGTCGCCGCCCTCCCGAAGCGCTGGGTCGCACCGCCAATATCGCGATGCAGGCAGCCGAAAGCGCTCAGGTGCTTGTGCAACGGCTGCTGGCTTTTGCCCGCCGCCAACCGCTCAGTCCGACCGCCGTGAATCTGCGCGAGTTGCTGGACGGGATGAAAGCCCTGCTTGCCAGTACCTTAGGGCCGCGAATCGACTTCAATGTCGATGTGACGGCATCGCTGCCGATGATCCGCGCCGACCGGCACCAATTGGAACTCGCAATTCTCAATCTGGTGGTGAACGGGCGGGACGCAATGCCGGAGGGCGGGGCTCTGACCATTTCGGCGTCACAGCCCGACTCTGCGCACCGACCCAGAAATCTGGTCCAGTCCGAATTTGTCCGGCTGGTCATTTCCGACACCGGCACAGGCATGACGCCTGCCGTCCGCGCCTCGGCAACCGAGCCATTCTTCACGACCAAACCAGCGGGCCACGGTACGGGCCTTGGCCTATCGATGGCACATGGTCTGTGCGGGCAACTGGGTGGAACACTCGATATCATCAGCGAAGTCGGAAGGGGAACGCAGGTGGAACTCTGGCTACCCGTAGAAAAGGCCCGTGCAAAAGCAGCTGGCCCTGCGATTTTCGACGCGGAGCCAAACGTCGAGAGCCACTGCAAAGTGCTGCTGGTGGACGACAATGTTCTGGTGCGCAGCGGTACGCGCGAAATGCTCAAGGATCTGGGTTATGATGTGGTCGATACCGACCATGCCGAACGCGCGTTGGAATTGATCGCAAACGGCTATCGCCCGGATATCGTTGTCACAGATCATATAATGCCGGGCATGACTGGTGCGGAACTGGCGTTGAGGCTGCGGGTCGATCACCCCGAAGTCGCGGTCCTGATCGTGTCCGGCTATGAAGGCGTTGACCTCATCGCGCCCGATGTGGTGCGCCTGTCAAAGCCCTACCGTCAGAAGCATCTTCAGATGAGCATTGCGGCTGCCAAAGAGCAGGCGGAGAGGCTGAGTGGTACGTCGGGGAAGAGCGCGGTCGCCTCCTGACCTACAGCGCTTGCCCTGCGGCAACGCCGCTCGCCCAGGCCCATTGGAAATTATAGCCGCCGAGCCATCCGGTAACGTCCACCGCTTCGCCGATGGCGTAAAGACCCGGCATCTTCGTCGCTTCCATCGTGCGGGAAGACAGGCCAGT
>JAAIGE0100024693.1_pt1 | contig 10793 bp, 10 predicted proteins | sample 6487951 | NCBI WGS metagenome assembly JAAIGE01 (sample SAMN13974128, study PRJNA590717) | phyllosphere metagenome | biome: tomato field; feature: multiple bacterial spot infested tomato fields; material: tomato leaves; isolation source: leaves from tomato fields | host: Solanum lycopersicum ... | reverse complement strand
TGGAATGCAGCAGCGAATGACGCGGCAAGAGTTGCTGCCTGCCCCTGCCGCGCAGGGAAATCAGGCTTTCAACTGGCGCAGGCCATCGGCCAGCAGCCACAGGGCGCGATTGAGGCGTACATCGGAATCAATGCCCTGCACCGGGCGGGTCTGCTGGCGGCGTCCGTTGGCGCTGCGCCCGCGCAGGCCGCCTTGGGTCAGGTTCTCTTGCGTGCGGTTGAACACGCTCCACAAGTCCGGGCGGCGGTCATCAAAGCGGCGCGGCATCAGGATTTGCGATTCCGTGATGGGCGCGGGCTTGTCGGGGTCGTCGTACTTGAGGGCCAGCGCGGCACGGGCGAACACTTCGGATTCGCCATCGTTCAAGGTGATGGCGCGCATGGAATCGCGGGATTCCTGCACGCGGTCGAAGCCGCGCAAGACTTCGTAAGCGCCTTCGATGACGGAACCGGCCACGTCGCCTTTGTGTGGCACGCGCACGTCCGCCACGGTGTCGCCGCAGACAAGGCCATTGCTGCACACGAACCGGAACATTCCGGCCAGCATCTGATAGCTGCTCGTGCCGTCATGCGAGTTCAACAGCACGATTTCATTGGCTTCCGCTCCGTTGATCTGGCTGGCGTGGCGCAGGCGCAGCATGTGCTTGGTGTAGTCGCGGCGGTCGTCGTGGCGCACGCGGGTTTGCGCTGCCATGAAGGGTTCAAACCCTTCCTTGCGCAGTTCTGCCAGCACGGCGGCGGTGGGGATATAGGCGTACCGCTCGGAACGGCTTTCGTGCGGGGCGTCCGCGAAGATGGACGGCGCGACCGTGCGGATTTGATCGTCGGACAGCGGGTAATCGCTGCGCAGCGACGGGGAACGGGAAGCGAATCGGGATGCGAGTTGCATGGTCTTTCTCCTGACGAAAAGGGTTTGCTGTTCAAACCGCACACCGGATTCCTAGATTCGGAAGCCCAGCCTTTCGGCTGTTTGGTGCGGTCGGCACGAGGAACCCGGTTGGCCCTGTTGCCACCGTCTTTCCTGAGTTCATCGCCCAGCGGCCAAGGAGCGCGCGGACGGGGGCCGTCAAGGAGGCAAGCGCAGGGTTGGTGCGGCCCGCAGGCGCAGCCGAGGACACGGCCCTGCGCGCCTTGACGGCACACGGGCGCGGGCTACAGTCGCGGACAAGGTGATGAAGTCAGGGGAGACGGCTGGACAAGGCAACGGCCATCCCTATGTGCTGACCGCACGGCAAGCGAAGCGCGCAGGCCCGAAGCTGGAAGCCGGGCCGAAGGCGTCAGCCGAGCGGAGCGAGGGAACGATGGAAGCCCGAAGGGGGCGAGACGCCGCAGGCGGCTCGATGCGAAGCACGACAGCGCGACCGGCCATGCTTCTTGGCCGGGGACGCCCATGCAGTCGTGGAGATGCAGCGTGGATCTTCTGTGGTGGACAAGCAGCCCTTGCGGCATCGGTATTGCCGATCCGGCGCAGCCGGTTCGGCTGCATCGAGGGGCGCCAAGCATCGCGCGGCGGGGATAGCCCGCAGGGCTTTCCCTTGGAGGCAAGCGAAGCGCGCAGCGCCGCAGGCGCGAAGAATCCGGCAACGGGCGCAGCAGAAAAAAAGGTGCGCCGCCCCCGCAGGGACGACGCACCGAAGGCAGCGCGGCGCGATCAGTTCGCCGCCGGCGCCGTCATCGACTGCAACTGCTCGATCACGCCTGGCTCAACGAACACGCAAGCCTGCTCGTCCGCGATCGGCACGTTGAACACCTGCGCGAACACCGTGCGCCGCAGATGGGCCAGCCGGCCCGTGCGATACGCCTGCTCGGGCTTCATGCGGCCACCAGCCTGCGAGCCGCTGCGCTGCGGATCGCATTCGACCAGCGCGACAAAACCATCGTCGGACAGCTTCTGATGCTCGGGGCACAGGCCCCAGCCGGTCGCCGTGTGGCGCTCCATGCTCGCGCGCAGGCGCTTGTCCAGCAGGATGGCGCCGGTATCGAACGCCGTGCCGCAGACCAGGCAAACGTGCTGTTCGAGGGAAACGTGTGATTTGTCGTTCATGACGATCTCCGGTTGCACGGGCGGAATTGCCCGGAACCGTCGCCCTCACGGCGCAGCGCAGCAGTCAGGGGTCGCAGACGGCCGCCAGGACGCAAGCGCGCGAGGCGCGCGCAGCCCTTGCACGGCGAGAACGCCGTGATACGGTGAAGGGAACAGCAAGACCGCCACCAACGCGATACACCCACACCTGCCTTTGGCAAGTGCGCAGCACGCGCAGGCCCGCGAGGGCCGGAGTTGCGCCACCGGGCGCAGCAAAAAGGGGGCCGAAGCCCCCTCGATCAGATCAAGCCACGTTCGGCGAAAGACGTGGTGCTGCCGCCCGCCACGATGATGTGATCCAACGTGCGAACGTCCACCAGCGCCAGCGCCTGCCGAAGCTGCGAGGTCAGCGCCCTGTCGGCCGCGCTCGGCTCGGGGTTCCCGCTCGGGTGATTGTGCGAAATGATGACCGCCGCCGCGTTAAGCCGCAGCGCCTCCTTGACGACTTCGCGCGGATGAACCTCCGCGCTGTCGATCGTGCCGCGGAACATCTCGGCATAGTCGATCAGCCGATGGCGTGTATCGAGGAACAGCACCGCGAAGACTTCGTGCTCGAAGCCGGCCAGCTTGGCGCGCAAGTAGTCCTTGACCGCCGCCGGCGAAGTGAACTCGTCACCGCGCTGCATCTTCTGGTCGATGACCTGGCGCGCGGCTTCGAGAATCTGGTCGGCCGATGCCTGACGGTAGCGCCCGCGCGAGTCACGCAGCATCAGCGGGGAATCGAAGGAAGGAATGGACAGTTGCGACATGATCGTGCTCCGGTTGCTCGGGCGGAATTGCCCGGAACCGTCGCCATCACGGCGCAGCGCAAGCCGTCACAGGGGCGAAGACGGCCACGGCCGCAAGCGTGCGAGCACGCGCAGCCCTTTACGGCGAGAACGCCGTGATACGGTGAAGGGAACAGCAAGACCGTCTAACCCCGCCCACACATGCCCGCCTTCGGCAAGCGCAGCGCGCAGGCCCGGATCAACGAGCCGGGCCGGAGGCGTCAGCCGAGCAAGGCGAGGGAACGATGGAAGCCCGGATGGGGCGAGACTCGCGCAGCGAGGCTCGATGCGCAGCACGACAGCGCGACGGCGGCACGCCGGGACGCACAATGCGTCCATTTGGGGTAAAACTTGCAATAAGGACTGGAGGGGGCTATGTCGATACTGCAAGAAATACTGGTTTGGACTCAGGGGTTGCCCGCATGGCAAAGCGATGCAGTCGCGCGCCTGTTGGCCAAACAGACATTGACGGCGGATGACCAAGACGATCTATTCGCGTTGCTGAAGTTGGCACATGGCATCCCCGATCCGAAAGGCCGTAAACCCAAGCCGCTCACGGCTGACCAGATTCCAGCGCCCGTCAAGGTGGAGACGCACATAGAACTGCTCGCAATGAAGAATATGCGGCACGTCAATGCGATTGCGGAAAATCAGCACTTGTCATTCATGGCCGCCGGAATGACCGTCATCTACGGTGATAACGGTTCGGGTAAGTCGGGATACTCGCGGGTACTCAAGCGCGCCTGTCGCGCCCGAGACCAAACCGAAGCAATTCATCCGAATGCCCATCTTCCCGCTGGCAAGGCGGGTGCTCCTGAAGCAGCCTTTGAAATTACCGTGAATGGCGTTGCAAAGGACGTGCAATGGACACACGGCAAAGCAGCACCGCCTGAGTTGTCATCGTTCGCAATCTTCGACTCACGATGCGCGCGAGCCTACCTGGACAGTGAGGATGATTTCTCCTACGTGCCTTATGGGCTTGATGTCTTCGAGGCACTGGCAAAGGTTTGCAAACAGTTGAAGACCGCGGTTGATGCAGAGCATGCGCAATCCGCCGCCGACCTCTCCGCGTTTGTGCCACTGCAAGGCGACACAGCAGTCGGCAAGCTGATCGCGTCACTATCCGCCAAGACAACGCAAGCTCAGATCGACGCGCTGGCCACCCTGACGCCGGAAGAATTGGCTCAGCACGTGGCACTGGACAAAAGCCTGAAGGAGAACAACCCGAAGGAAAAAGCAGCTCAATTGCGCATGCGCGCCCGCCGCATCGCGGCCATAGCAACGAACGCCACTAGCAAGAGTGCGCTGGTGGACCAATCCGTCGTCGCCAAGCTCCGTGGCTTGGCGGACAGCTATCGCACCGCACAGGCGGCAGCCGCGCTTGCTGCCAAGGAGTTCAAGGAGAGTGAGAACCTGCTGCCGGGCACTGGGGGCGAAGTCTGGCGCGAATTGTTCGAAGCCTCGCGCAAGTTCGCCGTCGAATCTCACCCGGATAAGGCGTTCCCCGACCTAGGCTCGGATACGCCTTGCCCGCTATGCCAGCAACCTTTAGCAGAAGGCGCCGCTCGTTTGCTGCGTTTCGAGGCTTTCATCCAGCAAGAGGCCGAGAAAACCTCACAGGCACGTCGTACCGCACTGTACGCAGAATACAAGCCGTTCATCGCGCAGAGTCTGGCGTTGAATATCGACGATGTGACCCACGGCGAGATTGAAACCCTAGATCCGCAACTGGCCGCTGACGCCAAGGCGTTCGAGACGCTGCTGACGACTCGCCAGGAAGCCATCAAAGCGGCGGTGCTCTCACACCAATGGGAGAGCGTTGCTCAAGCCTTGGTGAACCCGGCGGCGCGACTTCAAGCGCTGGCTGACAAATTGAACGCCGAGGCCGAAACCTTGGAGAAGGCATCGGACGAGAAGGCCCGCGCCGCGCTCCAGAAGCAGTTCACGGAACTCGATGCACGGGTCAGACTGAGCCAAGTCAGGGACGCCGTGGTTACGGCTGTCAGCAAGCTCAGCCATCAGGCGAAACTCGCGCAGTGCCTATCCGCCGTTAAGACGAATGCCATCTCACTGAAAGCATCGGACATGGCCGAGAAGATTGTGTCCAAGGAACTGGCTGAAGCACTCAATCGCGAATTCAAGGCGTTGAGTGTCGGTACGTTGAGTGTTTCGCTCCAGAGTCGCGCCGACAGGGGCAAGGCTTTGCACAAACTGAAATTGGAACTGCCGCAAAGCCGCAGCCCCGGCGACATCCTGAGCGAAGGTGAGCAACGCGCCGTGGCGATCGGTTCCTTCTTGGCCGAAGTCGGATTGAGCGGGGGCAAGGGCGGCATCGTGTTCGATGATCCCGTGTCTTCGCTCGATCATCGCAGACGAGAGCGAGTGGCAAGGCGCCTGGCCACCGAAGCCGCGCACCGCCAAGTCGTCGTGTTCACCCATGACATCTACTTTCTGTGCCTCCTGGTAGAAGAGGCGAAATCGGCCGGCGTGGCAATTTCTACCCAAAGCTTGGTTCGCCGCGCGGAGGGATTCGGAGTTGCCGATCCAGAGCTGCCGTTTGAAGGAAAGAATGCGGGCAAGCGAATCGGCGCACTAAAGGCTCAACAGCAATCCATCGCCAAGTTGCACAAAGATGGCGAGGACCAGGAGCATCGTCGGCAAACCATCGACGCCTATTTTCGATTGCGCATGGCATGGGAACGCGCGGTTGAAGAAGTCCTGCTGCGCGAGGTCATCCTTCGTTTCCGCAAGGGTGTGGAAACCCAGCGGCTCGCCGGGGTCGTGGTCGATGATGAGGACTATGCTCAGGTCAATGCCGGCATGACGAAGTGCTCGAACTACGCGCACGACAAGGCACTTCTAGGCGGCGTTGCAGTCCCCGATCCGGATGAACTGCTTGCCGACATTACGGCGCTAGAGACATGGCGTGCGCAGATCGACAAACGCAGCGTGGAGACGGCCAAGAAGCGCAAAGCAGGATCGACTGTTACCGCGGCGCCCGCAGCGGTCGCAACATCTGGGTGAGTGGAGCATCACGAAACTCGCACATATGCGAATCGTCATGGACAAAAATCGTGTCGAATACCGAAAAGGCACCCATGTCTGCCAGAAGCGGCGCGAGGTAAGAAGCCGCTTTCGCATAGTCGATCGCTGGCAGCGGCCAGTTGTCATAGACGATCAGCCAGTTGATTGGATATCGAACGAAGCCGTCTGCTGTTGCCTTCGGCATCTTCTCCCTGACACAGTGCGCCATCGCTGCGGCCCATTCACGCTCTGGTGAATCGCCACACCAGCCAGAGCTGGACTCATCGGCCTCGATCTCGCGACGGAGTTCGTCGGCCGTTTTCTTGGGCTCCCCTGGCTTAACGTGGGGAGTGAAGTAGACATCCGGCCCCAATCCTTCCTTTTCACGAAGAAAATCCGCGTGGGCGATGTTCTCCGGTACGGCTTCGGTGTGCTCGATCCCCACGTCAGCGCCAAGCATTGCCAGGAGGAAATCCGGCTTGTCAGAATGAGTCAGAGTCAGGGGGAACGAGAACTGTTCGACCGACAGTGACGCAAGCAGATGCGCGATGCAATAGCGCTCTGCATGATGCTTCCGGCGGCCGTCTGAGCGCAGAGGGACGTCGATATCCAACTCTGCCAGCCTAGCCCTTAGCTCCGCTGGAGTATCTGCTCGCAGGATGATTTCCGACATAGGGTGGTCACGCCTCTTGGCTGGTTGCCGCATGATTGCGATGCAGGTCCGAAACCACCGCGATCAACCTGTTGATCGGTTCAGACAGTCGCTTTGGCAATACGCGGTGCTGGGTATGCGTTTTCAGGTCGGCGATCCAGCGATGCGCAACCCATACATCTTCTTCGGGGTGGTTGTTGTCCACACCGTTGCAATACTTGTAGCCAACCAGCGCATCGGCGTGCGACAGCAGAACGCGCGCCATCGTCATGTGGAAGCGATGAGCCTGGAGATCAGCCGGACCTTTTGGCCGCGGAAGAGTCAGACGCAGGCATCGCTGGTCGTTGAATTCAGCCCAGTCGGGGCCAACCACTTGTCCGGCACGTTCCAGCATCTTGCGCGACTGTTCGTTCTTGCCATTGACCAGGGCAACGGCGACCGTACCCTTCGGGTACCCTAGCTTTTCGGCCAGCGCGTTCATCCAGCGCACCAGCTTGTTTAGAGTTTTGTCGTCCGCAAACACCAGAAACTGGTGGCGCTGTTCATCGTCGAGAAATGCCGGTAGCTGCGCGTAGAGGGGGTACAGGAGATCATGCAGGTAGATGTAGGTCTGCCGGCGCCCTTGTTCATGACTCCGCGTGGTTGCGGTCAGCACCTTCTGCGCCCATTCTGGTGTGAGTTCTGCCAGCGTCATCTCAGTGATGTCGATGGAGATGAGGGGGAATCCGAGCGATTTTCCGATTAGCGCCTTGCGCCCATCAAAGGCATGCCCGAGTTCGATTTCGACGCCCCCCAGCACCATCGGCTCGGTCTGGACAGGCGGCCCGATCACGGCAACGTCGAGTCGGAATTTGCTGCCGAATGGTGTTTCCAGCGGGTGCTCGATCGCCACCCGATCGGCGCCGAGCAGCAAGTTGCCTTCCAGCGGATAGTCAGACGCATCCGCGTCCTTGAACGCCCAAGGCATTGCAAGTCCGGCGTTCAAGCGTCGGGCTAGTTCAGCCGCGACAAGTTCCTTCGCACGTCGGTGTTCGGCGCTTTCCTGCACTTTGCGCCACCGGCTGGCTTCTTCATCATCGAAGTGCGCTTTTGGGTTGTAGGTGTGCTGGGCAGGAAGCATCCGGAAATGGGATCGCCGGCGCAGCTTCCCGCTTTCAAAGGATGGGCTGACCCATGTCACCATCTGCCGTGATGCGCCGGGAGATACCAGGGGCCATAGCTTGCGCGCATGTTCCCGGCTGCGAACGTCGCGCGCGGCGATCGTGGTCTGAAAGATCCCTTTCCGAGAGAAGACAACGATCGCCTCGTCCATTCTTCTCTTTCCGTTATGACGATACGGCGGCGACTTTCGTGGCGCCATCCAGCTTGCGGTGGATCAGCGACACCAGCGTCAGGATGTCTAGCGCGTCCTGCTCGGACATAGGCCAATTCGTCTTGGGTGCATGGGCCAGCGGATTGCGCACGGCGCCAAAGAGGCCGATCAGCAGGTTAGCAAAGCCTTTCTGCTCGCTCTTTTCGGACTCGGTGGTGAGCGGTCCCAAGGTGAGAACGGGTTGCTGACCTGCGAATGCCTTGCTCACCAAGTCGGCGCCATCGCCGTTCAGGCCCGACAGCAGGCGAATCCGCTCCGCAACGCCTTTCGTTGCCTCGAACACGGCATGGAAGTAGTTTTCGTCCAGCAGCTCGGCACGGCAATAGTTCAGCACTTCCGCGTGGACGACGCGGCTTTCGAGCGCGGCCTTGAGTCGTCCAGCTCGGGCGCGCGCGGCATCAAGCGTCGTGGCCTTGTCGGCGTGCCCAACCTTACCGTCCTCGCGCACGTAGAACCCGGAGAAGGCCAGGACAACATTGAGTTCGTCGCGCCGCCAGGTGAACGCCGCGGGGTCGCGGGCGTAATTCACCGGGTTCATCGCGCGATTGATGAACATGATGAGATGATTCCCGATCTGGTGTCGGTTCTGCGCGCCAGCCAGCGCATTGAACAACCGCTTCCATTTGGTGATGCCGGGCGACGTGTCGGCAACCTCTATTTCTTGCAGCAGGCGCTCGATCTGCGTTCCGCTCAGGCCCCGCTCGGTATCTGCAAGCACACGGCAAGCGGCTTCAAGATGCTGTGAACTGAAAGGATCAATTCGCGTCGCCAATGCCTGTCTCCCTCGTCAGGCATCAGATGATGGCCTGCAAGCCCTTGTCTGCGATGACGTTGAGCAGCTTGAGGGCCGGACCGGCCGGGCGAGTCTCGCCTTGCTCCCATTTGCGCACCGTCGAGGCTGTGGTGTGCAGGTGAAGCGCGAACACCGGCTGGCTGAACTTCAAGGCTTCGCGCAGGCGTTTGATGTCGGCAGCACCGAACTCCCGCACCGGTGGCGGGCAGATCGCGTCGAACTTGCGCATCGTCACCTTGCTGATCGCTCCCACTTCGTGGAGCGCAGCCAGGTCGCCACGCAGCGATTCAATGATCTTGCTCACAATGCACCTCCACTAAAACACCCGACTGCAATGCCTTCGACAAGGCTTCAGCAGGCAGTTCCAAGAACACCTTGCCGGCGAATTGCAGCGCCTTCTTTTCGTCCTGCGTGATGTTCGCCTTGTCGTTCTTCGGGAAACCATGCAGGAACACGTAGCGGCTGCCGATCCTGGCCGACACCAGCGTGCGGTAGCCGCCGCTCTTGCCACCGCCGGGGCGGGCCACCCGCTTCTTGAAGAGGAAGCCGCCCAAGTCCGCGTCGATCAGACCGCTTTCCATCTCCTGAACCGCCTTGCACAGCGCGGCATCGGGCAGCTTCTCGCCCGACTGCCAGCGTGCAAAGTCCTTTCGCTTGAGGATGTCCGTCATTTCGACCTCCAAACTATACCCGAAACGGGCATACTTTTCCAGTCTCCGGCGTAGCACCTAGACGGAAGGGATGACCCACCCGATTGTCGTGACGCCGGCACGACAATCGGAGCCGACAGGACGGGATACCGGCCACCGGTCACGCGGACCTCCTTGACCGACAACAGCAGCGCATAGGCCGACCACGGCAGCGTGAAGACCTTGGCCAACTCGGCGAGGCCGAATTTCCCAGACAGTGTCTGGGAAATTGCGGAACGGGGATAGCCGGCCGGCAAGGCGGCGGGAGGTTTCCTCGCCACTGCTGAAAGCGTCTTCTTGCTCATGCTGTGGCCTCCGCAGGGCGCCGCGCGCCCGTGATGGCCTGGCGCCGGCTCGCCACCAGTTCGGCCGCATCGCGCACCGGCTTGTCCTCGGTGTGGACGTAGTGCATGAACATCGCCACGGTCTTGTGGCCCGTCAGCTTCATGCCTACCTTGGTCGGCACGCCCGAATTGGCAATGTCGGTGGTCGAGCGATGGCGAATGCCGTGCGTGCCGACGTGCGGGACGCCGGCGGCCTTGAGCACCCGGCACCAACCGCCGTAGTGCTCGCCAAAGGTCAGGTGCTTGGTCGGGTCGTTGGGCGACGGCAGGACGTAGGGGCAGCCCTCCCGACGCGGAGCCGTCGAAAACAGCCGATAGGCTTCCGCGCTCATGGGCTTTGAAAGGCCGCCGGTCTTGCTGTCGGGCCAGACCACACGCCGGTTCTCCAGATCGACCCAACCCCATTCGAGCATGCAGATTTCGGAGCGGCGGCCGGCGAACTCGAATTGCAGGCGGATCGCCAGCGGGATGACGTAGTTCTCCAGTCCTTCCGCCTCCAGCTTCTCCAGATGGCGGAAGATCAGCGCCAGCTCGTCGTCAACGATGAGCCGGGTTTCCTCGCCGGGCGGGTACATCGGGACGTGTCGGCACGGGTTCGTGCCGTCCGGGCGGTAGCCCCACACTTCGGCTAGGTTGAACATCTTGCGCAGCACGCCGAAGGCGTTGTTCGCCTCGGCCGGCTTGTAGGCCAGCTTCTCCATTAGCCCGGCAATGTCGGGCCGCTTCACGTCCTGCACCTTCTTGCGGCCGATCAGCGGGACGATGCAGCGGTCGATGACGGCCTGATAGCCGCGCTGCGTGCTGGGCTTGTTGCGCTTCTTGGAGTAGTCCTCCATGAACTTCTTGCACAACGCTTCGACCGTGGGCGCCTTGCGCGCCTCGGCCTTGGCACCGCCGGGGTCGCCGCCCCGGCGAACCTCGGCCAGCCAGTCCTGCGCCATGACGCGGGCCTGCTCCACGGTCAGTTCCCCGAACAGGCCCAGCGAGGGCTTGCGGGGCTGCCCGGAGTTCGTGCGGTACTGGAGCATGAACACCCGGCGGCCCTTCGGGGTAATCTTGCACAGGAAGCC
>JAAIGE0100996864.1_pt1 | contig 10794 bp, 7 predicted proteins | sample 6487951 | NCBI WGS metagenome assembly JAAIGE01 (sample SAMN13974128, study PRJNA590717) | phyllosphere metagenome | biome: tomato field; feature: multiple bacterial spot infested tomato fields; material: tomato leaves; isolation source: leaves from tomato fields | host: Solanum lycopersicum ... | reverse complement strand
GCATCGTGCCCAGCTGCCAGGTGCGACCGATCGCGTCCTTGAGGTGGTACTCGATCTTCGGGCCGTAGAACGCGCCCTCGCCCGGCAGCTCCTGCCACTCCACGCCAGCCGAACGCAGCGCGCTGCGCAGCGCATCCTCGGCGCGATCAGCTTCGTGGGATCGTCCGACATCGCCCATTATGTCTACAAGCGCGGCGTCGATAACGGCAAGCGCGTGCAGGCAATGGGCGGCGCGAAGAACCACGGCATCGTCATGCCCGACGCGGATCTGGATCAGGTGGTGAATGACCTGTCGGGCGCGGCCTTCGGTTCGGCAGGAGAGCGCTGCATGGCGCTGCCCGTTGTCACGCCAGTGGGTGAAAAGACCGCCGTCGCGTTGCGGGAGAAACTCATTCCCGCGATCCGGGCGCTTCGCGTCGGCGTTTCGACCGATCCCGATGCGCATTATGGCCCGGTCGTCACGGCCGCGCATAAGGCCAAAATCGAGAATTATATCCAGATGGGTGTCGATGAAGGCGCGGAACTGGTGCTCGACGGGCGCGGCTTCACGCTTCAGGGGCATGAGGACGGCTTCTTCGTCGGCCCGACGCTGTTCGATCATGTGAAGCCGTCGATGCGGACCTATCAGGAGGAAATCTTCGGCCCCGTGCTCCAGATCGTGCGCGCCGATAGTTTCGAAGAGGCGCTCGCGCTGCCCAGCCAGCATCAATATGGCAACGGCGTCGCGATCTTCACCCGCAACGGCCATGCCGCCCGCGAGTTCGCCGCGCGCGTCAATGTCGGCATGGTCGGGATCAATGTGCCGATCCCGGTGCCGGTCGCCTATCATACGTTTGGCGGCTGGAAGCGCTCGGCCTTCGGCGACACCAACCAGCACGGCATGGAAGGCGTCAAGTTCTGGACCAAGGTCAAGACAATCACCCAGCGCTGGCCCGACGGATCGGCTGATGGCGGCAACGCCTTCGTCATTCCGACCATGGGTTAGCTTGGGGGGGTAGCCCGGATCAGGCGATGGGGTGCCCGCAGCGCACCATCGCCTAGTCCAGTTCGAGTATCTGCTTTTCGGCCAGCATCCGCTCGCGCAGCTTCCGGTAATCGACGTCCTGCACGGCTGCATCGTCATCGATCGCGATCGATGCGGCGGCGGCGGCGGATTGGCCCAGGATCATGAACACCGGCTCCATGCGGATCGAGCCATAGGCGATGTGCGAAGCCGAAAGCGCCACCGGCACGAGCAGGTTGGTTGCCTCCTGCTTTTTCGGCACGATCGCATCATAGCTGATCGGATAGGCGCGACCGGGGCTGATCTCGATATTGCCTTCGTTACGCGCATAGCCGCGAGCGTCTACGATGCGGCGGACATTGTGCGAGTCCATATTGTACGACCCCATGCCGATTGGGCGGGGCGTCGGCTTGGTGCCACGCAGATGCGGTTCCGCCATGACGAAGTCCGACACCATGCGTCGGGCTTCGCGAACATACAGCTCGCGTGGCCAGTTGCCGTTGTCGGTAAACTCGTCCTTGCAAAGCCCCCAGCGCGACGTCTCCGCGCGCGTTTCCGCCGGTACGCCGGGGTCATTCGCCATGAACCAGAGCAGACCCTGCTGATAGGTGACATGCTCGCGGATGATCTCCGCGCGTTCTGCATCGCTGCCCTCGGGATAGTGATAGTTCATGCCGATATCGTCGAAGGAGAAGGCACCGAAATTGTTGGTGTCGGTCTTGCCATTGGGAATGCGATCGAACTTCTGGAAGAAGTTGCGAAAGCCCGCGTCCATATAGCGTTTGAGCAGCGCATATTGGCGCGCATCATAGCCCGCAGGTTTGGCGAAGGGGACGCGGTTGGCGGGCACGTCGGTCAGGCACATGCGGAACATATACGCCTGAATGCGGTGGTCCGCCGATCCATCCGGCTCGATCCTGTCGGCAGTGACGCGGGGCAGCAGGCCGCTGGCCGGATTGCCCGGCTGAACATAGGGATCGATGTCGAGCGTGAACTGGTGGTTGGTGCTGTTCGCCATCTGCACGCCGTTCAGCGTTTCGCCATAAGTGGCGTTGGCCTCGCGCCCCACGGCGAAGCGGACGCCTGCGCCCGCCATCAGGTCGCCTTCATAGGTGGCGTCGATGAAGACACGTCCGGCAAAGCGCTCGCCGCTCTTGGCGCGGAAGGCGACGACCTTGCCATCCTTCACCTCGACCGCGCCCGGTGTGCGATCGATGGGGCGGGACCGGATCACCGGCACACCTGCGTCCTTTAACCAGTCCTCATAGATGCGTTCGGCGACCTTCGGCTCGAACTGCCACATTGCGCCGTCATCGATGAAGTTGGGTGCCTTGGCGGGCCGCTTGGCGATGTTCCAGGCGGCGGGATCGTCATAATGACGTTTCACCCGGCGATAGAATTCGAGCGAGAGGCCGCCGATCGCGCGATGATTGCCGGTGTCCGACCAGCCAAGGCCGTTGGTCGTCATGCCGCCGACATAGGCATCGCGGCAGACGAGCAGGACGCTGCGGTCGAGACGCCGCGCCTCGATCGCGGCGATGATGCCCGCCGACGTGCAGCCATAGATGACGATGTCGGCCGACCGCAACGCCGCGTCTGGCATGTCAGCACTCGCGCCGCTGGATAGGAGCGCGGCGGCGGCGAGCAGCAGTGGCTTCAACCGTGTCCGCATCAGAAGGTCGCCGCCACGCCGAAGAAGAGGCGGCGGTCTTCGCGCAGCGAACTCAGCAGGCGGGCCGGATCTTGCAGATATTGCCGCTCGACCGACCGGGTGAGGTTGATCGCCTCCGCCGTCAGACGGATGTTGCTGGTGAGGTTGATCTGCGCCGACGCATCCAGCTGGCCCCGCGCCTGCATGTAGGAACTGCCGCCCGACGCGGCGCTCCCTTGCCCCTGAAGATATTTGCTGCGGCGGATGTAGGCGACGCGGACGGACAAGAGCTTATCCTCATAATAGCCGATGAGGTTGTAGCTATGCTTGGAAAGGCCGGGGAGGGGCAAGGCCAGCTGGGTCGCTTCGTCCACCAAAGGCGTCTTGCTGTCGACATAGGTATAGTTGGCCTGGATCCCCAGATTGTTGAATGGCGCAGGTAGGAAGCGCAGCGATTGCTGGTATGCGAACTCCACACCCTTGATCGTGCCCGACTGGCCGTTGGTCGGCTGGGTGATCTGGAACAGGTCGTCGGGACCGGTCGACAGGCCGGGGACGAATTCCGCGCGGGTGGTGTTGATCGTGAAGGAGTCCACGTCCTTGTAGAAGCCCGCGACGGTGAGCGCGCTCGACGGGGCGAAATACCATTCGAGCGTCGCGTCATATTGCGTCGCTTCGAACGGGCGCAGGTTGGGATTGCCGCGTGACCCGGTGCGGGAAACGATGAGCGGCACGAAGCTGACGCCCACGTCGCTGAGGCTGGGGCGCGCGACGACCTTCGCCGCGGCGGCGCGGAAGGTGAGGCTGGGCGCGAGTTCGACCGAGAGGTTGGCGCTGGGGAGGAAATAGTCGAAGCGCGACTTGCTGGCCGTCGGCTGCGTGTCGGAGAGGAAGCCCGCCGATGTGCGCTCGATCGAGATATAGCGCACGCCCGCATTGCCGGAGACGGGCATGGCGCCGATCTCGCTCTTGAAATTGGCGCGGACGTAGAAGGCGAGCGTGTCCTGATTGACGTCGCGGACGGAAACGCGGCCAAGCGGGATGGTGTCGGCGCGCGGGATCGGCAGGCCGAAGGCGTCGCGTGCAACCTCCTTGTCCACCGTGCCGGTCAGGATGTCGCGTGGGAAATTGCCCGACACGCCGGGGAAGAAGCTGCCCATGCTGTTGTCGTAATTGAGGCCGGGCATTTCATCGACGGTGATGATGCCATCGCCATTCTTGTCGCCCCGCGCCAGCAGGCTGGCGGCGGACGGCACGTTCTGCGGCGATTCCGAATAGAATTTGATGTTCTCGTAACGCGATCCGACCTGGATCGAACTGAGCGGTCCCCAATCGGTGCGGATGTCGAAATCGAGCCGCGCGTCATAGCCGCTGTTGTCGGTGCGGAAGTCGTTCTCGAAAATCGAGGCCAGCTGATATTGCGCCGGATCGTCGCGGTCGAAATTGGTTTCCAGAGACAGGTCAGGGACCGGGCCGCCGCGCGAGAAATCATAGCTGGCGTTGGTGGTGTTGCCCGCACGCGGCACGACGACATAGGTGAAGGATGCGCCGGGGCCACCGTCCGTCCCCTTCCCCTTGCTGTAGGAGGCGTCGGCCGAAATCTTGACGATGTCGCCGTCATATTTGGTCGAGAAGCCGAGGTTGGTGGAGCGGAACTCCGTCGGCTCGTCATAGATGAGCGGGCGCAGCGTGACGCCGGTGAAGGTGCCGCTCAGCACCGTACCATTCTCGTCCGCGACGGCGTTCACGTCGTTATTGTTGAACAGCACCTGATAGTTCGCACTGTTCCGCTGGCGCTTCAGGCGCGAATAGGTGCCATCGAGGATGATTTCCCAATCATCCGCCGGGCGGAACTGGATCGCGCTGTTGAGCGTCAGCCGCTGTTCCTTGCGGTCGTAGATGCGCGCCATGAACCGGTTGGGGCGGAAGAGGCCGGGATCGTTGACGCCGTCGCCATTGCCGTCGATCGCATCGGTGCGGGTCCAGCCGCCGGAATCGAAGGACTGTCCGCGCGTCTGCGTATTGGAATAGGCGACGCTGGCGAGGATGCCGAGCCGGTCGTCGAAATTCTTGGAAACGAGCGCCGATCCGCGATAGCCCAGATGATCGGCCTGATCGGTATAGGCGCCCTGCAATCGTCCGCTGATGACGAGGTCGTCCAGATCGAGCGGACGCTTGGTCTTCAAGTTAACGGTCGCGCCCAATGCGCCTTCGGGCATGTCGGCGGTCGGCGATTTCGACACGACGATGCTGCCGATGATTTCCGGGCTGATCGATTCCAGCGACGCGCTGCCGCCCGCACCCGGCCCAAGGAAGGTACGACCGTTGATTTCCAGACGGTTCTGCGAAATGCCGCGCACGGTGAAGTTCGAACCATCGCCTTCGCGCCGAGTGATCTGGACGCCGGTGATGCGGCTCATCGATTCGGCGACATTCTGGTCGGGCAGCTTACCGATATCCTGCGCGGTGATGACATCGACGATGTTCCCGGCGGCGCGCTTGACGTTGATCGATTCCTGAAGCGAGGCGCGAATGCCGGTGACGACGATATCCTGTGCCGCCGGCTCCTCGGCAGTCACGGCGGCGGCGGACGCATCCCCCTCCTGCGCGGCGGGGGCGAAGGCGGCTGCGGGGGCCATGAAGGCGACGGCGCTCGGCGTCACGGGCCGCTCGCGCTTGAGGACGATGGTGTTCCCGGCCTTCGTGATGACGAGGTCGGTGCCGGTTAGCAACTGGCGCAGCGCCTGTGTCACGTCCATCGTGCCCTGAAGGCGTCGCAGGCTGACGCCCTCCGCCGCGACGCCGGTGACGAGAATTTCGATGCCCGCCTGCTTGGCAAACAGGGGGATGCCGGTGCGAGCCGATTGCGGCGCGATGTCGAAGCGGCGGATCTGCGCGGCGGCTTCGGCTGGCGTGCCGACGCAACAGATGATGGCGGTACCGGTGCCGAGAAGATGTGCGAGCGCGGTCTTCATAAGTCCTCCCCTGTCGTGGCGCCCTGCTTGCCGGTGCGCTCTCATCAACCAAGAGCCGGTCGGATGGATTTTCCGTCAGATGCTGTCGATTTTTTTGCGCGACAGGCGGATCGTGTCGCCTGCCACCGTCACTTCCACGTCCAGCGAAGCAGCGAGCGTTCGGGCAAACCCCGAAGGATTGTCGATACGGAACAGGCCGATCAGCTTTTCATTGCCAAGGCTGTCGTCGACGATGACGAGTTGCTGCGCGTTATAGCGATTGAAGCGCGCCACCGCGTCGCGCAGCGTGTCGCCTTCCAGCGCGATCTCGCCCATGCGCCATGCCAATGCGCGTTCGATCGCCTGTGGCGCGGTCCCGGTGACGGGCACCAGCGCGCCGCCCTCGAACGTGGCGAAGTCGCCAGCCTTGAGGATCGTCATCGATCCGCCGCCATCCTTCGCCCAGGTCGCGACGGTGCCTTCCGTCACGGCGATCTGGACGCCCCGGTCGGTGCGGCTCACGGAAAAGGCGGTGCCGATGGCGCGCGCCTGCGCAACACCTGCATCGACGATGAAGGGGCGGCGGCGATCCTTGGCGACCTGAAACCAGGCTTGGCCCTTTGCGAGCGTGATGTTGCGACTTTCCTCGCCCAACGACACGCGCAAGTCGCTGTCGCTGTCGATGGTCGCGACCGATCCATCGGCGAGCGGCAGGCGGCGGATTTCGCCGCGTTCGGTCGCGACATGCTGCCCCATGAGCCGGGACAGGCCGACGGCACCGGCCAACCCCGCAGCGATCGCGCCGCCCAGTCCCGCAGCCATCCAGCGCCGCCGCGTCCATCGGTTTTCGACTGGCCCAGCGTCGTCCGCCTGCTCCAGCGCGTCGCCGATCACCGCAAGTCCTGCCTGCGCCCGCAGCAGCGCCCCGGCATGACGGCGATCCTGCGCCAGCCAGGCCTCCATTTCCGCTTGCTGCCGGGCGTCGAGCGGATGTCGCAAGGCCCAGGCGGCGGCAATCGCATCAACGGAGTCGGACATGTGCGCCTCCATGCCCAGTTGCCGGCTCCACAGGCTCCGGCTCGGTCAGATGAAGCAACACGGCGCGCAGACCCCTGCTCGCCTCATTTTCCACGATCGTTTCGCTGATGCCCAGAGATTGCGCGATCGCCTTCTGGCTCAATCCTTCGACCTTGCGCATGACGAAAATCCGGCGCGCGCGATCGGACAGGTGCGACAGGGCCGCCTGTACCCGACCCAATTCTTCCCGCGCCTGCGCGAAACGTTCCGGCGTCAGGGGATCGCTTTCCCCCTCCGCCGAGGCGATGTCCGCCAGTGTTTCGATGCGCACGACGCGCGCCCGCTCGCGCTGACGCTGGACGATATGGCGAGCCATGGTGAAAAGATAAGCGCGCGGCATGGTGACATGCGCGACGTCGGGCAGTTGCGCCAGGCGGCAATAGCATTCCTGCACGACATCCTCCACATCCGCAGACGCGACGACCCGACGCCTGAGCCATGTGCGCAGGTCATGTTCGTGCGGCAGGATTTCCCGCCCCACCCATTTGGCCAGCGCCTCGCGTTCCGTGACACCTCTCCCTTCTCGACCCTAAGAGCGTCGGTACAGGATTTTCCGTCACGGTTCGGCGCATTTTTTCTGGAGGATTGTCCGCAGCTACCCTCCGCCTAGAGCGGCAGGCCGACGTAATTTTCCGCGATGCTCGTCTGCGCCGCCACCGACGACGCGATATAGTCGAGGTCGGCGACCTGCATCCGCCGGTCGAAGGCATCGCTGTCGGGAAAGCGGTGCATCAGTCGCGTCAGTTGCCAGGAAAAACGCTCCGCTTTCCAGACGCGCGCCAGAGCACGATCGGAATAGCCTGCGATCCCGTCCGGGTCGTTGCGCCGGAAATAGCCGATCAGCGCATCGGACAGATAAGCGATGTCCGATGCGGCGAGGTTCAGCCCCTTCGCTCCGGTCGGCGGAACGATATGCGCGCTGTCTCCGGCCAGGAACAGGCTGCCATGGCGCATCGGCTCGAACACGAAGGATCGCAGCGGCGCGATCGATTTTTCCAGCGCAGGGCCACGTGTGATCTTGGCGGCCGCTTCCGGGCCGAGCCGGATCGCCAGTTCATCCCAAAGCCGATCGTCGGGCCATTCCTCGATCTTTTCGTCTAGCGGCACCTGGATATAATAGCGGCTGCGCGTCTCCGAGCGCATCGACGCGAGCGCGAAGCCGCGTTCATGGTTGGCGTAGATCAGTTCATGATTGCACGGGGGTACGTCGGCCAGAATACCCAGCCAGCCGAACGGATAGACCTTTTCATAGGCGGTCGCGACCGATGCGGGGATCGCCTTGCGCGATGGGCCATGAAACCCGTCGCACCCGCAGATGAAGCGCGCGTCTACACGCTGCTCGACGCCATCCTTGGTGAACGTCACATAGGGCGCATCGCCTGTCACATCATGCAGCGCGACATCCGCCGCCTCGTAGATAACCTCCAGCCCCCGCTCCGGCGCGGCGTCCATCAAATCGCGCGTCACTTCGGTCTGGCCATAGACCATCACGCGATGCCCCGTCAGTGCGGCGATATCGATGCGGATCAGCCGCTCGCCATCGGCAAGGTGGAAGCCGTCATGCGGCAGCCCTTCCGAGTGCATCCGCTGGTTGATGCCGAGCCGGTCCATCAGGTCGATGGTCGTGCGTTCCAGTACGCCCGCGCGAATTCGGCCAAGAACATAGTCGGGCGATGCGCGCTCGATCACGACTGCCTCTATGCCTTCCGCGCGCAACAAATGGCCGAGCAGCAGGCCCGCCGGACCTGCGCCGATGATCGCAACTTGCGTCTTCATGTCATCCGTCTCCCAATGACAGGGACAATGAAGTGGACAGATGGGAAGCGTGAGAGCCGCTCCATCAAATTATTTGGACGATTCGATAGGCACGTGCGATCATGCACGGATGTCGGAAGCCATCATTCCCGCTTTCTATCTTTATGGCGAACCGCAGCGCAGCGTTGCGGAAGGCTTCGTCCATGTCGAAAGCCTGGACGATCGGTCGCGCCCCAGCGAATGGACGATCCAAACGCATGTCCATCATGCGCTGAACCATATCATCCTGATCGCGGAGGGCGGCGGGTCGATGCAGGCCGAAGATAGGGCATTCCGTTTCTTGGCCCCCGCCCTGCTTCTTGTCCCGGCAGGAGTCGTCCACGGATTTTCGTGGATCAGTGAATCGCGCGGCCACGTCATGACCATCGCCGATAGCTATCTGCGCCACCTGACCGATCGTGATCCCGATCTCGCCGCCCTCTTCGCCCGCGCCGTGGCGCTGGGCGTCGGCGGGAGTGACGCCGATGCGATCGAAGCGATGGTCGGAGCGTTACGCATCGAACTGGGCTGGACCGGACCGGGCCATCGCGCCGCCGTGGAAGCGAGCCTGCTGCACGTGATGGTCCGGGCGCTGCGATGCGCGCATCTCGAAGCCGTTCGGGCCGATGGCAGCACGCGACAGGCCATGCTGGTCGCCCGCCTGCGTGAGAGGATCGAGCAACGCTTCCGCCTGCGCGAACCGGTAGAGTTTCATGCACGTGCGCTGGGTGTCAGCGCGACGGCCCTTCGCCTCGCCTGCGCCCGCGTCGGCAGCGGCACCCCGGCGACGATGCTGGACCAGCGCGCCCTGCTCGAAGCACGCCGCCTGCTGCTTTATTCCAACCTTAGTGTGGCCGAGATCGCCTATTCAGTCGGCTTCGAAGACCCCGCTTATTTCTCGCGCTTCTTCGCCCGCCATATCGGCCAGCCCCCGCGCACCTATCGCGACGCGCGGGGAGCGAGCGCGACGCCCTAGCCAAGCTGCTTTTCCAGTTCGCCTAGCACGCGGTAGCAATCGAAGACCTTGGCGACCGAACTGTTCGGATCACGCTCCTCGCGGATCGCGCTGATGAATTCGCGGTCCTGCAATTCGATGCCGTTCATCGACACGGCGACCTTCGACACATCGATCGGCTCCTCCTTGCCGTTCACCAGATCGTCGTAGCGCGCGATATAGGTGCCGGTGTCGCCGATATAGCGGAAGAAGGTGCCGAGCGGCCCGTCATTGTTGAACGACAGCGACAGCGTGCAGATCGCGCCGCTCTCGCTCTTCAGCTGGATCGACATATCCATGGCGATGCCGAGTTCGGGGTGGATCGGCCCCTGCATCGCGTGCGCTTCGACGATCCGGCCCGCCTGATAGGCGAACAGATCCACCGTATGCGCGGCATGATGCCACAGCAGATGGTCGGTCCACGACCGCGGCTCACCCTTCGCATTGATGTTCTTGCGACGGAAGAAATAGGTCTGAACGTCCATCTGTTGCACGTTGAATTCGCCGGCCTCGATGCGGTTGTGGACGAACTGGTGCGACGGATTGAACCGCCGCGTATGCCCGACCATGCAGGTGAGGCCCGTCTCCTTCTGCTTGGCGAGCACCGCCTGCGCATCGGCCCAGCTGTCGGCGAGCGGAATTTCCACCTCTACATGCTTGCCCGCTTCCATGCAGGCGATCGCCTGCGCCGCGTGCATTTGCGTTGGCGTGCAGAGGATCACCGCGTCGACATCGTCGCGCGCCAGCGTTTCGTCGAGGTCGGTCGTCACATGGCCGATGCCATATTTCTCCGCGACCTTCTGCGTCGGCTCCAGTTCGCGGCCGATGATCGACGTCACGGTGACGCCGTCGATATTCTTGAGGCCGTCCAGATGCTTTTCGCCAAAGGCGCCCGCGCCGGCGAGGGCAATACGCATGTCGTCACTCCATGATTGGAAAGGAAAGGAATTATTCCGCCGCGAGCGGCGCCACGCCGCTGCCCGTCATGTCCAGCCCCTCGCCATTGTCGGGGCGCAGCACCAGATGACCGATCGCGGTGTTGGAACAGGGAACATGATAATGGCGATGCAGAGCGCGGGTTTTCGCACCCATCGCGCCGCGCATGATGAGCCACATGACCATCTCGATGCCCTCGCTGCCCGTTTCGCGCAGATATTCGATGTGCGGGATGCGGCGCAGATGATCGCTGTCCCCGATCATGCCGTCGAGGAAGCGATTGTCCCATTCGGCATTGATTAGGCCCGCGCGCGACCCCTGCAACTGGTGGCTCATGCCGCCCGTGCCCCAAATCTGGACGTTCAAATCTTCAGGATAGCTCTCG
>JAAIGE0101208705.1_pt1 | contig 10796 bp, 15 predicted proteins | sample 6487951 | NCBI WGS metagenome assembly JAAIGE01 (sample SAMN13974128, study PRJNA590717) | phyllosphere metagenome | biome: tomato field; feature: multiple bacterial spot infested tomato fields; material: tomato leaves; isolation source: leaves from tomato fields | host: Solanum lycopersicum ... | reverse complement strand
TGCGCCTCCGGTCGGGCTACGCCCGCCCTACGCCGCAACCAGCGCGAACGGCACGCCCGCCATACCCGTCACACCGCTCGACAAACGGGGTCCCTTTTGGACGCCGATAGGGGGTCCTTTTTGGACGCCGATTGACACCCGGAACATCGCCACCCTGTTCGGAGACGAGATCGATTCGGTAATGTTCTATTCCGAGCAGTCTGTTCGCCGCAGTCAGAGCCGCCGTCGGTCCAGCCAGGTCCAGTAACTGGAAGCCTTCGCATAGGTAGAAGGCAAACGACGCTGGCATGGCACTCCCTCCTCAAACGGGGTTCGGCGATCTACTACGCGGAGTGCTCTTGGACGCATCCGAAAAAGCGGTTCATGGCCGAAATCGAGGGATTAACGCCCTACAGCTATGGCCGGTAACAGCCATAGAATATGAAAATCAACTCAGCTTCTACTGTGGATCCGCTCATGAAGATCACTTCCTACGACGACATGCTTGCCGCACTCGCGCCCGAGGGCGTGGCTCCTTTTCATGTCGGCATTCTCATCGGACCCGGCTTCGTGCCGATGGACATGGTCGGCATCCAAACCGTGCTGGCGATGATGCCGGGTTCGCAGATCCACCTGATTTGGAAGAACCGCGATGTGGTCGAGGGCTTCCGATCGTGGCCTACGGTCCCGACGACGACGTTCGACACGTGTCCGAAGCTGGACGTGTTCGCGGTCGGTATGAACCCGCCCGAGGTTCAGAATGATCCTGAGGTCGTCGCCTTCACCCGTATGGCGGCGGGAAGCGCACGTTACGTGATTGGAGTCTGCAACGGCGTTGCCCTTTTAGGAGCGGCTGGCCTGATTGAAGGGCGGACGGTCGCCAGCAACTTCGCGGCCGAGGAGTTGCTCCAGGAGCTGGGTGCCGCGGAGGTGCTCACATCCGGCGCCGGCGTGGCCGTCGATGGGAACCTCTACACCGCCGGCCCGGGCATCGGAAGCTTCGAGGCGGCGCTGCTGGTCGCAGCGGACGCTTTCGGTCGCGAGGCTGGAGAACTGGCCGAGTTCGCGATCGAATATGATCCGCACCCGCCCTTCCGTACGGGTACGGTGGAGAGCGCATCGCCGAAGATGCTCGAAGCCGCCCGAGGCATGATCGGCCCGATCATCGCTCAATACGACCGTTGATGTCCTCGGGACGCTTGGACGAACCATTCTGCATCCCAGCTGCCACGCCGCCACCCGGAGAAGTCATGCGCATATTCCTCCTTTCGGCCGTTCTTGTTCTCGCAGCGTCTTTGCCGCAACCCGCCAGCGCGCAGGATGCCATTTTCTACGACTGCCAGAACGACCGCCTTCAAATCGAGATCGCTCCGATGAGTCTTGAGAAGGCGATGGCCAGGTTCACCAGCATCACCCGATGCCCTGTGTCCATTGACACGGATTGGGTGAAGGGCCGCCCTGCCCGGACTATGAAGACCTCGGCCGTCAAGGGACGGCTGACGCCAGGGCAGGCGCTCGCACGAATGCTGCGCGGCACCCCTCTTAGGAGCTCGCCCATCCACGGCGGCTTCTCAGTAAGCAAGTAACATGGCCGACGACCTGGCCTCTGCTCCGAACGCTTCCGTGATCGTCAAGATAGAGCGGGAGGGCATGCGCTATCCGCTGTCCTTGCGCCTGCTGCACTGGATCCGTGCCGCGCTGGTGTTGGGCATGATCAGCGCAGGTTGGTTGATGACCAACCTCGCCGACGCGGTACCCTGGAAGTACGGCACGCTCTATCCGACCCACAAGTCGTTCGGCCTGCTGATCCTGGGCCTGGTCGTCATCCAGATCACGATCCGATCGAGTACGGTGCTTCCGCCGCCCTCGAACATCGATGCATGGGAAGCACGGCTATCGAAGCTGGTTCACGGTGCCATGTACCTGCTCCTCGTGGCGGTACCGCTGATGGGGTATGCCATGTCGAGCAGCTACAGCCAAAGCGACGGTGTCACCTTCTTCGGCTTACCGGTACCCGAACTGCTTCCCAAGGACGACGCGCGTTTCGTTATCTTCCAATCGCTGCACAGGATCCTGGCCTATACGCTCCTGGCGATGGTCGGCCTCCACGTCGCAGGAGTGGTGAAGCATCGCTATTTCGACAAGCGGCCCGGCAGCGACGTCCTGCCATGAATGCTGTAGGCTCATGGCCTACGGGAGATCGCCGAGAATCGAGCAATCCCCCGTACCAACCACTTCGCGGGTCAGATCGAGATGCGCTCGCCGTCGGCCGGGATGAGCAGACTCTGCGCGAACCCTTCCTTCTTCGCGAAGGCCGCGAGGTCGGCGCGGCTGAGGACGCAATGGTTGATCGCCTCCATGTGCGTCGCGATCAATTGCGCACTTGGGGCGGCGCGATGGACTGAAAGCACGCCTTGCGGTCCCATCAGAATCGGACCCAGATCAATCCGCTGGGCGTAACCCGCGTTCAGGACGATGACCTCCGGCTGATAGGTCGCGATCGCCTGCGCCACCGCTGCGTCCCAGATGGTATCGCCGACGACATACACCGTCTTGTGCGCAGGATGACGGAAGACCACACCGCTTACCGGATCGAGCGTTGGCACTGCTCGCAGCACCGGTTCTGCGCCATGATGCCCACCAGTCCGCGATAGCCGTACGTTCCTGAACCTCGTGTCGGCGGTCATGATACGGACGTCGGTGAACCCCTGCCCGCGGATGGTCGCTGCGTCGGTCGTGTTCTGCACGAAGATCGGCATCGCCTTGGGCAGCATCTTCTGCGCTGCGTCGTCCCAATGATCGATATGGGTGTGGGTGACGATCACCGCATCCGCCGCCGCCAGATCGGCGACCGGGATGGGCAGCGGCACAAGCGGGTTCCGCAGGTGACTCATCGCCGAACCTGGGAAGCCGGGATAGGCGCCCGGATCGGCGAGCATCGGATCGATAAGGAAACGCACGCCGGCGTAGTCAACGAGGATGGTCGCATTGCGTACCTGGACGATCCCGTCTTTGGCGCCGGCGGCCGGCATCGGAGCGGCCTTTACAGATGCCACCATTCCGAAGGCGGCAGCACCCGCACCGGCAGTGAGCAGCGATCGACGCGAGAGATCGGGTAGGCGATCGAATGACATGGGGCTTCTCTTGGTTCAGGCGGACAGGAAGGCGGCGGTGGGCACCACCGTGGCGTAGGCAAACGCGAGCGCGGCCATGAACGCCGCGTGGACCTGCGTGGCCGGTACCTCGACCCCATCACTCGACAGCGCGCGGGTCGCGCAGGCATCGCCGACCACCGTCACCCCGTAGCCGAAGTCGAACGCCGCACGGGCCGTCGCATCGATGCACATATGGCTCATGGCGCCGACGATGACGACGTCACTCACGCCTTCCTCGTCGAGCAGAGCCTTCAGCCCGGTGTCCCGGAATGCGTTCGGGTAATGTTTGGTGAGCACATTCTCGCCGCCGCTCGGCGCAACGGCCTCGATGATATGCGTGCCCGTCGTACCGACTGCGAACGGTGCGTCTTCGGAACCTGGCGTCTCGTGCCGGATATGGATGATCGTCTCGCCGGCGGTGCGTGCCGCGCCGATCACGCGCTGCGCATTCGCGACCGCCTCGTCCAGTTTCTCCAGCGGCAGCTTGCCGTCGGCTTCGTATTCGTTCTGCAGATCGACAACGATCACTGCGCGCTTCGCCATTTCTACCTCCATCTAGATTGACGACTGTTTATCTCCCGTGAGCGCACTACATCAGTGGCGACAACGACAAAGATCGGGTTGATTACGCCATGCTCGAAGTTGCGATCCTGATGTACGATGGTGCGCAGCAAGCAGCGGTGCTCGGGATGACCGACCTTCTCGTCGCAGCCGATCGAGCAGCACGCGCCATGCCGGGTCACGACGGCGCGCCCGTGCTGGCCGTCAGTCATTGGGCGTCCGTGGGTGCGGAATGCGAGCTTGCCCGCGTCTATGCGTCAGCGCCTTGCCGCACCATGCCGTCGATCTGCATCATACCTCCTGCCCTGGGCGGTCCGTGCGACGACGCGAATCCGGCGGTGACGCGTTGGCTACGGGAGCGGCATGCCGATGGCGCGGTATTGGCCTCGATCTGCTCCGGCGCGTTCGTTCTCGGCGCGACGGGCCTGTTCGACGACCGGACCGTCACGACGCACTGGACGTACGAGGATCGCTTCCGCAGTCGGTTTCCGCAGGCGAGGATCGATACCGATCGGCTCGTCATCGACGACGGCGACCTCATGACCGCCGGCGGGGTGATGGCGTGGACCGACCTGTGCCTGACGCTCATCCAGCGCTTCGTAGGGCAGGCGGTGATGATGGAGGTCGCCAGCGGCTTCCTGATCGATCCACCGGGTCGGGAGCAAAGCTACTACAGCGGATTCCGCCCCCATATCGGTCACAAGGACGACGCGATCTCGAAAGCGCAGGACTTCCTGCACGAGACCCAGGGCAAGATCGTCGAAGTCGCGACGCTGGCGGCCAGGGCCGGTCTGGAAGACCGGACCTTTCTGCGCCGCTTCCACAAGGCGACCGGTCACACCACTACCGAATATTGGCAGCGCCTACGGGTCGCGAATGCCAAGACGAAGCTGCGCGATACGGGCTTGGCCGTCGATCAGGTTGGCTGGGAGGTCGGCTATACCGATCCGAGCGCGTTCCGAAAGGTGTTCCACCGGATCGTCGGCCTGTCCCCGTCCGATTACCGGCGGCGGTTCTCGGCGGGGACGGATGTGTCGGCCTGATCGTCTCTCGTGATCAATCGATCTTGCCGGGATACTCCATGAACAGCGCTACGTTACGGGCGGCCTTCGGGCCGTACGTCTTCGTGATGTCCGCCAGCGCGATATCCAGCGCGCGGGTCGCCTGATGCGCCTCAAGCGGGGCGAGCATGCGACTGACCTTCGCCGTGCCAGCAACCATGTCGGGCAGGACGACGAGACCATGGGCCAGTCGCACCGGTGCCTTGCTCGGGCCGACGGCATAGCCGAAGGTGTTGCCCGTACGGCTATAGGCTTCGGCCGTCACTGCCAGAGCGATCTCGTCGTCGCCCGCCTTGACCGGGATACCCAGCGTGACATCGGGCCTCGCGTCCCGGGCAGGCATGTCCGCATTGCCGGGATCGGACTGGAATGCATCGCTGTCATGCCGTGAACTCCAATCGTCGATGCCCACGTCGCGGGCGACCTCGGCGGCCTTGGCAGCGCCGGCGATCGCCTCGACCAGCGCTATCGAAGTCGGCATCGATGCGCTGACTCCTGCGCTTGAAGCGACCTTCCCGTCGGCGACATAGCGGATGTTCTTCTGCCATAGCACCTTGGGGAAGCGCTTCGCTCGAAATCCCTCGTTGCTGTAGTGGGACGTGGCGCGATGGCCATCGAACAGGCCCGTATTTGCAACGACCATCGCGCCGTAGCAGATGCTGATGACCGTGCATCCCTTGCCGGCCTGCGCCTTGATCCATTTCAAAAGGTCGGGATCGCTGTCGTTCTCGACTGCCGGCACGAAGATGTAGTCAGCGCCCTCGGGATAGCGCTTATCGAACTCGGAGACGGTGGCCTGGAGCTGGAACGTGAGCGGTTGCATCTTCACCGGGCCCGGCTTGATCGATACCGACATGACGTCGGCGACGCCCGAGCGTGCCATCACGCCGAACGGTATGCAGAAGTCGCTGATGATCGTGCCTTCGTTCAATCCCACTATCGCTACGAGCGGCTTCGTGCGACCGAACCGCGCCTGATAGGGGAGTATCTTCTCCGGGTTCGCATTCTTCGAAGCATCGAAGACCCCGGAGGTCGTACCGGCCTGACGCGCGATTGCTCTACCTGCCAGCGCCATGCCGCCAAGAGTTACCGCGGCGGAGACGATGGCCGTCCTTCGATTGATCATGTGCATTGAACCCTGCGTGTCGGTGTGTTCCGCACGTGTCTTGCAAGCACGCCATGGCGTAAAGGACGTCTATCGCTGGATTTCGGCCATGCGCTGATGCTTGGGAATGGTTGAACGAACTTGCATTGCGGTAAAGATCCATACAGCCTTTCTTCGCGTCAGATTGCGGACGGGTGTAGAGATCATGGGCGGGGCGATATGTCCCAGTGACAGGACCACTCACTGCCCGTAGTGCGAGCCGGTGCAACCCCTTCGGCACCTCGTCCTGGCCCATAGCCGCCTTGCTGTGATGATATGCCTCGCAGCTCTTGCACTGCGTCTCCTGATCCCGACCGGATACATGGTGTCCATCGATCGCGGTCGGATCGTCATGACACTCTGCTCTGGGTTGGTTGAACAGCGGCCTACGGCGGCGATGAACATGTCCGGCATGGATCACGCGATGCCGCATGAAGGCAAGTCGAAGGGGCATGGTAAGACGGAGATGCCGTGCGCTTTCGCCGGGCTGTCGACGAAGACCTTGGGCGGCGTCGATCCCATTCTCCTGGTTCTTGCGCTTGCCCTCGTCGCTACGATGGCGCTTCGTACCGCGCCACGCGATGTCATCCCCGCTGCGCCCTATCTGCGCCCTCCCTTGCGCGGCCCCCCGCTGGTTCGTTGATCTGAGTACGCCGACCACCCGAGACCATCGGGTGGAGTCTTAGCAACGGGCTTTGCCCGTTTAGCGGCGCGTCTCTTGATCAGAGTATGACGGTCGATCCTGCACAGCCTTCCGGCTGTGCAGGCGCGGCAGTCATGCTCTGGGCCCGGGCCGCCGCACCGTCTCGTTCAAGGAAAATCTATGACCTATCGTGTCGTGCTGGCGCTCGCCATTCTCGCCGCCCCCGCGTTCGCGCAGGATTCCATCAAGGGTCCGATCATCGCTGTCGATCCCTGGTCTCGCGCGACATCGCCTCGCGCCAGTGTCGGAGCCGGATATCTGACAATCCGGAATAGGGGCGCGCAGCCGGATCGCCTCGTCGCTGCGACCTCCCCCCGTGCCGCCAAGGTGGAGATCCATACCATGTCGCTGGATGACGGCATCATGCGGATGCGACCGCTTCCCGATGGCCTCGAGGTGCCCGCGGGAGGGGAGGCATCGCTTGCTCCGGGTGGCAATCATGTCATGCTCATCGGCTTGAAGATGCCGCTCAAGGCCGGTGAACAGATACCCGCGACGTTGCGCTTCGCGCGTGCTGGACTCGTCGAGGTCAAGTTCAAGGTCGTCGCGCTAGGCGCGCCCGGTCCGAACGCCGGACATGGGAGTGACCGCTGATGTTCGCCTCCCGCACGCGCGGTTCGATCCGCGCCATGATGCTCGCATCGTTCTTCGCATTGGGTGTCGCTGGCTGCTCGGGTCAATCCGACAGCGCCAGCGACCATACCAGCAAGACTGCGGATGCCGGGCCCGGCGGTCCGTTCAAGCTGATCGATACCAAGGGGCGCACGGTGACCGATCAGACCCTGAGAGGCAAGCCCTACGCGATCTTCTTCGGCTTCACCCGCTGTCCCGACGTCTGCCCGACGACGATGAGCCGCATGGCAATGCTGCATAAGAAACTCGGTACGGACGCGAACAGGATGAACGTGGTGTTCGTCTCGGTCGATCCGGAACACGACAAGCGCGAGGATATCGCGAGTTTCCTGTCGATGTTCGACGCCCCGGTCATCGGCCTCACCGGGGAGCCGGCAGAGCTGAAGCGGATGGAGCAGAACTTCAAGATCTACGTCGAGCGGGTTCCTCTACCGAACGGCGATTACACGATCGACCATACCGCACGCATTCTTCTTTTCGATCGTAACGGCCAATTCGCGGACACGATGGACGCGACGGAACCGGAGGACCAGGCCGTCAAGCGCCTGAGCAGGCTGATCAATGCATAGCTGGTGGGCACTGGCGGGCGCAATCGCGCTCGCCGGCTGCGGCATCCCGAATCACGTCGTCGACGAGACACGCATTCGGGATGCGACGCAGGCTCACTTCGGCAGTCCACGTTTCCCAATCGAGATCGGTCCGGTCGTGATGAGCGGCGATCATGCCATTGCCGACTGGACGCAAGGCGACTTCGGAGGGCGGGCGTTGTTCGAACGCGGCACTCACGGTTGGATGCTGGTGCTGTGCAGTGGCGATTCGATCCGTCATGCCGAAAATCTGAAACGGGCTGGGGTACCCGTTTTCAATGCTGGGTATATCGCCGATCAGCTTGCAAAAGCGGAGGCCGCACTGCCGCGTGAGCGCTTGGCCCGCATGAAACGATTTGTCGGCACGGCTGCCGACCATGAGAAATATGTCGAGAGCTTGGGCGGTAAATGACACTCTGATCCTGGTGCTGATCATCACGGAAGCCGTGTCGGGCTCTTAGGCGCTGGCACAAGCTTCGTGCTTTCGCCAACTGCTGCTTCTACGAGGTGGACGCAGGATCCAAAACTCCGGCGTCCCCCTATTATCGGAAGACGCCGGCTGTGGGATCAAGGGACTTGAAGGTGCTCAGCAGTTACGGCACCTTAGATATGACTATACCGGAGTTACCAGTCCTGCTATTCACGGCGGTGACGTAGATCGTCATGTCCGGAGATGGCGGTAAAACCATTTGTCCCGTGAACGTCCCGGGCGACTTGGTGAAGGCAAGCGGCATACTCGCCAGTTTACGGCGCCTGCGCCAAATGCTTGCCGCCACGTCGTATTCGCTCGACGGCTAGAGGCCATCGGGGGTGATAGGGCAGCCGCACATCAGTTCGACCTTCGCTTCGATGGACACGGTTCGGCCATTCCGCGCCACTGACGGGGTGATCGCAAGACCGGGTAGTTCGACCAGCCAACCGTTTCCTGTCACGGGTACTCCCGGCAGGATCCAGCGTTGAGACCGTACGCGAGTTTTTGATCGAGGCCGTCCGATCGGTCCCTCCACCTCAATATCCACAAGCGTTGGTACGTCGACATCGACATTGGCCTCATAGGATGCCGCGTCGGCGGACACGATCGATGGGCTACGCCCCGACGCCGCCATGATCCGGTCGGTGTTGCCCGTGCCGCCTTTGGTCGAGCCCAGGGCAAGCACCTTGCCCGTCTTTGCGTCGCGCAGAGTGACTGACGCTCCGCCCGTGTGATCGCCGACGAATTTGCCGTCTTGGCTAATCACTCGAACTACGATCTGCGTTGGCTCGGCGGCCGCTGACGAAGCGATGGCGAGCCCACTGATACATGCCGATGCCAATTTAAACATGATCGATCCTTCCAGTGAGCAAAGCCTGCCAAGAGGAGGTCGCGAATATGACCCCAAGCTGGAACGACATGCTAACGATCCGGAAGCCGTCACCATGTTCCGCGAGCGAGCGACAGCCGTTGGGGCTGCCCCTCGGCGTTGCCACGCCGTTGGCTTCGACTGCGCAGCGGCGATGCGCCAGATCACCCTCAACGTCTACTAGACACTTGACGGGGTAGGGCTGATCGCAGCGGTTGCGACGCGCTCGCGGGCCTGCGACCCCATGCAACATGGTGGCCGCACTTCACCGCGATCACGTCTTTGCTCCATCCAACCACACGACAGCGGCGCTAGCGGTGCTTCGGACGGCGAGCGAGGGCGTTGAGGCTGCCGGCGACGGCTGATCTCGCGCCCCCCCCCATTTACACTCGCGTGGTCGCGGGCAGTCCTAGCTAGGCTCCAGGCACCGCAGCCGTGCTCAGCCCCAATCAAAATAGCTCATCCCGAAAACGAACCCGTAGCGAGACAGGCGGGGAGTATGCGCTGATCGCGCGGGTCGCGACTGCCCGGTTTTCCCAAAATCTGTTCCCGAATGGCTTTTCCCAAAATAGCGCATTGAAGATGGAGAAACGGGACGCTCCGCAAACGTGGGTTTGGGTGACGATCGTTGGCTTTGCTCGGCCGCGGCCTATCCCCGTCACCTAACGCGTCACGCTGTCTATGCACCGCAGACGGTAGGCTTAGCGTACGATTTCGACCTTTCTCTCACCCGACCCCAAGGTGACGAACAACAGGGCCGAGGCGATGACTGCCACCACGCGCCAGCCACGATCAACGAGTGTGCCGAGCAGATATCCGCGGTAAAGCACCTCCTCGACCATCGGCGCGACCAGCACCGTCGCAACAAGCAGCGCGATGCCGGATGGCCCGGCCATTGATGCCACCAGTGCGCGGCCGACCTCGAGATTGCTCGACACACCCGACTGCCAGACGGTGGCACCCTGCAACGCCAATATGCCGAGTGGGATTTGCGCAACCGCAAGGCCGCCCAGCATGGTCACAAGGGTCGAACGATCCCACTCCGGTTTGACCATCAGAACACCGCGAGCGCGGCCGACCTGGCGAATATCCTTTGCCACCAGGCTGAGCATCACGACGGCACCAAGGGCGATCGTCGCGGCGGTGAGCGAGGCCGAGGCCGGATCTAAACCAAGCGCAGGGCCGACGAGATAGTGGATGATGGTGAGGGCCGCCTGATGCGCAATCAGCAGTGCCGCAACGACCCATAGGGACGGCCTTGAGGCGGATCGCGGGGTTTGCACGGCGAGCGCGGGAGCTGCGGCCATCTCGTTAATCCTTCACCCCTTCACGATAGGAGACCGCAGTGTCGGGCATTAAGTCTCAGCAGAACCATGTCCGTCAATGCCGTCCACGCGATCGGCGCTTCGACCTCGTACAGCTTCTCGGCCCGGCGCCGGGCAACGCCGAATGGGAGGCCGAGAAGGCGGGTTGGCGCAGCTTCGTGATGGGCAACGCCAATTCGGCCTATCGACGCGGCACGAAGCTGCGCCACGCATGGCAGCGAGGGTATGACGGTGCCTCGCGCAGCACCGATGCGGTCCGATTGATGCTGTAGCCGATGCAGGCGTGTCGCCCGCGGCGTCAGGGAGGG
>JAAIGE0101514446.1_pt1 | contig 10798 bp, 9 predicted proteins | sample 6487951 | NCBI WGS metagenome assembly JAAIGE01 (sample SAMN13974128, study PRJNA590717) | phyllosphere metagenome | biome: tomato field; feature: multiple bacterial spot infested tomato fields; material: tomato leaves; isolation source: leaves from tomato fields | host: Solanum lycopersicum ... | reverse complement strand
TCGATCGAGCGCGGCCTCGCCGACGGCGCCGTCCAGCTCGACGCTGCGCTCGAGCGCGATCGAGCTGTCGAGGTTCACGAGGGCGCCGCGGAAGCTGAGGTGACTGCTCAGGTCCAGAGCGACGACGGCGGAGTGCGCGCGATTGAACTCGAGCAGGATGGCGGGCCGCCCCGGCTTGGCGGCCTCCCGGGCGCCGCGTTCGACAACGAGGCCGTCGTCCATGAGACCGGCGACCAGGTCGGACACCGTCGCCTTCGTGATGCCGGTCTGCTTCGCCAGGTCCGACCGGCTCAGCTGCCCGCGGTGCAGCAGCGAGGCGAGGATCAGTGACCGGTTGTGCAACCGCGCATCCGCGGGGATCAGCTTCTTCGAGAGCTGCTTCTGACGCTCCAAAGGGGCCCCCGGCGGTACGATGCTGATTCGGTACCTAACTAAACTAATGGGTCCCTGCGGGATTTCGATCTCCGGTGGCTAGAGGATCTCCTGCAGATCGATAAGCGCAGTTCTGTCAGCGCCGCTCCAAGCAATGAGGGCTCGGATCCCCAGGCCGGTGCCGAGGCCGGCCATGTACGAAAACCGTGGCGTAGATCAGCCAGTTGGAGCCGCGGAATGTCCCTCTGCCGCTCGCTGCCGTGAGGCTGTCCGTGAAGACGCGCTCAACGCCACCACGAGGGCGAGGAGCACAAGGCGAAACAGGAGCCTCACCCTAGGTTCCGGCGCCGATAAGCCGCATTCCGTCGGCGACGTCGATCGTCGGCCTCAGCGCCATAGTTGCGGCTCCGAGGAACCGCTTCCGTCTCAGCGTGACGCAGTCGGCCTCGGGCAGCCTACGAAGCCCAGCACAGAGCGCGGTGCTCTTCGGCGAGCTGGATGAGGTGCTGTTCGGCGGAGGCGTCGGCGCGCAGGCGCGGCGCGATGATCCAGAGCCCGCGGAACGCCTGCAGGAGGATCTGCTCGGCGAGGTCGACGGGTGTGCTCCGCGCGAGCAGATGCCCGTAGACGGTAGCCGCGAGAAGGTCGTAGAGATCGCCGAGCGCCGCGGAGTCGCCCTCCGCGATCTGCGCGAGGAGTTGCTTGTCGGTGGCCGCTGGGCTGGTGATCGTCATCATGTGCCCCTGGTGCTGTGAAGGAGGCTTCTATTGCGCCTCAAGCTCGCTCGGGCAGCGGCCTTCTTGGGGCGGCTGATCAGGCGCGGTGATCTGCTGTGACCAGCAGTACCGGGCGCTGTCGCGATCGTGACCCCCATCACTGGGGGTGAGACGGAGGTTCGTTAGATGATGCTGCCGGTCCACCGAGCGCTCTGGCGATGTGGGGATGACGAGAGCGAACATCGGCGTATGATGGGGAGCGAGCTGCAGCACCACTCAGTGATGCGCGTGGACCTCGGTGTCTCCTGCTCGCTAGGGTCGGCGACATGGCCAAGCGAACCTCCACCGTCCTGATCGACGACCTCACTGGCGCCGAACTCGGCGCCAACGCCGTGACCGTGACGTTCGAGCTCGAGGGCGCCGCCTGCGAGATCGACCTCGGGTCCCCCGCAGCCGCGGACCTACGCGAGGCGTTTGGATTGCCCATAGGCGCCGCTCGCAAGGTCGGCCGCGTACGACGCGGATCTGCCTCGACGTCGGCGCCGGCCGACGAGCAGTCGACCCGAGCCTGGCCGCTTGAGCAGGGTGTCGACGTACCATCGCGTGGACGGCTCTCGGCCGAGCTCCTGGAGCGTTATCGCGCCTAGTAAGGCAGTGGCAGGAGCGGGCCGATCGGCTCAATTCCGACAAAAGAGGAACGTCGTCCCTCCGTGGGGCGAGAGCAGCTCGTCCGAGGCGCAAGGGCCAACTGACGTCCTTTCGATGGACGACTTTGTCGCGAGAGGCGCCATGAGTGTCATCTGACTGGCGCCTACCGCAGCTTCTGAGAGCTGACCGCCGACGCGTTGCAACAGTGGCGACCTCGAGGCACCGGAAGTTCTGCTTTCAAATGGGTATTGAGGCTCGGCGCTGCTCCCGTCGTCGCGCCTGTGCCCTCGGATTCGGCAGTGGCGCGGCCATGAGGAGCTTGCGCGTATAGGAGTGCTGCGGGTCGGCGGTGATCGCCTCGGAGGTGCCCATTTCGACGATCTCGCCGTTCAACATAACCGCGATGCGGTGGCTAACCACACGCACGACATCGAGGTCGTGAGTGATGAACATCATCGAGACCCCGGTACGCTCCTGCACCTCGAGCAGCAGCTCGACGATGCGTGCCTGGGTGGAGAGGTCGAGCGCGCTGGTCGGCTCGTCGCAGATGATGAGCCGCGGGTTCAGCGCGAGCGCCCGAGCGATGGCGATGCGCTGACGCTGACCGCCTGAGAACTCGCGGGCCAGACGGCGGCCGGCATCGGCGGGCAGGTGCACCTTGTCGAGCAGGTCGCGAACGGTGTCGCGACCGGACTCCTGGCCGTTGGCGAGCAGCGGCTCGGCGAGGATCTCCTCGATCGTCAGCGCGGGGTTGAGCGACGAGTATGGGTCTTGGAACACCACCTGGATGTCCTTTGCGAGCGGGCGTCGCTGCCGACGGGTGAGGTGCGAGATGTCGCGGCCGTCGAAGGTGATCGATCCGCCCGTGACCGGGGCGAGGCCGAGCACGGCGCGGCCGAGCGTGGTCTTACCGGAGCCGGATTCGCCGACGAGGCCGACGATCTCGCCGGGGGCGATGTCGAGGTTGACGCCCTTGATGATGTGGGCGTCGGGGGTGCGCAGTCCGCGCGTCGGATAGCTGACGTGCACGTCGCTGAGGGACAGCAGTGGCGTACGTCCGGCGGAGATGTTTGCTGCGGTTGTCATGTCGGTCCTCACAGGCTCGGGAGTGGCTGACGCGCGGGCCGACCGGCCATCGACGAATCGAGCAGCATCCTCGTGTACTTGTTGCGGGGTCGCTCGAACAGCTCGTCGGCCGTGTTGCTCTCGACGATGACGCCGTGGCGCATCACGCTGACCCGGTCGCAGATGTCCGCGACGACGCCGAAGTTGTGCGTGACGAGGATCATGCCGAGGTCGCGTTCCGCGCGCAGGTCGCGCAGCAGGTCGAGCACCTCGGCCTGCACGGTGACGTCGAGCGCGGTGGTCGGCTCGTCGGCGATGATCAGGTCCGGGTCGCCGGCGAGTGCGCCGGCGATGAGGATGCGCTGGGCCATGCCGCCGGAGACCTGGTGCGGGTAGAGGTCGAAGACGGCGTCCGGGTTCTTGATGCCGACCCGGCCGAGCAGGTCGACCAGCTGCTTGCGCGCGGCGGCCGCGCTGACGTTGCGCACTGCGCGCAGGCCGTAGCTGAGCTGCCTTCCGACGGTAAAGGTCGGGTCGAGGTTGGTCATCGGCTCCTGCGGGATGTAGGCGATCCGGCGCCCGCGGGCGGCTGCCATAGCCTTCGACGAGGCAAGCAGGTCTTTGCCGTCGAATTCGATGCGCCCGCCGAGGATGACTGCCTCCTTCGGGAGGATCCCGAGGGTGGAGAACGCGACTTGCGACTTCCCGGAGCCGGACTCTCCGACGAGCCCGTGGATCTCGCCTCGGCGCACTTCGATGTCGACGCCCTTGACGACCGCGGCGACGGAGTCCGCGGAGTTGGGGTAGCCGAGCCGCAGTCCTTCGATCCGCAGCAGCGGCTGCGCGGCTGCGTCGCCGTTCCGCTGCGGCAGCGGGTCGAGGGTGGTGGCGGCCTCGGCGCGGATGCGGGCGATCGCCTTGGGGCGCAGTGCGCCGTGGCGGGATCCGGAGGTCTGCAGCGTGTCGCGCAGCACGTTGCCGAGCATGACGAGCGCGAGGGTCACCGCGGTGATGAGCGCGGCCGGCCAGACGAGGCTCATCGGTGCGACGTAGATGCTGAGGAAGGCGCTGTTGAGCACGCCGCCCCAGGACGGGACGGTGGAGTTGCCGAGGCCGATGAACTCGAGCGAGGCTTGGATGGCGATACCCGCGGCGAGGACGAACGAGCTCTGGATGATGATCGGCCCGCGAACGGCGCGAAGCACGTGCTTCGAGACGATGCGCAGGTCCGATAGGCCGGCGACCTTGGCCGCGTCCACGTAGAGCTCGTGGCGCACGTTAACGACCAGCGTGCGCACGAGCCAGAAGTAGCCGGGGAAGATCAGCAGACCGAAGATCGCCATGAAGACGACCATGTTGGGACCGAGGACGGTGTACATCGCCACCAGCAGCACCATGCCGGGCAGGGTGAGGACGATGTTGGCGACCCAGGACAGCGCCGCGTCGAGGCGGCCGCCGAAATAGCCGGCGACGAGCCCAGAAGTCACGCCCAGCACGAGCGAGACAGCGAGCAGGACGACGCTGGACTGCAGCGTGCCCATCGTGGCGATCAGCAGCCTCGACAGGATGTCGCGGCCGGAGAGGTCGCCGCCGAGCAAGTAGGGCCCAGAGAACGGTTCGGCGTTCGTGTACTCGATGTTCGTCTGATTGGGCGGGAACGGCGCGATGAGCGGCGCAAGCGCACCGAGCGCAACGACCAGGAAGAGGAACAGAACTGAGACGACAGCGACGGGGTTGCGGATCAGTCGGCGCAGCACGCCGTTAGCGGGCGCTTCGGACGAGCCGGTCGCGACGGCGACCGTGTTGGGTGCGGAGGTCACGAGAGCCGCTCCTTGGGGTTGATCAGGCCGGTCACGACCGACAGTGCGATGTTGACGGCGACGACGACGCAGATGGTGAAGAGCACGGCGCCCATGACGACGGGGATGTCGCGAAGGATCGCGCTGTTGGTCAGTTGGGCGGCGACGCCGGGTAGGGCGAAGATCATCTCGATGATGACCACGCCGCCCATGAGCCCGATGGTCTGCAGTGAGATGGTGGTGAGGCCAGGCAGCGCGGCGTTGCGGAGCGCGTGCCGGTAGGTGACGGCGCGCTCGGAGACGCCGCGGGCGCGGAGCGTACGGATGAAGTCCTGCGAGAGCGTGTCGATCATCGCTCCGCGGAATTGGAGTGCGGCGCCGGCAAGCGAGGTGATGAGCACGGCGGTCACGGGCAGGACCAGTGAACTGACCCAGCCGATGAGGCTGACCTCCGGACTGATGTAGCCGGTTGCCGGGAAGACCTGCCAGGCGACGGCGAAAGTAAAGACGAGGATGATCGCGATGATGAAGCCGGGAACGGCGCCACCGATCACGCCGCCGATCTGCAGGACGCGGTCGACCCAGCCGCCGCGGACTGCGGCGGTGACTCCGACGACGACGCTCAGCACGAGCATGAGCGCTACCGAGATGAGCACGAGCGACAGCGTGACCGGGAGGCGGGTGCTGAGAAGCGCGGTCACCGGCTCGCCTGTGTAGTAGCTGTTGCCGAGATCGCCCTGGAAGAGACCGAGGACCCACTGCCAGTACTGGATGAGCACGGGTTGGTCGAGGCCGAGCTCAGTGGTGCGAGCGGCGACCGTCTCCTCGGTCGCGCCTTCGCCGAGCACCTGGCGCACGAGACCTTGCGTGTTGGAGAACACGAGGAGGAACGTGACGCCGGTGCCGACGACGAGAAGGATGATGCTGTTCAGCAGCTGTTTGAGGAGGAACTTCGTCATTCCGGGGTCCTGACATTTCGTCGCAGAGAGCGGGACGGGACCGCGACGGCCCCGTCCCTCCCTGCGGGCTGGTGGTCGTTCGACTCGTTACTCGGCGGGCCGGAACGTGTAGAGGAACGGCGTGCTGCTGCCGGACACGGACTCGGTGAGCGTGTCTTTCGACGTCACGACGTAGGTGGTCGGGGCGGCCCACGAAGCGAACCAGGCCTCGGTCTGGACGATGTCCGAGATTTCCTGGAATGTGGCGTCGGCCTCGGCGCCGGTCGCCGACTGCGCCTGGGTGATGAGCGCGTCGAGCTCGTCCGAACCAGCGCCGAAGATGTTCCAGACCGAGGTGCGGTCGACAACGTTCGCGAGATCCCAGAGAGCGGAGCGGGACTCCATGGGGAAGACCGCGACGGCGTACTTGCCGCCGAGAATCTCGGAGAGCACCGCCGTGAGTGGCAGATCCTCCTCCGTGACGCGGATGCCGATCTCGCCGAGCTGCTGCACGACCATCGGGTTGCTGGTGTTGAAACCCGGGATCGTCGGGATCGTCAAGTCGAAGCCGTCTGCGTACCCGGCTTCCGCCATCAGCTCGCGGGCACCCTCGATGTCGTACGGGTAGCGCTCTTCGAGGTCGGCGTTGTAGAGCTCGTTCTCACGGTTGAAGGGCACTGCGGTTGGAATGGCGAGCCCTGCGTAGAGGTTCTCGACGATCGAGTCGCGGTTGAAGACCATGTTCATCGCCTGGCGGACGCGCACGTCGCCGAGCGCGGGCACCTTCTTGCCGGTGCGGTCGAAGATCATCAGGCCCTCGATGTTGACGTTGCTTGTCGTGATGTTGAACTGGTTCTCGTCGAACTGGTTCATCGAGGTCGAGGTGACCGCCGCGGCGTCGATCTGGCCAGTGCGCAGCGCCGAGATGCGCGCAGTCTCATCCGCGAGCACCTTCACCGTCACGGTGTCGTAGGGGTAGGCCTCGGAGTTCCAGTACTCCTCGTTGCGATCGAGAACGTAAGTAGAGCCGGTCGTGGTCTCGGCGACGTTCAGTACGTACGGTCCCGAGCCCTGGGGGTTCGTCTCGGCTTCATCGAAGTGCGCCGGGTTGGCGATGACACCGAGCTGCACGGCCATATACATCGGCATGAGGCCGTTCGGGGTCGGCGAGTGAAGAGCCACTGTCTCGGCGTCGACCGCCTCGATCTCGACGCCGGCGAGCCGTCCGGCGTCTGGTCCGGCAGCATCGCGGATGTGCTCGATGGAGGCCTTGACCGCCTCGGCGTCGATTGGGGTGCCGTCGCTGAAGACCAGGTCGTCGCGGAGCGTCAGGGTCGTGGTCATCGCGTCGTCGCTGATCTCGAAGGCCTCAGCGGCGTTCGGCACAACGGTGCCATCCGTGTCGATCCGCAGCAGGGTGTCATAGATGCCGGTCCAGACCCAGCGGGTGCTGCCGCTCATGCCGGTTTGCGCGTAGTCGAGCACTGGAGTGCTCTCGGCAGCGAGCACGAGCTCCTGAGAGCCCGACGATCCGCCGGCCGTGGAACCGGCGCCGGTGCAGGCGGTCAGGGCCAGTGCGCCGATGGTCAGGATCGCTGCGGCGGCCTGCTTGCGGAACCGGGGGTGCACGGTCCGCTGCTGTGCGCGGAACGTGTCTCGGGCGTTGTGCATGGTTACCTCCATTGGTAATCACCCGTCGCGGCGTTGCGATCGGGGTGCGCCTCGGCGGGTCCGCTGAGCGGGGTGCGGCGGACTCGCTGCTCGGAATTGAACACCATTAAGGGACGATCGCCAAGCCCGCTTTCCGGATCGCGCGAAGACAGGTGTCGTCGTGGGCACGTAGGACGCCTTGCGCGACGAGGCTTCTCGGCGCGCTGGATCGAGGAGGGTCTCGTTGGACGCCCGAGCGCGCAGCGCCGACGACGAACGGGCGCGAACGCGCTCGGAGGCGCGGGTCGGCTCAGCCGCGCGCGAGCTGCTCGATCTCGGCCTCGAGCACGGCGGCCATGTCGATGCGCGGGTCGGCGAGCCACTGCAGCTGCAGGCCGTCCGAGAGGGCGATGAGGCGGCGAGCGGCGGCGCGCGGCTCGACGTGCGCGGCGATGCGCCCGGCGCGCTGGCGCTCCTCGATGGTCGCGCCGAAGCTCTCCACCAGTAGCGCGAGCCGGTCGAGGAAGTACTCGTGGGCGGGGTGCTCGGGGTCGGCGGCCTCCGCCGAGAAGGTCGTGTACAGGTAGACGAGCCCGTAACGCTTGACGTTCTCGCGCACGACGGCCATCCAGACCTCGAGCTCGTCCCCGTCGGGGTGCGCGGCGGATGCCGCCTCGAGCGTGCGCTGCTGCCAGGTCTGCACGACCTCCACGAGCAGGTCCTCGCGCGAGGCGAAGTAGTACAGGATGTGCGCCGGCTCGAGGTCGAGCGCCCGTGCGATCTCGCGCAAGGAGGTGCGTCGGTAGCCGTCCTGGGAGAGCACGTCGAACGCCGTCGAGAGGATCTGCGCCCGGCGGGCCGCGCCCTTCACCGAGCGCGGTTGTGCAACTGCCATGGGATGACCCTAGGGCTTCGTCTTGAAACAAAATTTTATTAGTGATAAAAAGACCGCACCGCCGATCGGCGGAACGCACGAGGTTGTGCCTGTCGTCCCGTTTCGGACGGCGAGCCAAGGAGCTCCAAGCGCCCCTCGTTGCCTCGCCACGCGAATGGAGACACCGCATGACCAGCACCCCTCTCGGCGTCGGAATCCTCGGCGCCGGGCCCGTCGTACAGGCCATTCACCTGCCGACTCTCGCCCGCCTCGGTGACCGCTTCCGTGTCGTCAACATCATGGACGTCAACGTCGACGTCGCAACAGCTGTCGCGGCTCGCGCGGGCGCGGTGCCATCCACCAGCACCGAGGAGCTGCTCGCCGACCCCGCAGTCGAGGTCGTTGCGATCTGCAGCCCCGGCCAGTTCCACGCCGGCCAGGTCATCGCCGCGATGCGCGCAGGTAAGAAGGCCGTGCTTTGTGAGAAGCCGCTCGCCACTAGCCGCGCTGAGGCCGAGGAGATTGCAGCCGTATCCGCAGAGACCGGCGTGCCGGTGATCGTCGGCGCCATGCACGCCTTCGATCCGGGCTGGCTCGCCGCCCGCGAACATGCCGAGGAGCTGCTGCGCACCGCGCACACCATCCGCTCGACCATGCTCATCCCGTCCAACGAGCGCTTCGAGGACTGGGCCACCGAGGTCACCGGTCGGGTTCCGATGACTCGCCCCGAGGGCGAGCCCGACGCCGGCGCGCTAGCAGCGATGATCAACGGGGCTGTGCTTGGCCTCGCCATCCACGACCTGCCGCTCATTCGCGCGGCCATCGATGGCGCCGAGTCAGTGCGCGTCGTCGCAGCCGAACTGCTGCAGCCCTTCGGGTACTCCATCGCCGTGCTCGCCGACGACCGACTCATTCACCTCGATGCCGGCCTTCACGCGCAGTGGCAGCCGGTGTGGAAGCTCGAGTTCGCGGGAGAGCCCGGCGAGGCGAACCTCGAGTTCACCCCGTCTTACGTGCACGCCGGCTCGGCCACCGCGGTCGTGACCCGCGCCGATGGCCACCGGGAGCAGTACGGCCCGTTCGAGCACAACGGCTACGAAGGCGAGTGGATCGTGCTGCACGACCTCGTCCACGGCCGCAGCGATGCCGCGCCCAGCGTCGCCTCCCTCATCGACGACCTCACCTTCGCCGTCGACATCGCCGACGGCGCCGCCAACCTCGTGCGTGCCGCACACACCAGCCAGGAAGGAGTCGCCGCATGAGCGCGCTCACCGTCACCCCCGCCTCCGCCGTCACCGCAACCCTGCCGGTCTCGCTCCGCGCGAGCGCCGAGGCAGACGCCGACCTCGTCGTCATCGACGGCACGACCTCATGGACCGAACCGCTGGCCGCGGCGCTCGCGCGCTCACCGCGCGGCGTACTGCTGATGGACCCGATCGCCAAGCCGGTCGATGCCGTGCGCGCCGTCGCCGCCGAGGCCGGCCTCACCCGAGTCCTGATCGCCGACCGCTACGCCGGCAACCCTGCCGTCGCGGCCCTCGTCGAGCGCGCGCCCGCATCCCTGAAGACGCCGACCAGCGTCACCGGCGTCGTCGTGGGCGCCGACCGCGCCCGCGCGGCGCTTGAAGCGCTCCGGCTGCTGCGCGCCCTCGACTTCACGGTCGCGGAGCTGCGCCGCATCGACGCCAGCGGCGCCGTGCTCCTGCTCGGACGCACCAGCGCTGGTGCGTCCATCGCCCTGCACGCCATCGAGGGCGTCGACGAACGCGCAGAGCTGCGCGTGCGAACCTTCGACGGCGCCGCCACCCTCACCCTCACCCCGGCCACGAGCGCCCGCCCCGCGGCGGTGCACCTGATCGACGCAAACGGTGCCCTGCGGCTGCCCACCGTCTACGAGACTGCGCATCGCGCCGGGCTCCGTGCACTCGTCGCCGACGGCTCGAACGCTGACGACCTCGACGGCTTCATCGAGGACCTCGAGCTCCTCGCCGACGCGTCGAGCATCCGCTGAGCACTCCCGAACCCGACTCCCGACCCACGAAACCCTCATGAACAACAACGTCACCGATCCGAGCACCGTCGCGCCACAGGCCTCGGCCACCGCGAGCGCGCCGAAGGCCAGCGGCATACTGATCTTCGCCTACGCACTCGCCCAGTTCGGCAACTGGCTCGCCCTCCTCACCCCGGTCGTCATCACCATTGCCCTCCGCGTTGCCGACGTCGCCGCATCGAACGGACTCGCCGAGGCCGAGAAGGCGGCGCAGCTCGGCTACGTGCTCGGCATCGGCGCGCTCGCCTCGACCCTCGCCACCCCGCTCTGGGGCGCGATCTCGGACCGCACGACCTGGCGCCTCGGCCGCCGCAAGCCCTGGATGCTCGTCGGCGTCGCCGGCGGCATCCTCGGCCTCGCGCTCATGGCGTGGGCGCCGAGCATGCTCGTCCTCGGCGTGGGATGGGTGGTCGCGCAGATCTCCTTCAACGCGAACCAGGCCGCGCTCAACGCGCTGCTGCCGGACGCGATCGCGCCCTCGCAGCGCGGCAAGGTCTCGGGCCTGCTGGGTCTGACGACCTCCCTCGCGATCCTGGGCGGCACCTTCATCACCCAGTTCACGATCGGCAGCTACACGGCGATGTTCCTCGTCCCCGTGGTCTTCGCCGTGATCGGTGTCGTCCTGCTCATGGTGGTGTTCAAGGACCGTCCGGCGGTGCGCGGCGAGCTGCCCCGCTTCGGCGTGA
>JAAIGE0101470157.1_pt1 | contig 10802 bp, 6 predicted proteins | sample 6487951 | NCBI WGS metagenome assembly JAAIGE01 (sample SAMN13974128, study PRJNA590717) | phyllosphere metagenome | biome: tomato field; feature: multiple bacterial spot infested tomato fields; material: tomato leaves; isolation source: leaves from tomato fields | host: Solanum lycopersicum ... | reverse complement strand
CGGTGCGCGGGGTGTTCCGTCACGCGCCCTCGACGAACGGCGTGGCGGGAGCCTCGCTCACCGTGGGTCTTCCCGATCTGCTGACGGTGGCCGCGGCAGCGACGTCGACGGTGCAGGTCGTGGAGGACTTCGAGGCACCCGCCGCCGACTGGCGTGTGGCGATGGGAACGGCGACGATCTCGCGCGTCGCCTCGCCGAAGACCCAGGGGTCGTCCGCGCAGCGGATCGACTACGACCTGTCATCGGGCATGGCGGAGACCGTCAGGAACGCACCGGTGGCCGTTCTCACCCAGCCGGCGACCGGGTTGCGGGTCGACATGCGCGGAGACGGCACCTTCAACACCGTGTACGCGCGGGTGCACGACGCCACCGACGAGGTGTTCACGTACCGACTCGACGCCATGCGGTCGACGGTGTGGACGACGATCGACGTCGACCTGACCGCTCCGGCCGCCCTCGTGGAGGGCGGCAACAGCGACAAGATCCTCGATCTGCCCGTGCGCCTGTCGGGCTTCATCGTGGTGCGCAACGGCACGCAGCCGGCGACCGGTTCGGTCGTCCTCGACAATCTGCGGACGATCTCGACGGGCTGGACCCTGCCGGAGGCGGCGAGCTCGTTCTCCACACCCTCGCCCTCTGCCGCACCGCTGACCTTCTCGGCGGCGGGCCGTGGCAACTGGAGCATCCTGTTGGCCGACCAGGAGGGGCGCACGAAGACCCTGAAGGGGGCGGCTGAAGCCGCCGGCACGGTCTCGGTGCCGTGGGACGGAACCGACGATGCGGGGACGGCGTTGCGCGGCGACGTCCGCGCCGTGTTCGCGCACGACAGTGCGGCACCCGGCGCCGAGGTGGCATCCACGGGCGCGCGCAGTGGCATCCCGTTCCTGCTCACCCTGGCCCACGTCGACGCGGACGCCCACCTGGCGGACGGATTCGAGGCAGCCGGCACGGACTGGGTCGCCGCCGCGGGTTCGGTGACGCCGGCCGCCTCGCAGTCGACCACCGAGGGCGCGGGCGCGCTGCAGATCGCCTACGACGTCTCGTCGGCGGATGCGGAGATCGAGACGACGAGCACGCCGAAGGCTCTGCTGACGTCGCCCGCGTCGGCGTTGAAGATCGATCTGTTGGGCGACGGCACCTGGAACACGGTGTTCCTGAAGCTGCGGGATGCCACCGGCGAGATGTTCTTCTATCGCGTCGGGGCGATGGGGCTCACACGGTGGACGACGGCCACCCTCGATCTGCGGGCGCCGGCGGCGGCGAGTCACCTCGGCAACGGAGACGGCATCCTCGACTACCCGGTCTCGCTGGTGCGGATCAACGTCGTGCGCAACGGTCCGGCCGCTCCGGCCACGGGGAAGGCGGTGCTCGACAACCTCCGCGTCATCGACCAGGACTGGACCCTGCCCACCTCGAGCGCGGCGCGGTTCTCGCGGGCGAACGCGGGCACCACCACCTTGTCTTTCACCGCCGGCACCCCGGGGGACTACTCCCTCTCGCTGCGCGACAACGGCGGGCGCACGCGCACCTTCGCGGGCACCGCGTCGGCGCGGGGGACGGTGAAGGTGGCGTGGGACGGTACCGACGACGCCGGTGTCGGCATGGCGGGCAGCGTGTCGGGCCGTCTCGTGTGGGACACCAGCCCCGACGGCACGCTCACCGCCGTCGGATCGGCGGCTCAGCCCTACCTCACGGGTATCTCGGCCAAGCCGTCGATCGCCTCGCCGACCTCCATCAGCGGGATCAACAGCTTCCTCACGGAGCAGGACTCCCCGGCCGAGGCCGACCGCCAGGCCGCCCTGCTCGAGGACGCCTCGGTGCGCTGGGCGCGCGAGGAGTTCGAGTGGAAGCGCGTGGAACCGCGCAAGGGCTTCTTCGACTGGGCCAAGTTCGATCAGGCGGTGGCCATCAGCCGGGCGCGCAACGTCGACATGATCGGCAAGCTCGTCTACACCGCCCCCTGGGCGTCGTCGGCGCCCGAGGGAACGTCGCCGGAGATCGCGCAGTACTACCCGCCCGCGGACAACGCCGACTTCGCCGCGTACGCCGCGGCGACCGTGGCGCGCTACAAGGATCGTGTGCGCGTGTGGGAGGTCTGGAACGAGCCCAACACGGAGTACTACTGGCGCGGCGGTGCCACCGCTGAGCAGTACGGGGCGCTGCTGAAGGCCACGTATGCGGCGATCAAGGCGGTGGATCCGACCGCGACGGTGCTCGTGGGCGGACTCGACCAGTTCAGCGACCCGTTCATGCGGGGCGTTCTCGCCGCCGGAGCCGGCAACTCCTACGACGGTCTCGCGATCCACCTCTACACCGTCGACGGTGCGCCCGAGACGGGGGCGATCCCGACCTACCTCGACGCCGCGCAGGCCTTCCTCAACCGCAGCGCGCCCGGTCGCGGCCTGTGGATCACGGAGGTGAGCTGGTCGACGTGCACGAGCTGCGCGGGGGCCACGAGCGAAGCGGATCAGGCCGCCTTCCTGTCGCGGATGTACCTGGATGCCGCAGCCCGCGGCGTCTCGGCGATCGCCTGGTACAACCTGGTCGGCGGAGACGACCCCGAGTCCTTCCTCCACACCTACGCGGTCACCGAGAAGTCGGGTCGGGCGAAGCCGGCGTACACCGCGTTGAAGGAGGTCGGTGCGGTCCTGGCCGACGGGGCGGCGATCGGTCGCGCCGCGGTGAGTGCCACCGCGACGCCGGTGCGGGTCGACGACATGGCCTCGCTCAGCGGATACGCGGTGTCCGCCCTCGACGGGGGGACGGCCACCCTCAAGACGACGACGTCCGCCTACGCGGGCAGCGGCGCCCTTCAGCTGACCTACGCGTTCTCGGGATCGTCGCGCGGTGCGCAGATCCAGACCGACAAGACGCTGTCGGGTCAGCCGAGCGCCGTCTCGGTGTGGGTCAGCGGCGACTCCAGCGCCAGTCCCGTCTATCTGAAGATCAAGGATGCCACCGGCGAGACCTTCCAGGGGCTCGTGGGGAACGCGGTGGGCACGGCCTGGACGAAGATGACCCTGTTCTCCGACGGGATGAACGCCAACTACACCCACGGGGGCGGCGATGGCGACGGTGTCTGGGACTATCCGATCAAGGTCACCGACATCTTCGTCTACAAGAGCACCTCGGGCATCTCGTCGGGGACCGTCTCGCTGGACGATCTCACCGCCGACTTCGGCACGAACGTGCACGGGACGGTCCTGCAGACCGCGGCCGGGACGGTGCAGGCGCTGTACACCGACGCGAAGGCGGCGGTCGCGGTGCCGGTCTCCGGCGGTGCGGCCTCGGTGTGGACGCAGAGCGGCATGACGCCGGTGCCGGTGGCGAACGGCCGTGCATCGGTCTCGCTCTCGACGGCTCCGACGCATCTGACCTCCTCGCCGTCGGTGTCGCCCTCGCGCACCGCCCGCGGCAGCACGGTGACGGTGACCTGGATCGCGGGGGAGGCGAGCGTGGTCACGATCCAGGTCGTGAACTCCTCCGGCACCGTGATCAACACGCTCGCGAACCGCAAGCGGTTCGCGGGTGGTGCGCAGACGGTGCAATGGAACGGCAAGCGCTCCGACGGGACCGTCGCCGCAGCCGGCGCGTACACGGTCCGCATGAGCTTCGTCACGTCGGACGGTCGGACCAGGACCGTCCCTCTCGCTCTCGCGCTGACCTGAGCGGGGGTCGTCGGCCGCGGCTCAGAGCGACCGCGAGAACGGTTCCCGGTCGCTCGTGAGGGGTGCGCGCCGGAGCGCTGACGCGTAGATGCCGAACCGGCGGATCTGCGCGGCCGCGGCCCGCCGGTCGCGGCCGCGCAGCGTCGACGCACGGAACCACCACAACCGCCCGTGCATGCCCGCCAGCACGATCGCCCGCCACAGGCGCTGCTGACGATCGGACCGTGCCATCCTCCACCCGTACAGGTCGAAGAGATTCACGATCCAGGCGGTGTTGACCGCTCCCTCGACGCCGCTGGACGACCCGCCCAGCGCGTGATGTGCGCGTTCTCCGGCATCGATGACCACGCGCAGGCCGGCGGCGCGCAGACGCAGGCAGAACTCGACGTCCTCGGCGTACATGAACCACCGATCGGTGAGCCCGCCCGCCCGTCGCCACGTGTCGACGGGCACCATGAGACACCCGCCACTGACCCAGTCCACGTCGCGGACGCCGTCGCGCACATCGGCGGCGAAGAGGTAATGCCCCTCGAGGATGCTCCACCGGCGACCGAGACGGGAGAGACCGGACTGGTGCAGGAACATCTTCGTCATCGTCGGGGCGTGGCCCGCGGCGAGGATCACGACCTCTTCTCCCTCGTTCTCGAGCACGGGTGCCGCGGCTCCGATCGACGGATCGGCGTCCAGCAGCGCAGACAGGCGTGCGACGCCCTCCGCGGAGATGCGGGCGTCGGGATTGAGCAGGAGCAGGTGGCGTCCCCGGGCGTGGGTCGCGGCCAGATTGACGGCACGCGAGAACCCGGCGTTCGAATCGTTCTCGACCACGCGGACCCACGGGTAACGCGCGCGGAGCATTTCGACGGTGTCGTCGGCCGACAGGTTGTCGATGACGATGACCTCCGCCCCGACCGGTGGCGCCCCGTCGCGCTTCAGCGCGTCGAGGCACGATCCGATCACCCCGAGACTGTTGTACGTCACGATGACGATCGAGACGTCCGGCCGCGCGCTCATCGGGCGCCCGCCACGATCGCCGCGCGCATGCGGTGCACGGCGTTCTCCCACGTGTAGTGCGCCAGAACCGGCGCGGCATCCGCGGGAGAGCCGGGGTCGCGCACCAGTGCCGAGATGGCCTCCGACACCGCCTCGACATCGCGCGGGTCGACGAATCTCGCCCGCTCGCCCACGATCTCGTGGAAGACGGGGATGTCACTGAGCAGCATGGGTGCGCCGGTCGCGAGCGCCTCGAGGGTCGGCATCCCGAATCCTTCGTCGAGCGTGAGGAAGAGGAAGAGCGCGGTGTTCTCGTACAGCCAGCGCAATTCGTCGACGTCGATGCGCCCGAGCAGACGCACGGAGCCGTCGGAGAGCGCATCCTCCACCGACGACGGCAGCGCGGCGCCGAGTCCCGACCTCTCGCCCACGACCAGGAGGGGGAAGGTCGGGGTCACCGTGCCCGACCGCAGCGCCGCCTCGATCGAGAGGGCCAGGTTCTTGCGCGCGTTCAGGCGGCCGACGGTCAACACGAAACCGGTGAGGTCGTGCACGCCGTCGGGCGCACGAGAGGCCGTGTCGGCGAACGAACGGTTGAGTCCGAGACCGACGGCGATGGCCGAACGCGCCGCCGAGGTGCGCGTGATCCGAGCGGCCTCCGACTCGGTGCTGGTGAAGACCACGTCGGCATGGCGGATGGTCGCGGGCATGAGGGAGAAGTACGCGCGCTCCCGACGGGTGAACCATTGCGGATCACTGAGGAAAAGAAAGTCATGGACGAAGACCGCCGATCGTCCATTCAATGGGGTGAAATTGTGCGTGATCGTGATGTCGGGCTTGAGTCGCGCGGCCCAGATCGTCAGCCCGGCGATGACACCCACTCCGTGCGGTCGGAAACGAGTTCCCACCACCCGCGCCGACGAGCCGACTTCTCGCTGCACCGAGGCGACGTCGCGGTGCGGCACGCAGATGATGACGGCGTCACCGGGGAATTCCTTCAGCCACGCGAGGATGAATTCGCGCTGGACTTCGCGATTCGACAAAGGCCCGTCGATCCACCAACTACCATCGAAGAGCACCCTGAGGCCGCGCCCCGCCGCATCCTTTTCGGGCATTGAATCCCCGTCTCTGAGGCCATTACAGAAATCCGAGACTACCGAAGGCGAGTGAACGCGACCGCCCCGTGAACGAGTCCGATGCGGCGTCAGGAGGAACAGTGGCATCACGTCTGGCCGTCGCCGGCCTCCGGTGGGGTATCGCCGTCACGGGCGCCGTCGCGCTCGCCGACGCGATCGTCGTCGCCCAGACGTCGTCCGGCTCCGCGGCCACGGCGGACTTCCTCAGCTCCGTCACGGCTCTCACCAACATCCTCTCGGTCATCGCCTTCGCGGTCGCGGGTGCCGACGCGCGCAGGGGTGACTCGCGCACCGGCGACCCCGGCCTCCGCCGCGGCCCGCACCGCGGTCGCGTCGCCGACGCGCGCGTGCGGCGCGCCACGCGCGTCGCGATGATGCGGGCGCTGAACGTCGCCACGCTGGTCAGCATGTCGGTGCTCTTCGTGTGCATCTACGGGCCCGTCGTCGTCACCGACCCGGCCCAGCTCAACCTCACCTCGGTGGTGCTGCATGTCGTGGTCCCGGTTCTGACGGTGGTCGAGTGGTTCGTGTTCCCGGCCGAGAGCCGCGCCCCCCTCCGCGGTGTCTTCCTCGTGCTGGTCTTCCCGTGCCTGTGGTTCGTCTACAGCTTCATCCGCGGTGCTCTCACGGGACGCTACGTCTACGAATTCCTCGACCCGTCCGGACCCTCGGGAGTGCAGGGTGTCGTCGCGATGACGGTGCTCATCATCACCTGTTTCTTCCTGGTCGGAGCAGCGGTCTTCCTCACTCAGCGGTCGCGGGGAATTCGTCGCTGAGACCGCGGCGGGCTTGACGTCCATTCCGTTTCGGGACGGCCCCGCGGTCGTTCGAGATGAATTTGGTCCTCGAGGGCCGGAGAGAACGCATTCGTGCCGCACGACGGTTTCGTGAGGCGTCGATATCCATCCCGGCCGGCGCACTCGAGGCGCGAAATCCCTATGAGGCACACCTCAAGATGACCTCAACATCGGCGCAAGAAAAACACAGATTCGCCGAGGTCGATCTTGTGTCGATCCTTTCTCCGCCTTAGCCGCGGGTTCTGCTGGCCTCGCATCGCGATGCATAGATTCGACCGTCGACGGGGCCTTCATCGGGCCCGGATAACGAATCTTGCGCGCGGCGATGGATGCCGCGGGCACCTCAGCGAGCTCATGGGGGCGCGACTTCGGGCGCGGCGGTGAGCGGAAGGAGTTCCTGTGACCAGCACGTCTGTTGCCATCATCGGCACGCGGGGGTATCCGAGCTACTACGGCGGCTTCGAGACGGCCGTGCGCCGTCTGGCGCCGTATCTCGCCGACGAGGGGTGGGACGTCACGGTCTACGGACGCCCGGGCATGACCGTCCCCGACGACCCGGACCTCGACCCGCGCGTCACGCGCCGCGTGACGAGAGGGATCGAGAACAAGTCGCTGAGCACCCTGTCGTTCGGTCTGACGTCGACCCTGGATGCGGCGCAACGCAAGCCCGACGTCGCTCTCGTCTTCAACTGCGCCAACGGGTTCTGGCTGCCGCTGCTGAAGCGGCGCGGCATCCCCGCCGTCGTCAATGTCGATGGAATCGAGTGGGACCGCGCCAAATGGGGACCCGTCGCGAAGAAGGTCTTCCACGAGGGGGCCGCGTGGACGGCCCGCCACGCGACCCGGCTCGTCTACGACGCCGCGGCGATCGAGACCCGCTGGCGCAACGAGTTCGACCGCGACGGAGACGTCATCCCCTACGGCGGCGACGTGCCGCCCGACTACCCGGTCGAGCCGGGTCTCACGCACCGCGGCTACGCGCTGATGGTGGCCCGCTTCGTCCCCGAGAACACGGTGTCGGAGTTCTTCGAGGCGGCTCGTCTCATCGCGCAGACCAGAGACGTCGTGATCGTCGGCTCGTCCGGCTACGGCGGGCCGCTGGACGAGGCTGCGGCCGAGCTGTCGCGCTCGAACCCCCGCGTGCGGTGGCTCGGTCACGTCAGCGACGATCGGCGACTGCACGCGCTCTGGCAGCACGCGGGTGCCTACTTCCACGGCCACAGCGTGGGCGGCACCAACCCCGCTCTCGTGCAGGCCATGGCGTGCGGCGCCCCGGTGGTGGCGCGCGACACCGTCTTCAACCGCGAGGTGCTGACCGATGCGGGACGCTTCGTCCGCCCCGACCCGAAAGACATCGCCGCCGCCGTCCTGTCGCTGCTCGACGACCCGGGCCGCCAGCGGTGGCTCTCCGAGCGAGCCCAGAGGCGCGCTGTCTCGGCCTATTCATGGGAGTCCGTGCAGCTCGCGTACAAGAACTCGCTGCTGACCGCCATGGCAGGTCGGCGTCCCGCGCTGGTCGGGGCGGGGCGCGCGTGAGCGGGCTGAGGAACCTGGGCTACGACGACCTGCTCATCTGCTACCTGGTGGGACCGCTGGTCGATCTCACCCCCGAGCGGGTGCACGGCGCGCTCGCCGATGCATTGCGTTCTCCGCGCGGCGAAACGCTGCATCGCGTGCGCACGCGCAGTCGGCGGTGGCGACGAGTGGACCGCCAGACGGCCGTCGCGGCCGGACGAGCGGCCGTCGAGACGGTGGGAGCGGTCCGTGACCGCTCGGATCTGGCGGCCCTCGTTCTGGGGAGCCCGTTCGAGCCCGGCCAGCTGCCGATCCGGATCTTCCTCAGCGGTGGGGTCCTCGCGTTCCGACTCCCGCACAGCCTGTTCGACGGCACCGGAGCCACGGCGATGGTGAGTCTCGTGGTCGAGAAGCTCGGCGCCCCGGGGGTCGACACCCTCCCCGCCGTCCCGTGGGCCGAGGCCCCCTTGCGCGCGGCGATGCAGAAGGTGGGCCTGAACGGCGTGGCCGGCATCCGCTCGGCGCGAGAGACCTTCCGCACGCTGACCGCTCGCACCGAGACCGGCTACCAGCTGCCCCGCACGCTCACCAAGGCCGAGTCGATCGAGCGGACGCGGATGGTCTCGTTCGTGCTGCCCCCGGCGGCGGTGCGGACGATCGCGGCCACGCCGGAGAGGGCGCTCGAAGGTCGGCGCCCGGCCCGACCGCCGCTCTCGGTGAAGACCGCGAGCCTGGTTCTGCGGTGCCTGCGCGACGCGCTTCGCGAGCAGGTGGACTTCCGCGTGGTGGTTCCCATCGACGGCCGTCGCTGGGTGGCCCGGGGCTTCGACGCCGAGGGGAACTTCTCGCCGTCCCTGCCCATGGGTCGGCTGCGCGACGACGATTGGAGCGCCACGGCCCTGGCCGAGCGCATCTCGGCCGCGAGCAAGTCGGGAGCGCCCGTCGCCTGGTTGCTCGCCACCACGCTCAGCGCGCTGAAGAACGCGGTCCGTCATCCGGTCGCCGCCCGCCGCTCGCACGATGCGACACCGCGTGTCCCGTTCGAGATCCACGTCTCGCTGCCGTCGACCGAGGTCGCCGTCTCCGAGGCGCTGATGCCGCGGGTCGACGACGACACGTTCGTCGGCGGGATGCCGGCGCACACCGGCCTTCCTCTGGGAGTGTGGATGGAGGTCGCCCCGCTGCGGGACGGCCTGCACGTCATCGTCCGCGACGAGACGGGCCTGTTCGACCTCGAGGGGTTCGAGCAGCGTGTGCACGAGACGGTCACCGCGGCCGCGGAGGTGAGGAGGGGTTCGTGAGCGTCGCCGTACGGTTCTTCAACTCGCCGATGACGATGCTCGGCTCCCGGCTGTCGGTCGCGGCGCTGGGCTTGATCAGCGCACCGCTCATCGCGCAGGCCCTCGGCCCCAGCGGCCGGGGCGAGACCGCATCGGCATTGGCGACCATGTACCTGGTCCCCATCCTGCTGGCGCTCGGGATGCCGTTCGAGGTGCGTCGACGCGTGCTGGCGGACGGCGGCATGGGGGCGGTCCGCACGGCCCGTCGTCTGGCGTTCGTGACGGCCATCCCGGCGGGGCTCGTGGCCTGGCTGGCCGTGTCGACCCTGTTCTCGGGCTTCGACACCGCCTCCACCGTCGCGGTGGTCGTGGCCCTGATGAGCACGCCGATCATGGTGTGCTGGATGATCGACATCGGCGTGGTGGGTGCCCAGCGCCGCTTCGGCGCGGTCGCGCTGCTGCAGGCGACTCAGCCGGTGGTGTACGTCGGTGGCATCCTGATCCTCGCGCTGATGGATGCCATGAGCGTGGCCGGCGTCATCTGGGCCAACGTGCTCGGGTCGGTCGCCACCGCCATCGTCGGGGCGCTGCTGAACCGGACCCACCGCGCGACGCCGGTGCCGTGGCGGGGCCTTCTGCGCGGGAGCACGACGTTCTACGGAGCCCAGGCCTCGGACGCGGCGTACCAACGACTCGATCAGGTGCTGATGCTGCCGCTGATCGGCTCGCACCAGGCGGGGCTGTATTCGGTCGCGGTCACCATCGGGACGCTGCCGGTCTTCCTCGCGCACGCGGTGGCGGCGCCGGTGTTCTCGGACATCTCGCGGACGGAGGGCCGTGCGCGCGTGCTCGCCACCGGCGACGCCCTGCGGTCGGCGTTCATGGTCGGCCTCGCGTCCGCGGTCTTCCTCGCGGTCGTCTCCCCGTGGGGCGTCCCGCTGCTGTTCGGCGACGCGTTCGCCGAGGCGCTGCCGGCGGTGATGTTCGCCATCCTGGGCTCCCTGTTCGTCGTCGTGATCGCGAGTGCGGGCGAGGTGCTCTCGGCACGCAACCTGGGGCTGCGGATGACGGTCGCTCAGGGCTCGGGCCTGGTCACCTGTCTCGTGCTGCTGCTGATCTTCGGCCCACCGTTCGGCGCGATCGCCGCGGCCATCGCCAACGCCAGTGGCATCATCGTGGCCCTGACTGTCATGATGATGTCCATCCGCCCGCCACTGCACACCATCGTCCCGCGTCCCTCCGACGCGCTGCTGGTCGTGCGCCGCCTCACCGGTCGGGGCGGAGCGGTGTGACCGCATCCCCGACCGCCACGCGCGCTGGCCGAGCCACGCTCCCCGCCCGGATCATGTCGGCGATCGCCCCGCACGGGTGGTCGGGACTCGGGGTGATGTGGCTCGGCATCCTGGCCCTGGCGTT
>JAAIGE0100860209.1_pt1 | contig 10804 bp, 8 predicted proteins | sample 6487951 | NCBI WGS metagenome assembly JAAIGE01 (sample SAMN13974128, study PRJNA590717) | phyllosphere metagenome | biome: tomato field; feature: multiple bacterial spot infested tomato fields; material: tomato leaves; isolation source: leaves from tomato fields | host: Solanum lycopersicum ... | reverse complement strand
GGTGTCGACCCTGGCGCTGTGGGACGGGGTGCAGGTGCAGTGGATGCACGATCCGGATGCCGTCGATGTCACCGAGACGCTGCGGAAGCACCTCGAGCTGCTGACCACGGTCGACCTCTCCGCGGCGTGACCGGGACGCGCCGCGCCACAACTCACGGCGACGTGCGTACCCGCCCCGACGTGTGGAATGCGCGGAGCTTCGCGAACATGTCCTCCATGAGCCATCGCACGTCGAAGCTCTCGCACACGCGGATGGCCCGCCCATCCGCGTCGCCGGCGAGCATCTCGCCGTCGCGCGCGAACGAGGGAGCCGGACGAGCGCGCCACACGGCGCCCGCAGGGTTGATGACGGCGCCGATGGCGGGGCTGTCTCCGAGCGAGCGGAAGTCCATGAGCGGATAAGGGACCTCGGCGTTGAATGCGATGAGCTGGTCGACGAGGTAGGCGCCGAGAGCACCCAGCGGAGCCACCTTCTGCCGCAGCTCCTCATGACCGACCGAGACCATCGTGTAGACCGACATCGGTATCTGCCAGACCTCGAGCCGTGATCGCATGACGATGTTGGCGGCCGCGATGTCGTTGCTGAGGTTGTACTCGGGGCTGTAGGCGGGGATGATCCCGTCGTACGAGGGACCCCCGACCCAGACGACGATGACGTCGCGGTCCTGGATCTCCGGATCCTCGAGGATCGCCGACGCCATATCGGTGAGGGGACCGAGGAAAGCGAGGTACAGCGTCCCCGTCCCCGTGCGCGACTCGTCGATGATCAGTCTCGAGCCATCCGACGGAACCGGAGTGCGCTCGTCGGCGAGGGCGCCCCGAGCGCCGTCGGCGACCACCACCCTCCCCTGCAATCGCATCAGATCGAGCAGGAGGTCCACCTCGGCGCGCGACTGCGCGAGGCTCTCGGTCGTGCGATGCGTACCGAAGTGCGCCGGGACGATCCCGCGCACGTCGAGGGTCGGCGAGAGCAGCGCGTGGACGATCGCGAACTGGTCGTCCGCCTCGTTCTTGGCGTCGGTGTTCACGATGATGCGGTGCGGCGGGTACGACACGGTTCTCCTGGGTGGAAGTGCGCCCGAGCCGCGGAAGCGGCGGCTCAGCTGGGGTGGAATCCGAGGGTTGAGGAGCGGGCGATCAGATGCGGCTCGACGACGATCCGCTGGTGGACGTGCGGGGCGCTGGTGGCCGCCGGGTTCAATTCCTCGACGAGCATTCCCATCGCGGCGGTGCCCAGCTGGTAGCCCTCCATCGCGACCGTGCTCAAACCGACATCGGTCGGCTCTGCCAAGCGGTTGTCGTCGCAGCCCATGACCGCGATGTCGCCGGGAACCGACAGGCCGTGGCGGGCAGCCGCATTGACGAAGCCTGCGGCGAGGGTGTCGGTGACCGTGACGATACCGTCAGGGCGTGTCCCCGGGCCGCGGGCTGCGACCTTCGCCGCCAGCGCCTCCCCAGAACGCTCGGTGAGATCGGGGGTGTGCACCTCCTCGAACCGCACTCCGGGCGCTTCGGCGACCGCGCGGCGGAGCCCGGCTCGACGGAGGGTGACCGGCTGGAGGGTCTCGTCGCCGCACACGAACAGCAGACGGCGGCAACCTTGGTCGATCATGTGTCGCGCGGCCAGGTACCCGACTTGCTCGTTGTCGACCACGACGCAGCAGACGTCTCGCTCGCCAGGGTCGTAGTTCACCAGCACGACCGGCCGGCCGCGTCCGGTGAACTTCTGCATCTGCTCGGACGAGTCCTGCATCGGGGCGAGGAGGAGGCCTGCGACGCGGGCCTCTGCGAAGAAGTCGACGTTCGCGCCCTGTGCCTCGAAGTCGTCTTGACTGGACGCGAGCATCAGGTTGAGACCGGCGGCACGAGCCGCCGCCTGCGCCCCGCGCGCGACGGCGACGAACATCGAGTTGCTGATGTCGATCACGACGAGGCCGATGCTGCGCGACCCCCCGGTAGCCAGCGAGCTCGCGTTGGAATCCCGGACGAACCCCAGCTCAGCGATCGAGGCGCGCACCTTCGTGGTGGTGGCCTCGCTCACTTTCTGCGGGTGGTTCAGGACATGCGAGACCGTGCCCATGGAAACACCCGCATGGCGGGCGACATCCCGCAGCGTGGGCTCGCGCCCACGGTCGAGATGTCCTGCTCGGTCCGCAAAACTCGTCACGACATTCAGCCCTTGATCGCGCCGGAGGTCATCCCTGAGACGATCTGCCTGTTGAAGAAGATGTACATGATCAAGGGCGGGATCGTGATGAGCAACACATCCATGAACAACAGGTTCCACTGGTTGAGGCCCTGGGACTGGAAATTGTACAGCGTGAGCTGCACCGTGGCGTTGTCGTTCCCGGGGAGGAAGTACAGCGCGTAGGTGAAGTCATTGAAGACGGTGACGGCCTGCACGACGATCACTGTGACGATCACCGAGCGGAGCAGGGGGAAGACCACCGTGAAGAACAACCGGAGCGGCCCTGCACCGTCCAGCACCGCCGCCTCGTCCAGCTCGCGCGGGATCGTCGCGACGAAGGCCCGGAAGAGCAGGATGCAGAACGAGAGTCCGAATGCCACGTGGACGGCGATGAGACCCGCGAGCGTGCGGTACATGCCGGTGCCTTGGAGCACCCAGATCGTCGGAACGACGGCGGGCGGGATGATCAGCCCCGCGAGGACGAGACTGTTCACCACCGGGTTCCACCGGGACGTGCGGCGCTGCAGGACATAACCGACCATCGCGGCGAGCACGACCATGATGGACACCGACGCCACCGTCAGGATCGTGCTGTTGAGGAACGCGCGCAGCAACACGAAGTCGCCGGTCTGGATGACGGTGAAGAAGTTCTCGACGAACGCGAGCTGGGTGGGCCAGGTGAACTCCAACCTCGAGGCCTCGCCCTGCGTCTTTCCTGCCGTCACGAAGATGAAGGCGAAGGGCACCAGGAAGACGACGACGCTCAGCGCGATCGCGATCAGACCGACGACGACGCCACCTGGGCGCCGACGGTTCGCGCGGCCAGCCTTCCTCCCCCGGGGCTGCGAGGTGGTCAGCGTCCTCGTCGTGGGCGCGGGATCGGATTCGGCGGGCGAGTTGGCGAAGGCAGTGCCGCTCATTCGCTGTCCTTCCGGTTGAGCCACCACGACAGAGGGAAGATGATCGCGGCGACCACGACGAAGAGGATGACGTTCCCCGCGGTGGAGAGGCCGAAGAAGCCCGCCTGGTACTGCTTGTAGATCACCGATGCGATGACATCGCTCGTGAAGCCAGGACCTCCTCTGGTCATCGCCCAGATGAGGTCGAACGATCGCAGCCCCCCGATGAGGGAGAGGATGACGACGGTCACCGTCGCCGGTCGGGCCAACGGGAGGATGATGTACCGGAAATTGGTGAAGGACGACGCGCCATCGACCTTGGCGGCTTCGAAATACTCAGCGGGTATCGCGACGATCCCCGCGATGTAGATGAGAGTCGCGAGGCCCACGCCCTTCCAGACGTCGACGAGGGCGACGGAGACCAGCGCGAGCGAGGGGTCGGTGAGCCATCCGGGCCCAGTGATGCCGATGGATCCGAGGACCTGATTGATGAGTCCGTCGAAGGGATCCATCAGCACCTGGAACGTGACCCCGACGCCGATGGTCGACACGAGCACCGGGAAGAAGACCACCGATCGCAAGAACCCCCGCGCGATGATCTGAGAGGTGAGCAGCACCGCCAGGAGCAGTCCCAGCACCACCTTCAGCGCCGAGGTCAGGAAGGCATAGACGAAGGTGTTCGTGAACCCCTGGACGAGGGCGGGTTCGCGGAAGAACTGGACGAAGTTGTCGAAGCCGATGAACTCGACGTCGAACAGTGTCCATCGCGTGAGCGAGAAGTAGAAGGACGCGATAGTGGGTATCGCGAACAGGACGAGGAAGAACACCCCCGCGGGGATGTGGAACCAGAGGGGATACATCGTGTCGAGCGAGGTCTTCCCTCGCTTCTGCTTCCGGGTCGACGATCGCGACCCGAGCGTTGCAGACGCCATCGGCGCCTCCTTCCGGAGGGGAGCCGACCGGTGGCCGGCCGGCTCCCGTCACATCGGTTGGGTTACCAGTCGAGGCCAAGTTGCTGCGCCTGCTTCTCGACGTCCTGGTCGTACAGCGCCGCGCCGTCTGCCGCGGATCGGATGCCGGACCCGACCTCCACCGTGATCTGCTCGAGCCCAGGGCCCTTGATCGGCGAGAGGAACTCCAGCGCGAGCCCGGTCCGCCCCTCATCGAAGTAGGGCTGCATGTCCTTCACGAGGGTGGCGGCATCGTCAGGGAGTTCGCACCCGTCGACCACGAACGGCCCGCCGAGCGTCGCCGCCTCGGCCTGCGCAGCGCACGCCTCCGGCGTCGTGAGCCACTCGAGGAAGTTCTTCGCGGCGTCCAGCTTCTCCCCCTCCGTGGTCTTCGGGAGGTAGACGCCGTTGGGCATCCAGACCGTGAGGCCGTTGGAGGCTGCGTCGTCGCCCGGAATGGGGAAGACGCCGATCGAGGCATCCGCGTCAGGGAAGTTCTCGCCGATGGCGGGGGCGACGTTGCCGGTGAGCATCGGGTAGTGCGCGGCAGTGCCTTCGGCGAGCATTCGGACGCCGTCCTCATACCGAGCCGAGGCGAAGTCCTTGTTCAAGAAGCCGGCGTCGAACACGTCCTGCCCCTTCTGGAAGCCGGCCAACGCCGGCTCGTCGACGTACTTCGCCTCGCCCGCGGTGTAGCGCTCAGCCCAGTCGGGCTCCGCTGCGGCCACGTTGTAGAAGTCCCCGAGCACGAAGAGCTGCGAGGTCCAGGTGTCGCCGAAGGTCTGCACAACCGGTGTCAGACCGGCCTTCGAGATGACTTCGTTGTTGGCCATGAACTCGTCCCAGGTGGTCGGGATCTCGAGGTCGAGGTCGGCGTAGATGTCCTTGTTGTAGATCATCGCGCCCGCGAACGACGCGAACACAGGGGCGCCGTAGAGGCCGTTCTCGGTCGACACCGCGTTGGTGAAGTTCGGGTCGAGCTTGTCGACCCACGACTGGTCGGCGAGAGAAACCAGGGTGTTGTCCGGCGTCAGGGCCTGCAGCAGCGACCCGGAGTTGTAGGCGAAGAGGTCGTTCATGTCACCGGTGGAGAGCCTCGTCTTCACGAGGTTGTCACCCTCGCCGCCGGCGGGGTGGGTCTCGAGCTCGATGGTGACGTCGGGCTCGACCTGCTTGTACGCCTCGACCAGCCCGTCGAACAGCGCGATGGTCGACGGCGCGCTGTCGATGTAGATCGACAGGCTGTCCCCCGAGCCCGCGCCGTTCCCGCCACCCGCGCATCCCGCCAGTGCGAGTGCACCGACCGCTGCGAAGGCGAGGCCGGACACCACGCGGCGTGCGTGTGCTGTGTTCACTTCGTTACCTCCTTGTACGAATTCCCGCACGCATCGTCCGTGATGCGTGATTTGAAGCGTTTCATGCAGGGACAAAGTATTCGCTGGGATCGGAAGCTGTCAAGACTTCGGAGCATCTCGAAATGATCACGCGCAACTCCGCACGATTCCGCGCCCTTCATCGGAGGCAGGTGCCCGCTTGACTTGCGACAACGGCGTTCCTACAGTCGTCAGAGAAAGTGAAGCGGTTCAGTATCGAACCCGCACCGCCGCTACCGCACCGTCGCGTTCGCGCGTGCCTGGAAGGATTCCCGTGACGATCCCGACCGACGACCTGACTGACTCCGCGACTCAGGTCGAGGGCCTCCGGAGCCAATACGACCCCCGCCTGCTCGGCGTACCCGCCGGCGCGATCCGCCTGAGATGGCGGGTGTCCACGTCCTCGCCAACGGCCGTGCAGCTGGCATATCAGGTACGCACGCGTCGCGACTCCGCTTGGGACGTGCAGCCGCCCGTGTCCTCGGACCGGAGCATCGACGTACCCGCGGGGACGCTCTCATCGACTGAAGCGCTTATTGCCTCGGTGCGCATCGCCACCCCCGCAGGGTGGACGGCGTGGAGCGACGAGATCCGCGTCGAAGCCGGCGTCGAAGGTTCGTCGCTGCGCGCGAAGGTCATCGATGTGCCCAGCGACATCGCGGGCGAGGTGCCGACACTGCGCACGGAGTTCCATCTCCCATCCGTCCCCCCGCGCGCGCTGGTCCGCGTGTCGGCGCTCGGTGTGTACGAGATCCGGATCAACGGCCGTCGAGCGACCGACGGCATCCTGAATCCCGGATGGACGGCGTACCAGGATCGCATCCTCCTCGACACGATCGACGTCACGTCGCTCCTCCGCGAGGGAGACAACGCGATCGCCATCACGATCGCCGACGGGTGGTTCCGAGGCCGGATGGGGTTCGCTGGGCGCCACGCCATCTACGGCGACCGGATCGGCGCCGTCGCGCAGCTCGAGGCGTCGGAGACCGACGGGAGCGTTGTGCTCCTCGCGACGGACGAGCGGTGGCGGGGCGGATTCGGCGCCATCCGGTCGGCGAGCATCTACGACGGGTCGACCGTCGATTTCACGCGTGACGGCGGGGACCCGAGCGTGGTCGGCTTCGACGATGATGAATGGATGCCGGCGCGGACCGTCCCGGTCGACACGGCGGTCTTCACGCCCCGCCCGGTGCCGCCCGTCCGCGAGATCGCGGAGCGGCCGATGGTCGCCACCGGACGCGACGGCGCCACGGCGCTCGACGCCGAACAGAACATCTCGGGCTGGGTCCGCCTGACCGTCGAAGGTCGCCGGGGCGACACGGTCGTCGTGCGTCATGCGGAAGTGCTGGAGCCGGACGGCTCGCTTCACACCGCCGCCCTGCGGAGCGCGAAGGCGACGGACACGTACGTCCTCGGCCACGACGGAGTGTCCGTACTCGAACCCCCGTTCACGTTCCACGGATTCCGCTACGCCGAGGTCGATGGCTCTGCCCGTGTCATCAGCGCGACCGCCGTCGCGGTGTCGACCGACCTCTCCCCCCGGTCGACCTTCGCCAGCTCGCATGCGGCGCTCGACCGATTCCACGAGAACGTCCGCTGGTCGCAGTTGGACAACTTCGTCTCACTCCCCACCGACTGTCCGCAGCGGGATGAGCGTCTCGGGTGGACCGGCGACGCGCAGGCATTCGCCCCAACGTCGGCGACGCTGTTCGACACCGAGTCGTTCTGGGCTTCATGGCTGCGCGACCTCGAGGTGGAGCAGACCGACGAGGGCGGCGTTCCCTCGATCGTCCCGAACATCATCTTCGACGACGACATGCTGATGGGTGGCGAGGTGGCCGACACGATGGGCCGGGCCGGCTGGGCAGACGCGGCGACGATCGTCCCCCTCGCCGTTTACCAGGCCTACGGATCGACGGACGTCCTGCACGCGCAGCTGTCGAGCATGACCCGCTGGGTCGAGCACCTGCGCCGCCGGGCCGGCCACGAGATCCTCTTGCCGGACGAGCCGTTCCAGTACGGCGATTGGCTCGACCCCGACGCGCCTGCGGACAAACCGTGGGCGGCGAAGGTCGATTCGCTGTTCGTCGCGAACGCCTTCTACGTGCAATCTGCGCGCTTGCTCGCCCGAGCGCAACGCGAGCTCGGACTCGACCCGGCCGAGATGCTCCGCCTGTCCGAGGAGGTGTCGGCCGCGGTCTGGGAGCGGTGGGGAGCCGAAGCCGGCGATACGCAGACGGGGGCCGCCATGTGCCTCGAGTTCGGCATCGTCCCCGACGACCACCGGGCCTCGCTCGCGTCGAGCCTCGCCGAGGCCGTCCGACGCGAGAAGGGCCGGATCGCAACCGGGTTCCTCGGCACCGCCCTCGTGCTGGACGCACTCAGCTCGAACGGACACCTCGCTGAGGCGTACATGATGCTGCTCCGACGCGAAGCCCCCTCCTGGCTGTACCAGGTGGACCGTGGCGCGACGACGGTGTGGGAGCGGTGGGACGCGATCAAACCCGACGGCAGCATCCATCGCGGCGAGATGGATACGAAGGAGGGCGACAGCATGATCTCCTTCAATCACTACGCCTACGGCGCGATGATCGACTGGGTGTACCGCACTGTCGCAGGACTCGCTCCCTCCGAGCCGGGGTATCGCGTCGCGCGCATCGCACCTCGCCCGGCGGACCAGCTGATGACCGCACGCGCCACCATCGACACGGCATTCGGACGGCTAGCCACGGACTGGCACCTCGATGCGGACGGCACGCTGCAGCTGGAGGTGACGGTGCCCTTCGGCGTCACCGCGCAGCTCGACCTGCCGCGGTCGGCGGACTCGGTCGTGCGGATCGACGGCGCGGCCGGCGAAGCGGAGCGTCTGACGCACGGCACTCATCGGATCTCGGTGTCGCATCCCCTCGTGGTGACAGTGCCGCGGGCGGTCCGTGTGTGACCGAGCCCACCGGAACGCCGCAGGCCGCGTCGACCTCGGTGACGAGGCCGCGGCGCGATCGCCTTCGCGAAGACCTGCTCGAGATCGCCCGGAACTCGGGACCGGACCGCCTCCCGGACCTGCCGACGGCTGACTACGACGCGCTCTGGCTGTACGCAGACGGCGACTTCGAGGCCGCCACCCTCCGGCGGATCGTCTCCGACGGCCACGGGGCCAATCGCTTCGTCGACTATGTCGAGAACTTCGAGACCGTCGGCTCGGAGGCGAGATTCCGGGCAGTGGTTCCGGTCGGGCTCAGCGCGCTGCAGGTTTACGCCCCCGGCCGCGCGACGGTCCGCGTGGATGCCGTCACACGCGCGTACGAGTCGACGGGCCCGATCGAGCTGACCGATCTGACGGCGGGCGGATGCGTCGACGTGAGGGTGCGCCCGGATGCCGGCGAGCCCCCGGTGATGCGCGTCGATGGCGGAAGCGCCGCGCTGCGGTGGAAGAGCGCGCGTGCCGACGGCGGATGGTCCCGGGTGGTGGCACGCACGGGGGGCGTGGAACCGCCGCATCGACGCGGGGAGCCGGAAGTCATGGTGCCGCTGCAGCCGGTCGGGGGCGACGTCTTCGCCGCACCGGCGCCGGTCGTCGGCCGGATCGTCGTCCGCGCGGACCGTATGCCTGGACTCACGACCGGTGAATCGCTCGAGGAGGCTCTCGCCGACTCATCCGTCGGCGAGAGCCGTCTCGACCTGGACGAGGAGGAACCCGGCGTTTTCGTCTCCCGCCATCAGCTCGGCTTCCGGTTCGCGCGGCTTTCGGGTGTTCGCGCCGCCGACGTGTGGGTGCGGGCCGCGGTTCGTCCGGCGCCCCGTCGCGGGGCGTTCGCGAGCGGTGACGCGACCCTCAACACCATCTGGTCGACGGGTCAGTACACGCTGCGGCTGTGCATGCAGTCGATGCTGATCGACGGCATCAAGCGGGATCGGATGCCGTGGGTTGGCGATCACGCTCTCGGTGTGCTCACCAACGCCTACGGCTTCGGCGACGCGGGCGTCGCGCGGGACACCCTGACGGCGATGGGCCGCATCCGACACGGGTACATCAACGGGATCGCCGACTACTCGCTGTGGTGGGTGATCTCGCAGGGCCTCTACCAGCGCCAGTTCGGTGATCGGGAGCATCTGGAACGGGCGAGCACGCACCTTCACGACTTCTTGTCGGACCTTGCGGAGCATTCGGGGGCGGACGGCGTCTTTCGCCCTGCCGCCCTGCCGGACGCCTTCGCGCACGCAGGACCGGGTTCGGTGTTCCTCGACTGGGGCGTCACGCTGACGGCAGGACGCGACGCGACGGCAGTGCAGATGCTGTGGTGCTGGGCGTTGCGGTCGGGCGCGGAACTGCTGAGGACGGCCGGTCATGCCGGAGCCGACGCCTGGAGCGCGCACGCAGATCGGGCTGAAGCGACGATCCGCGCGCGAGGATGGAGCGAGACCGACGGTTGCTGGCGCGAGTACCTCGACCAGGACACGGAGCCGACGGCGTACCCCAACTTCCTGGCGACCCTGGCCGGGATCGATCCGCCCCGTCATCCCGAGACGATCGACCGCGTCGGCGACGTCGTCCGCAACACCTCGACGGGGACGCCGTTCATGCGGTCGATGTCGCTCCTCGCTTCCGGGATGCTGGGGCAGCGGCGGGCTGCCGTGGGCGACGTCCGTCGGCTCTGGGGCCGGATGGTGGATGTCGGAGCGATGACCTTCTGGGAGGACTTCGCGGACGACGGCGCCTCGCCGTACGAGATGTACGGGCGGCCCTTCGGCAAGAGCCTGTGTCACGCGTGGGCGGCAGGTCCGGTGGCGCTTCTGCCGCGGCTCATCCTCGGTGTGACGCCGTCGGCCGATGGGTGGCGCGAGTTCACCGTCGACCCCGACGTCGCGGACGTCGGGTGGGCTGGGGCAGTGATCCCCGCCCCGACCGGCGACATCATCGTGTTCGCGGACGAGCGGGAGCTGAAGGTCATCGTCCCCGAGGGTTCGACGCTCGTGCAGGAAGGCGAGCGGCACGTCGGCCCCACGACCGTCACCCGGCGGGTGCCGAGCGCGGTCACGTGAGCGGCCTGCTCGCGGTAGCGTGATCGCGGAGACAGACGGGAGAAGCCATGTCTGAGACGCCGACGAGGCAGTCCGCCGCCGCGCGACCGTCGAACCGACTCGCGATCGCGACGCTCGTCGTCGGCATCGCCGCGTTCCTCACCGGGCTCGTCCCGTGGCTCGGGCTGATCCTCGGTCTGACGGCTTTCGGGCTAGGTATCTACGCCCTGACGCGCGGTCAGTCGAAGGTGATGGCGCTGGTGGGTGGCTCGCTCGGATCGATCGCTGCGGTCACCGGCTTGATCTCGACGAGCGCCCTCATGATGTGGCTGCTCAGCGGTAACGCCTGACGCACTTCTGCCCGCGGCATCCGTC
>JAAIGE0100080412.1_pt1 | contig 10804 bp, 7 predicted proteins | sample 6487951 | NCBI WGS metagenome assembly JAAIGE01 (sample SAMN13974128, study PRJNA590717) | phyllosphere metagenome | biome: tomato field; feature: multiple bacterial spot infested tomato fields; material: tomato leaves; isolation source: leaves from tomato fields | host: Solanum lycopersicum ... | reverse complement strand
GCGGGTCACTTTTGGAAAAGAGCCCCAAAAGTAACCAAAAGGGCTCTTGCCCCACCACTCGGCACCTCGCTTAGGCTCGGTGTGCCCGTAATCCGCCAGTGATTTGGGGGGCCGCCGCCACGCGCCATCCATGGCGCGGGGCGGCTAAACCGGCATCCCTGCCGGTTTACCCCCCAAATCCCTGTCGAATTCCGGCCAGCGGGGTTTAACGGGGCGCTTCAGATCAAAAGCAGATCAAGAGCAAGATCAAGAGCGGCTCGCTTCGCATCGTAGTTACCGTCGACCGCCTTCGCAGGCAAGCCAGCTCCCACCTATGACCGAGGTCATTTCAGCTCATTTGAGCCCTCCACAAGCTTGTAAACCCCGCTTTGACAGGCTCTGCCCGTAACCCTGTCACAGAACCGTCACGCCCCATCCCTAGCGTGCCCTCCCAGTTGCCGGGCCTCTTGCCTGGCGCCAACGGATTCTTGGGGAGGGTTTCATGTACAAGCGCACTGGGCTCGTCAGCTTTACGCTTACCGCCTTGGCCCTGGCGATAGCCTGCGAGCGGGTCAATGCCGCCGAAGCGGCCACTACCGAGCATGTCGATGTGGTCGGCCAAGCCGCTGCGATCGACAGCGCCCTCAAGGAGCAACGCTCGTCCGACAGCATCAAGAGTGTGGTGCATGCCGACGGCGTCGCGCAGTTGCCGGATGAGAACGTTGCCGAGGCGGTGCAGCGCTTGCCGGGCATCAGCGTTGAGCGTGACCAGGGCGAAGGTCGCTTTGTGAGCGTGCGTGGCCTGGGCCCGGACCTCAACAGCGTGACCATCAACGGCACGCTGGTGCCATCCCCCGAGAGCGAGCGCCGTGCCGTGGCCCTGGATGTTCTGCCTTCGGAACTGGTGCAGTCGTTGTCGGTGATCAAGACGCTCACACCGGACATGGACGCCAACTCCCTGGGCGGCACCGTTGATGTGAAGAGCCTGTCGGCGTTCGATCACAAAGGCCTGTTCTACACCGGCAGCACCGAGGCCAGTTACGACAAGAACACGCACCAGACCAGCCCGAAATTCTCCGGCGCCGCCAGTAACCGGTTCAGTCTCGGCGACGGTATCGACAATTTTGGCGTGGCCGCGGCGCTCAGTTGGCAGAAGCGTGATTTTGGCTCGGACAACGTCGAAACCGGCGGCGCCTGGGACTTCAGCAACGGCGCCCGGCTCAACGAATTCGAGCAGCGCGACTACGACATCAGTCGTGAACGCGCCGGTGGCGGCCTTAACTTCGATTACAAGCCCGATGACTTGAGCAGCTACTACCTGCGCACGCTCTACAGTCGCTACAAAGACACCGAAACCCGCAACGCCGCCAGCCTCGAGTTCGCTGACCCGCAGGCGCCCGGTGAATTGGGCGAAGCCGAGGGTAAACGCAAGCTCAAGAACCGCGAGGAAACCCAAGAAATCCAGTCCTACGTAGTGGGCGGTGAACGCATGCTCGGCCTGTGGACCCTGAGCGGCCAGGCCGGGTACAGCCGTTCCAGCGAAGACAGCCCGGGGCATATCGCCGGTGCGACCTTCGACGGCGGTGACTTTGCCGACAGCGGCTTCTACGACAAGTCCAAGCCGCGCCCGATCGTTGGCAGTGGTTTTTACGACCCCGCTAATTTCAGCCTCGACAAAGTCGACTGGGAAAAACAGCACACCCAGGACACCGAGAAAAACCTGCGCCTGGACCTGGCCCGCGACTATGACCTGCGCGGTTACGCATCCCAGTTCAAGTTCGGCGGCAAGGTCAGCCGGCGCCACAAGGACAATGACCTGGAGGCCTGGGTCTACAAGGACCTGGATGAACAGGGCTTGAGCGACGACCAACTCAACCTCACACAGTTCCAGAAGGGCAACGTCGACTACCGCCTCGGCCGCTTTGGCCCAGGCATCAGCGCTGGCAATATCCGCCAGTTGATCGGTGGCCTCAATCGCGATGACTTCTATGACCCCACCGAATCCACGGTCAACGACTTCACCATTCGCGAAGGCATCAACGCCGGCTACCTGATGAACACCGTCGATATTGACGACTGGCGCTTCATTGCCGGCATGCGTTACGAGGGTACTGAGTTCGAAGCCAAGGGCACCGGCGCCACGGACGGCCAGTTCAGCGCCACCGAGACCAAGCGCCGTTATCACCACTGGCTACCGGGCCTGCATGCGCGCTACCAGATTGACAAGAACACCCAGGTACGCGCCGCCTGGACCAAATCGGTGGTGCGTCCGACCTTTGGCCAACTGGCCCCAGGTTTTGTGATCGACGATGACGAAGCCACCTTCGGCAACCCCGACCTCAAGCCTCTGGAGTCGAGCAACCTGGACCTGGGCATCGAACATTTCATGGGCCGCGCCGGTACCGTGTCAGCCTTCGTGTTCTACAAAGACATCCAGAACTTTGTCTACAACACCGACGTGGCCGGTACCGGTGCCTGGGCCAACTTCGCCGAGGCGCACACCTTTGCCAACGGCGACAGCGCCAAACTCTATGGCCTGGAACTGGCCTATTCACAGAAGTTCGACTGGCTGCCTGCGCCGTGGAACGGCCTGATGATCGGCGCCAACAGCACCTTCAGCCGTTCCAGCGCGGACATCGAGGGCTTCGACAGCGCCAGCGGGCGCAATCGCAAGCGCAACATCAGCCTGCCCAACCAGTCAGACACGGTCGGCAACCTGATGCTCGGTTGGGAAGACGACAAGCTCAGCCTGCGCCTCTCGGCCAACTACAAATCGGCTTATTTGTACGAGTTGGCGTCGATCAACGACAAGGCCCATGACCTGCACGTCGACGCGCAAACCTTCGTCGATTTCAGCGCGCGCTACTCGCTGACCAAAAACCTGCAGGTCAGCTTCGAGGCGCAGAACCTCACCGACGAGTCGTACTTCGTCTACACCGGCCACCGCAGCTACAACGGCCAGTACGAAGAGTACGGCCCCACCTACAAGCTGGGCCTGACCTTCACCCATTTCTAACTGTTGCCACCCTGTAGGAGCGAGCTCGCTCGCGAAAAACCTCAACGATAACGCGTGCTGCCTGAATGAACGCGGCGCCTGTGCGTTTTTCGCGAGCAAGCCCGCTCCTACAGGGCATCAGGTCAAGCCGTCCCAAACGGGATCTCTATTGTTTTCGAAGGATTGTCTGTTCATGAGAATTTCCAAGCTGTGCCTGTTGGTTGCACTGATAACCAGCGGCAATGCGTTCGCGACCGAGCTGCCGTTGACCCCTTGGGCACCCAGCCTGAATGCCCAAGCCGTGGCCTTCCTGCCCGGCGGTACCCAGCGCGTGGCCGTCAGTGCCCGCGACGGCCTGTTGTTGCTCGACGATAAAGGCGCCGAACTGGCCCGGTTCAAGGGCCGTTTCAGCAGCCTCGACACCCGCGTCGCCGGCGCTCAATCGCTGATCGCCAGCCTCGACAACGACCGCCAGCAGGCCTTGCTGATCGGCCTCGATGGCGCCGGCAAAACCTGGGGTACGCCGCTGTATCTGCCGACCCGCGACTTTGCGGTAAATAGCCTGTGCCTCTATCGCGATTCGGCGGCCAACCTGTTTGTGTTCCTGGTCGGTGAAGAGGGCAAGGGCGAGCAGTGGCTGGTGGGCAATGGTTCGACCCTGCTGGCCCAGGCGCAGCGTGTTCGCAGCCTGCCACTGCCGCCATCGGCGCAGTACTGCCAAGTGGATGATGCGGCCGAGCGATTGGTGGTGAACGAGCAAAACGTCGGCTGGTGGGCCTACCCGGCGCACCCGGAAGCCGAGGTGAAGCGCACGCCCGTGGCGCTGTTCGACGACCCCGCGCGGGAAGCAGGCGCCATGGCGCTGGTGCCGGGCGGGATGCTCGCGCTGGACCCGAAAACCGCGCAGTTGCAGCTGTTCCAGCAAGTCGGGGAGCGTTGGGTGGGGCAATCCAGCCTGGCCTTGCCGGGCCTCAAAGAACCGGAGCAACTGGTGATACAGGGGCGGGAGGTGCTGGTGCGGGATGACGACAGCGGCCAGCTGTATCAGGCCCGCCTCGACTGGCAGGCCACGCCGGTGCCGGTTGCCCCGGTGCTAGCGCAAGTCGCCGCACTGCGCCAGACCGAACCCGTGGGTCGCCAAGGCGACGCGGCGGATGATCCGGCCATCTGGATTCACCCGGACACGCCGGCCAAGAGTCGTGTGCTGGGAACCAACAAGAAACAGGGCCTGCTGGCCTACGATCTCGACGGCAAGTTGCTGCAAGAGCTGGCAGTGGGGCGCCTGAACAATGTCGACCTACGCCCAGGCTTCAAACTGGGTACGCACACCGTCGACCTGGCCGTGGCGAGTAACCGCGACCGCAACAGCCTGAGCCTGTTCAGCATCGACCGTCAGAGCGGCGAGCTGCGTGAAGCCGGTGAGGTTCCCACGCCACTCAAGGACATCTATGGCATCTGCCTGTTTCAGCCCGCCAGCGGCGAGCTTTACGCGTTTGCCAATGACAAGGACGGCACCTTCTTGCAATACCGCCTGAGTGCACCGGCTGGCCGTGTGCAGGGCGAGTTGGTGCGCCAGTTCAAGGTCGACAGCCAACCCGAGGGCTGTGTGGCCGATGACCAGCGCCAACGCTTGTTCATCGGTGAGGAAGATGTGGGCGTGTGGGCGATGGATGCCCGTGCCGAGCAACCGGCCACGCTCACTTCGGTGATCAAAGTCGGCGCGCAACTGCACGCGGACGTCGAAGGCCTGGCGCTGTATCAAAGCCCCGCGCGGGATTACCTGGTGATCTCCAGCCAAGGCAATGACAGCTACCTGGTGCTGGACGCCGAGCCGCCATTCGCTGTGCACGGCGCCTTGCGCGTTGGCCTCAATGCGGCCGCAGGCATTGATGGCGCCTCGGAAACCGATGGCCTGGAGGTCACTGCCGTCAACCTCGGCGGGCCATGGAGCCAGGGCATGCTGGTGGTGCAGGACGGGCGCAAGCGCATGCCCGAGCAAGCCCAGAACTTCAAGTTCGTGCCCTGGGCCGAGGTGAGCCGCGCGTTGAAATTGCCTTGAGCTGTCATCACGCAGTCATCCGTTTTTAATCGAATAGGAGCTTCACCATGCACGCGACGATGGAACATATGACGATCTGGAGTTTGATCAGCGACGCCAGCCTGTTGGTCAAGGCCGTGATGATCACTTTGCTGTTGGCGTCCTTGCTCAGCTGGTACCTGATCATTCAGCGCAGCGGTGTGCTGCGTGGCCTGGAACGGCAGCTTAACGGCTTCCTGGCGCGCTTTCGCGTGGCGTCGGACCTGCAGCCCTTGTATCGCGAAACCGTGCAGGCAGGCGAGGGCGGTGTCGCGCCGATCTTTATTGCCGGCATGCAGGAATACCAGCACCTGCACCACCACGATCCGGCCGTGCTCGAGGGGGTGGAGCGCGCCTTGCAAGTAGCGATCACCGAGCAGGAACTGGAGCTGGAAAAGGGTCTGCAATTTCTGGCGACGGTGGGGTCGGTCAGCCCCTATATCGGCCTGTTCGGGACTGTGTGGGGCATCATGAATTCGTTCCTTGGCTTGTCGCAAGTGCAGCAGGCCACGCTATCGACCGTGGCACCGGGCATTGCCGAAGCCTTGATTGCCACGGCCATTGGCCTGTTTGCGGCGATTCCGGCAGTGATCGCCTATAACCGCTTTGCGGCACGCAGCCAGACCTTGCTTACGCGCTACTACGCTTTTGGCAATGAGCTGCAAGTGCACCTGCACCGCACGCTGCGCGGTACCTCGAACAACCTGGCCGTGGCCGCCTGAACAAGGAGCAAAGCGATGTTGACCAGGCCGCAACGCAAGCACGGGCCCAAGGCCGAGATGAACGTGGTGCCCTACATCGACGTGATGCTGGTGCTGCTGGTGATCTTCATGGTCACCGCGCCCATGCTCACCCAGGGCGTGAAGATCGAACTGCCCAAGGTCGCCGCCGAGGCGCTGGCTACCGATACGCGCCAGCAGATCCTGACGTTATCGGTGAAGGCCGACGGTGGCTACTACTGGAACCTGGGTGACGAGCTGGATACCCGCCAGCAGACCGACAGTGCGGTGACGCTGGAAGAAATGAGCGCCAAAGTCATGCAGGTGGTGGCGGCGCGCAGCGATATCCAGGTGTATATCCGCGCTGACGACAATGCCGGTTACGGCCGTGTGGTGGCGGCCATGGCGGTGCTGCAGAAGGGCGGTGTCAGCAACCTTGGGCTCGTCACCGAGGCCCCACAATGACGGCGATGAGCATGCGCAGTCCGGCACTGGCCTTGGCGCCTAACAGCGATGGTTTCTGGCGCAAAAGCCTGGCAGCGAGTCTGGCCGTGGCGCTGCATGGTGCGGTGGCAGTGGCGTTGATGCTGGGCTGGTCAACGGAGCGACCAGGGGTGGATGCGCCACGGGTGATGCACACGCAGTTGGTGGTTTTACCAGCGCCGACGCCAACGCCGGCGCCGACACCTGAGCCCGTCGCTGCCGCGTTGCCAGAACCTGTTGCCATCCCGGTACCAACCAAACCGACGGTCGATCCCCAGCTCCAGGCGCAAAAGCTCGAGAAAGCCGCCCTGGCGCGCAAGCGGGTGGAAGAAAAGAAACTGGAGCAAGAACAACAGCGCATGGCAACCGAGCAGCGCAATCGAGAGTTGGAACAGCAACGTCTGAGCCAGGCGCGTGCAACTGCGGAAAAAGCCCGAGCCGCCGTGCCTGCGCCTGCCCCTGCATTCGACAGTCGCCAATACCAGCCTTTGAGCAAGGCCGCCCCCGACTACCCCGAACGCGCCTTGGACAAGAACATCGAAGGCGACTGCTCGGTGGAGTACACCGTCAACACCCTGGGTCACGTGGAAAACCCCAAGGTGCTGGACGGCTGCCACCCGTTGTTCATTCGGCCCTCATTGGCGGCGGCCAATACTTTTCGCTACTAGCCGAGAATCGTCGATGGCAAGGCTGTTGCCGTACCGGCGGTGCGCAATACCTTCCACTACCGCATCAAATGAGTTTCTCCTGGCGGTGGTTCAGTTGAATATTCAGTGACTGACACGCCGCCATCGCGGGCAACCCCGCTCCCACAGGGGATCTGCGCCAGGCGCTGATTCTGTGGGCAATACATAACCAATGTGGGAGCTGGCTTGCCTGCGAAAGCGGTGGTTCAGTTGAAGATTCAGTGACAGACACGCCGCCTTCGCGAGCAAGCCGTCAAGCATTCGCGAGGTTACTTAACTCAAGGCCCGCCACATACCGTTCCAGATTTGCCAGGAACGTATCCGCAATTTCTTCCTTGCTGTTGGTCGAAATAGCCGAAGTATGCGGCGACAGCCTTACCCTCGGATGGCTGTACAGCGGGTGCCCGTCGGGCAGTGGCTCTGGCTCGGTGACGTCGAGGGAAGCCAGGCCGATCTGGCCGTTATCCAACGCGTGCAACAGCGCTTGCTGATCGAGCAGGCCACCGCGGGCAATGTTGATCAGGTGCAGCCCCGGCTTGGCGCTGGCCAGTACATTACGGTCGATGATATGCCGCGTCGCTTCGGTCAAGGGGGCCGCCACCACCAGGTGATCGGCGCGGGCAAACAGGTCGTGGATGTCGTTGGCCGCTTCCACGCCATCGAGGCCGAACGGCGTTGTGCTTTGACGCAGCGCCACGACCTTGAGCCCCAGTGCCAGGGCCTTTTGCGCCAGGCTTGCGCCAATCGCGCCAAAGCCCAAAAGGCCCAGCGTGGTGCCTTTGAGCGGGCGCAGCGCGGTGAACTGCCATTGGGCATCCTTTACCCAGATATCCGGCAAATGCTTGGACGCGGCAAAGATCGCCGCCAGGGCGAACTCGGCCAGGTTATCGGCGGCGCTGCCGCGGGAAGTGGTCACGGGTGGGCCGTTGAACAGCCACTGGGGGTAGAAGTCGATACCCGACGACACCAGGTGCACCCACCGTGCGCCGTAGGGCCAGCCCGGTGGCGGGGTGTCGGGGGCGGTGTAGCCACGCACATTGATCGGGCGCAGCAGCAGGATATTGGCGTGGGGCGGCAAGTCACTGGGCACACCGACCGGCACGCCGATTACCTGGGCTTGGGGGTGCAGTGGCGCAAGACGCTCACGAATCACCTGGTTGAAGTCTTCGTCCAGTTGGCTGGCAACAATTACCTGGCTCATGTGCGTTCCTTTTGGCGCTGGTTGAACACCGCTTTGCCGACGCCTTGCAGCACGGCGTCATTTTGCGGAGTGTGGACGCGGCTGCACAGCACATCGCGGTAATGCCGTTGCAGTGGGCTATGGCGTGACAGGCCAGGATTGCCCGAGGCTTCGATGGCCAGCTCGACCGCACGGATTGCATTGCCGGTCACCAGGTACTTCACCTGTGCGGCATTGGCCGTTGGCGTGTGGCCCGCAGCGGCAGTGTCGAGCAGGCTGCGGTTGGCAAACAGCAACGTGTCGATATGGCCGACGGTCTCCTGAAAACGCGGCAGGGTGGACAATGCCGCGCCGAGATTTGACGGCTTGCGCTCGTCCAGCCAGTGCACCAGCCAGTCCCGTGCCGCCTGAGCCACGGCGTCGTACACCGACGACAGCAACACCGACATCCACAGGAAGCCTTCGCCATCCAGCTCCGCTTGCGGGGCGCTCCAGGGGCTGACGCTAACCGCATGGTCCAGGGGCACCAGAACGTTGTCGAGCACCACCTCATGGCTGCAGGTGGCGCGCATGCCCAAGTGGTCCCAGGTGTCGATGATGCTGACACCGGGGCTGGCCTTGGGCACCAGCCAGGCGCCTACCAGTGGGTCGGCGTCGTCGCTGCGCGCCCACACGCTGAACCAGCTCAGGCCATGGCTGCCGGTGGAGTAGAGCTTGCGCCCGCTGATCCGCCAGCCCTCGGCGGTGCGCACCGCGGTGGTGGCCGGCAAACCTCCACGGGCCGGGGTGCCCAGGTCGGGTTCGACACGCAGGGCATTGATCAGCGCACCGTTTTGCACCGCCTCTTGCGCGACCTGCACGCGCAGGTGTGCGGGCCAACTCTGGTTGTCTTGCAGGCGTGCGTGTTGCAGGTACTGCATCACCAGGATCAATGCCGTGGACGGTTCGCCCTTGGCGATGGCGCTGATGACCTTGCGCGCCTGGGCCAGGCTGGCGCCACCGCCGCCGAGTTTTTTCGGCACGGTCAGGGCGATGAGGTGGTGTTGGTGCAACAGCCTGAAATTGGCGTGGGGGAAGGCGCCGCTTTCGTCATACAGGGGCGCGGTACTGGCCAGCTCGGCGCTGAGGTGGTCAAGCAGGGCGTCGAAATCGACGGCTTCCACAGCCTTGAGAGACGGTTGAGTCATAGGTCTGTACTCGGGCAAAAGTGTGGCAGGGTGGCAAGCCCTGAACACCTGTAGGAGCGAGCTTGCTCGCGAAAAACGTCAACGATAACGCGTACTTCCTGAATAAACGCGGCGCCTTTGAGTTTTTCGCGAGCAAGCTCGCTCCTACAGGGGGAGCCTTCAGGCCAGGGCTTGTTCGGTGGCTTCGATTACGCTGTAGCGGTTCGCTGGTACCTTGAGACCCAAGTTGTCGCGCAACGTATGGCCGCTGTAATCGGTACGGAACAACCCCCGCTGTTGAAGCACCGGCACCACCAGCTCAGTGAAATACTGCAAGCCATCCGGCAGCACCGAATTGATGATGAAACCATCGCTGGCGCCGCTCTCGAACCAGGTCTGGATCGCGTCCGCGACCTGTCCCGGGGTGCCGACAAAGTCGCGCTGGGGCCGCGAGAAACGCAGGGCCACTTCGCGCAGGGTCAGGCCTTCGTCACGGGCCAGTTGCTTGATACGCTCGGAGCCACCTTTCTGGCTGTTGGCGCCCAGGTCGCCCAGTTCGGGGAAGGGCGCATCCAGCGGGTACTGGCTGAAATCATGGTCGTTGAACGGCCGGCCGAGGGCGACGATGGCGTCTTCCACGGTGACCAACGCCACGGCTTGCTGGTAGCGGCTTTCCACTTCGGCGGCATCACGCCCGACAATCGGGCGAATACCCGGCAAAATCGACAGGCTGTCCGGGTCGCGGCCAAAGCGCTTGGCGCGGCGTTTCAAGTCGGCGCTGTAGGCCTTGCCCTCGTCGATAGTTTCCACATGCACGAAAATCGCATCGGCGTTTTCAGCGGCAAAGTTACGCCCATCCTCCGAAGTGCCCGCCTGGAAAATCGCCGGTTGGCCCTGGCGCGAGCGCGCGATGTTCAGCGGGCCTTTGACCGAGAAGAATTCGCCCTTGTGGTTAAGCGCATGCAACTTGCCCGGGGTGAAGAATTCGCCGCTGTGCTTGTTATAGGCAAAGGCGTCGTCCTCCCAGGAATCCCACAGACCCTTGACCACATTCAAATGCTCCTTGGCGATGCGATAACGCACGGCGTGGGGCGGGTGCTCGGCCTTGCCGAAGTTATCGGCGGTGCCGCTCAGCCACGAGGTGACCACGTTCCAGCCGGCGCGGCCGCCGCTGATATGGTCCAGCGAAGCGAACTGGCGTGCCACCTGGTAAGGCTCGGTGTAGCTGACGGTCACGGTTGCGACCAGGCCGATGTGAGTGGTCAGCGCGGCCAGGGCCGAGAGGATCGTCAGCGGCTCGAAACGGTTGAGGTAATGGGGGCTGGACTTGGGGTGGATATGCAGGCTGTCGGCGATGAACACGAAGTCGAACCGGGCGGCTTCGGCCAGTGCGGTCTGCTGCTTGTAGAAGCCGAAATTGGTGCTGGCGTCCGGTTGTGCCTGCGGGTGGCGCCATTCGCCCCAACCGTGGCCGACGCCGTGCACCATGGCACCGAGTTTCAATTGACGTGGCTTGCTC
>JAAIGE0101113118.1_pt1 | contig 10807 bp, 7 predicted proteins | sample 6487951 | NCBI WGS metagenome assembly JAAIGE01 (sample SAMN13974128, study PRJNA590717) | phyllosphere metagenome | biome: tomato field; feature: multiple bacterial spot infested tomato fields; material: tomato leaves; isolation source: leaves from tomato fields | host: Solanum lycopersicum ... | reverse complement strand
GGGGTTCGAGTCCCTCCAGGGGCACCATCCTTTTTTGCTTTGACCACCGCCACCCGCGTCATGAGTCGCGCGCGCGACTTTGGTCTGGCACTCGAAGTCCGCATCCAGCAGCCGCGGCGCGCGCCGGCGGTCGACCCCTACAACCCGGGCGGGTCCTACGACCCCACGGCGCCCCACCACGGGCCTTCCCAGCCCGGAGGCCCGTCGATTGGACGCTGAGCGGGCCGCCGCGCTACCGCTTGACGCCCCACTTTGGAGCGACCGCAGGGAATCGGCCATCAGAGGATAATGCTCGTGGGTACCGGTCTCTGGCGACGACTGGTCAGCAATGTACTCATTTAACTCCTGTTGGTCTCCGGCTCGATTTCGCCGACACCGAGCTCGCCTCGCGGACGCGCTTCACGCCTGACTTCCCGGGCATTCTTGCCCGTGTTTTGTCCGCAAACGGTCCGTCGTGACCGGTTTTTCGGCAGTCGCTTCATGTTGCCGAAACCAAGATCCGCGTGATTCCGCGGCTCTTGCGGGTCAGGTCTGATTGAGCATTATGCTGAGTCGTGTTCGAGTTCCCCGATGACTCGAGGAGGGCAGACTGGTCACGAGCCATCGTGCGTTTGTGTCTTCCTGTTGAGTGACTTTGATCGGGTTCTCACTGACCATCGCACGATGGCTCACCACGTTCTGCACGTGTCACCAGCGCTGAGATCTGCACCACGCCAGGGGACGTCACCTGCTTCCGCGCGCGCATGCCGAAAACGCATCGCGGTTCGGACATGATTGCGTAAGTTGCAGAGACGTGGACTTGGAAGGAGCGTCCCCGCGTGCGGATCTACAGGAACCTCTCGGACCACGACTTCGAGCTGTTGGTGGCCGACCTGCTCCATGCGCAGTCTGGCAACCGCTACGAAGTCTTTGCCCGGGGCGCCGATGGCGGCGTGGACATCCGCTATACCGGGGAGCGAGATCGCCTGGGACGGGCCAAGACTGTCGACGTAGTCCAATGCAAGCACATGGAGGGAAGCAGCTTCTCTCAGTTGCGGGCTGCCGCCCGGCGCGAGGCCAAGAAGCTCCTCCAGATGGCGCCACAACCAACCCGCTATCGGTTCGTAACGACTAAGCCACTCACCGCGGCGAACAAGGCTGAATTACGGGGCATTCTCACGCCCTGGATTACGTCCGACGCTGATGTGATTGGAGCGGAGGACCTGGAGGGGATGCTCAACCAGAACCCGCAGGTTGAGAGAGCGCACATCAAGTTGTGGCTTGCGAGCGCGGCTCAGCTTGACCGCACTTTGAACGCTGCGATCTGGCAGCGAAGCCATCAGATGCTGTTGGACTTGACCGACGCCATGCCCCGGTTCGTGGATACCGGGGTGTTCGAGCAGGCCCACCGGCGCCTTTACGCCGAGAAGGCTTTGGTGCTGTCAGGGCCGCCGGGCATCGGAAAGTCGTCCGTTGCACGGATGCTCGTTGCGGACGCGGTGGCCAATGGCTTCGAACCGATCGAGATCTCGACCGACATCGACGAAGCCAACGCTGTCGTAAATGACCAGGCCAAGCAGGTCTTCTTCTACGACGATTTTCTCGGTGCGACGTTCCTTCAGGACCGGCTATCCAAAAACGAAGATAAGCGTCTCGCTTCATTCATGCGTCGTTGCCGGGCCTCCACGAGCTCCCTCTTCATCCTCACTACGCGCGAGCACATCCTGAGGCAGGCGACCAGTTGGTATGAAGAACTGGCAAATGTTGGGCTGCCGCTTCAACGCCTTCTAATCGAGCTGACATCGTACTCCAGGCGGGAACGGGCGCTGATTCTCTACAATCACCTGTATCACTCGACGGCGCTCTCTCCGTCGGCCAAGAGGTCAGTTCTACGTGATGACGGCTTTCTCAAGATTGTGGATCACCCCAACTACAATCCACGAATCATCGAACACGCAACCACGATCGATCCTCAAATTGACCCGGCGCCCAATTTTCTCAAGCGGACGCTGCGGAACCTGGATCACCCTGAGCGGATCTGGGACCACGCCTTCCGTAACCAGCTAGATGACGATGCTCGGACGGTGGTGCTTCTGCTGAGCACCATGCCGTCCGGCATCACCGTCGAGGAGTTGGAAGCGGCATTCGAATCGCTGCGCGGGAGCGGGGGAAGCCCCCTGCGACCCGGCGGGGTCCGAAGCGCGCTGAAGATTCTCGACGACTCGTTGACTCGGAGCACAGCCCGGTATCGGCGCGAGCCTGAGGTCGCGATCGTGAACCCTTCGCTTGCTGACTTCGCTGCGGCCTGGCTTAGGGAACACCCCCGTGAAGCTGTCAGCCTCGTTGCCGCGTCTATCTACTTTGAGCAGATGGACTGGTTCAAAACGCAACTGATCCAGTCTAGTTCTGCCTCGAGTGTCAGCGTGAGGACTGCATTGAAGCAAGCGACGATCCGCACTTTCGGGTCGGCGCCGCTAGGGCGGCCGGCAGGCCCAATGACTCCCCGTCTGTATGCCGCATACCGTGCGGGTAGAGGCCCTGAGGCACGTCTACTCTTCGCCATGGAACTCGAGCGCCCGGAGTTCGCATCAGATTTCGACGCCGAGTTCTCGAAGTGGCGTGCCCAGACGGTCGAAGAGTTGGCAGTTGAGTGGTCATCGGGCCGGACCAACGATCTTGAGGCCGCCTTAGAGCTTGCAATCGAGTTGTTCGATCGAGAGGAGCTCACTCCTGAGCTTCGATCGGCCGCGTCTCGCATTGTGGCCAAGGCGAACACGAAAGACGAGTGGGACGCGGTGGCGAATGCCATTCAAGATGAACCAGGAATGCTTGACCTCGACACGGACACGCTCGCGCACCACTTCGATGACTGGGTCGTCGAACTGCTCTCAAGCTCGCTCGAGCACGTGATTGATCAAGACGAATTGGCCGAACTCGAAGGCATTGCTGAACGATTCGGCTTCAGCCCTGCGGGCGACTCGCTCTGGCAGGACGCGTACGACGCGATCGCGAACAGGCCTGAGCAACCGCAGACGTATCCAGCTCCGACCGATCAACGCGCGGCGACTTCAGATGCGGATGATGATGAGCTACGGACGATCTTCGAACGGTTCCGCATAGCGTCGGCGCGTAGCTAGGCATTGCCGTGGCGATCACGAGATGTCGATGACGCTCCCGGCCCCCAACCAGCCGGGAAGCCCGCAGTCGTGCATCGGCGAGACAACCGGACTGCTGCGATCGCAAAGGCGACTCCGCCGCCGACATGCTCGACCTGATCGGCGCAGCGTGCGCGGCAACGACCATGAACGCTGCCGACGCTTGCGCCCGACGAGCCAAATCGCGGCTCGGACGAAGCGGGGAACCCGCCGGCGCGCCCGGGGCAGTGCGGCGAGGCTCGTCCAACCCGGAGGCAGCGCTAGCGCGTAACGTGTGCGAAAATCGCACACGTGGACATGATGACGCTAGGCCGCCGAGTTGCGCAGGCGCGCGAAGATGCCGGGATGACCCAAGACGGTCTCGGTAAGGCGGTCGACCTCGAGCGTACGGCCATATCGCGTCTAGAGAGCGGTGATCGCAAGCTCAACGTCCCGGAACTCGTTCGCATCGCGACTGCGTTGAAGCGCCCATTAGCGTTCTTCGTTGCTGAACCAATCCCATCGGTATTGAGTCGGCGACAGGAGAAGTCCGATTCGCACGATTCCACGCATCATCTTGAACTAGAACTGGAGCAGTTCGCTGCCGACGTTCGCATGCTCTTGACGCGTGACCTGCTGACTGCTGCGACCGAGCGATTGACGATCGAGACGCCACGCGATCACAGTGCTGCGGAGGCCGCCGCGTCGCAGGTGCGGAAGCTGGCGGGCCTGGATAGCGGGCCAATCGACGATCTCGGGCAAATGGTCGAGGATCTAGGTTTGTATGTACTCGGAGTGCCGTTTGGCGAGAACGGGCCTGATGGGGCATGCGTCGAGGTCGAGGCTGATAGCACTGCGGTCGGCGCAGCGGTGATCAACGCTGACGCGCCATCAGGCCGGCGGCGGATGACTGTTGCCCACGAGCTCGGGCACTGGGTCTTCGGCGATGCTTACGACGCGAAAGCGACACCTCACGCGGAGCAAATGATCCGGTCATTTGCCATCCATCTTCTCGCGCCACGAGCAGGCGTAACAGGTGCATGGCGGGAGAGGGCCAGTTGGTCAGTACGCGACCGGGCTCTGTTCATCGCGGCTGACTTTCGGATCAGCTGGTCTGCAGCAATTAGTCAGCTCAGGAATCTCGGCCTCGTTGATTACGACGAGTACGGAGCGCTCTCGCGCGCAGAACCCAGGCTCGGGGACTACCTGCGTCTAAGACTGACATGGCCGAACGAGACCAACGGTCTGACGCTGTCTCGGGGGTTCGTAGCTGCCGTACTGAGCGGATACGCAACTCGCAGAGTGACTGAATCGCGTGCTATTGAGCTGCTGAGGGGAACCGTCACCCGCGATGAGCTCCCGGAGCGCCCGGAGTTCTCGCGCGAGGATTTGCGTCGGTCGTTCCAAGGTCATAGTGCCTGAGGGTTCTCCGTGGGTGATGGATACCAGCACATACACCCACCTGTGCAGGGCCGGATATGAACACCTCATTCGCGCCCTCGCCCCTGGAGGTATTGTCCTGGTGCCCATGGAAGTCAGCCGTGAGGTCGATGCCGGGCGCGAGCGTTACGACAAGATCCATGCTGTGGCTTCCGCAGGTTGGGCAGAGCTAACCGTTCTCACCGATGAGGAACAGTGGACGATGTTGAGCCTCAAGGCGGAGCGCGGCGGAACTGATCCGCTTAAAGACCTCGGCGAATGTGCTGTCATCGCGTGCGCACTGCATCGGGGATTGGTCGCGGTCATCGACGAGCGAGACGCCGTCCAGCAGGCCGATGAACACGGTGTCCCCACGATCGACACGCTCTGGATCGTTGTGGAGGCGTATAAGCAACTCTTCGACAGTGACCGGTCAAGGGCCGCAGCTGTGGTTGACGCCCTGATCGAGACGGGCATGTACTTGCCCATCTCCAGCGGCGAGTCGCTGTTCGCATGGGCCTACGAAAAGGGCATACTTCCCTGATTTGCACTGGTGTGAGGTGGGGCAATCGCAGGTGCCCGAGCCGGAGTCGCTGTCTGGGATCTAAGGCACGGTGCGCTGCGGCCCGTCATGCGTCGACGCCGAAGGCGCGCAGCAGCGGCACGCGGGGGATCATCCGGCGCGGGCCGAGTTAAACCGTGGGGATGGTCCCGTTCTCGATGCCGAGCTTGATCGTGCGGTAGTCGACGCCGACGAGCTTGGCGGCATCCTTCATCGTCAGAGCCAGGCAGTCCTGTGACCGATTCATTGCCCTTCCTTCCTGTGAGCCAGGAGTGTCACTCTCCCTTCGTCGCAAGCTATCACAACCGTGAGCCAAGATCGACAGTCTTCTTCGCGAATGCTCCATGACCTGGAATAGTGGGCTTCATGGCAGACGTCGAGGCGTATGACTTCAGCGACGAACGCATTGATCTCGGCAGTGGCGTGACGCTGCCGAAGTCGTGGCACGCGCGCGTGTCGGGTGAGCAGGGCGTGCCCGGCACGATCACCGTCCGCGTGGAGTGGGATGACACGCTCGGACGCACCGCCGTCGTCTTCGCTGCCCTCGAGCGCGAAGCGGAGGGCGTCGACATCACGAGCCAGATGCTCCGCGAGGTGCGAACGCACTGGATCATGACGAGGTCAGCTCTCGACGTCGTCACCGTCGGCGTCGGCACTGAGGATGGCGACGAGCGCGACCGCGTCCCGGTGCGCGAGTTTCTCAGTCGTGTGCGGGCGCAGGAGGAGCGCGAGCCCATGGAGTCCCTGCACGCCGCGATCTCCGTGTATCGCGTCGCGACAGCGATCAGCTATCCGCCACTGAAGCTCGTCGCCGACACTCTCCAGACCAGCCAGAGCACCGCGACCCGCCTCATGAGCCGCGCGCGCGACTCGGGTCTGGCACCCGAAGTCCGCATCCAGGAACCCCGGCGCGCGCCGGCGGTCGACCCCTACAACCCGGGCGGGTCCTACGACCCCACGGCGCCCCACTACGGGCCTTCCCAGCCTGGAGGGCCTTCGATGGGCCGATGAGAGACGCAGTGGGACGTCGTCTGTTCGCGAGATGCCGTCAACGCGGCGCCGAGAGCCAATTGAACATGTTGCTAAATGAGGGTTGATGTCTTTAGCAAAGTGCCCAAAATGCGTGAGGCGGATAGTGATCGGAGCAGGTTCTCAAACGGTCGTTCGCCGCGTGGCCCGGAATCAGGCTCCACAGCGGGCGATTCTTGCCCGTATTTTGCCCGCATTCGATTCGCCGCTGGCTGTTTTCGGACGTCGTCCGATGCCGCTCCACTCCCGAAAACTCGCGTAATTCCGCGGAAGTTGTCGTTTGACGTCGCTGTGCAAAATGCTTAAAACGTGTTCGAGTCCCTCCAGGGGCACCGGTGCAGCAGACGCAGACTGCGGTTGAGTGGTTGGACGGAAGAGGCGAGCCGGCGTTTTTTCCGGCCCGCCTCAACATCAGGTCAGGCCGCATCCTCCTCCGACCCCGTCAGCTCAGCGAACTTCGCTTGCATTGTCGGGTTGCCCTTCGTGAGCTTCTGCACCGTGAGAGCCGATGCCTTGTCGTTCGCCAGGCGGAGGTTCCGCTCCGACCCGAGGAGGGCTTCCTTCACCTTCTGCAGCTTGTCGATCGACGCGTCGATCTCCTTGATCGCCGTCTCGAACCGTCGCGACGCGAGGTCGTAGTTCTTGCCGAACGCGGCCTTGAACTCCTCAAGCTCCGACTCGAATTCGGTGATGTCGATGTTCTGCCTCTTCACTTGCTCGAGCTCGGTCCTCACGACGATCGTCTCCTGTGCCGCGTTGCGGAGGAGGGCGATGATGGGGAGGAAGAACTGCGGGCGGACGACGAACATCTTCGGGTACAGGTGCGAGACGTCCGTGATCCCGGTGTAGAGGTTGGAGTCCTCCTCGAGGAGCGAGACGAGCACGGCGTACTCGCAGCCCTTCTCGCGGCGATCTTTGTCGAGCTTCGCGAAGAAGTCCTGGTTCTTCTTCTTGGTGGTTGATGTGTCGGACTCGTTCTTCATCTCGAACATGATCGACAGGTACTCAACGCCCTCATCGCTCGAGTCGCGGAAGATGTAGTCGCCCTTGGTGCCGCTCGCGGCATCGTTGTCCTTCATGAAGACCGCGTTCGGGAACGCGAGGGAACGCATGCGGTTGAACTCGGTCTCGCAATGGGCCTCGAGGGTCTCGCCGAGCAGCTTGACGGAAAGCTTCGCCTTGAGGTCTTTGTAGCGGTCGATGAGCTCATCTTTCAGTGCGAGTTCGTTCGCGTGGGCCTTCTCGAGCTCGACCTGCCGCACGGTGCCGGCGGCGGTCTGCGCGACGAGCTGGCCCTGCACCGCTGTGAGCTGCTGCTGAAGTTCGGCGACCGCCTTCGTGACAGCGAGCTCTTGCTCGGATGCCGCAGACGACAGCTGTCCCTCGAGCCGGGTGATCCGCTGCTCGCGATCGGCGTATCCCTGCTGCGCGGCCCGCTCGGCCTGAGCGACAGCGAGCGCGATCTCCGCGGCCTTCGCAGCCTCGGCGGCGGCGAGTCGAGTGTGGATCTCGGCGTCGAACTCCGCGGTCCGCACCTGACGGACGATGTCGGCGAACTGTGCCTCATCGATCGTGAACGCGGTCTGGCAGTGCGGGCACCGGATCTCGTTGGTGTTCTTGTCGGTGGTGGTGTCGTTCATGGGTTGCTCCTCTGATCGGTCTGTGTTGAGACCCGCGGGCGGGGCGTTCCCCACCGCTACCCGCCCGCGGATTATGGCTGAGCCACGGGTCAACCCTTGCGGGAGGATTCGATTCGGTATCGCTGTCGTGTGATAAGCAGGCTTATCAGTCAATCCAAGGCAATGTCCGCTATTCGCCGTAGGCTCACCTCATGACCACCGCCGCTGCGACTCTCCTCATGGATATGAGCGATGTCGCGCGCCTCGCGGGGGTGCAGCGTTCGGTCGTCTCGATGTGGCGTTCGCGCTCCGCGTCGACGGCTGATCCGTTCCCAGCGCCCCTGGGCGATGAAGGGGGACGCCTCCGATTCGACGCCGAAGAGGTCGCCGACTGGCTGATGCGCACGGGTCACGGCAACAACACGAGTGCGCGCGAAGATACGGCCGCTGCAGCAGCACCCGGCGGGTACACGTTCGCGAATCAAAACCATGTCGGTGAACTCGAAGCGCTCATCACACTCATCGCGCTCGCGGATGTCGGAGAGGACAACTCGCCACACGAGCTCGATGTGCTCGCCGGTGAAATCGATCCCGATGACCGCGTCCTCCGGCGCGAGGTCGCTGCGCACGGACGCCGCGGTGCGCCCTGGACAGGGTTCGCCGCCCGCCTCATCGACGCCGCCTACTCACCGGCTGAGGCGCTCGCTGTCGTCGCGCGTCGCGCAGATAGCGTCGGCCCGGCGTCGGGATCGGCGAGTCGCCTGACTGAGCCGGCGGTCTCGCTCATCATCGACATGACGCGCGCGCTCCTGGACGAGGTGGGGCCGTCGGTCATCCTCGATCCCCACGACGTCGAGCTGTCCGTCGCGATCGCCGCCGTGCTTGGCGACGACGCGACGCTCACACTGCCGGCCAGTTCCGAGGCGCGCAGGCTCCGTCGGCGCTTGCTCGCCGCGGGAATCCCCGTGTCGGTGGCATCCGCGCCCGGTGCAGTCACGGTGGCGCGGGTGCCCGCGGAGCGTGAGGACGACGCGATCGCGATGCTCAGCTCGGTCGAGGAGCTCGCGCTCAGTATGCACGATGCGGATGCCGCGATCGTCGTCGGACCGGCGCGAGCGCTCGTCGATGCCGTCGCCCCCGACGCTGAACGCATCCGCGCGGACATCCTCCGTACCGGCCGGGTGCGTGCGATCGTCAAGCTCGCACCGGGTCTTGTCACCGGCGCCGTGCGCGAGGCGCTCGCGATCTGGCTCCTCGGCGCGCCGCAAGGCGGCACGCCGATCGCCGAACGACTCACCGCCTTCGCCGATCTCACCGACCGTCCGCTCACGGCGGGCACTCGAGGCGACCTCGTCTCTGACCTCGTGACCGGGTTCCAGGGTCCGCGCGAGATCCGCTCACGAGCGTTCGTCTTTGCGCGCTTCGTGCGTACCGCATCGCTGCAGGCGAGCCGCGGGTCGTTGCTTCCGCCGGCGCCGCGCGTGGCAACAACTGTCGACCGGGCAACGTTGCCAGCGCGCCTCGACATAGCGGCCGCCGCGGTGCGGGACGACCTACGTGCCTTCCCCACAGCCCCATCATCGGCTCCCGCCCCGGCCCCGCTCCCGCAAGTGATCGCGGATGGCCACGTCCGGATCATCAGCGGCATCCGCATTGATCCCGCATCGCTCGGCGACACCGGGCTTACCGTGCTCACTGCGGTGGAACTCGACGGTTCCGCCGCACGTATCGACCAGCTGACCCTCGCGGAGCTGCATCCGTCGGCATCGCTGACCCGCCCTGGCGATGTGGTGTTCCGCACCAGCCCGACGGCGGCCGCCTGGGTCGATCGCGAGGGTTCGAACGTGTTCGCTTACCCTGCGAGAGTGATCCGCGTGAACCGGTCCGACCCCGGTGGACTCGTGCCCGAGGTCATCGCTGCCGACATCACCGGTGCGGCGAGCGGACCCGGCGCGTGGAAGCGCTGGATGCTTCGCCGGGTGTCGCCGCAGACGATCGCACCGCTCCGAGCCGCACTGGACGAGGTCGAGGCGGCGCGCTCGGCCCTCTACGCGCGTGCCCGGCGACTCGAGCAGTACTCCGCACTCCTCGTGGACGGCGCCACCACCGGCGCCGCCGCCGTCATCTCCGCCCCTCCCGCCGCGCCCGCGGCTTCCACCCGATGAGGACTCACATGCCCCGCACCACAAAAGCCGCCCCGGCCGCACCTTCGACGATGAAGGAGTTGATGGACACGCTTTGGAAGGCAGCCGACAAGCTGCGCGGATCAATGGACGCCTCGCAGTACAAAGACGTGATCCTGGGGCTCGTGTTCCTCAAGTACGTGTCCGACGCGTTCGACGAGCGTCGCGCCGGCATCCGCACCGAGCTGACGGGAGAGGGGTACGACGAAGAGCAGATCGCGGAGCTCATCGACGACACCGACGAGTACACCGGCCGCGGCGTCTTCTGGGTGCCCGCCCACGCGCGGTGGGGGTTCCTTGCCGAACATGCCAAGGGCGCCGCGGTCGACGGCGTCGAGAAGCCGATCGGTCTGCTGATCGATGAGGCGATGGATGCCGTGATGCAGGCGAACCCGCAGTTGGCGGGCACGCTGCCGCGCATCTTCAACCGCGACAACGTCGACCAGCGCCGGCTCGGCGAGCTCGTCGACCTCTTCAACTCGGCGCGGTTCGCTGCGCAGGGACAGGGCGGCTCGGACGGCCGGCGGGCGCGCGACCTGCTCGGCGAGGTGTACGAGTACTTCCTCGAGAAGTTCGCCGCCGCCGAAGGCAAGCGGGGCGGCGAGTTCTATACGCCAGCCGGTGTCGTGCGGGTGCTGGTTGAGGTGCTGCAACCGACGCGGGGGCGCGTCTACGACCCGGCGTGCGGGTCGGGGGGCATGTTCGTTCAGGCGGAGAAGTTCATCGATGCGCACCACGGTGAGGGCAGTGATATCGCTGTCTACGGGCAGGAGCTCAACGAGCGCACGTGGCGCATGGCGAAGATGAACCTCGCGATCCACGGGCTGTCGGGCAACCTCGGCCCGCGATGGGGTGACACGTTTGCGCGCGACCTGCACCCCG
>JAAIGE0100463835.1_pt1 | contig 10809 bp, 7 predicted proteins | sample 6487951 | NCBI WGS metagenome assembly JAAIGE01 (sample SAMN13974128, study PRJNA590717) | phyllosphere metagenome | biome: tomato field; feature: multiple bacterial spot infested tomato fields; material: tomato leaves; isolation source: leaves from tomato fields | host: Solanum lycopersicum ... | reverse complement strand
TCGCTGACGACGAGCTCTCGCGGATCACATTCGTCGCCGAGGGGGCCGACGGCGTTTCCGAAGGCGAGGCGACCGTCTCGGGTGTGGTGGAGGCCGGGGAGCGGTACGTGATCGACTTCGACTGCAGTCCGTCGACTGCCCGGGTGACGCTCGAATGGGCCCCGGCTCCCGCCGAAGGCGAGGAACCGGCCAACCCCGTCGGGCCGACGTCCGTCACCCAGGATTGTGGCGCGCCCGGCCGGATCGAGGGGGTCGCATTCGACGCAGACACCCTCGTGCAGCTCAAGATATTCGCGGATGAATTGAACGCGGGCTGGGCCGTGCTCCGCCCCGGCGGCTGAATTCAAAGGTAGGCCCCGTGGGGCTCGAACTCGGCCGATGGTTGATCAGCTGGGTCGGGTTCAATCAGGATCGTTGATTTCCCGGGCCTCGACGCTTCAGTTCGATCACGCCAGACGGGCTCGATCCGAGCGTTTGTTGTCACCGCGTTGTCACGGGATGTTCGTGCTCGTGACCGGCGAGCTGATCGCGGGCGTCGCGGCGCCTGTGAAAACAAGCCTGATTGTCTGATCCCGAGAGCGCGTCGGATATCTTCGCGGCCGCTCCGGCCGTGGTCGTCTAGTTTCCCGCCAAGGTCATGGCGTCCACGCAGTCTCGTCTACTCGTGGCCGTTTCGCACCCTCGCTCTTGGTAGCAAGTGTGGGTCGAGCATGTGCCTGGAAGAAGTCGCGCCAGCGCTGTCGGACTGCCGGGTCTACGATTGCGTCACCGATTTGTAATGAACTCCCGCCCGACTCAACATCGATTGCGTTCCATCCTCCTTCTGAATCGGCAAAGCGATACGCAAGTTGCGAGAAAGCGGGATTGTTGTAGATGACGCTAGCCTCAGCGCGGCTGTTGAGAACGGTACCCGAAACATCGCTAGCGGAGCTGCCGCCGGCGAAGCGAGCATCCCGAAACTCGAGGCGTAGGTCATCGACTGCACCTCTGAGGGCCGCCGTCACCCGACGCTTTTGGTCACTCGGATAAATCGCTTCCACATAGCTGAAATCGACGTGTCCGCCATCGACATGGTGAATGACAAAACCGATCGAGTCGCTCGAGACGGTCTGCCCGGGTGTTCCCGACAGGCGTTCGATGGTGAAGTGATCCACCCCAGGACCGACCTTCTCCACGGCATGCGGATGAATCGCGAGGATCTCTGTCAGCACGTCGATGTCGTCCGCAGCGGTTACGCGTGCACCGATTGCGTACCCGCGGTTCCGAAGTATCTGAAAGCACGCTTCTTCGGCAGCAAGTCGGGATGGCCACTGCCGATTCGGTGTCACTACGGGGATTGCCATCGTTGCTCCTTCGCGCCGACTACCGGATCTCGCCCCTGATCAATCTGGCGACGTTAGCCTGACCCGTCTTGGCGGGCCTGGTCAATCCTGACCTTATCCCTCCACCCATGTCAGGGAGGGGCGCGCACCGCGAGGATTACTCGGTTACCGGGGCGGCCACGCTAGCCTTCAACCAAACCAGGCACTGGAACCTCACTAGGAGTTGCTCTGAGCGCCACTACAGAAGTCGACATGGCATGGCTCGTCGACGCTATGAGCAAGCTCGCTCGCGGTGACGAGGTTGGGTTTTCCCACCTTCTTGCGACCCATGCCGAGCCGGTTCTGCTGAGCGAGTCGAAAACCACGGTCCGCACGCATTTCTTGGCAGTGGACGCGAACGGTCAGCCCGTGTTGCAACAACTCGCTAACATCATGGCGGGTGCACTTCTTGATTTTGCGATCCCTCGATCACGGATCAAGCGGGCGTTTGCGGCCTATCAGGACACTGGCTCCGCCGCAGCGATAAGCGCCCTTTACGCTGAAGCGCGCGCGTTGCTTGTGAAGTCGGACACCTCGGGCGAGGGTGGAGAATTGCTCCTTTTCCTTCTTATGGAGAAGGTTCTCGGGTATCCGCAGATTCTTTCAAAGATGCCGCTCAAGACGAATTCCGAGGTGCACGTCCACGGCTCGGATGGCGTACACGCAATGCTCAATCAAGACGGGGTTCTCGACCTCTATTGGGGAGAATCCAAGCTCTATCAGGACAGCTCCAGCGCGTTCACCGAATGCTTCGGGAGCATAGCTCCCTTCTTGAGGCCTGATGGCTATGAGACGCGCAAACGTGACCTACTGCTCGTGCGTGAGCATCTCAACGTGGACGACGAAAAGCTTGTGGCACACCTCATTCGATACTTCGATGAGTCCAACCCCGAGAATCTCTCGCTTCGCTGGAACGGAGTCTGCTTGGTCGGGTTCGACCTGACCGATTATCCGAACATCGCGACTGCAATAGACAGTGAGATCGCGAAGATTTCGGCTCAGGTCCACAGGTGGCACAAGGCCGTCCTCGATCGGGTTAGGGACAACGACCTGCTCTCGGTGACTATTGATGTTTTCTGCGTGCCCGTTCCGTCGGTGATGGAGTTGCGAACGGCAGTCCGGGCGAAGGTAGGTAACGCCTGATGGCGAACGCTGCGGCTGCTGCAGCGCTGGCGTCGGCGCAGTTCAGGGAAATCCTTTGGGCGCTTCGGCTGCGTGCGATCCAGGCCGACCTGCCCGAGTTGGCCATGTCGGTGCAAGTCCCCGATGTCGATTGGCCGTTCGCTCTGCTGTGCGCGAGCGCGCTCACGTCCGAGACATCCGAAGCTGCGCAGATCGCAGTTCTTCGCGTCGCGTCGGGATGTCTCCTCGACGAAGCGACGACTCCTGAGGAGCGCGCGGCGGCAACCGCGCTGCTCGAACGGGATGGGAACGGCCCTGCGGTCCGGCTTGCAGAGCGAGCGGGACTTTACGACCCGCAATCCGATGGTCTCAGGCCGATCGCTATCCAGCTTGAAGTGGTCAAAAGCAAACTGCAACACTCCGTTCCACTCTCGACCGGGGCATCGCTGGCTGTGAATAGCTTCCAAAGCGAGCTCTGGGAAGACGCCACCACCAATGACTGGCTCAGCGTTTCCGCTCCCACCTCGTCAGGAAAGTCTCGAATCATGCGCGAATGGTTCCTCGAGAGACTGCGAACCTCTGAGGACTTTTCCGCCGTTTATCTTGTACCCACGCGCGCCCTCGTAGAGGAGGTCTCCGCGAGCTTTCGCGAGCATGTCGAGACGACAACATCGGTCTTCATGATGCCGTGGGACAGGTCTATTCACGATGCGCGGAGCCGTGTTCTCGTCATGACGCAGGAGCGCCTTCATCTTGTCCAGGTCGACAAACCTGACTTCCGCGTAGACCTCTTATTCGTGGATGAGGCGCAAGGTTTGGGGGCCCCGCACCGGGGCATCCTGCTCCAGCAAGTCATTGATCGCGTAGTGGCGGCGAATCCGACGGCTCAGTTACTGTTTGCCAGCCCGCTTAGCGACAACCCTGAACTTCTCCTTGAGGGCGTCCCGGATAGCGCGAACGGTGCCGCCTTCACATCCGAGACCGTCACCGTCAACCAGAACATCCTCCGAGTGGAGCCAGCTCATCGCGACCGCTCAATGCGCGTCGTCGAACTCGTCCACAGTGGCGTGGGGGCCAGGATCGGGACGATAGAGCTCCCCGATCGGCCGTCCGGCGTGCGCGCGATCATCGCTGCTGTCGCGTTTGCACTGGGGACAAAGGGCGGCAACATCATTTATGCCAATACGCCGAACGAAGCTGAGCAGTACGCCGGGAAGCTCTGCGCCCGGCTCGGTGCTCCGTTGAAGCAAGTCGATTCCGAGATTGAGGAGTTGCAGTCCCTGATTCGGACTGCTGTCCATCCGAATTATGCCCTCATCGACGCGCTGAGCTTCGGGGTTGCCTTTCATTACGGCAATATGCCGCTGGCGGTGCGGGCCGAGATCGAGCGACTCTTCGAGGAGGACAAGATCTCATTCCTGGTGTGCACCTCCACGCTCCTCGAGGGGGTGAACCTGCCCTGCAAGAACATCTTCATTCGAGCGCCAAAGAAGGGCCTCGGAAACCCTATGAGCGAACTCGACTTTTGGAACCTCGCGGGACGAGCCGGGCGATGGGGCAAGGAGTTCCAAGGCAACGTCATCTGTATCGATACGTCAGTACCAGACGCTTGGGAATATGTTCCGGCCGTACGCGGAAGGTTCTCGCTGATGCGGGCGGTCCCGGCGGGCCTAAGCGACGCGACGGGACTGCTCCAGTACTTGGAGACAGCGGAGTCCGCCGTAGACGCGAACCCTGACGGAGAGAACCTCTTTAGCTATCTCGCGGCTCGCCGTGTGGGCGGTAGCTCTCTCGACATCGAACTGGCCTCGGCGGCTGAACCTGAAGTCCGGGATTACGTTCGCGCACGGGTTGACGCTGCGATCGAATCGTTCGAGCTCCCGACGCACCTCATCCCGAAGCACGCGGGAATCTCGCCAATCGCGATGAGGAAGCTCCTCGACAACTTCCGCCAGAGCGGTCTCCCGCTGAGCGCGCTCGTCATCCCCAAGCCAGCTACTGCGGTCAAAGAACGCTACAAGAACGTTTACGCGCGCCTTGGAGCCACTATGACCTCAGCGTTTGGACAAGCTCCCGTAGAGGGCGAAGACAAGAGAAAGTGGCAGATCGCCGCTCTTGTAATTAACTGGATGAACGGCATGCCGCTCGCCCGCCTCATCGAGCAACGCGAGAACGATCGAACGCCCCTCCCCAAGGCGATCCGCGATGTGATGAGCGATATCGAAACAGTGGTCCGCTTCCAGTCGGCGAAGTACTTAGCCTGCTACAACGATGTGCTCGCAGCCTTTGCCGAGCAGCGAGGGGCATCTGACGCGATTCCAACCTTCGACGTGACGATGATGCTCGAGCTCGGTGTCTCACGCCCCAGCCAGGTCGCCCTGATGTCTTTGGGGCTGTCGCGGACCGCGACGCTGGCAATCTCGAACCTCATCGGGCCAGACGAGTGGACGACTCAGGAAGCACTTGCTTGGCTCAGGAGCACCAATTTCCTGACCGTCGACATGCCATCGGCACTCAGGAAAGAGATCCAAGGCGTCGCCGGAGCGGAATAGCTGAGTCGGCGGCCTAGCGCGCCGCAGCTCTTAGTTGGTTCTCTCACGGGCATCGTGCAGGTGACCTGCGACTGTGTCGAGCCCACCGGCCAAGATCGCCCGTCTCGTGCCTGCGCTGCGCGGGGCGGGTAACTCGGCCGATAGATCATCGGACGTCGCGGATTCGATCAGATCCGCGGAATTCTGCGGGTTGCGAGATCAGCGCGATCAAGGTGATCATCCCGTTGCGGATCGATTGTTGTCGTCGTGTTGTCACGAGGCAGTCATGCGGGGCAGGAGTGCACGCTCGGTGGGGTGCGGCAGATACCGGCGATCCGCAGGGCTCGGGTTGTCGCCGTGCATCCGGCTGATCCGTCGTTCGGCCGCCTCGGAGTAACTGGTGCAGGGGGTGAATTCCAGTGGGGCGAATAGGTGACGACGCCGGGAGATCGCGACGGGCGCTATGTCTACGGCGCGAGTAACCCGCCGATCGGCTCCCGATACCGGGCGGAAAGCACATCGCGTCCTAGGAGGAGGAACAGTCGCGGCTCATGAGGTAATACGTGGGCCAACGCTGCGGTGAGTGCCGCCCCGACCTGCGGATCGGCGACGGCCGCAAGAACCTCTCCAAGGTCGGGCTCGCTGACGGAACCACTGGTCTTGAGATTGTGAATGGCCCGCTGCGCGGACATGGCCTTGTCGGCGAGGTGCTCGGGAAGAGTCGCGGTGAGGAACTCCAGATCGAAGTTCTCCCAGCCGTCGGGGGCTTCCGCGCGATTCTGAACTTTCGGGCGATGGAGGGCACGAGCCACTGACTTCGCTTGCAGTCCCGCATTCAGGTCCAGTGCAATGCTCGGAACATGCCGCTGGAATGCTTGGGCGGTCGCACGGGCGGCGGCACGATCTTGAAGCGCGTCACGGACGCCTTCCGCGACTTGCTTCGACTGCTCATCACCGGTGTCTGCGTACCGAATAAGGATCCGGGCGATGACGGGCAAGTCTTCGGCAGTCGGCTCGAGCAACGTCTCCAGACCCTTGGCCATGAGGCGGTTACGCCATCTAGGAAGGGAGCGCGCCATTCCATCGTCGATGATCTCCAGGGCAAGGCGCGGGCCAACAGGGACGACAGGGCCGAGGCGGTCGACGGCCTGTTGGTCGAGGGTCTCGATGAGTTCGACGATCGCCTGATGCTGGTGCGGCTGGGGCGTGGAAAAGAAGCGGCCTGCGGCGAAGATCCAGGTGTTTCGCCAATGGGGGTTCGCGGCGGAGATGCGCAGGCGTTCAAGGACCTGGTCCAAGGGCCCAGTCGTGAGGCGCAGCGCGGCGGTCATCTCCTGAAGGGAGCGGACGTCGAAGCCGTACCCTTCGTCGCCCCGTGGAGCAATGAGGACGAGCCGTCGGGTCGCGGCTGTGAGGATCTGTTCGAGGAGGTGGGAGTCCTTCCCAGAGGGCTTGAACTCGTCCTCGTCAAGGATCTTCCATGCGATTTCACGGAGCTCGTCGTAGCTGAGGGTTGCGTAGGAGCGGTCGCCGGATTCGCTGCGGACCTGAAGCTCGAATCCGACGCGCTCGTGCAACTGCTGGATCTGCGGAGCGTGCTCGCGGAGGAGATGTTGCAAGCTGCCGGGCTTGTCTCTTTCGCGTTTGAAAACGGTCGCGTAGTAGTTCCAGAAGAGGCTGTAGCGGTCCGGCGCGAGCTGGCCGGCACCGTCAATGATGATCGTGAGGATCAGGACTTGGAGTGGTGTGCGCAGCAGGTACTGCAGTGCCTCGTCGGAGGCGGCTTCCTCGAGGTGCTTGACGACTTTCGCGATACGGTCGGTGTCTGCGCGGAGGCGCACTTTTGTCGCCAGGGTGCCGTACCGGACCGCTTCGGGGATTGCCAGGTAGTCAAGGTCGATCTGTTCGAACTGGGTCGGGGCGATGTTCTCGGTGTATCCGACGGGGCGGGTCGTCAGAATCACGAGGACATCGCAGTTGTCTGCTTCGGCTTCGTTGACGAACTCCGTGACCTGCTGGATGAGGCGTTTGCGGATGCCGGGCTCGGTAACCTCGTCGAGGCCGTCGAGCATGAGGAACCACGGCCACTGTCGCATCCATGACTTGAGCGCGGATGCTCCAACGGCCCCAGCGTCTGAGCGGGCAGAGACCTTGTGGGCGATCCATTTCAGCAGCGTGGAGTCGGTTTCGAGGCCGCCTTCTTGCGCGTATTCAGCTAGATCGATGCGCATTGCCCATCGACGATGACGAGGCAGCTTACGTCCTACGCGTTGCAGGGCTGCTTCGGTTCCTTCGATCACTGCTCGCTGATCGGCGCTGAGATTCTCCGAACCGCTCAGCATCGAGGCGCGGAAGGACTGGACGAGGAACTTCGACAGGGTCGTCTTGCCGTTGCCCGGGGCACCGGTGATGACCAGGTGACGTGGGCTCCGGAGCGTCGTGATCGACGGCTTGAGCATGTGCTCAGCCCGATCGAGGACGTAGCGGATTGCGCTCCGGTCCTGGGCGCCGTCGCTGGAGATGACCGGCAGGTCCACAGCTACCTCGTGCACCGGGAACCCTGTCCCGTCGCCACTTCCGGCCTCGTCGAAGTAGATCTGGCCTTCGCCGGTAAGGGTGGAGCGCGCGTGCGTGCGGAGCCCTGGTTCGAGCTTGGTCAACGGCAGCTTCTCCGTGACTTCGGAGAGGTGAGCGAAGACGTCGGCTGCGGTGAAGAAGGCCGGAAAGCCCCGTCGCACTGCGTCGTGTTTCAGCAGAAGCGGCTGGATCACATTCGCGTCCCAGAACCGCCACTTCTTGATCCTGGAGAGTCGTTCCAGCTTGGCCTTGCGCAGCTCTCCGCGTGCATCGTTCACATCACGACTGTCGTCGTCGAGACGTTTGATGTAGTTGGCGATGCTTGTGTTCAAGCTGTCATGCCCGCCGCTGCCTGGCGTTGGCGTGAGTGGAACGTTGGTAATCATGACCAGGTGCTCGGGGACGGGGTCACGATTCCCTGATGGTTCTGCCCACGCATCCAACTCCTTACGGACCTCTCCCCACAGCCAGGCTGCGTTCTCGTTCGGACGCGCTGCAAGAGCCTTCTTGTGCTTGACCTGGAACACCGTGTAGCCGTCCCAGGTTTCAGCGGTCGCGCCTTCTCGGGTGCGCCACGTAAGCGCACCGCGGAAGTACAAGTCTCGTCCCCCGTCACGTCCAGCCCCCATGACCTGGACGCCGGCGCCGAACTCGGCAATCGTGAGCGCAGCCGCCAGGTCTTGGAAGCCAGTCGGGCCGAGCTGCTCCAAGTTGTACTGCACGCGACTCCCATAACGATGCGTCGTTCTTTTCGACGGCTGTTCTCAACCTAACGGGGATGGCCGCGCGTGCTGGCAATGCCGCATCGTCAGTCGATCGACAGTGGCCGGCTAGACGGACACTAGATCTCGTCAGCTTCCTCGCTCTCGTCTTCGCTGGGCCGAGACACGTCATTGAGGTCCCAGTCCTTCATCTCGTTGAAGCCTTTGCACGGGCCGAGGTCTGCGTCGCAGTTCAAGTTTCCATTCCTGGCGGCATCTTGCACGCGCGGGTCGTAGTGCAGAGGCCCGAGATCCTTGGACTCCTCGACTATCCGGGCCAGTGGGTATCTTGGACGGGCAACGAACGAGATCTCGTCAGCTTTGATGTTCAACGCGACCGCGCGCGCTTGGACAAGAAATATCTCGCCCTCCGAATGCTCGCATCCGACAGAGTCGCAGATGGCGCACTTGCCCTCGTCGGTACGCACGGCAACCTTCGGGTAGAGCTCGCCCATCTGGTGGTCGCAATCCTCGACCAGCTCTCCGCATACCGAGCACTCGAAGTCGCTGACGAGACCGGCGGAGACACCCATCCGAAGATGCGAGATGTTGACTGGGCAGTCCGTCCTGTACTCGTCATCGCGAAGCACGATCGGGCATCCGTAGAGGCCCCGCTTCACAAAAGCCGCGCGATGAATGGCCGCATGCGCTTCCTCCATGAGCTCGTGATCTTCGAGGTAGTTCAAGGCATCCATCGCAGCGTTGACCGACTTCTTGATGCGCGGTTCGATGGCGTCGAGTGTGGTCTGGTCGGTCTCGGACCAGAATTCGATCCATTGCGCTCGCTTGTCACGCTGGATGGCGCGGCGCTCATCTTCATCAGGCTCGATAAGTGCGAAATCTAGTGCGGGCATAGATGCGGCACGGTTACCCAAGAACGCAATGGTCGCGGCGTACTCGGAGGCCGCGACTTCAAGCGCCGCTCGGCCGTGGTGATCCAGGTATCTCTCTCGCAGGGGCCCGCCCGACGGTGGGATCGGCCCGGCCTGCATGATCAGCATCTTGAACCTCGCCCCTCTGCGCTCCGCCACCTCAGCCCTCTTTCTTTCCGTTCCCTCCGGCGCCATCTTGTCCCTGCTGGAGTACTTTCAGCGCTTCAACAACTTCGGCGCCGCTGCCTTCGATCTCGTAGTTACGCCCGGTCGATGTCTCGGCGACGGTCACTCTCAGCGGAAGCTGATTGGCTTCCTGATGCTTCCATCCCTGAGAGTCCGCGCGATGGCTGATGAAGAGGCTGACAGTGACGATGAGCCAGTCACTCGCCATCTGCAGGCATGCCAAGCCGAGCGACCACATCTCCGGGTCGACGCTGTACTCCGCGAGATACTCACGAGTACCGCTCGGAGTGGCAAACTCCACCGGCGCACCCTCCGATCGCGCGACCTTGGGCAGGTACCTCACCGTGTCGGTGTATCGAGGAGTGTCGCTGCCCTCAGCGGGCGCACGCGTGGGGATCACGTAAATAGTGTCGGCGTCGACGGTCTCGGGCAGTGATCCAGGGAGCGGATCCCAATTGCCCTCGATGATTCGGGCTGTCATGAGCCGAGTTTAGCTGTGACCTTCCGAGCCGGTGCGCGGCGAAGCGCCGACTCGAACGACGGTCCGCAGGCAGGGTCACCGTTAGCGCTGCGCGGTGTAAACGGACCAGCTTCGGGAGGTCAGTGCCGCCCAACGGACTGCGGTGTTCGGGGGATTCCGACGAGATCCGCGAGCACGGGCGTGGGGATGGTCGCCGCGAGCTGGAACAGGGCGGTCTTGCGGTTGTCGTGGGGTTTGATGCCGATTTCGACGAGTTGCGCGCGGACGTTCTCGGTCTGCAGTGGTCTGCCGGGGATGCCTCCGGGGAAGAGCCAGCCGTTGTCGCGTGAGGCGTAGGAGGCGTTGCCGCGTGCTCCCAGGTGCTCGCATTCTGTCGAGCTCGTCCGGAATTCGTTCGATTGAGACTCCCGGCCCAACCTCCAACCGGTCATCTATATCGAAGTGCATGAGAAGGATTCAAAACAGGAGGTTGCCGATGATCTCGTTTGCGAAATGTCCTCGCTCCCACTGGCTGTAAACCGTGCGTAACGAAGCCTCCGAGACCTCTCCGAACGCCTCCGCGCGCATCAGTAGAGTCGCGGCTTCGGTGACCGCGCCGCCACCTAGCCAACGTCTCTGCTTCGCCTCGTCGCGTCGGCCCACTTCGAGCGGATCGAATGCTCGGTCAGGAGTCTCGCCAGCGATGGCCTCGTCTATCAACTGTGCAAGCGAAGGAACGTCCCCGACGTCACCTTGAGCGTCTCATTCTTCTCAGCCCCAAAGACGCTTGTCCATTCCACGAAATCGGACTTGCCGCCGAACGAGTAGAACGAGCGGGTAACGGAGGGCCAACCGTGCTCATTCTGTTTGTAGGGGGCCTCTTCGACGCGAGGGACGTAACCACCCCTTGCGAGTTGCAAATGGCCAAACGCGTGCATA
>JAAIGE0100073644.1_pt1 | contig 10809 bp, 7 predicted proteins | sample 6487951 | NCBI WGS metagenome assembly JAAIGE01 (sample SAMN13974128, study PRJNA590717) | phyllosphere metagenome | biome: tomato field; feature: multiple bacterial spot infested tomato fields; material: tomato leaves; isolation source: leaves from tomato fields | host: Solanum lycopersicum ... | reverse complement strand
GAGGCAGCCATCCTGAAACAGTTCGCGGTAAATATGACGGCCAGCCTGGACATGCTGCGCGCGTGTCTGCCGGACATGCGCGAACGAGGTTGGGGTCGTGTCGTCGCAATGGGATCGGTTCAGGAGGAGAGGCCCAACGCCAGCCATCTGTTCTACAACGCGACCAAGGCTGGTCTGACCAGCATCATGCTCAATCTCGCGCGCCACGACGCGGGCCCCTGCGTAACCCTGAACGTCGTACGGCCAGGCGCCATTCTGACGGACCGTAACCGGCAACGTCTTGGGGACCCGGCATACGAGAAGGCTGTCCTTGAACGCATACCGGGGGGGCGCATCGGAAAGCCTGAAGATTGCGTTGGCCTTGTTTCACTTCTTTGCTCTGAAGCGGGCGCTTATATAAATGGCGCAGTCGTTGCCATTGATGGAGGCTTGCGTTTGTAGTCCTTTTCAAAAGGCCTTTGCCTATTCGGTTTTCCGATCCATATTTCATGACTCAGCGTATTTACCTGTAAGGTAAAGCGTTTTGGCAACGGTCGGTGTCAAAGTTGTGGTGTTGAAAAGTTGGCGGTGAACACAGGTTCTTATTGCCGCGGCAGACGATTTCCTGCTTTCAAGGACCGTCGACCAGACGTTTTACAGCAAATGCGCTGCCCCACGAACACCAGAGGAGTCACCAAAACGCGCTTTACGGATGCGACCCTCCCACTCCGGAGAGAACACGTGCGATCGTACGGTTGCCGGGAGTCGGTCGTAGAGTTCATCAACGTTCGACATACCCCCGCCCAAGACGATTTCGTCGGGGCAAATCACGTTCACGACACTCGCCAATGCACGGCCGAGCCGATCCACATAACGATCGAAAGCCGCCGCCTCTTCGCGGAAGCCGGAGCGCGCTCCCCTGACAATCTCGGTAGGCTCTAGCGCCTTGCCGGTTCGCAACTGATAGTCGCGCGCGAAGCCGGTCCCTGATACCCACGTCTCGATGCATCCTCGACGGCCACACCAGCAGTCCGGAGCTTCGAGTTCATCAGATACAGGCCACGGCAGTGCGTTGTGCCCCCATTCACCGACCGCGTCTCCGGGAAGCAAAGCGCCGTTGACGACCACTCCACCGCCGCAACCTGTCCCCAGAATAGCACCGAAAACGATACCGCTGATGCCGCCCGCTTCCGAGAGCGCAAAGCAGTCGGCGTCGTTTGCGACAGTGACAGACCGACCAAGAACCGCCTGTAAATCCTGCTCGAAGGGCCGACCGTTCAGGAAGAGGGCATTTGCGTTCCGAACCATGCCAGTCTGGCGCGAGATCGCGCCTGGGATGCCAACCCCGACGTGGTTCGACCATCCAATACGATCATCAACCATTCCGATTAGCTCGGAGACAGCGGCCAGAGTGCCATCGTAGTCCTTCGGAGTCGGACAACGCTCGCGTAGTACGAACCCGTTATCGCTCAGGGCAGCCACCTCGATCTTGGTTCCCCCAAGGTCCACGCCTACCCTCATACCCGGGCTCAACGACGAGGCGCCAATTTCGCGACTTCGGTCGCGGCGAGCAGAAAAGCTCCAACTGCGTAGTCGTGCGTGTCGTCGTATGATGCCGATGTGGGCTGATCACCGATTGCCTGAACCCAGCCAAGCCGACCGTCCGGATGGACCGTCCTCGTCAGTGCGGTCCAAGCCTTCCGGGTCGCCGGCAGATAACGCTGTCGGTCAAGCAGACCGTTGTTAATCCCCCAGGCAAAGCCGTACGCGTAGAACGCGGTGCCGCTGGATTCCGGGGGATATTCGCCGGGGGCGGCGAGAAGGGACGGAGACCAGAAGCCGTCAGGACGTTGCAACGACAGCAGGCGTGCTGACAAGCGCTGATACAGTTTAACGAGTCTGGCGCGCTCGGGATCGTTTACGTCGAGCAATGGAATCATCCGAGCCAGACCGCCGATTACCCAACCGTTGCCACGCGACCAGAATCTCTTCCGGCCTTTGTCGTCACGCTCCTTGAAGAACGAGCTATCTCGGAAAAAGAGGTTCTCTTCGGGATCGAGTAGGTAGTCCGTCGTCGCCCAGAACTCCTTCAGCGCATAGTCACGGTACCTCTTGTCCCCGGTAACCTGTGCAAGTTCTAGCCAAGTGGCAGGAGCCATGAACAGTGCATCGCACCAGCACCAACGATCGAGACATTTGGGGGCCGATCGGTCGAAGACCAGATCGTTACTCGGAGGTGCCTGCAGGATCCGAGCAAATCGAGCTTTCAGGTCCGCGATGGCGATCTCGCCCGCGCCGTGCCGTCGAGCCCAAAGATATGTCTGTCCAATCATATGATCATCGGCATGGTACAGCCGGTCACCCAACTTCCACTCGTTCGCCACGCCGCGCTGCAGGATCATGTTGGCGTAGCGCTGCTCGCCGCTGCTGTCCGCAAAGGCGGTCAGTCCGATGAGGAATGCTCCCTGCTCCCAACCCTTTGGATCCAAAGGCCAACGGTTTCCCGTGCGAACCTTGGGGTATGCACTCCCCCCAGCAAGTTGTGCGACGTGATAGTCTGCCACCCGTATCGCCACGTCCCTGATCGCCGGAGCGGTCCAATCTGCAGGCGGGTTCAGACGGACGACGGCGGTCGCAGGAGCCAACGAGGCGAAGCCTGAGCTCGATACGGCCAGGATTGCGACGGATGTCAGTAAATGCTTGATCATTGGGCTTGGCCAGCTCTTTGCTTGGGATCGGGATGGTACGGGTTGGGCGGCGAAATGAATTTGTTCGCCCAAACCGCAGGGCGGTCAGCCATGTCGAGTTCGAGCACACCGCCAGCCACCAGTTCGCGGTGCGTGATCCAGGCGCGATCGATTGGTTTACCGTTGAGGCGGGCTGCGACCACGTATCGTCGCGCTGCAGAGGTATCCGGGGCCCGCACTTCGAAGCTTCGCCCGGTCTCCAGAGCAACCCTTGAGCGTTTGAAGAGAGGGGATCCGATGTAATAGAATGGCTGACCTGCGTTGGGGTAAAGGCCTATCGCGCTCCAGACGTACCAAGACGAAAGCGCACCGGCATCGTCATTGCCTGGAAGACCGATCCGTGTCGGATGGTAGAGGTCGTTCATGATCGTTCGCACGCGATCCGCCGTTCGATCGGGGCGACCTGCGTGGATGTACATGTAGGCCGCTAAAAAGTCCGGCTCGTTGCCGTGCTCATATCCGCCGTCCAGTCCCTTCGATCTGAAGAGCTCATCGAGCCAGTCGGTAAATGCGGCCTTGCCTCCTAAGACGCCGATCAGACCCTTTACGTCATGCGGAACGTACGTTGAGTACTGGCGGCTAGAGCCCTCGTAGAACGGGGCGTCCCACCAAGCCGAGGTATTGTCCGGATACAGGTGTTCGCAGTTGAAGAACGGCATCCAGCTGCCGTCGGCATAGCGCGGTCGAACGCAGCGGAGGTTGCTATCCCACAGATTCCGCCAGTTCGTTGAGCGGCGCAGAAAGCGCGCCGCGTCGACGCTTTTGCTCATCGACGACGCGACTTCGGCGATCGCGAAGTCGTCGTAGGCATACTCCAGCGTGCGCGACCCAGAACGGGTCGAACTCAGAGACATGTAGCCAAGGGACAAATAATCCTTCAGATCACGCCCTTGATTGATTTGGTTGTCGGAATCGACGTCGCCATTTTTGAGGATGGCTCGCCAAGCCACATCCCGATCGAACCCGCCCAATTCCTTCACCACCGCGTCGGCAATCAAGACGTCTCCGTTGGACCCTCCTTGGGTCATGCCGTTTGCGCCGGCGATGCGGGCATCGGGCAACCACCCCGTCTCCCCGTAGTTGTCGAGCAAGGAGTTGATCATGTCCCGTTGGCGCTGGGGTTGGAGGACGGTCAGGAGAGGATGCAGTGTGCGAAACGTATCCCACAACGTGTAGTAGTCCTCGTAACGCGGCCTACTTCCGGCATGCCCGCCTAGTCCCTCGCCCGTGACATCGTGCGGCATGGTGTGGCTTCGATAGAGCCCGCTGTAGAAGCTGCGCCTCTCATCGGCGGTTCCCCCTTCGACGATGATCTTGGAGAGCACCTCGCGCCATCTTTCTGCCGCGGAAGCTTGGTGGCTTTCAAAGTTCCAATCAGGCAGTTCTGCGAGATTGGCGCGAGCCTTATCGACGCTTACGAACGATACGGCGATTTTAAGCTGGACGACCGTTTTCTTGCCGGTATCGAACGTCGCATAGGATCCCACTCGTGCTGACGGATCGTTCGATTGGTCGCCACCGCCGGCGCCCTGCCCGGGCCTAACGGTCAGCGTTCCACGCTCAGTCGTCCAGCTCCCAATGACCTTGGGAGCTCGATCGAAGGTCGCAGCGAAACACAGACGCAACGGTGCAACATTCCAGCCGCCAACGAAGGTAGCGCAGCCCCCGATCGTCCGGCTATCCAATACGCGCACTTCAGCCGATGTCGCCTTTGGCCCCTTCCCCATCAGCTGGACCGCAGACGTCGCATCGATGACGATGTTACCGTCCGCACCAACCGGAAAGGTGAACCGCCCCATTCCCGCCATCCGACTGGCGGTTAGCTCTGATCGTACGGACCCTATTCGGGTTTCGTAGAAACCCGGCCTCCCCCTTTCCGCGCTGCGCCCGAAGACGAGGTTGCGCGGATCGAGCGTTCCACTTGTTGGCGTGACCCTGAAGTTTCCGTACTTGCTGTCTCCGCCGGTGCCACTGACGTGCGTCAGACTGAAGCCGGTCAGCGGGGAAGCTCCATCGTATCCATTCGTTGACCCCCGGACGGTGTCAGGACTGAACGACACGAAGCCGAACGGCACGCTGGCTCCCGGAACGGTATTTCCGCCTGCATCCGATCCGACAAAGACGTTGACCGAAGCCGTCGGGTCGGAAGGCGGCTCCTGTTGGGCCGCCAAAGGCTGAGCTGCGCCGAGCCAGCACAATGCCAGAAGGCTCACAGCCGGATAGCCCGACCTTCGCGTCGGTGATCTCAAACGAGAGGGAAGCATCGATCGGGTCATCCGTGCTGATCAATAACGATACGAGACGCCAAACGTGAACGTCCGACCGAAATGCGAATCGTAGAGAGTGTCGCGACGGACCGAGTCCACGAAGAGCTGCTGATGCTCGTCGGTAAGGTTAGTGCCTTCCAACGAGATCTTGAACCGGTCAGTCAGCGCGTACGAGGCTGAGAAATCCACGTACGTCGTAGCTCCACCCAGATCGATGTCGCTGAGAGTTCCGATTGAGGGAACCGCTCGTACGAAGTCGGAACGGTAATTCGCCGACCCACGGATGCTGAAACGCTTGTCCTCGTAATAGAGGGTCGCGTTCACTTGGTTCTTGGACATCCCGACCAAAGGTTGGGTCGTCGTGGCGCCGGTCGTCGCGTTCAAGATGTAATCAATATCTGCGTCGACCCGGGTGTAGTTGATCAGAACGCCGGTGTTCGACAGGAATCCGGGCAGGAAGCGCAACTGGTGCTGGTAGTTTACCTCCACGCCTCGCAGGGGTCCGCCAGGCGTGTTCGCGAGGTTCGTCACCGTGAACAGGTCGGCCGAAGTCGCCTGCGAGCCTACAAGCAGTTCCGCAGGCAGACCGGTCTCCGTGAACGGAATCACCCGCTGGATCGTCTGGATGTAGCTGCGGATATTCTTGTAGAAATAGCCGACCGACAGGACGCTGCCTGGAGCAAAGTACCACTCGGCGGTTAGATCGATGGTGCTCGCCCGGATCGGGTCGAGAAGCGCGTTGCCGACCTGCACGGTACGGATCGTTGGGTTGAAGCCGCCGCTCGGCGACAGAGCACCAAGATCGGGACGGGCCATCACTTCGGCGGCCGAAAAGCGGAACAGAAGGTTGGGCGTTGCCTCGAGGGTCAGGTTCACCGCAGGCAGCCAATCGTCATAGCTACGGTCAACCGATACGGGCGCGAAGTTGCGGCCGTTCACCGCCACTGGCAGCGTGACGTAGCCGAACGAGCTTTGATCGGTATGAACGTAGCGTACACCGGCGTTGCCACGTAGCGGCAGACCAAGAGCCTGGCTTTCAAACTCTGTCTGGAAGTATGCACCCGTCACCTTCTCGTTGATCGAGAAGTTTCCGCCAAGGCTGGTACCGGTTTCCGCTCCTGAGAATGCGAAGTTGCCGGTGTTGCTGTTCAGATCGAAGAGTGACTCGAACTTCCCGAAGTCGGGCGTGATCCAACTGCCCGGCAGTCCGTCCCGCAAGCCCTTCCCGAAGCCGCTGACCGATTTCGTGAGGCTGCCGAGCGTCGTGCCAGAAGGCAACGAAGGTACAAACGCCGAGATGGCCGCGGCCCGTCCAAGCTCAATGCTATCGAACTTATTCGAACGGTACTCTCCACCGATCTTCAGCCGGAAGTCCGGCGTGACCTTGAACAAAGCATTCAAGGCATACTGACGGTTATCGAAGTCTGTGAAGACTTTACGTCCCGAAAAGGTCCCTCGCACCGTACCGTCCGCTAGGGGCGGCCCGAAGCTGTAGCGGGTGGGATCGTTGATGTCGAAGCCGAACCCAATGACGGGAATAGTGTTGCCGTCGCGGAAGTCGAACGAGAACCCGTTGACGTTCAAAGCGTCGATTCTTAGGTCGTTGCGCAACGGTTGGTCGAGTGACGTCTTTCCATATCCGACTTGCCCGTCGACCTTGAACCAGTCGTTGAACTCGTGTTCGGCCGTCAGCGTGACCTGCCGGAACGTCGAGGTGTAGTTGTCTTTCGTAACCGTCGAGGCGGCGTCCACACCGTTGAAGCGCCCGTACTGCACGGTTCGATCAGGAGAAACCACTGCTTCCAAGATCGAAGTGTGGGGCTTGCCGTTGTTGCCTACCCCTCGACCGAATGACAGGCCGCCCATGAAATAGTCGAAGCGATCGACCTCATAGCGGGAGAAGAGCCCGTCCAACGCGATCATGGTGCGATCGTCCGGCTTCCACTGCACCGAGCCGGTCAGTCCCAGCCTGGTGTAATCCTGATCGCTGCGGAAGTAGCGAGGCAGACGTGGACTGAACGCGTTTGTACCGACGATCGCGTTGTACGCGGAAGGATCCGACGTGCGCGGCACGCCCGTAGCGCAGTTAAGCGCATCGGTACCCTTTACTGCATCGTTGCTCGGGTTCTGCGGGACTGCTCCAAGGGGGCTACAGAAGCCGCCGTCGACGTTGGCAGGCAGAACGTTCGCGGGAGAATAACCCTCCTCCCGGGTCTTACGCTGAGCGTAGGCGCCAGAAAGGAGGACGCCGAAGGTGCCGTCCGCAAAGGTCTTGGAGACCAGGCCGGTCAGCCGCGGGCCCAGCTTTTCGTTCAAGTCGTTGTAGACGCCCTTTGCCGAGGCCGTGAGGACGAAGTCCTGTTTATAGTCGAGCGGCCTGGGCGGTGCGAGATCGATCGTCGCGCCAAGCGACCCTTCCGATGTGTCAGGTGAATAGGTCTTGCGGACAGTCAGGTTCTGAAAATTTTCGGATGCGAAGACGTTAAAATCGAAACCACGGCTCCGCCCGTTTGAACCCTGCACGTCCGTACCGGCCGTACCGCTGTTCGCCTCCATGCCGTTGACGCGCGTTCGGGTGAAAAGCGGGCCAAGCCCACGCACCGTGATAGTGCGACCTTCACCACCATCGCCCCTCTGCAGGGCAACGCCGGGCACCCGCTGCATCGATTCAGCCAAATTTGAGTCCGGAAATTTCCCGACATCTTCCGCCAGGATGGTATCAACCACGCCGACTTGGCGACGCTTTTCATCAAGCGCACGCGACAAGCTGCTTCGAAAACCGGTGACCACGATATCGGCTTCCGCTGATGCAGCCTGATCATCGGGTTCTGCGGGTAATGATTGAGGCCCGGAGGGCGCTTCCTGCGCCATCGCCTGAGCAGCAGGGAGCAACAGCGCCGCTATCGCTAGAAGTGAAACGCCATCTACCCGACGCAAAATTTTCGCGAAAGCCGTCTGAGCCACATGCCCCTCCCTGATTCCGTCCGGACGCAATCCGCCCGGCTTCGTTGTGGCTCACATACCATCTCGGGGACTCTAAGCAAGGGTTATAATACCTATTTGCGCCGCAGAACGGCGTGTCGACCTCGCTCCCACCTCATTCGTACGACCAATTATGAGGCGCTGACTTTGTACGGTTCGTTTGGGTCGCTCCGTATGAACGGCTGACAACGCCGCGAAATTGCTTCTGGCGAGGTATCTGCACTGCGGGTAGCGACGCTATCGGACGTCGTCGAAAACCATCGCTTGTTCGCTAGCATAGCTGTCCCAAGCCGCTCTCGTCTGAAAGCCACCCTCGCCCTTGCTCCACGCAGATCCGGAATAATAGACAAACGGTCGGCCCGCTTGCACCTTGAGAAGCACCAAATAGTTGTCCGCATCAGGCCGTATATCTGCAATAGAATCAGGAGCGACCCGCAGGGCAACAGCCATTCGGCCATGCGCACCGTCCTCGGGACCCCACCAGGATAAAAGCCCCCTTTTGCGATCAATCGTCAACTCGCCTGCATCCGGTCCCGTTGTTCTTTTGCCAATTCCAACGCCAACGAGCAGCATACCGGCACGGTCGGAGCTGATAGTAGATGTCATCCGCGTGAAGTGCGTGCCCAACGGCAACGTAAAGCGCCGGGTCTCCCACACTTTACGAGTTGTTCCAACGGGCCAGGGAGCATAATCAACCTCGAAGTCAGCTCGATCTCCACCGGATGCCAGTATCTTTGATCGCACGTAATTTCGAGACGTCCACAGTTTATTGTCCTGCCAAATTCCTAAACCGCCGGCGCCGCGCCCGGTGCCGACGTTGTAGAAGTCCAGCCCTTCGCCATGGAATGCATGCTGATCACCGGTACGCAGTTGGCGATCTGCGAATGGCCAGCGAACGGACTTACCCCACGCATCGATGCCGGAGCCAGAAGGAGGTTCCGCGGCTTCTAATGCATGGGCGTAAATTCTGTGTGCGGTCCTGTCATTCTCCCAAAGGAGATCGTTGTAGCGGTATCCCGCCCTGACGACGATGGCGCTTGCAGCCTTTGATGCTGGCGGCGGCAAGGAGGAGGTCGGCATCGGTTCAGTCTGGTCTGCCTGTTGGAAGGATACTGCAGCGCCTATCGCCAGAATGCCCGTCTGCATCCATTCCACAAACCGCATACTTACCTCCGAACTGATACTACAACCTATCTCATCATATCGATTATGCCAAGGCGATGTACGCAAAGCGTTGAAACCATGATAGCGGTGCAGCATGAGCAAGACCGCATCCCTGGCAGATTCTCTTTTCCTCAAGCTTGAGGCGCAGATACGCTCCGGGACCCTTTCGCCCGGAAGTCGCCTACCACCGCAGAAGGACATTGCTGAACGGGAGAACGTTAGCCGAACCGTCGTTCGGGAGGCGGTGGCGCGCCTCGAATCCCAAGGCATAGTCGAGGCTAAACAGGGCTCGGGAGTTTACGTTACGGACGACGCCCGATTTGAGGCTTTCCAGGTGCGGCGCCAGGATGTCACCGACCTAGCGGACGTTATCAGGCTTTTAGAAGTACGCCTTTCGGTTGAAGCGGAGATGGCCGCGTTCGCAGCGGCCCGTCGCTCAACCGCTGACATTTCGGCAATCCGCTCTGCCTTGCGAGACATGGAGAACGTGGCTGATGATCCGATCGCCTCTGCTGCCGCAGACTCGCGTTTCCACGCTGCGATAGCAAGGGCATCACAAAACGAGATGTTTGTTCGCCTGATTGACTTTCTAGGCGTTCGCCTCGTTCCACCGAGGAACCTGTATCTCCGCAACCAACCCGCCGAAGCGCACAGGGCCTATGTGGCGAAGGTCCGGGCCGAGCATGAGGCGATCGCCGACGCAATCGTCCGCATGAATACCGGCGCCGCCCGGGACGCCGCACGTCATCACATGCAGGAAAGCCTTAGCCGACATACCGAACTAGGCGATTTTTCGATAGCTACAAGCACCGATTGACCAGCGCGAAGATTCGTATGATAACCTACCCATAATCATGATGTGGTGTGGGGATGCATGGCTAGGATCAAGAAGAGCGTTGAACGCGGCTCTCGCGTCGCGTTTCTCGCCAACATAGGCGAGCCGGTTAAACCGAGGCCTCATGCGAGACCACCGCTCCTGTCGACTGGCCTGATCGAGACACGCTCCCCGGCTCGCATCAGTATGTTGCTGCCGCTTGAGGAGCCTTTGCGACTAGGAGACCAGCTGCCGATAGGCGGAGCCATTTCACAACGGAACGGCGCGGTGCATTCGTCAATATCCGCCCGGATCTGTCAGTTGATTGCTGAAGCAGCATGAAGCCATCCCCCGTCGGCCGGTATCGATGGACGATCTGCGCTCTATTATTTGCCGCAACCGCGATAAATTATATCGATCGGCAGATGATTGGCGTTCTAAAGCCGGTGCTGCAGCGCGACCTCAACTGGAGCGAGGAGCAGTACGCCGACATCATCTTCTGGTTTCAAGCGGCTTACGGTTTCGGATTTCTAGCCATGGGTCGTTTTATGGACGCTACCGGCCCGCGAATTGGTTACGCAATAGCGTTCTCCTTTTGGACGTTGGCGCACATGGCCCATGGCCTAGTCGGCAGCGTCACTCAATTTGCGATAGCCCGCTTCGCGCTCGGACTCGGCGAAGCGGGCAACTTTCCAGCTGGCCTCAAGGCCATAGCAGAATGGTTTCCTCAGCGTGAACGAGCGTTCGCGGTGGGCTTGTTCAACGCCGGCGCAAACGTCGGCGCCATCGCCACTCCTCTCATCGTTCCCGCAATCACTCTTGCGTATGGGTGGCGAACAGCGTTCGTCGTAACCGG
>JAAIGE0101347446.1_pt1 | contig 10811 bp, 6 predicted proteins | sample 6487951 | NCBI WGS metagenome assembly JAAIGE01 (sample SAMN13974128, study PRJNA590717) | phyllosphere metagenome | biome: tomato field; feature: multiple bacterial spot infested tomato fields; material: tomato leaves; isolation source: leaves from tomato fields | host: Solanum lycopersicum ... | reverse complement strand
GCCTATCCGACCCAGGACGGCGGCATCGCCAGCTTTTTCCGCGACATCACCGACCGCAAGCTGGCCGAAGAAAAACTGATGCAAGCCAACCGTCGCAAGGACGAATTCCTGGCGATGCTCGCGCACGAGCTGCGCAACCCGCTGGCGCCGATCAGCGCCGCCGCCGAGCTGCTCCGGCTGGGCAATATGGACGAGCGCCGGGTGCACCAGAGCAGCGCCATCATCGGACGGCAGGTGCGCCACATGACGCGCCTGGTGGACGATCTGCTCGATGTCTCGCGCGTCACGCGCGGCCTGATCACGCTGGGCCAGGCGCGGGTGCCGGCGCGCGCCGTGGTCGAAGAAGCGGTGGAGCAGGTGCGGCCGACGATCGACGCGCGCTCGCAGCAACTGGGCGTGCGCATGCCGCCCGACTATGCCGCCGTGCGCGGCGACAAGGCGCGCCTGGTGCAGGTGGTGGCCAATGTGCTGGGCAACGCCGCCAAGTACACCCCCCCGGGGCGTGGCATCGACCTGCGCGCCGAGGTGCTGGGGACGCGCCTGGTGCTCAGTGTGCGCGACGAGGGCATCGGGATGGACCGCGAGCTCACTGGTCGCGTGTTCGACCTGTTCACCCAGGCCGAGCGCTCGTCCGACCGCTCGCAGGGTGGCCTCGGACTGGGCCTGGCCCTGGTCAAGCACCTGGTCGAGCTGCATGGCGGCACGGTGGGCTGTTCCAGCCCCGGCTTAGGGAAGGGCAGCACCTTCGTGATCAGCTTGCCGTTGCTGCAGGAAGAAGCTTCAGTGCCTGCGCCGGACGCTGCCTGCCCGGCCGGTGCCGCGCCCTTGCGCGTGCTGGTGGTGGACGACAATCATGACGCCGCCGAGACGCTGGGGCTGCTGCTGTCGGCGCAGGGGCACGAGGTGGCGATCGAGCATGCGTCGCTGCCAGCGCTCGAACGCGCGCGCGCCATCCGGCCGGATGTCTGCCTGCTTGATATCGGCTTGCCGGAGATGGATGGGCGCGAACTGGCGCGGCGCCTCAAGGCCGATCCGGCGACGAGGGACGCGACCCTGATCGCCATCACCGGCTACGGCCAGCAGCAGGACCGCGACGCCGCGCTGGCCGCGGGCTTCGCGCATCACCTGGTCAAGCCGGTCAATGTCGATGTGCTGCTGCGCGTGCTCGATGGCGTGCGCGGAGAAGAAAATGCCAGGCAATCGGAGACCTTGGCCGACGTCGTTCCCGCGCAGGCGGGAACCTGAGTATCCGGCGCAGCCACAAAAACAATCGAAGGAGACTAGATGAAAACAAAACGGACCGTCATCGCAAAATCACTGGCGCTTGTATTACTCTCCACCCTGGGCACCGTCTCCCATGCCGCCAACCCGATCGTCCCCGGCTGGTACGCCGACCCTGAAATCCGCATCTACGGCAACAAGTACTGGATCTACCCCACCTATTCGGACCACGACGGCACGCCGCGCACCTCACACGCCTTCACCCCGGAACAGAAGCGCATGCGCGCCAAGTCCGACCTGATCTGGGAACCCTACCTGAAGCAGACCTTCCTCGACGCCTTCTCGTCGACCGACCTGGTCAACTGGACGAAGCATACCCACGTGCTCGACGTCGAGAACGTCGCGTGGGCGGCCTATGCGGTGTGGGCGCCATCCGCCATCGAGCACAACGGCAAGTACTACCTGTTCTTCGGCGCCAACGACATCAAGGCCAACGGCCAGCTGGGCGGCATCGGCGTGGCGGTCAGCGACCGTCCCGAAGGCCCGTTCAAGGATGCGCTGGGCCGCCCGCTGATCGACAAGATCCACAACGGCGCCCAGCCGATCGACCAGATGGTGTTCAAGGACGACGATGGCCAGGTGTATATGTATTACGGCGGCTGGAAGCATGCCAACGTGGTCAAGCTGGCGCCGGACCTGCTGAGCGTCGTGCCGTTCCCGGACGGGACCACCTACAAGGAAATCACGCCCGACCCGGCCTATGTGGAGGGCTCGTTCATGGCCAAGCGCAATGGCGTGTATTACTTCATGTGGTCGGAAGGAGGGTGGACGGGACCGGATTACCGCGTCGCTTACGCCATGAGCAAGTCGCCGTTCGGTCCATTCAAGCGCATTGGGACCATCCTGCAACAGGATACGACCATTGCCAACGGGGCGGGGCATCATTCGGTGGCCAATATTCCAGGGACGGATGATTGGGTCATCGTCTATCACCGCAGGCCGCTCGATGACAAGGATGGCCATCATCGGGAGATGGCCATCGAGCATGTGTACTTTAATGCGGATGGCACGATCAAGCCGGTGGTCATGACGAACGAGGGCGTGGCGCCACGGCAGATCCGTCGCGGCGGATAATGGCGTGGAGTGGTGAACAAGACCGCTAGCCGGTTCTACGGGACGTGGCGGGGCAGTAGTGCAATGGCGCTAGTCCTGCCAGGACATTTTGGCCTTCGGCGGCATCATCACTGGATCGTGTGAATGTATGTACGGCAACAAGCGAACTGGCGCAGAACGCCCTGCAGCACGCTGGAGATGAGTTGACAATGTTTGCCTCGCAAGGCAATGGCATCACGGATGACATGCGGAGAATGTGTTAGTCAAAGTCTTACCGCAGGGTTATAGTTCAAGGCGACGTACGGTTGTATGGTTCATGGCGAGCAAAGTCCAATCCCGGATTGCGCCGATACAGCCCCCCCGATATTCCAGGTCGGCGAGTATTGGACAGTTTTATTTATTGTGCCCGTTCCCACCACTGTTTTTACCATGCATTCTTCATCATTTTACGAGGCTGTTTTCAATGGCAGCTCAGTGGGAACCTGCCTGCTCTCCGCTTCGGATGATCCAGTCATCCTCGCGGTTAACGATGCCTTTTTGAGAGGTAACTCGAGGAAGAGGGAAGACCTCGTCGGGAAGAAGCTCTTCGACGTCTTTCCAGAAGATCCATCGGATCCATTTGATACCGGGACCGCGGCCCTGCGCACCGCGCTCGCGAAGGTGGTTGAAACGGGCTTGTCACAGGTCATGACAGTGCAGCGCTATCCGATAGAAGTAGCTCAGGCTGATGGACAAATCATATTTGAGGAGCGTTATTGGCGGGCCACAAGCACGCCGATTCTTGACGTGGAAAACAATGTCGTCTGCATAGAGCACACTGCCGCTGACGTGACGGATCAGGTTTATGCGGAAATCGCCAAGCGCAACAGCGAAGATCGGTTGAGCGCCTTTATTTCAGCCACGTCCGATGTTATCTACCGCATGAGTCCGGACTGGAAATTCATGGACAGCCTGGACGGACGCGGGTTTTTGAAGACAACGACGCAGTGGGCAGAGTGGCCGATGGAGCAGTATGTGCACCCGGATGATCTCGAGCGTGCCCGTTCCGCCATTGAAACGGCAATTCGCGAGAAAAGCGTGTTTGAACTCGAACACCGGGTTCTGCGTGTCGACGGCAGTTGCGGCTGGACCTATTCCAGAGCCGCTCCGCGGTTGGATGATAACGGAGAGATATTTGAATGGATAGGCGCTGCTAGCGACATTACGCAACGCAAGCTGACGGAAGAAAGCTTGAAGCAGGGCGAACGTCGAAAAGACGAGTTTCTCGCGATGCTGGCACATGAGTTAAGAAATCCACTGGCGCCAATCAGTTCGGCAGCAGAACTGTTGCGTCTGGCTCCGCTGGATAGGCCGCGCGTGCAACAAACAAGCGAGATTATCCTAAGACAAATCAAGCATATGGCGAGCCTGGTTGACGATCTGATGGATGTTTCGCGTGTCAGCAGAGGACTCGTGAAGCTTGAACTTGCACCATTGGATGTGCGGCAAGTCGTCGGTGAAGCGGTCGAACAATTGACTCCAATAATGCAGGTTAAGCGCCATCACCTCCAGTTCCATCTGGCGCCTGGTACGACATTGGTCAGCGGGGACCGAAAAAGACTCGTGCAAGTGGTCGCCAATCTTCTGAATAACGCGGCCAAATATACCCCGAGCGGCGGTGAAATCAAGGTTGAAGCAGAAGCGCGTGGCACGCAAGTCGTGGTCAGCGTGACAGACAACGGCATTGGAATGCAGCCCGACCTGGTTGCGCGCGTGTTTGACTTGTTTTCACAGGCTGAGGTGACGTCCGACCGCACATCAGGAGGATTGGGCTTGGGGTTGGCACTCGTCAAGAATCTGGTCGAGCTTCATGGCGGGACAGTTACCGCCGAAAGTCAGGGTTTAGGTTATGGAAGCAAATTCACCGTATGCCTTCCGCATTTGAAGGAAGCCGCCGGAATTGCACCCGCAGGCGGTACGGACCAACCTCACCCTTCCCCCAACCAGAAGCTGCGGCTGCTATTAGTGGATGACAATGTCGACGGAGCGCTTACGCTCGCCATGCTTCTGGAGGCATCTGGCCATACCGTCACTGTTGAGCATCATCCGAGAAGCGCTCTCGAGCGCGCTGCTGCCGGCGTATTCGACGCCTGCCTGCTCGACATCGGCTTGCCGGAGGTCGATGGGTATGAGTTGGCAAAGCGCCTCCGGGAGCATTCCGGAACTGCGGCCTCCGTGCTCATCGCTGTAACCGGCTATGGACAGGAACAGGACCGTCAGCAATCCCTGGAGGCTGGCTTCGCCCATCATCTTGTCAAGCCGCTTGATGCCGCCGAGTTGTTCTCGATTTTTGCGCATATACCACCCCGTTAGAGGTCAAAGCACGCTCGACGCTGAGCGAGCGCGCGCCGGACGAGACGATGCGCACATCAAACAGCGGCCCTCCCGGCGGCTCGGCGCCGTATACCAGGCAAGGCAGCGAAAAGTGGAACGGGCTGAACGCCTGCACTATTTTCGGGTGATTACGCACTCAAATCGTGCAAATGTGCTGTAATGACGCTCTTCGTGCTCATCCTTGGTGCAATGCCATCCTTTCTTCTATCCATTCTGAGGCGACCCCATCCGGTCGCCTTGCCGCCAATCGGCCAGGCGCGGGCCGCGTTCGGCGCACTGTTCGGCCTGGCCCTGTCCGGCGTGCTCAGCCAGGTCGTGCTGGCCTGGAGCGCTCCAGGCGCTCACGTCGCATGGCTGGTCGCCCCCATGGCCGCCTCCGCCGTATTGCTGTTCTGCGTCCCCGCCAGCCCTCTGGCCCAGCCCTGGCCCGTCATCGGCGGCAACGTGGTGTCGGCCCTGGTTGGCGTTGTCTGTGCCCAGCTGCTGCCCGACCCGATGTTCGCCGCGCCACTGGCGGGCGGCCTGTCGATCGCCATGATGTTCCTGCTGCGCTGCCTGCATCCGCCGGGTGGAGCGGTGGCGATGACGGCGGTACTGGGCGGGCCGGCGGTGCACGAAGCCGGTCTGTCGTTCGCGCTGGCGCCGGTGGGCCTGAACACCGTGCTGCTGGTGCTGGCGGCGCTGCTGTACAACCGGGTGACGGGCGCCCATCACGCGCACAAGGCCGCTCCCGCGCCGACCGCCGTGGCGGTCGAGGACATTGATGCCGCGCTGGAACATTTTGGCGAAGCGCTCGACGTCTCGCGCGAAGACCTGGCCGTCATCGTCAACGATGCCGAGCACCATGCGGCCGAGCGGCGCGTGCGTCACCTGCATGCCGGCGATGTCGTGGTGCCGCCGCTGGCGCGGCTCGAACCCGACATGCCGCTGGCGACGGCGCGCGCCATCCTGCTCGAACATGGCTTGCCTTCGCTGCCGGTGGTGGATGGGGAAGGGCGGCTGCTTGGCGTGCTGACCCTGAAATCGCTGCTGCGTGCGGCGGCCGAGGCCGAAGCATGGAGCATCAAGGCGCGGGCGCTGATCGTGCTGCGCGGCCGCAAGGAGGCCGAGCGGGTGGCCGAGCTGATGATGACCGGGATCGCGGTGCAGGCGGCGCAGCCGGCCAGCGACGTGGCCATGCTGGCGGGCCGTCATGGACTGGCGCGGGTGCCGGTGGTCGATGCGGCGGGAACGCTGGTGGGGATGGCGGGCCCGGTCGAAGTGCTCGATGCCCTGCATGGGGGGGCGCTGGCGACGCAGGGGTGGCGGTCGCGGCGTCGGCGCGGCGATTGATTCTGGCGAGGCGCCGGTTTCGTCATCGATGATCTCGCTGCTGACCATCACCGCGTGGGCGGCAAAGCCGCCCACGCTACGGTGAACCCGGCGGCGAAACAGGTGGATCAGGCCGAATCAGGTGAGCCGGCCCGATACAGGTGATCAAGCCGATTCAGCCCCGCAGCACTTCTTGAACTTCTTCCCGCTGCCGCAAGGGCAATCGTCATTGCGGCCGACTTTCGGCTCCTCGCGCACCACGGTCTCGACCGCGGCCTTGCGCAGCGGCAGCCAGTAACGGTAGAGGGCCGGCACATTGGCTTCGATCTCCAGCGCCAGGGCGTGGATCTTGTGCGGGTTGTCGACCAGGGCCAGTTCTTCTTCCTCGATCTCGTCGGCGCCGAGCAGGTAGATCGGGCGAATGAGTTCGGCGACGTCGGAGGTCCAGATCGGATCCCAGGAATCGGCGCGCAACTCGACGCCTTCCCAGAAGCCCCAGCACCAGGCTTCCGGATCGATCAGGGTCTTGCCCTCGAATTCATGTTCGACGAACAGCGGCTCGAACTCCTTCGGCGAGACTTCGAAGGTGATCAGCACTTCGTTCATGAAGCGCATGATCAGGTTGACGATCTTTTCTTCTTCGCGCTTGTTCTTCCACTTCGGCGCGGCCGCCTCGTCCTGGCCCCAGACCAGCGGCAGCCATTCGGCCGGCATGATGGTTTCCGGACCGATCGCGATCGCGGTCAGGTAGCCGTGCAGGGTGTCCATCGTCATCGCTTCGTCGGAGCAACGGTCGGACAAGAGGAACTGGTCGAGTTCGTCGAATTCTTTTTCGGAGAGGGGCTGTTCGAGATGCATGGGAGTGTCTGGTGATGGCGCCCGGGCGCCGGTTTTGCGTAAAGGCGCCAGTGTAACGCCTGCGCCGCCGGGCGGCAGCAAAAACCTCGATTGCAGACGGGAGATGGCGCCGCGGCGCAACGGCCGCGGCGCCGGGACGGCATCAACGCTTGGCGTTGAAGGCCTTGGTCAGCTCGTCGGCCGCGAACTGCTGCGCTTCCCTGGCTTTCGGCACCACCGCGCCCATGCCGAAGAATTCGTGGGTCACGCCCGTGTAGTGGCGATAGTTGACGGTCACGCCTTCCTTCTTGAGGCGGTCGGCATACGCCTTGCCCTCGGTCATCAGAGGGTCGATCTCGGCGGTGATCACGGTCGCCGGAGGCAGGCCCTTGAGCGAGGTCGCCTTCATCGGCAGCGCATACGGGCTCTTCGGATCGGCGCCGTAGTGCTTGAAGAACCAGCCCATCATCGGCTTGTTGAGCGGCTTGGCGTTGGCGTTTTTCTTGTACGACGCGTTGTTCATGTCGTTGTCGACCACCGGATACACCAGCAGCTGGTGCACCGGCAGCTGGGCTTTCTGGTCGCGCGCCATCATCGACACCACGGTCGCCAGGTTGCCGCCGGCCGATTCGCCGGCCACCGCCACGCGGGTGGCGTCGCCATTGAACTGCTTGGCGTTGTCGATCGCCCATTTATAGGCGGCGAAGGCGTCTTCCGGCTGGGTCGGGAATGTGTGTTCCGGCGCCAGGCGGTAGTCGGCCGAGACGACGATCGCCTTGGCCTGCTTGGCCAGCGCGCGGATCGACGCTTCATAGACCTTGGTATCGGCGATCACGAAGCCACCGCCGTGGTAGTAGACGATGACGGGGAACGGACCCTTGCCTTCAGGGGTGAAGATATGAACCGGGAAGCTGCCGCCCTTGCCCTGGACCGTCTGGGTCTTCATGGTCACGCCCGGTTCCGGCGCGGTGCTCTGGCCCGCGTCCGACAGCACTTTTTTCACAGCGTCGGCGGCCGACGGCTGCTTGCGCGCTTCTTCCGGGCTCAGGGTCTCGATCGGCTTCGGTTTCAGCGACGCCATCGCGTCGAGCACTTTCTGCATGTTCGGTTCGGCCTTCGGCGGCTGGGCTGCGGTCTGGGCAACCGCGGTGCCGGCCAGCATGCCGGCGGCCAGTGCAACCATGGTCAGGGTCAGTTTCTTCATATTCTTCCTTTCGGGTTTCTCGCCCGGCACGACATGCGCTCGGGGTTTCTGACATGAGACCGTGTAACAACGCCGCACTCCGTGCGGGAACGAACTCAGCGCGGGTGAAATGCGGGCCACTCCCGCTTCCCGGTGCGCCGCCGTACAATAGGCACATGGATAACTTAACCACCGACAACGAAACGCCCGAGCATCCGTATGCGCGCCTCGATCCTGCCCTGGTGCTTGACGCGCTCGACAGTGTCGGCATGCATGGCGACGGCCGCCTGCTGGCGCTGAACAGCTACGAGAACCGCGTGTACCAGGTCGGCCGCGAAGAGGGCGGGCCGGTGGTGGTCAAGTTTTATCGGCCCGAACGCTGGACCGATGCCGCCATCCTCGAAGAACACGCCTTCGTGGCCGAGCTGGTGGAGCAAGAAATCCCGGTCGTGCCGGCCCTGGTCATCGATGGCAAGACCCTGCACGCTTTCGCGGGCTTCCGTTTTTCGGTCTTCCCGCGCCGCGGCGGACGCGCGCCCGAGCTGGGCGACCCGGCCGTGCTGGAATGGATCGGCCGTTTCATCGGCCGCATCCATGCCCAGGGCGCGGTCAAGGCCTATGAACACCGGCCGGCACTGGATCCGGTCACTTTCGGGCGCCAGCCCTACGACTACCTGCGCAAGCACGATTTCGTGCCGCCCGAGCTGATGGCCGCGTGGTCGAGCGTGGTCGAGCAGGCGCTGGATGGCGTTGCGCGCTGCTACGAGCGCGCCGGAGAGCTGCCGCTGCTGCGCCTGCACGGCGACTGCCACGGCGGCAATGTCCTGTGGACGCCGGACGGCCCCCATTTCGTCGACTTCGACGATAGCCGCATGGGCCCGGCGGTGCAGGACTTGTGGATGCTGCTCTCGGGCGAGCGTCACGAGATGGTCGGCCAGATGGCCGACGTGCTGGCCGGCTACGAGGACTTCTGCGATTTCCACCCGCGCCAGCTGTACCTGGTCGAGGCCTTGCGGACCCTGCGCCTGATCCATTATGCGGCGTGGCTGGCGATGCGCTGGAGCGATCCCGCCTTCCCGGCCGCCTTCCCCTGGTTTAATACCCAGCGCTACTGGCAGGACCGGATTCTCGAGCTGCGCGAGCAGGTGGCCCTGATGGACGAACCGCCACTGTGGCCGGCGTGAGGGGTCAAATGGATGAGCTGAGCCAATATTGCCGCCCAGTTCCGCGTAGCATACCGAACGGATTTGCCGGATAATCGAACCGACCGCCGCCATTGAGACCTCGCATGGAACCAAACCCAGCCAAGCAAGACGAAGCCGACTTCTCGATCGACCTGTCGCAGGCCGCCGGCATGGCGCCGGCCGAGGCGTCGCGGGAAACGCCTGACGCGTCGCCCGAACCCGCGCCCGACGCATCGTCGCAAACATCCGCGGCCGCTCCGGCGTCGTGCGCGCGCAAGCCCCTCGAGATGCGCGAAATCCAGGAAGCGATCGCGCGCGTGGAAGCCGAGGCCAAGGCCAACGTCGCCTTTGAAAACCGCCAGACCGCCGAATCGCGCGCCCGCACGCTGGCCGAGGAGCGCGCCGCGATCGATGCCGCCGCCGCCGCCGCCGCGCTGGCCAATTCGCAGGCCTCCGAAGACGCGATCGCGGCCAACCGCGACCGCCTGGAATCCCTGCGCGCCGCCGCCAAGGCGTCCGCCGAGCGCCTGGAAGCGATCCGGCAAGAGACCGCCGAGCTGCGCGCGCGGGTCAAGAGCGATACCGAGATCCGCCTGGCGCTGGAGGCCCGTTCGCGCTCCGAAGAAGAAGCGCGGCGCCGCGCCGCGGTCCAGATGGAGGCCGAGGCCGAGCTGGCGGCCAAGGCCGCCCGCGCCGCCGACGAGCTGGTGGCGCATACCGAGCAGGCCAGGCTGCAGGCCGCCGAGCGCATGGCCGCGGTGGAAGCGGCCAAGGAAGAAGTGTTGCACAACGCCAGCGCCGATGCCCGCATCGCCATCCTGGCGCGCGAGCGCGAGCGCGCCGAAAAGGCCGCGCGCCAGACCGCCGAGAAACTGGCCGAGGCCGAAGCCGAGGCGCTCGACCTGACCCAGCAGCGCGAACGCGCCGACCAGGTGGCCCTGGCCTCGGCGTTCCAGCGCGCGGCAGCCGAGGCGCGCGCGCTGGAAGAAGCGCGCGCCATGGCCCATATCGAACAGGAGCGCGAGGCGATCGCGCTGGCCCAGGCCGAGTCCGAGCGCGTCGCGGCCCAGTCGCTGCGCATGCGCCTGCAGACCGAAAAGGAATTGCGCGACGCCGCCACCCACCGCGAGCGCCTGGAGCAGATGGCGGCTGCCAGCGCCGAGGCGCGGCGCGAGGCCGAGACCCGCATCCTGGCCGCGACCGAAGCCCGGATCGAGACCGATCGCAAGCTGCGCCTGGTGGCCGAAGACCGTGTCCGCGCCGAGGAAGAAGCGGACGAGCAGGTGCAGGCCCGGCTCGAGGCCGAGGCCGAGGCGGCGCTGGATGCGCGTGCGCGCGCCGCGGCCGACGAAGCGGCGGCAGCGGCGGCCCGGCGCGAGGCCGAGGAGCACCGGCGCGAGCGGCTTCTCGCCGAAGAAAAAGCGGCGTTGGCCCAGGCCGCGGCCGAAGTCCAGGCCAAGCGCAATGCAGACGAGGCGGAAGCGGTCGCGTTCGAGGCCGAACTGGTCGAGCTGCAGCGCCAGGCTGCGCAACTTGCCGAGCAAAAACGGGAAGAAGCCGAGCGCCTGGCCCAGCTCGAGCGTGAGCGG
>JAAIGE0100137382.1_pt1 | contig 10818 bp, 8 predicted proteins | sample 6487951 | NCBI WGS metagenome assembly JAAIGE01 (sample SAMN13974128, study PRJNA590717) | phyllosphere metagenome | biome: tomato field; feature: multiple bacterial spot infested tomato fields; material: tomato leaves; isolation source: leaves from tomato fields | host: Solanum lycopersicum ... | reverse complement strand
GCTGAAACCGGGTTCGCTGATGGCACGTAAACGCTTCAGGCGGGTGCGATAGAGCGCCGCGCGCTCAAAGGCCGCGTCAAGCAGCGCTGAGCGTCCCAGGGAGAGTTTAATGACGTCGTAACAGAGTTCCAGCGCATCATCCAGCAGAGTAAACATGCGCATGACGTTGTTATCACTGAGCAGATCGCGCAGATTACCGCGAAAGCCGGGTTCGCCAAGCGTCAGGCGAAAATCCTGCGCACACTGCGCCAGACGATCGGCAGATTTCTGCAGCTGCTGCACATCACGCACCTCGGTGCGATAGGCAAGAATGATATCTTTGGCGAGATCCTGCAGCTGACGGCTGGAGAGCTGCTGGCCAAAGTACTGGCTGGCGATGTCGGGCAGCTGATGTGCCTCATCGAAGATCATTACGTCCGCTTCCGGGATCAGCTCGCCAAACCCGCCCTCTTTGACCACCAGGTCAGCCAGAAACAGATGATGGTTGACCACCACAACGTCAGCATCCATCGCTTTTTTACGCGCTTTTACGACAAAACACTCTTTATAGAGCGGGCAGTCGCTGCCAAGACAGTTGTCATTGGTGCTGGTGACGTAAGGCCAGACAGGGCTATCTTCAGCGACGCCGGCGCAGTTGCTGATATCGCCATCTTTGGTTTCCGATGACCAGCTGCGCACGTGGATAAGATCGCCCAGCGCCTGTACGGTAAGATCGCCGCCGCTCTGGTTTTGCTGCTCCATACGTTCGAGACAAAGATAGTTAGAGCGGCCTTTCAGCAGCGCAGTTTTTCCGCTGAATTTGAGCGCCCGGGCAATGGTGGGCAAATCGCGATTGTAGAGCTGATCCTGCAGCGCTTTGGAGCCGGTAGAGACAATGACTTTCTTTTTTGCGCGCAGTGCAGGCGCCAGATAGGCGTAGGTTTTACCGGTTCCGGTGCCCGCCTCCACCACCAGCTCACCGCCGTGCGTTACCGCTGCCGTGACCGCCTGTGCCATCTCATGCTGGGCCGCACGCGGTTTAAAACCCGGAATTGCCTGCGCTAACGCGCCATCTGCTGCAAAATCGTCTGCCACACATCCTCACCTGTAACCTGAAAAACACTGTAATTATGTCAGGATTCCGCAGACGCGACCACAACAGATGACATCGCAGCCCGGTTATGCCAGGCTGGCGCAGCAAAAAACAGAGGAGAACAGCATGTCTATTACGCGTATCGATCCCGAACATCGTATGTCCGAAGCCGTAATACACGGCAATACGATCTACTACACCAGCGTCCCGGAAAATCTGGATGCCGATGCGGAGGCGCAGACGGCTAACGCGCTGGCAGTTATCGATCGTATTCTGACGCGTGCCGGATCGGACAAGAGCAATATTCTCGACGCCACGATTTTTTTGGTGGATAAAGCGGATTTTGCGGCGATGAATCGCGCCTGGGACGCATGGGTATCACCGGGCAACGCGCCGGTACGCTGCACCGTACAGGCCGGACTGATGAACCCGAAATATAAAGTAGAAATAAAAATTATCGCCGCACGTTAAGCGGCACGGGCACTATTCGTTTTCATCTTCATCTTCGAAGCGTGCCCGAATCGCCTCACCGGTAAAGGTCTCACGAATTTCCTGCGCCACCTGCGCAATCGCCTGGCCGCTGGCCATGCCGCCCGCCATCAGTTCCTGAATTCGCTCAACCGCCTGCTGCTGCTGCTCATGAGATAGTGCCGGAAGCCCTGTAAACATACGTTACTCCAGATTAAATCGGACGGGCATTATCCCACGCGGAACAAACAGGTGCCAGTGGCAAAAAAATATGCCAGGCTACGCCTCTGCCTGTTGAATGCTGCTGAACCCATGATCGCGAAAACCCTCACGCTTACCTATAGTCCCGATGCACTGCTGAACCGCTTTGCCACGCTGGCGCATCGCCCGTGGGCCATGCTGCTGACCTCAGGTCAGGCCGATCACGCCGATAACCGCTTTGATATTCTGACTGCCGATCCGCGCATCACGCTCATCACGCGCGGCGGGTATACCGAAACCGATGATGGCACCGGCATTCAGCGCTCTGAGGAGGATCCGCTGCAGCTGCTGCAGCGACAGATTGACCGGCTGGGCCTGCAGCCCGTCTCCCATCCCGACCTGCCTTTTCAGGGCGGTGCGCTGGGGCTGTTTGGCTACGATCTCGGCCGCCGGTTTGAACAGCTGCCGGCGGTGGCGCAGCAGGATCTGCAGACGCCTGACATGGCGGTGGGCCTTTATGACTGGGCGCTGATTGCCGATCATCACCTGCAGCGGCTTACGCTGGTCTCTCTCAGCGATGCTGACGCGCGCTGGCGCTGGCTGCAGGCGCAGGCGGTTCCGCTGCCGCGTGCGTTTCACTTAACCAGCGCGTGGCGCTCTGACCTGACGCGCGAAGCCTATGCAGCACGCTTCAATGCTGTACAGGCGTATATTCAGGCAGGTGACTGCTATCAGGTCAATCTTGCTCAGCGTTTCGAGGCGCGCTATAGCGGGGATGAGTGGCAGGCGTTTCTGCGCCTTACGCGCGCCAATCGCGCGCCCTTTAGCGCCTTTCTGCGTCTGCCGGACAGCGCGCTGCTCAGCCTGTCGCCGGAACGTTTTCTCTCTCTGCAGCAAAACGTTATTGAAACGCGTCCGATCAAAGGCACGCTGCCGCGTCTGGCCGATGCAGAGGCCGATCGTCTGCAGGCGGAAAAGCTGGCGCACTCCGCGAAAGATCGTGCGGAGAATCTGATGATTGTTGATCTGATGCGTAATGATATTGGTCGGGTGGCTGAACCCGGCAGCGTGAGCGTGCCTGAGCTGTTTGTGGTTGAACCCTTTCCGGCAGTGCATCATCTGGTGAGCACCGTGCGGGCCCGTCTGCCCGACAGGCTGCGCGCCACCGATCTGCTGCGCGCCTGCTTTCCAGGCGGCTCAATCACCGGAGCGCCAAAAATCCGTGCGATGGAGATTATCGAAGAGCTGGAGCCGCATCGTCGCAACGCCTGGTGCGGCAGCATAGGCTATGTCAGCCTGTGTGGCCGTATGGACAGCAGTATTACCATTCGTACGCTGATCGCTGAAAACAATACCCTCTACTGCGCCGCCGGTGGCGGACTGGTGGCTGACAGCGATCTGCAATCTGAATATGAAGAGACCTTCCATAAGGTTAACCGCATTCTGCCCTGCCTCAGCGATGAGAAGTAATATGACTGCCGAACTCAGCCAGTTTCTGACGCGTTTTATGCTGCAGCCTCCGCCACCCGCACGCCTGCCGGCCCCTGCCGGACGTCATGCGGCAGTGCTGGTGCCGATTATCAACAGCGCCGAGCCGGCACTGCTGCTGACGCGGCGCTCGGCGCTGCTGCGTAAACATGCCGGCCAGGTCGCTTTTCCGGGCGGCATGCAGGATGCCAGCGATACGTCATTGATCGATACCGCGCTGCGTGAAGCGCAGGAAGAGATCGGGATCGATCCCCGTCAGGTGCAGATAGCCGGTGTACTGCCGGCGGTCACCAGCAGTACCGGTTTTGCCGTCACGCCGGTGGTGGGGATCCTGCCAGCCATGCCGCTCCGTCTGAACCCGGATGAAGTCGAAAGCGCCTTTACCATGCCGCTGCGTGAAGCACTGCATCTGGCCCGCTATCATCCGCTGACGTTATATCGCGGCCAGCGTCAGCACCGGATATGGCTCTCCTGGTATAACGATTATTTTATCTGGGGCATGACGGCCGGAATTATTCGTGCGCTTGGTCAGCAGATCGCGCTGCCCTGAATGCCGTGTGTAAACTCATAGCTGAAAAATCGATCCACTTCACAAAGGTATGGATTGATAACTATTTCTGCGGTTTATAATTAGATTATTTCATGCGAAAAGCTGTTCTTTCGCCCGCCGTGGCGATTACTATTAGCCGCAATTACGGCTCAGGCCGCAGAACCCCGTATTTGTGAGGAGCGTTACCGTTGATTAGTGTTTTTGACATGTTCAAAGTGGGCATCGGCCCATCCAGTTCACATACCGTAGGTCCGATGAAAGCGGGCAAACAGTTTGTGGATCTGCTGGCTGAGCAGGGCAAACTGCAGGATGTCACGCGCGTAGCGGTGGATGTGTATGGCTCTCTCTCGCTGACCGGCAAAGGTCACCATACGGATATCGCTATCATTATGGGTCTGGCGGGTTATGAACCTGCCACCGTGGATATTGATGCGATCCCGGCATTTATTAAAGATACGGAAACGCGTGAGCGCCTGCTGCTGGCTAAGGGCGCGCATGAGGTCGACTTTCCACGCGAAGGCGGCATGGTGTTCCGCAGTGAGAATCTTTCGCTGCATGAAAACGGTATGACGCTGTATGCGTTTGCCGGCGATCTGCTGATTCTGACGAAAACCTACTACTCAATTGGCGGCGGGTTTATCGTGGATGAAGCGCATTTTGGCCAGCCGGTGCTGGACGAAGTCGCGGTACCTTATGCGTTTCACTCGGCAAAAGAGCTGCTCAGCCACTGCAGCGAGACCGGCATGTCGCTTTCAGGACTGGTGATGCAAAATGAGCTGGCGCTGCACAGCCGTGAAGAGATCACCCGCTATTTTACCGATGTCTGGCAGACCATGCAGGCGTGTATTGACCGCGGTCTGAACACCGAAGGCGTGCTGCCGGGGCCGCTGCGCGTTCCGCGCCGTGCCGCCTCTTTGCGTCGCCTGCTGGTCTCATCGACCAAGCACTCCAATGATCCAATGAACGTTATCGACTGGGTCAATATGTTTGCCCTGGCGGTAAACGAAGAGAATGCGGCAGGCGGACGCGTGGTAACGGCCCCGACTAACGGAGCCTGCGGCATCGTGCCGGCGGTGCTTGCCTATTACGATCACTTTATCGAAAGCGTCACGCCCGATATCTTTATCCGTTATTTTCTCGCGTCAGGCGCTATCGGTATTCTCTATAAAATGAACGCCTCTATCTCCGGTGCCGAAGTAGGCTGTCAGGGTGAAGTGGGCGTGGCCTGCTCTATGGCGGCGGCGGGTCTGGCGGAGCTGCTGGGCGCCAGCCCGGAGCAGGTCTGCGTGGCCGCGGAAATTGGTATGGAGCATAACCTGGGTCTGACCTGCGATCCGGTTGCCGGTCAGGTGCAGGTGCCCTGCATTGAGCGCAATGCTATTGCATCGGTCAAAGCCATCAACTCAGCGCGCATGGCGCTGCGCCGGACCAGCGCCCCGCGCGTCTCGCTGGATAAAGTCATTGAGACCATGTATGAGACCGGTAAAGATATGAACGCTAAATATCGCGAAACCTCGCGTGGCGGTCTGGCCATCAAAGTTCAGTGTGACTGATACCTGTCCGGAGTGCGCTGATTAAAATCAGCGCACTCATACTGATTTCTGCTTTTTTACCTACCTCGGCGTTGCCAAACCAGATATTGTAATTTTCCTGCGCGGATCCGGTAGGACGCAATTTTTATTGCCTGCTTTTTTAACGGGCAGCGCTAAACCTGGCCGTCCCGATGCCGATAACCTTCACGTTAATTTGCTCCTGGTCTGTGTCTTAACAAGGTGGTTACTGATGCTCATTCCCCAGCAATTTGTGGGTCAATTTCGCCGTAAGCGGCTGCTTATTGCGTTAGTGATCGCGACGCTGGTTTTGATCCTTACCCTGACTTTTCGTTATATCGAAGAGAAGTCACGTATTGAGCAGCAGTCTCTTAACTTTGCCAGCCGCGCCATTGAGCGCTTTGACCGTATGTTCTCGCCGCTGGACGTCTCCGCCAATAACACGCTGGGCCTGGTGGGCCTGCCCTGTTCGCTGGTGCGTTATCCGCTGATTGAAAAGATCGCTGCGCTGCAGACGGTACGCACCGTGCTGCTGGTGCAAAATGACACTATCTACTGCTCCAGCATCTATGGCACCCGCGATATCTCTTTTAGTCAGACCTATCCGGAGCTGGCGCTCAATAATCAGCGCATGCTGCTGACCACAGATGATTATCTGCTTAAAGGCTCGCCGGTGCTGCTGCTCTGGACGCCAAAATCGCTGGATAATCGCGATGGCTTGCTGCAGGTGGTGAATGTTGAACTGATGAGCAATTATCTGCTTGAGCCTCAGCTGCCGTGGGTAGAGCGGGCTATTTTCAACGTGGGCGGTCAGAGCCTTGAGTATGGTAATCCGATGATTGAACACACGGTGCCCTCGGATGACGAGGTCGCTTACGATCAGGCATCTTTACGCTACCCGTTCACCATTACGCTCTACGGCCCTTCTCCGGCGCGCCTGGCGTTAAATACGCTGCCTTCCCAGCTGCCGCTGGCGGTGATGCTGAGCCTGCTGATTGGCTATATTGTCTGGCTGGCAACGGCCAATCGCATGAGCCTTAGCTGGCAGATCAGCTACGGCATCACCGCCAGTGAGTTTATGGTTTATTGTCAGCCGCTGATCAATGCCCGCAGCGAACAGTGTGAGGGTATTGAGCTTCTGCTGCGCTGGCATAATCCGCGTCAGGGATGGATTGCACCTGACGTCTTTATCCCTCTGGCGGAACGGCAAAACCTGATCGCTCCCCTTACCCGCTTCGTGATTGCCCGGGCCGTAGAGGCGCTGCCGCAGCTGCCGCAAAGCAGCGCGTTCCATATTGCGATTAACGTCGCCGCCAGCCATTTTCACGATCGCGCCATTGTGGAAGATCTGCAGCAGATCTGGTGGCCTGCTAACCCCCATCCGCAGCTGGTTGTGGAGCTGACAGAGCGTGACGCCTTGCCGGTTATCGATCAGTCGGTCGTGGCGCAGCTGCATAACATTGGCGTACGCCTGGCGATAGACGATTTCGGCACCGGGCACAGTTCGCTGGCCTACCTGAAAGATCTGCAGCCGGATGTGCTGAAAATTGACAAGATTTTTACCGCGGCGATCGGCACTGACGCGATCAACGCCACGGTAACCGATATGGTGATTTCACTGGCGCAGCGGCTGAAGATTGCGCTGGTGGCCGAAGGCGTGGAGACCGCTGAACAGGCCACCTATCTGCGCGAGCGCGGGGTAGATCATCTGCAGGGTTACTTCTATGCGCGCCCCATGCCGATCGAAGATTTTCCGGCATGGCTGGCTCAGCATCAGGAAACAGCGGGTTAAAAAAAGGGCCGTCTTCACGACGGCCCTGATTGAACAGCTACGCGCGATTACGCGTTTTCTTCATCTTCATCGTGAGGCGCATCTTTGGTCACCCGTACCAGGTCGATACGGTAATCTGTCGCCTCAACAATTTCAAAGTGCAGCGGCGGCAGATCGATTACCTCACCAGGCTGCGGCAGCTGACCTTTCTGCTCAATCAGCAGGCCCGCCAGCGAAGCGTGATCGTCCTCCTGTTTAACCAGTTCATGGTAGTCGAGCAGCTGCTGAAGCGAATGCAGGTCGGTGCCGCCTTTGACCAGCCAGCCATCACCATCGGCGATCACATCCGGCGTCTCATCTTCATCCGGGAACTCACCGGCAATCGCTTCCAGCACGTCCAGCGGCGTAATCAGACCCTGCACCATACCAAATTCGTTGGTTACGATAACAAAGCTGCCTTTCGCCCGGCGCAGCACGCCCAGCAGATTAATAGGATCCAGCGTCTCAGGGACAACAATCGCCGGCGAGCCTGATGCGAACGTGGTCACATCCATACCGTGCTCCAGCGCCACCAGCAGCTCTTTTGCGCGCACCACGCCAATAATCTCATCCAGCTCACCGCGGCACACCGGAAACAGACTGTGTGGCGTATCCAGCAGCTGCATACGGATCTCATCCAGCGGACGCGTCACATCAACCCATGAGATATCGCCACGCGGCGTCATGATGCTGCGAATAGAGCGCTGCGACAGCGTCAGTACGCCGTTAATCATATAGCGCTCTTCATCCTTAAACGCTTCCTGCGGCATAGCGTTATTCAGCGTATGCTCATCCGTTGAAGGCTGCTGCTGACGATTGCGCCCGCCCATCAGGCGTAAAATAGCTTCTGCCGTGCGCTCACGCATTGGCCGGCGCGCCTGATGGCGCATAAAATTACGGCGCGCGATCTGATTAAACAGCTCAATCAAAATTGAGAAGCCGATCGCCGCATAGAGATAACCTTTCGGAATATGGAAACCGAACCCTTCCGCTACCAGCGACAAACCGATCATCAGCAGGAAGCTCAGGCAGAGCACGACAACCGTCGGATGAGCGTTGACAAAATTAGTCAGCGGCTTCGATGCCAGCAGCATTACGCCCATTGCGATCACCACCGCAGTCATCATCACCGGCAGGTGGTTAACCATACCCACTGCGGTAATCACGGCATCCAGTGAGAAGACGGCATCCAGCACCACGATTTGTGCGACCACTGCCCAGAAGCTGGCATAGTTGCGATTACCCTGCTGTTCCATGCCTTTATTTTCCAGACGCTCATGCAGCTCCATCGTGGCCTTGAAAAGCAGGAACAGGCCACCAAACAGCAGGATCAGATCGCGACCGGAAAAGCTGAAATCCATCACGCTGAACAGCGGACGGGTCAGCGTGACCATCCACGAGATCAGGGAGAGCAGGCCGAGGCGCATCACCAGCGCCAGCGACAGACCGATCAGTCGCGCTTTATCGCGCTGCTTTGGCGGCAGTTTGTCAGCAAGAATGGCGATAAAGACCAGGTTATCGATACCCAGCACAATTTCCAGCACGATCAGCGTTAACAGCCCCGCCCAGATCGAGGGATCCAAGAGAAACTCCATTAGTGACTCCTTGCTAAGAAAGTAGACGCACGAAAATCAGCCTGCACCGGTAAGTGAGACAGCTGAAGAGTCGAAGGCGAAATAACGCTGAACGGCGTGGCGATCTGCGCCGGCTGGCACAGTAAGGATAAGAAGCGACGTCGGTGACGGTCCATAAAGGTGAGCTTGAGCCCGGTACTCCTGAGTAATAAACAGAAAGTTAATGTATCAGTTACCTCAACAAGATCAAAAAATTTTCTTACATTTACACATAGCTGCGCTGGCGCATAAAAACGGCATAAAAAAGTCCGCTGAACCGCCGTTACACCAGATAACCGACAGGCGTCACACTCTTTCTTCTTTCGCTAACTAAAATAAACGGCGACCTTAACGCAAACCGATGGGGGCTCCATCGTAGCGGCTCAGGCTTATATTGCCTGACGGGCCCGGCCGCATCCTTTATTCCTGTCAACGTCCTTTAATGACAGGGTTTCGTCATAAACGGAGGTAGCAGGTGACCATCGCATTAGTCATTGGTACACACGGCTGGGCAGCAGAGCCGCTCCTGAAAACAGCAGAGATGCTGCTGGGCGAACAGCACAATGTCGCCTGTATCGATTTTGCACCCGGTGAAAACGCCGAAACCCTGATGGATAAGTATCGTGCCCGGCTGGCAGAGCTTGATACCGCTCAGGGAGTCCTGTTTCTGGTCGATACATGGGGAGGCAGCCCGTTTAATGCCGCCAGCCGCCTCGTCACGGATCGCCCGGATCAGGAGGTCATTGCTGGCGTGAATATTCCGATGCTGGTCGAAACGCTGATGGCCCGCGATGACAATCCTGAACTGGCGGCGCTGGTGCAGGTCGCAACCGATGCCGGCCGTGAGGGCATTAAAGCGCTAAAGGCGAACCCGGTTTCCGCTGCCGCAGCGCCGGCTAAATCTGCTGCGCCGCCGCCACCGCTGGCGCCGGGCCAGCATATGAAAATCGGGCTGGCGCGCATAGACGATCGTCTGATCCATGGCCAGGTAGCGACCCGCTGGACTAAAGAGACCGGCGTCAGTCGCATTATTGTGATCAGTGATGAAGTGGCAAACGATCACGTGCGTAAAACCCTGCTGACCCAGGTGGCGCCGCCGGGCGTAACCGCACACGTGGTCGATATCGCAAAAATGATCCGCGTCTGGAATAACCCCAAATATGCGGGCGAACGCGTCATGCTGCTGTTTACTAATCCCACCGACGTTGAGCGCGTGGTTGCGCAGGGCGTCAATATTACCTCTGTGAATATCGGCGGCATGGCGTTTCGTCAGGGTAAGACGCAGGTCAATAATGCGGTTTCAGTAGATGAAAAAGATATTGCCGCTTTTCGTCAGCTCAACGCCCACGGGATTGAGCTTGAGGTACGCAAAGTCTCCACCGATCAAAAGCTTAATATGATGGACCTGATTGCGAAGGCCACCGCCTGACTTGTTGCCGCCCGGCAATAATGGCGGGCGTGCTGAGGAGATGCAAAATGGAAATAACCACGTTACAGATTGTGCTGATATTTATCGTGGCCTGTATTGCCGGTATGGGTTCTATCCTGGATGAATTTCAGTTTCACCGTCCGCTGGTGGCCTGTACCCTGATTGGTGCCGTGCTGGGTGACATGAAAACCGGCATTATTATCGGCGGCACGCTGGAGATGATCGCGCTGGGCTGGATGAATATCGGGGCGGCGGTAGCACCCGATGCGGCTCTCGCCTCCATTATATCCACCATCCTGGTGATAGCCGGCGGACAGAGCGTCGGTGCCGGTATCGCTCTGGCGATCCCGCTGGCCGCAGCGGGTCAGGTGCTGACCATTATCGTGCGAACGCTGACCGTGGCGTTTCAGCATGCGGCAGATAACGCGGCCGCGAAAGGTAACCTCACCGCTATCTCCTGGATCCATGTCTCTGCCCTGCTGCTGCAGGCGATGCGCATTGCCATCCCGGCGCTGATTGTCGCTATCTCTGTCGGCACCAGCGCCGTGCATACGCTACTGAGTTCCATTCCGGAGGTAGTCACCAACGGCCTTAACATCGCCGGCGGCATGATTGTGGTAGTGGGATACGCAATGGT
>JAAIGE0100867941.1_pt1 | contig 10822 bp, 9 predicted proteins | sample 6487951 | NCBI WGS metagenome assembly JAAIGE01 (sample SAMN13974128, study PRJNA590717) | phyllosphere metagenome | biome: tomato field; feature: multiple bacterial spot infested tomato fields; material: tomato leaves; isolation source: leaves from tomato fields | host: Solanum lycopersicum ... | reverse complement strand
TGCTGGCGTAGGATAAGAGCTTGCCGGGATGCCGACGACCTCCGCCGAAGGGCCGCCATTGAGCGCCGACTGAGCGAAGATCTCCGCAGCAAAATCGGCCCAGCTTGCCTCCCCGGAACCGCTCATGTGGAAAATGCCGCGCAATGCCGCATTGTCGTTGTCGACCAGATTGCTGGCAACAGCAAAAACGGCGTCGGCAATATCGAATGCTGAGGTCGGATTGCCGATTTGATCATCAACCACATTTATGCTGTCCCGCGCTTCAGCAAGCCGTAGCATCGTCTTCAGAAAATTTTTGCCAAAAGGACTATAGACCCAGGCCGTCCTTAGGATTGCATAGTTGGCTGTGGCAGCCGCAATCGCTTGCTCGCCAGCGAGCTTCGAGCGCCCATAAGCAGACACGGGAGCCACCGGATCTGTTTCGACATAGGGAATATCCTTATTGCCGTCGAAAACGTAGTCAGTCGATAGGTGAATAATAGGAATGGAGAGTACGCTGGCTGCTTCGGCAATCTTTCCGCTTGCGACGCCGTTGATGACCGTGGCGGCAGTTTCTTCATTTTCCGCTTGATCGACGGCGGTGTACGCGGCTGCCGAAACGATCACGTTCGGCTTTGCTGCGCTTATGATTGCATGAATGCTGTCCGGAACCGAGAGGTCGAGGCTGGGTCGCCCTAGAGCGACTACCTCAAACCGGCCATTTTCGGCTGCTCGCTCCAGTAAAGATTGGACCACCTGGCCGTCCTTACCTGTAACAATCATCCTCAACTGCTTCATGCATTGCCCTCTTTGCTTGGTGCAGCAGGCGTGTTCAAGAGCCCCAGCCGTGACCCCGCATAGCCTTGTCGTAACGGTCCCCACCACCAGGCGTTGTCAAGATACCACCGGACAGTTTTCTCGATGCCGGTGTCGAAATTTTCCTGCGCCTTCCAGCCAAGTTCAGTTTCGAGTTTCGTTGCATCGATTGCGTAACGGGCGTCATGGCCCGGACGATCGTCGACATAAGTAATTAAGCTGGAATGGGAGATCGGCTTCGGCGATAACTTGTCCATTAATTCGCAAATGCGGGTAACAACATCAATATTGCGGCGCTCGTTTCTGCCCCCAATGTTATAGGTTTCGCCTACCCGGCCGCGCTCTGCGACGATATTGAGCGCACGGGCGTGATCTTCAACATACAGCCAGTCGCGGATGTTTGCTCCGTTGCCATAGACGGGCAGCGCCTTTCCTTCCATCGCATTGAGGATCACCAAGGGGATTAGCTTTTCTGGGAAGTGATAAGGCCCATAATTGTTCGAGCAGTTCGACACGACGACAGGCAGCCCATAGGTTCTTTGCCATGCTTTGGCCAGATGGTCAGAAGCTGCCTTGGAGGCTGAATAGGGGGAACTCGGATCATACGGCGTCTCTTCGGTGAAGAGGCCTTTATCTCCGAGCGAACCATAGACTTCGTCGGTCGAGACATGCAGGAAGCGAAAATTCGCCTTTGCGTCACCGGAAAGACCTGCCCAGTAGTGCCGGGCACATTCCAACATCGTGAATGTGCCAATCACATTGGTGTCGACAAAGTCTTTCGCGCCGGTGATGGACCTGTCAACATGGCTTTCGGCAGCCAGATGCATAACACGATTTGGCTGGAAGCCTTCAAAAGCGTTTGAAATAGCTGCGTGATCACAGATGTCGGCTTTGAGGAAGCGGTAGCTGGCATTGTCTTTGACAGTTGTCAGCGATGTTTCGGTGCCAGCATAGGTCAGCTTGTCTACGTTGAGAACATCATAGCCCTTGTCAGCTACGAGGTGGCGGACCACTGCAGAACCAATAAAACCGGCGCCGCCAGTTACAAGAATGCGCATAATTGCTTCCGATCCGTTCGACGCTTAGACGGTCCGCGCCGTGCTATATTGAAACACACTGCCAAGGGCGGCGAGTGTTGGTTGCTTGCGATCCTTGTCCGACAGGATCGCTCTGTCAGCAGATACCGGCCAATTGATACCCAGAGCCGGATCATTCCACGATAAGCCCCGGTCATGTTCCGGACTGTAGTAGTCGGTCACTTTGTAGCTGATCACGGTGTTGGGCTCGAGTGTACAAAAACCATGGGCGAAACCAGGGGGTACCCAGAGCTGGCGCGCGTTTTCGGCGCTCAGCTCCTCGGCAACGAATTGTCCGTACGTCGGAGAACCAGAGCGAATATCCACGGCGACATCCAGCAGCGCGCCAGCTGTGCATGAGACAAGCTTGCCTTGTGCCTTTGGCTCAAGCTGAAAGTGCAGACCGCGTACTGTTCCGACTTCCGCTGACATAGAGCGATTGTCTTGAACAAATGTGAATTGGCCAACCTCTGTTTCAAAAAGAGATGCCCTAAAGGTCTCCATGAAATAGCCACGCGAATCCCCAAATTTCTTTGGAACAATCAAGATTGGGCCATCAATATTCAGTCGCTCAAAGAGCATTATCATTACCCTAAAATCGCTTCGAAAAAGACGTAATTGAGAAACCGAGACTTACTGGTTGGAACCAGAGTGTCTAGTCGTATCCAGTGTATTGCATGCATAGTTCCGGGCAATAGTGAAGAGATTTTCTTTTGAAAACGTTACGTTGTCCTGCGGAAAGTGCTGACATGCTCTGCACAGTTTCAAACTATTCAAATCCTGCTTTCATAGCAAGTCAGGAGCATGTATGTGGTGCGGTAGAATTGCAGTTACGGAGCGGCCCGTTGTTGCGCCGGCAGGAACTTTTATGGAACGGTCATCCGCCCAGCGAGGGACGCATAGTGAGAAGGATAAGAGCGAGCTTTACCGGCAGCGCGGAAAAATAGCAGGAACGTTGCAGAGCTTGCTGAGGGTTTTGCTGTTGCTGCTGTGCCTTTTCCTGGTGTTCGCCTATGGCGGGGTTCAAGCTGAAACGGTTGCCATCGTATCGCTGATCCTATTCGTCATGATCCCTGTTGTTCTACTCGTGTCAGCAATTCCGGCCGATACGCGAAACATCATAATGATCGCTTTGATCCTGGTTGCCTTGCTAGTCAGCTGGGCCGAGTTTCAGGCATCGGGTATCAGCGGCCTCTTCTATAACGATCCCGCTTGGCAAATGGTACGGACCTATATTCCGTCGGCTCAAGTCCCAGTGTCGCTCACCCCTGGGGACACATCCGGCGCGGTTTTGATGCTGGCGGTCCCGTTTGGCGTATTCATTGCAACATTGATACTGTTTAGTGGCGAGCACCAGTCCAATCGACTTCTACGCTACATCGTGATCGTCGGCGCCGTCATCTCGGTTTTCAGCATCTTGCAGTTTCTTGCTCAGCCGGACATGGTTCTCTTTGTCAAGAAAAAGGCCTATCAAGACAGTCTGACCGGCACATTCATCAACCGCAATACGGCGGCAACGTTCTTCGGCCTGCTTTTGGTGCTGCAGGTCGCGTTGACGTGGCAGAAAGCCAGCGAAACCGACTTGATACGCTCGTTGCTCGCGTACTTGAACGGAATACCCTTTACCAATCGGCGGGCTACAATTTTTGCGGCGCTTTCTGCGTTATCGTGTCTGGCGACCGCGTGTGCGCTCATGCTCACCAAGTCACGAGGTGGTATCGCGTCGACCTTTGCCGCGCTTCTATGTCTTCTGCTGATCCTTGTTCTCTTCCCAGATCAAAGGGAGGCTCGGGCAACCAGCGTCAGGAAAGGCTGGAGTTGGAGATTCGCGACAGCAACCGCGATTCTCCTTGTTGGAAGCGGCATCTTTATTTCGCTTGCAGAGCGTGTTCTCTTTCGGGGGGCGGCTCAGAACTTCGAGAGCCGCGTCTGTGTCCTCCCAGGAATAATCACCGCGATCAAGGACCACATACCGTTCGGGGCGGGTCTCGCCAGCTTCCGAGAGGTTTTTCCCGCATACCGTGATGCACGATGCGGTATCTATCTTATTTGGGATCGTGCACACAATGTCTATCTAGAGGGCCTTTTTTCTTTAGGTTTGCCCTTTATTCCACTGCTTTTTATCGGCATGGGAACTTTGATGTTCGCGTACATCTATGGGCTACGAGTAAGGCGCCGTCAGCGTTACATTGCGGCCGTTGGTTTGGCCTGCCTCATCCTTACGGTTCTTCATTCGGCCGTCGATTTCTCCCTGCAGATCCCAGGCCTCGCCGCGTTTTTCGCGTTGATGTGCGCGCCAATCGTGTCGATCTGCATGCTTCCACGTAAGCGGCAATCGAGGGTCAAAACAGTAAAGGACTGAGTCAGATCGTCCGGTGCCGTTCGACCTCCACGAGATCACGCGTACTTCCTCGCATTGTTCCAAGTGAAGCCGATAAGTAGGAGAAAACCTCTCTCGGAGACTGTGTAATAGAAAATCGCTTATGAAGCGCGTTTTCATCAAAAAATAAAATTCTCTGTGTCATATTATTCGGCATAAACTGGAAACTTCCCTTTATGTAAGTCCAGTTAGAAGGGAAACCGGCATTTTAAAAAAGATTTACAGCGCACTGATTGTGGATAGCTAAAACGAGCTCGATGTTGCTCCACGGCAACTTTATATGGAAAACACATGCATAAAGGTATTCGTGCACTACGCAAGTATTGCGTTAATTTTTCAACCATTTTAAGCACATAAAGACTGACGAGGGGCTTACATTGAAACACGTTAAATCTGGCATTCTGCTAAGTACACTTTTGTTTGGAGTGTCGGGGTGTACCTCTTTGCCAGCCTCCGGCCCGTCGGCGCGCGCTGTTGAGTCAAATGCGACGGTAAAAGTATCCAGTGTATCCTCGAAGTCGAACCAGACGGCCGGTATCGATTATGCACTGGTGGATATAAATGCAGCGGTGCTATCTGCGTTCAGCGAGACGACAGTCAAATCATTTGAGGGTGGCTTTGGTGGCGGCCGAGGAGGGGCGCCGGTCCTGCCTCTTGGCGTTGGTGATGTTGTTCAGGTTTCGATATTCGAGTCTCAGGCGGGTGGTCTTTTCATTCCAGCCGATGCAGGAAGTCGTCCGGGTAATTTTGTCCAACTGCCGCAGCAAACCGTGGGGCGCTCTGGTTCGATCAACATACCGTATGCAGGCGAGATCCAGGTCTCAGGTTATACTGAAGAACAGGTCGCGCGCGTAATTGAAGATCGGCTGGCGAACCGAGCCATTGAACCGCAGGCGGTAGTCACTAAGATCAGTGCGCGTTCAGCTCAGATTGCTGTTCTTGGCGATGTGAGAAATCCAGCCAAGATTACTCTGACGGAGGCCGGCGAGCGCGTTCTGGATGTTCTTTCAGAGGCAGGCGGGCTAAACTCTCCTGGCAAGGAGACCTATGTTACCCTGCAGCGGCGCGGTCGCTCTGGAACTATCCTCTATGATCACCTCGTGAAAACGCCCGCGGAGAATATCTACGTGGTTCCCGGGGACATTATCACTGTTGATCGTGAGCGCCGGACTTATCTTGCTTTTGGCGCTGCCGGCCTCAATGGGCGTTTTGATTTTGAAGAGTCTGATCTCTCTCTCGGTGACGCCCTCGGCAAAGCGGGTGGCTTGCTGGATGGCCGTGCTGATCCTGCTCAAGTTATGCTGTATCGTGTGGCTGACAAGGCGATATTGGCCAAGCTCGGTGTTAATGTATCCCACTTCAAGGCTGATACCGTCCCTGTAATCTTCCGTGCAAACCTGCGAGATCCGTCGAGCTTGTTTGCTCTCCAAAAATTCCCAATGGAGGATAAGGACATTCTCTACGTCACCAACTCCGACTCGACAGAGCTTGTAAAGTTCCTCAATATCGTCAATTCGGTCACTTCGACTGCAGCAGGCGCTACTTCGGATGTTAAGTCGACACGTGATACAGTAAGAGCTTTCTGAGCGTGGTAGCTTCACTGAAGTAGATCAGCCTTTAAGCATAAGTGATATTTGTTTTTTTCCAGGGTTGCTGCTGGCCAGAAACCATGGTGATATGTTGGTAACCAAAGTATTAAGCTCTAGGAGCATCTGGATGTTCTCTTTCCGCGCAACCGGCCTACTGGCTATATGTACATGTGCGTATCTCGGGTTTTCGGCTGGATTGCACGCTCAGGATGCGCCCAGCGGCTCGTGTTTCGTTGCACCCGCCAAGCTTCCCGACGCAGATGTTCAGGCTTTCCTCAGCAATCCGCAATCCCTTCTTCAGCAGTATGCGGTTGGTGGGATGGCAATGCAGATGCGCGTTCGGGCCTTGGCTGGCTCGAACCCAGCCACACTTGCTGCTCTGATTTCACTGGCTTCCCCCACTTCTGACGGTCAGGCGCAGGTTGCAGCAATTGGTGGTGGGTTGGGACGTGCAGCGAGAGCATGCGTTGTTGCCGATCCAGTTTATGCTGGAACGATCCAGAGGAGCGTTTTGGAGTCAAACAATCAGCCATTGATTGATGCGTTTAATGGCGCCAATGCGGAAGCTCCAACCGCGGCCCTCGGTGGCGCTGGTGGTGCGGGTGCGGGTGCGGGTGCCGGCGGCGCAGCTGTCGGTGGTCCGGGCGCTGGAGGTGCTGTGGGTGGCTCTGGTTTGCCTGGTGCCCAAGCTGCAGGAAGTAATGGCGTCGGGCAAAGCAACGGCTCGCTTGTGGCGAGTGCCAGCAGCGCCAGATTCTTCTCCGCTAGCGGAGGCGGTGGGTCCAGTTCGTCGGTAAGCCCTACAGCGCCGTAATTAAATCAACTCATACATAGCATAACGGCTCGGGGCCGAGATCTAAATCCATGGATGCTAGAAACACGTCTCTAACCGTTAAACATGAGGGGTCGTCGGAAGATCAAGCTTCCGACTTCTCTATCGATTTTGATTGGCTGCTTGGAGTTGCAAAGCGTCAGTGGAAAATTGTCGCTGCCACCGTCGTCGTATTTGTTGCGCTTGGAATAGCCTATGTACTGACGGCGGTGCCCCTTTATCAGGCGACAACAAACATTCTTATAGATAGGGCCAATACTGTCGTCGTTGAACAACTGTCGAAGTTCGGCGAAAACGTTGACGATGACGCTTCCGTGCTGAGCCAGGTCGAACTCCTGAAATCCAGCGCAATCACGATGGGGACAGTGGACAAGCTTAAGCTCGATGAAGATCCCGTGTTCATGGCGTCCGATGATGGCGTGATTACTCAGCTCAAGAATTTTGTCCGGTCGTTATTGAATGTATCGACATGGTTCGTTTCAGATACCGTCACGAACGACGACAAAGATCGTATGCGGCAGAATGCGTCGGACAAGGTCCGCAACAATATGGACGTCAGTAGGACGGGTAAGTCTTATGTTCTAGCGTTGAATTTTGTATCGCCCTCCAAAGAGCTTTCAGCAAGGATTGCTAACGGAATCGCTGAAGCCTATCTGAATGATAAGCTGGACGCAAAATATGACGCGACGAGGCGGGCGAGTGACTGGCTTCAGGATCGCATTGCGGAACTCAAGCAAAAAGCACTAGAATCTGACCTCGCCGTCCAAAAATTTCGGACTGCGAATGGATTGGTCTCGACAGGAACTCAGCTTGTTAGCGATCAGCAACTTACAGAGCTCAACAGTGCGCTGATTGCGTCACAGGCTGATGTAGCGTCGAAAATGGCGCGCTTTGATCGAATTCAGCAAATCATTAAAGATGGCCAGATGGACGCCATCGTTACCGATGTTCTAGCAAGTACAATCTCAAATGATTTGCGCTCGAAGTATTTGACCGCATCCAAACGCGCTGATCAACTCGCTGCTATCCTCGGCCCCGACCACGAAAGTGTGGTCAGACAACGCAATGAGATGGCCGACTACAAGCGCCAAATGTTCGACGAATTGGGGCGCATCGCAGAGAGTTACAAGAGCGATGTCGATGTCGCGAAAGCAAGAGAAAAGAGTCTCAAGGACTCCGTGACACAAGCGACGAGCGTCAGCGCAGGCGCTAACGAAACCATGGTGCAGTTGCGGGAACTCGAACGATCGTCGGAGACCTATAAGAACCTTTACCAGTCTTTTCTGCAGAAGTTCCAGGAGGCAGTTCAGCAACAATCCTTCCCGGTGACAGAGGCCCGTATCATCTCTCCAGCGGTCGTGCCGACGACGCCTGCCTATCCGAGAAAAACGTTGGTGGTTGCGCTGTTTGCAATTTTAGGGGCTGCAGCAGGCTCTGGCATTGGGATGTTCCGTGAATACAGGGACCGTTTCTTCCGGACGGCCGAACAGGTGCGCGATGTTCTGGGGCTGGAAACGCTTGGTACGGCACCGCTCATTTCGAAAATCGGCAAGCCTATAGACAAGGTAGGTCCGGAGCCCTCAGAGCGGGAAATTAGAAAGTCTAGCGCCGTAATGGACTATGTTCTGGACCATCCCCTCTCGCCCTTCGCAGAAGCGATGCGGAGCGTGAAAATCGCTGCTGATATGGTCTTGCCATCGGCCTCTTGCAGGATAATCGGCGTTGTTTCTACCCTTCCCGGAGAGGGCAAGTCGACGATTGCTGTCAACCTGAGTGAGCTGTTAGCGAGCCAGGGATCACGCACTGTGCTGGTAGATGCAGATTTAAGGAACCCCGGCGCGACGCGCGCGATCGCGCGACATGCGGAAAAGGGACTGGTTGAAGCCATCTTTGAGCAAGCCTCCCTGGAAGAGTGCTTGCTTCGCAGCAAAAGATCGAATCTTGCTTTTTTACCTGCCGTGATGAAACAGCGCCTGCCTCATTCGGCGGAACTGCTATCTTCAGCCGCAATGAGGCACCTACTTAATCGTATTTCTGATCACGCAGACTATATCATCGTCGATCTTCCGCCACTAGCCCCAGTCGTGGATGCGCGCGCTATGGCGGGCAGCGTGGATGCGTTTGTTTATGTTACAGAGTGGGGTCGCGTTGCGAGGCGCATGGTACGTCAAACGTTGCAGGCTGAGCCGCGGATATATGAAAAGTGCCTTGGCGTCGTTCTCAGTAAGGTCGATATGAACCGCATGAAGCTTTACCAGACGTTTGGTTCTGCGGAGTATTACCACTCAAGTTATTCAAATTATTATCGCGAGGGTTAAGGCGATTAGTTCTGTTGATTTTGGGCGGGCGTCGCCGTGAGGTCGGCCATCCTCCCCGCCAGTATCACCTTCATCTGTCTGCTACTGGCGATTACTGCTCTTAAGCAAATCGACTTGAGCCGTGAAGCGGCGGACGTCGTCTATCTGGGGCAGCGGCTAAATCTGTCTGATTCGATTGATAGTGCTGCCGTTGAAACCAGAATGGAGGATGTTTCCAGACTGGCTCAAGCGGGCGTGTGTCGGTCAGATGTCGTCATTAGCAGTGCAACGGTGGTACTCGCAAATGTTGATTTCAAAAACCCAGATGATGACTACGAGGAATGGGCAAACGCAGTGATCTCTGCCCGGGATTATCTTTTGCATGCCTTGACCTGCGTCCCGACGCGCGGTGACCTTTGGTTGCGCCTTGCTATGATACAGAATGCTGCCGGGGAGAATCCCAGCGAGGTGGTCTCGCTTCTATCGCAATCGCAGTTGATGGCTCCGTCTGAAGGGGATGTCGTTTTCGGTCGCTTGCGTTTTTGGAGCAGGCTAAGCGATACCACGCTAGATCTTGGAACAAGTGTCCTAGAGAAAGATATCATGACAGCTTGTATCGACCCGACACGGCTAAAAAATCTGCGAGTCTCGGCGTCTTTAGCTGCAAGGTTCAAAAATGTGGCGCCAGCCCGATGCAGGTCGATGGTTCTATCTTAACCGGAGAATGCAGTGATCGTTTCGGAGTGCGTATGCGCATCGCCATAACGTAGTGCGCTTCGAGGATGGAAGAAGGAACGCACAGAGGGTACGCGCGCCTGTAGCGTTCCTAATCTAAGCGAAGTCTGTTCATTTGGACGTCCATCATGCTATCCGCGATCGGTAAAACGATTATAACAAATAACAACTAGGCGAGAGAAAATGGTCACTGTGCGGGGGAAGTCCATCAACTCGCTCTAATATATTCATTGATGAAATAGGATTGACGCCCGTGCGCCGCTTTGGTGGCCACCATCAAACACGCCCATTCGTCGCGGAAGCTGTATCTAAAGCGGACCTGTTGATCGGGAGAGACGTAAATCTGCACTGAATGGTATCTTCCGTGACTAGCGGGCCTCTCAAGGCGCTACAGGCTATGCATTATTCCAACAGCCAGCAGCGCCCAGATAGCGACCGAGAGCATTGTAGCTAACAGTAAATAGCGAAAGCGCCTAGACATCGTTACATTTTAATAATCTAATATTAATGTGCAATGGAACTTGTCGTAGATGGTAAACTATGGGTTAACAGACACGACTTACGGTCTAAAGCGTGCCGCGATCTTTCCGATCCGCTTATACGCTTTAGGTCCTTGTCATTGCATGTCGTTATCGCAAAATCGCTGCGTACTTTTGCGCGACATTTTTTAAGCTGAAATCGTGCCAACCGCGGCTTTGGGCGCGCTACTTCGTGCTTGCGGTGTAAAAAGTGTCAATTGAATTAGGGGACAGCGAGTCGGCAATTAGCGCCCCGCCTCTAATCGCGAGCGACCACAAGCCAACCGAAATCAAAATACTCAGCAACCAAATCTTTGAACGGGGCGTCATTTTCATACTCCTAATCAGTTCAAGATTAGGAGAGATTCGTTGCGAGCCCTTTAAGATAGACCTTTAACAAGAGGTTAAAAGCAGCAGAGCTACGGTTATTTTTTATAGACAGGAAATTTTCCACTTCGCTATCTCGATGCGGGTATTCACCGGGGGCGCCTATTTCTTTCCTAAAGTAGAATTTTGTCAGCCGGCATTCCCATTTGTTCCGGTTGAAAAAGACACTGGCCTCGCTTCACTAATGATAAGCCTAGAATTTTGTCAGCCGCT
>JAAIGE0100472048.1_pt1 | contig 10822 bp, 9 predicted proteins | sample 6487951 | NCBI WGS metagenome assembly JAAIGE01 (sample SAMN13974128, study PRJNA590717) | phyllosphere metagenome | biome: tomato field; feature: multiple bacterial spot infested tomato fields; material: tomato leaves; isolation source: leaves from tomato fields | host: Solanum lycopersicum ... | reverse complement strand
TGGTTCTGGTCGTTCTGGTCGGGTTGGCCTTGATGATTGCTTCCCGCCATCAGGAAAGGGCCGTCACCAAAATCGCCTCGATGGCGCTGCCTCCAGCACAGGATCAGACCCCGCTGGATCGACACTGGGCAAACCTGCACGCTTCGGGCAAACATAATAACGCACTTGGCCTGGTGCAATCCAATCTTGATGCTTTCGCCGTCCGCGTTGCCTCCGCCAGAGCCGCCGGGCGCAGCCTCGATCTCATGTATTACATGTGGAACTCCGATCTCACCGGCACGCTGATGATGCGAGAGGTGCTCGCGGCAGCGGATCGGGGCGTGCGAGTACGTCTGCTGCTGGATGACCTCGGCGTCACCATGCCCGACCGCGCGTTTAAAGCCATCGACAGCCATCCCAATATCGAACTCAGGCTGTTCAACCCCACCAAAGCCAGAGAAAACATGTTTCGGCGGGGTATCGAAGTCATGTGGCGCTTTCGCAGTGTCAATCGGCGCATGCACAACAAGGCATGGATCGCAGATGGTCGCGTGCTGATTGTCGGCGGTCGTAACATCGGCGATGCCTATTTCGACGCCGCCGAGCAGGCAAACTTTCGCGACTTCGATATCATCGCGCATGGCGATGCGATCGCACAGGCGGAAGAAATATTCGACGATTACTGGAACAGCGCGGTCGCCATTCCCGTACGCTCGCTTCTGGCACGTCGCCCCAGCCGTCTGGCACGGCTTCGCCGGAGAATGGACGTTCTGGCATCGAGCGAAGCCGCCAGGCCTTATCTAGCGCGCGTGGAGAGCCAGCATCATTCTGAAAGCTTTCTGATGTCGAACCGCCTTTGCTGGGTGGAGACCGCCACAGTCGTGGCGGACCCACCTGAAAAGGCCGGAGGCAAGCGCAAGAGCGGCCATAACTATCTCATGGAAACGCTTCTACCTGTCATGGAAGAGACGCAGAAGGAACTGCGGATTACGTCGCCTTACTTCATTCCGGGCCTGAAGGGCGTAGAAATATTTTCCCGCCTTTCGGCAGCCGGCGTCTCCGTTCAAGTGCTGACCAATTCGCTGGCGGCGACGGATGTGGCAGCCGTTCATGCCGGATATGCGCGTTACCGTAGACCGCTATTGCTTAACAAGATCGCGCTTTTTGAACTCCGCAGGCAGGCAGATCAGTCCAAGGGCTTTACATTACGCGGCTCCGGACAGGCCAGCCTTCATACGAAAGCCTTCACCCGCGATGCCACAACCGGCTTCGTCGGCTCGCTGAATTTTGATCCCAGATCGATGTCACTGAATACTGAGATGGGCGTTTTGTTTACCTGTCCCGATCTGGTCAGAACCATGGATGAGATTTTCCAGGAAGAAACCCGCCGCGAGATGAGCTTCGAGCTGGAGTTGAACGCACGGCGACGGCTCGTTTGGAAAGGACTGGTAAAGGGTGAGCCTCGTCAATATTCCAGCGAGCCCTATGCCAGTCCCATGAGACGGGTCATTGCCTTTTGCATGGGCATTTTACCGCTTGAATCGCAGCTCTAATAAACGCCAGGAGGGACTATCATGCCGTTCATCGATACACCTGAACCCAAGGTCAGCCGCAAAACTGCCGAAATGTATCGGGGCGCTGAGGAAACCTACGGTTACCTGCCGAACATGTATCGCACGTTCGGGCACCGCCCGGAGGTGATGGAAAGCTGGAGCAACCTACTCGTCAACCTGCGCGGCAATATGGAAATCCGGCGCTACGAACTCGTAACGCTGGCAGCAGCACGCGAACTCCGTTCATCCTATTGCATGCTGGCGCATGGCTCCGTTCTGTTGCGTGAAGGTCTTTCGGAAGCGGAACTGACGGCAATCATCCATGATGCACCGGATGCTCCAATCGACGATCAGGAACGGGCGATCATGCATTTTGCAGCCAAAGTGGTGCACGACGCCACATCAACGACGCAAGCCGACATCGATGCGCTGAAGAACCTTGCCTTAACCGATGCCGAAATATTCGATATTGCGGCTGCGGCTGCGGCCAGATGTTTCTTTTCCAAGATCCTGGACGCAATGGGTACCAATGCAGACCCAGCTTATGTGAAAAAGCTGGGGCCTAGTTTGGCGAACGAACTTGCCATTGGCAGACCGATAGAGGACGCGCAATAGCGGAACCGTCCACTATTGCGCTCACACAATTATGCGGCGCGTTTCCCGCCCAAGCGAGCGGACTGGATTTGCACCAGCGTGTCGAGGTTCTGGTTGACGCGGCAATAGAATTCCTCGTCGATGAACGGGCGCAGCATGAAGTCGTTACCGCCAGCCTTCAGGAAACGGGCCGAAAGCAGCCTGTTTGTAGACGACGAGACGCCGATAATGCGCAACTCATGCGAACCGCGCACGGTACGAATGCGGCGGGTCAGTTCGAAACCATCGATATCCGGCATGTTGTAATCGGTAACGACAAGGCCGATATCCGGGTTTTTCTTCAGAATTTCGATTGCTTTCGCGCCGCTTTCAGCAAGGCTCACGCGGAAATTATAACGCTTGAGGCGGCTCGATAGCAGTGCGCGGGCCGTTGGGCTGTCGTCGACGATCAGAACATGGTGGCGATGGTTGGTGAGGAAGCGGCAGACCGATTCAGTCAGCATATCCACAGCGAAAACGTTGTCCTTGAGGATGTAGTCCACGACTTCCTTGGTCAGCAGTTTTTCGCGGGTGTCTTCGTGGAACGTGCTGGTGAAAACGATCGTCGGGATCGAGAGATCGATCAGGTAGTTCAGTGCTTCGCCGTTTTCAGCACCAGGAAGATTGATGTTGGAAATGGCAAGTGTGACCTTCTCGGTCGAATGCTCATAGCATTCCATCAGTTCTTCGTAGTTTCGGCAAACTTCGACAGTAAGGCCGAGTAATTCCTTTAAACGCGCACCGATCATCTGCGTAAAGACATTGGAGTCTTCGGCCAGCAGAATACGCGTATCTTCAAAAGGCAGACCAGAATACTGCATGCCCGTTATGCCAAGAAAGTTCATTTAATCCCCCAAGATCAATATTGGGGAAAATGATAATCATTCAAATTTTCAGAATAATTAATTTCCAAAACCATCTCCACGGATGGTTACTGAAAAAGTAAATACCAGCGCAAATTGGGCTGATTTCTTCAGGAAGAGATTTTTTTCAATGTCGCAGTTACCTTATCGAAGTCATAAGGCTTCGCGAAGAATACGCTATGCGGTGGAAGCGTTTCTCCCTCCAGAAAGTGATTTCCGGAAGTCAGTACAATGCTTATCGGCCTGTCGATCCGACAGGCGCATCTGGCAAGCTCAACGCCGTCCATGCTACCGGGCATGTCGATATCCGTAAAGAGAACGCCGACATCAGACCGTCTCTCCAGGATTTCCAGTGCCTCGTCGGCCCCACCTGCTTCAAGGGTGTCGAAGCCGGCGTCTTCCACCATATCGACAGCCATCATCCTCAGCAGCGGATCATCTTCCACGACAAGTACAACCTGTTTGGCAAATGGTTTATGCTGGCCCATGAGTTACGCTACCTGTTGCAATTGGTTGAGTGGTGCAGTCATCTCCACCTCCAACCCTTGGCCTAAGTAACGCATTGCCACACTACCGGTTCCTAACAAGCCCATGGAAATAAGGCGCGAGCCGAAACCTCTGGACTGCGGCTCTATCACAGGTGGACCACCCGTCTCTTTCCAGTTCAGGCGGAAAGTCGCATCTTCCAGCCCGTTTTCGACTATCCACGAGACCTTTACCCGTCCATGACCGGTTGAAAGAGCGCCATATTTAAGAGCGTTCGTCGTCAGTTCGTGCAAGAGCAGCGACAGTGACAATGCACCCTTGGCATTGACGGAAATATCCTCTCCGTCGATATCCATTCTTTCGCTCATACCGAGGGTTTCCACCACACGGTGAAGGACAGCACGCACATCTGCGCTCGCCCAGTTGTTACCCAGCAGGATGTCGTGAGCGGAACTTAGGGCCTGAAGCCGTTGCTCGAAATTAAGAACCGGGCCGCTTTCCTTTACTGGCCTCAAAGTTTGTTTTGCAATCGCCTGAACCATTGCAAAAGCATTCTTCAGGCGATGGCCGATTTCACGGTTCAAAATGTGCTGCTCGGCTTCTGCACGCAACCGACCGATGGCACTCTGAATTCGATCCCCAAAGCTGCGGACGAAAGCCAGATCCTCCTCCGTCCATTCAAAGACGCCGTGGTGATGCACGAAGACGACCAGAGCAAGATGTCCCTGGTCGATGATGGGAACGTTTACCAATTGACGAATGCCGAGATCGAGTAGAGCATCCGCCGACTCTCGTGTCCGTTCATCCGTCGTAACGTCGGGAATGACAACGCTTAGCCCCGATTTCAAGTCATCGATGTAAGAGCCGTAATTCCTGAAGTGATGCAGTCCAGCCAGCGAAGAGACGCCGGGCGCGCGCCACTCCGGCTGCATCATGACAGTCTCGCGCAACGGATCGACAACACCGAACCCCGCACGGGTGGCATCAAGCGCGCGTGCCATGAGTTCGGCGGCCGTAAAGGCGATCTCCTCCAGACTACTGAGATCGCGAAGCCTGTCCCCCAGTTCTAGCAGCGTTTTCATCCGCTCTGCCGAACGTCTCTGCCTGGTGATGTCCTGTACGGTTCCAAGAAGCTTCCGTGGCCTGCCGCTGGCATCGCGCTCGAACGTTGCGTGGCGGCAAATCCAGCGCACGCCACGAGATTGGGTGACAATGCGATATTCAACGACGGCAACCGAAACGCCTTCCCGTCGCGTTTCGTCCGTCGACTGAATGCCACGGTCATCCGGATGAAGCATTTCTTCAAACTGCCGGGCGTGATAGGACGCAGCAAAGGGCACGTCGAATATGCGGCAAAACTCCGCCGACACTCGAATGTTACCTGTCTCGATATCGAGATCGAAGGTTCCGATACGGCCTGCTTCCTGCGCCGTAAGCGCCGTTTTCACGCTTTCACGGATCATCGCGTTGATCTGCCGTTGCCGCTTGACCAGTTCGTCCTTGCGGCTGGAAATTCTACGCACCTCCATATGCGCCGAAACCTGACGGGCGAGAGCTTTCAAAACAGTCCGCTGAGTACAGGTGAGGCCTTCAGGCCTTGGAACGAAATCGATGACACACAGCGCTCCCACCGCAACGCCGTCCGATAGTATCAGCGGCGCTCCTGCATAAAAACGAATGAACGGGGCACATGTTACAAGCGTGTTGCTTTCCGTTCTGCTGTCCTGCATCAGATCGGGTATGACCAGAAGATCATCAGACTTTGTTGCATGCGCGCAGACGGACTGATTGATGGGGGTCTCTGATGGCTCGAAACCGATACGCGCCTTGAACCACTGTCGGTCCTGCTCGATGAGGCTGATAAGAGCAACCGGTGTTTCACAGACTGCTGTTGCGATTGCTACAATGTCGTCAAAAACCGGCTCTGGCGCAGTGTCCATGATGTGAAGCTCTTCCAGAGCCTCCAAACGATCTAGATCATTGGCGGAAAGAACCGAAATCGAATGTGCCGTCAGATCGTCGCCGTCGATGAAATTGACCAAAATCATAAGCCCTTATAAAAAAAAGACGCTACGACCCGGTGGTATGCCAGTGACACACATGACCGAAAGACGTTCCGCCGCCATACTACAACGAAACGAATATCCTCCCGGTTTCCTTGATCTTAAAATTTATATCGACCGTGTCAGTCCGCCGTCGACGCGGATGTTCTGCCCGGTGATATAACCGCCACCGTCCGAAGCCAGAAAGGCCACGGTTGCGGCAATCTCTTCACTTTTGCCATAGCGCTGCATCGGCACCATTTCGCGGCGCTGCTCGGTCGCAGGCAAGCTATCGATCCAGCCGGGCAGAACGTTGTTTATGCGGACATTATCCGGCGCGTACTTGTCCGCGAAAATCTTTGTGTAGGCCGCAAGTCCTGCACGGAAGACCGCCGATGTCGGGAACATATCGCTCGGCTCGAAAGCCCAAGCCGTCGAGATATTGATGATGACGCCGTTTTTCTGCGCGACCATGGTCGGCGTAATAATCCGGGTCGGACGGATGACGTTCATGAGGTAGACATTGAGGCCAGTATGCCATTGCGCATCCGTAATATCGAGGATAGGCGCGCGAGGTCCGTGACCGGCGCTATTGACGAGCACGTCGATGCGTCCGAATTTTTCAAGCGTCAGATCAGCAAGCTTCTGGATATCCTCATTGGACTGGTTGGAGCCTGTAACGCCGATGCCGCCGAGTTCCTTCGCCAAGGCCTCGCCTTTGCCGGAAGACGACAGGATGGCGACCTTGTAACCGTCCTGCGCGAAACGTTGTGCGACAGCCGCACCCATCCCGCTACCACCCGCCGTTACTACAGCTACCTTTTCTGCCGACATATCGTTTCTCCAAATTGCTTCGTGGAACTTAGCCGATTAGCGCAACAAGTCGAACCAAAAGGAGTGATAGCAGGCACAGAAAAACTTTGAGAGGCCTACTTCAACCAGCCTGCTATACGGCCAACGGCTTCCGCAATATCCGAAACGGAGCCCGCATAGGAAAAGCGCATGGCACGGTGACCTTCCAGCGGATCGAAATCGAGGCCCGGCGTTGCCGCTACATCGATTTCCGCTAACATCCGCCTGGCAAATTCCATGCTGTCATTCGAGTAACGGCTTGTATCCACATAAGCGTAAAAGGCGCCATCCATAGGCGATGCCAGCGGCAGTCCCAGTTCTGGCAAACGCGCGATCAGGAAATCACGGTTCGTCCGATAGCTTTCCTTGTAGACGTCCATCTCCTCCTCAGCAGAAAACGCAGCGGTTGCTGCAAGCTGAGAAATCTCCGGTGCAGAGATATACATGCTCTGAGCAAGACATTCGACCGGGCGGATCAACGCTTCAGGCAATACCATCCAGCCAATGCGCCAGCCGGTCATGCAATAATATTTGGAGAAGGAGTTGATGACCACGGCGTTTTCGGTGATCTCGACCGCGCTCGCCTCTTCTCCCACGAAGGTCAGGCCGTGGTAGATTTCATCTGAAATGAAAGCGATGTCGCGACTGTCGCAATAGGCCGCAAGGCGCTTCAGCGCCTCCCTTCCCGTCACCGTTCCGGTCGGGTTTGCGGGGCTTGCCAGCAGCACGCCCTTCAGCTTCACTCCGGCTTTCGTCTCAGCGCGCTCGAGACTTGCTGGCGTCAGCGTATAGCCCGTTTCCGCCGTTACCGGCACTTCCACGACCGTGAGGCCCAGCGCTTTCAAGATGTTGCGGTAAGCGGGATATCCAGGCCTTGCGATGGCGACGGCATCTCCCGCATCGAACAGAGCCAGGAACGCCAGATTGAACGCCGCAGATGAACCCGTTGTCACGGCAACGCGCGCGGGGTCTATCACCACCTGGTGACGAATGCGATAATGTGCTGCGATTGTCTCGCGAAGCTCCCGCATGCCAAGCGCATCCGTATAACCGATGCGACCGGTTTTCAGCGCCGCTTCCGCCGCTTCAAGAGACGCCTTCGGCGCAGAGTGCGAGGGCTGCCCAACGGCCATGGAAATGACGGGGCGACCTGCCTGTCTACGCCGATTGGCCTCAGCCAGAATATCCATCGCATGAAATGGCTCGACTGCGCTTCGCTTGGACAAGGTTATCAAAGGCATGCTCTTTCTTTATAGTATGACGGACATTTGCCGCATTGTTGCGATCTTCACAATGACGAGATAGCAACGCCCTGAATTTATTTGCCGTATGGCAATTCCTTTAAATTAAGGTAATTGCCACCATGTGATTAACAGCTTCGAACCGATGAGGACCACTATGGCGCTTTCCCTGAAAACCAAGGCATTTGCCTGCGTGACGGCCCTCTCGGCGCTTTTCGTTTCGCTTCCCGCACACGCGCTGGACGCCCAGCAGAAAAAAGAGATTGGCGCATTCATCAAGGAATACCTGATTGAGAACCCCGAGATCATGCTCGAGGTTCAGGACGCGCTTGAGAAAAAGCAGATGGAGGCGCGTACTGCCAAGGCCGCTGATGCGGTCGGCGAAAACAGCAAGGCCCTGTTCGAATCGAAATATGATCTGGCTCTCGGAAATCCGGATGGCGACGTCACGCTCGTCGAATTCTTCGATTACAACTGTGGCTACTGCAAGCGCGCCATGGCAGATACGGATAACATTCTGAAAACCGACAAGAATGTCCGCATTGTGCTCAAGGAGTTCCCCATCCTCGGGCCAGAATCGGTCGAGGCACACAAGGTTTCCAACGCGGTGAAGCTGATCGCGCCGGAGAAGTATGCCGAATTCCAGCGCACGCTTCTCGGCAGCCGTGGCCGCGCAAACGAAGCAAGTGCCATCGAAGTTGCCACTTCGCTTGGCCTGAAGGAAGCAGAAATCCGCAAGTCGATGGCGGCAAGCCCTAACGACGCACAGGTTCAGGAAGCCTACACCCTTGCCACCAATCTCGGCATTTCCGGCACGCCTTCCTATGTCATCGGCAACGAAGCCGTTTTTGGTGCGGTCGGCGCTGGTCCTCTTAAGGAAAAAATCGCCAACATGCGTGCCTGCGGCAAGGCGACTTGCTCCTGATTATATAAAAAGCCCCTGAATAACTCCGTATCCAGACAATCCCTCGGCGCTTTCGGGCATACGGGGGCTTTTCCTTGACGGTTACGCGGTCTATAGGTGTGCCTGATTTTTTGACGGAACCGCGAATGAGCAACACGATCTTCGTCCTGAACGGCCCCAATCTCAACATGTTGGGAAAACGCGAGCCGGGCATTTACGGCGGCAAGACGCTGAAGGACATCGAGAACGACTGCGTGAAGGCCGGTGAAGAACTCGGCTTTGCCGTCGAGTGCCATCAGTCCAACCATGAAGGCTTGCTCGTGGATCTGCTACACGAAGCAGGTGAGCGCGCCGCCGGCGTCGTCATCAATCCCGGTGCTTATGGCCACACGTCGATTGCACTGCACGATGCCATTCGCGCCATCTCCGTTCCTGTCGTGGAAGTTCATATCTCGAACATTCATGCACGCGAAGAATTTCGCCATAAATCGATGATAGCGCCCGCCGCAAAGGGCATGGTCTGCGGCTTTGGACCATATGGCTACATCATGGCGCTCAACGCCTTGAAAAACATCACGGCATAAAAAGAAACAAAGAGAATAGGGTTTGTCATGTCTGAAAAGAAAAACGGTATCGACAAGGAACTGATCCGCGAACTCGCGAACATCCTCAACGACACCGATCTTTCCGAGATCGAAGTAGAGCAGGAAGATTTGCGCATCCGCGTTTCCCGCTCGGCTCCACCCGCCACGGTCTATGCCGCAGCACCCGCTTACGCTCCTGCCCCGGCTGCCGCCTCTGCCGCTGCTCCGGCAGTTGCATCGCCTGCTGCGCCCGCCGCATCGGCAGCCCCTGCCCGCAACCCGGCCAACACCGTGACATCGCCGATGGTTGGCACGGTTTACCTGTCGCCTGCTCCGGGCGCACGCGCTTTCATCGAAGTCGGCGCAACCGTCAAGGAAGGCCAGACGCTTCTCATCGTTGAAGCCATGAAGACCATGAACCAGATCCCGGCGCCTAAGTCCGGCAAGATCACGGAAATCATCGTCAACGACGCTCAGCCCGTGGAGTATGGTGAAGCCCTCGTGGTCATCGAATAAGGGCGGCTGACCATGGTTTCCAAAATCCTCATAGCCAATCGCGGCGAAATAGCCCTTCGCGTGCTTCGTGCCGCCAAGGAACTCGGCATCCCGACCGTTGCCGTACACTCGACGGCGGATGCGGACGCCATGCATGTGCGCCTTGCCGACGAAAGCGTCTGCATCGGCCCGCCGCCTTCCCGTGACAGCTATCTCAACATCCACCAGATCGTTGCGGCCTGCGAAATCACCGGCGCGGATGCGGTTCACCCCGGCTACGGCTTCCTTTCGGAAAACGCAAAGTTTGCGGATATTCTGGAAGCGCACGGCATCACCTTCATTGGGCCGACCGCTGACCACATCCGCATCATGGGCGACAAGATCACCGCCAAGCAGACCGCGCAGGAACTCGGAATTCCCGTCGTTCCTGGTTCTGATGGCGAAGTGAAGCCTGAGAATGCGCTGGAAATTGCTAAGACGATTGGCTTCCCTGTGCTCATCAAGGCAACCGCTGGCGGTGGTGGACGCGGCATGAAGGTTGCCAAGACCGAGGCCGATCTGGAAGAAGCCGTTTCGACTGCCCGTTCCGAAGCGCTGGCCGCTTTCGGCAACGACGCCGTCTACATGGAAAAATATCTGGGCAAGCCGCGCCACATCGAGGTGCAGGTTTTCGGTGATGGCGAAGGCAATGCGATCCATCTCGGCGAACGCGATTGCTCTCTGCAACGCCGCCACCAGAAGGTGCTGGAAGAGGCCAATTCCCCTGCTCTTACCGTCGAGCAGCGTATGCAGATCGGCGAAGTCTGCGCCAATGCTATGCGCAAGCTCAAATATCGCGGTGCAGGCACAATCGAGTTCCTCTATGAAAACGGCGAGTTCTATTTCATCGAAATGAACACCCGTCTTCAGGTGGAGCATCCGGTCACGGAAGCCATCACCGGCATGGACTTGGTGCAGGAGCAGATTCGCGTCGCTTCGGGTCAGGGGCTTTCGGTCACACAGGCGGATATCGAATTCCATGGCCACGCCATCGAATGCCGTATCAATGCCGAAGACCCGCGCACCTTCGTGCCGTCTCCCGGCACGCTGACCTATTTCCATACGCCCGGCGGTCTCGGCGTGCGCGTGGATTCGGGTGCCTATCAGGGCTACAAGATCCCGCCTTACTACGACAGCATGATCGGCAAGCT
>JAAIGE0100089610.1_pt1 | contig 10822 bp, 9 predicted proteins | sample 6487951 | NCBI WGS metagenome assembly JAAIGE01 (sample SAMN13974128, study PRJNA590717) | phyllosphere metagenome | biome: tomato field; feature: multiple bacterial spot infested tomato fields; material: tomato leaves; isolation source: leaves from tomato fields | host: Solanum lycopersicum ... | reverse complement strand
GCCTACATCGGCGAGCAGCGCGAGGCCACGGGCAGCCTGCCGACCGACAAGACACTGACCGTCGAGCGGTCCCGCGACGAGGTCGGCGACTGGCGCGTCATCCTCCATTCCCCGTACGGCATGCACGTGCACGCCCCGTGGGCGCTGGCCGTGAACGCGCGCATCCGCGAGCGTCTCGGCGTCGAAGGCGCCGCCGTCGCCAGCGACGACGGGATCATCGCGCGCGTGCCCGACACCGATGCCGAGCCGCCGGGCGCAGAACTCTTCGTCTTCGACGCCGACGAGCTCGAGCAGCTCGTGACCTCCGAGGTCGGCGGCTCCGCGCTGTTCGCCTCGCGCTTCCGCGAGTGCGCCGCGCGGGCCCTCCTCCTGCCGCGCCTGAACCCGAACAAGCGATCGCCGCTCTGGCAGCAGCGCCAGCGCTCCGCGCAGCTGCTCGAGGTCGCCAAGGAGCACCCGACCTTCCCGATCATCCTCGAAACCCTGCGCGAGGTGCTGCAGGACGTCTACGACCTGCCCGCCCTGCTGCGTATCGCGCGGAGCATCGCGGACCGCCGCATCCGCCTCGTCGAGACGACGACCAGCTCGCCGTCGCCGTACGCGCGCGACCTGCTCTTCGGATATGTCGGAGCGTTCATGTACGAGGGCGACTCGCCCCTCGCCGAGCGGCGCGCGGCCGCGCTCTCGGTCGATCCGGCGCTGCTGAGCGAGCTGCTCGGCAAGATCGAGATGCGCGAACTGCTCGACCCGGGGGTCATCGAGCAGTACGAGCGCGAACTGCAGCGGCTCGATCCGACGCGGCGGGTGCGCGGCGTCGAGGGTGTCGCCGATCTGCTGCGTCTGCTCGGTCCGCTCTCGGCCGCCGAGGTCGCCGAGCGGCTCGAGGGAGCGTCCGCCGATCCCGACGCGCCGGCGCCGGCCGCGACCGAAGCGGATGCCGCGGCCCTCCTCGACGAGCTCGTCGAGGCACGCCGGGCGATCCGCGTCACGTTCGGCGGCGTCGCCCGCATCGCCGGCATCGAAGACGCGGGCCGCCTGCGCGACGCTCTCGGCGCGGCGCTGCCCGTCGGCATCCCGACCGCGTTCCTCGAACCCGTCGCCGATCCGCTCGCCGACCTCGTCGCCCGCTACGCGCGCACGCACGGACCGTTCCGCACCTCCGACGTCGCGACCCGCCTCGGCGTCGGCGGCGCGGTCGCGCGCCAGACGCTGCAGCGACTCGAGGCGCAGGGGCGCCTGGCGAGCGGATTCTTCCTGCCCGCCGACTCCGCGCACACCGACGACCTGGAGTGGTGCGACAGCGAGGTGCTGCGCCGGATCCGGATGCGGTCGCTCGCCGCGATCCGCGGCAGCGTCGAACCCGTCGCCCCCGACGCGCTCGGCCGCTTCCTGCCGGTCTGGCAGCATCTGACCCGTCCGCTCGAGGGCGTCGACGGGGTGCTCGCCGTCGTCGAACAGCTGGCGGGTGTGCCGCTGCCGGCGAGCGCGTGGGAGTCCCTCATCCTCCCCTCGCGCGTCCGCGACTACTCCCCCGCACTGCTCGACGAGCTCACCGCGACCGGCGAGGTGCTGTGGTCGGGTCACGGCTCGCTGCCCGGTCGGGACGGCTGGATCGCCCTGCACCCGGCGGATGCGGCATCCCTCACCCTGCAGGTGCCCGACGACGAGCCCACCCCGTTCGAGCAGTCGATCCTCGACGCGCTCAGCGCGGGCGGCGCGTACTTCGCGGGCCAGCTCGCCGGCATGGTCGAAGCGCCGAACGAGCAGTCCGTCATCGACGCGCTGTGGAACCTGACCTGGTCGGGGCGGGTGACGAACGACACGTTCGCCCCGGTCCGCGGGCTGCTCGGCGGCGGGTCGCAGGCCCATCGCGTGACCCGGCGCACCCCGCGCAGCCGCATGTTCCGCGGCACGCCGATCGCGGCAGCCGCACGTCCCGCACCGCAGCGTCCCGCGATGGTGGGCGGGCGGTGGTCGCTGCTGCCGACGCCCGACACCGACGCCACGCTGCGGGCGACGGCGACGGCCGGGCTGCTGCTCGAGCGCTACGGCGTCGTCACGCGCGGCTCGGTGCAGTCCGAGGGTGTGCCCGGCGGGTTCGCGCAGGTCTACCGGATCCTCGCCGGATTCGAGGATGCCGGGCACTGCCGCCGTGGCTACTTCGTCGAGAAGCTGGGCGCCGCCCAGTTCGCCACCTCCGCCACCGTCGACCGGCTGCGGGAGTTCGCCTCCGTCCCCGAGCCCGCGCCGCTCACGGCACGGACCCTCGCGGCGACCGACCCGGCGAACCCGTACGGTGCAGCCCTCAACTGGCCCGCGCTCGAGGGTGTGAACCACCGGCCCGGGCGCAAGGCGGGCGGGCTCGTCGTGCTCGTGGACGGCGCCCTCGTGCTGTACCTCGAGCGCGGCGGGCGCACCGCGCTGGCCTTCACCGACGACGAGGAGGTCCTCGCCGCCGCCGCCCGCAGCCTCGTCGACACCGCCCGCGCGCGGAAGCTCGACACCCTCACGATCGAGCAGGTCAGCGGCGCATTCGTCTACACGACCGCCGCTGGCCGCGCCCTGCGCGACGCCGGGTTCGTCGAATCGCCGAAGGGCCTCACGCTGCGGCGCGGGGCTCGCGAGCCGCAGCGAGCGTAGGGAGGCCGGATGCCCGAGGGCGACACCGTCTTCCGCGCCGCGCGGAAGCTCCACGAGGCGCTCGCCGGCCACGAGGTGACCCGTTTCGAGGTGCGGGTGCCGCGCAGCGCGACCGTCGACCTGCGCGGCGAGACCGTGCGCGAGGTCGTCCCCCGCGGCAAGCACCTCCTCATGCGCATCGGCGCGCAGACCCTGCACTCGCACCTCAAGATGGAGGGCCGCTGGCACGTCTACCGGCCCGGGCAGAGATGGCGCGCGCCCGCGTTCCAGGCGCGTGCGATCGTCGGGACGAGACCCGCGGATGCCGTCGGTTTCGAGCTCGCCATGGTCGAGGTCCTGCCGACCGCCGACGAGGGCCGCGTCGTCGGGCACCTGGGGCCCGATCCGCTGGCCGCCGACTGGGATGCCGCTGAGGCGGTGCGCCGGGTCGCCGCCGACGAGCGGGCGATCCACGTCGCGCTGCTCGACCAGCGGAACGTGGCCGGGTTCGGCAACGAGTACGCCAACGAGCTGCTGTTCGTGCGCGGCATCCGTCCTACCGCCCTCGCGCGCGACGTCGACGTGGCGGGTCTCATCGACACCGGGGTGCGGATGATCCGCGCGAACCGCGACCGGCAGGGGCGGACGTTCACGGGCGACAACCGCCCCGGCAAGCAGACGTGGGTCTACGGGCGCGGCGGCAAGCCGTGCCGCCGGTGCGGCACCCTCATCCAGGGGTCCGAGCTCGGGGCGCGCGCGACGAGCGAGCGGATCGTCTTCTGGTGCCCCGTCTGCCAGCCGTGACGGGGGCTCACTCCTCGGGTGGCAACCCTTCGATGCGGTAGCGACGTTCGATGCCCGCCGTCGCGCGGCCCCACTCGCTCTCCGCCGTGCGACGCTGGTGCGCGCGGAACGCCTGCGCGTCGGTGAAGAGCTCCTCGACCGACCACGCGCGACCCCCGCCGAGCGGCGTGATCTCGAACAGCAGGCACCCGGGCTCGGCCCGCGTGCGCTCGATGTGCGCGTCGAGGTGGCGACGCACGGCATCCGCTTCTTCCTGCGTGTGACAGATCATCCGGCCCGACAGACGGACTCCCCCGATGTCGACCATCAGTGACCGATGTACCGGCCGGGCCGGTGGTTGAGGGCGAGCACGAGGTTCAGCACGACGGCCCCCGCAGCGCTGAGGAGGACGTTCGGCCAAGGGACGACGAGGAGGGCCAGGAGGATGACGAGGACATCGAAGACCATCATGGTCCACCCGACGCGGATGCCGGTCGCATCCTGGATGATCAGTGCCACGACGTTGATCCCGCCGAGGCTCGCGCCGTGCCGGAACACGATGAGCAGCCCGATCCCGGCGAGCAGGTTCCCCGCGACGGTGCCGAAGACCGGGTCGATCCGCTCGACGACGAACATGTGCTCGATGAGCACCGAGAACCCCGAGACCGCACCGATGCAGACGAGGGTGCGGAGCGCGAAGTCCCAGCCGCGCTTCCAGACGGCGAGGATGCCGAAGGGCAGGTTGACGACCGCGAACAAGGCCCAGAAAGGCCACGAGACGGCGTAGTTCAGCAGCAGCGAGAGGCCCGCGGTACCGCCGGTGACGGCGGTGCTGAGGTGCAGCAGGAACAGGCCGAGCGACACGGTGAAGGTGCCCGTCGCCAACCCCACGACGTCGTCGAGCCATGAATGCGGAGCGGCTTTCTGCTCGAACACGAGCGACGGACCGGTCTCGGGAGCGGCGGAGTCGATCGGGTCTGCGGGCGCGGTCACCGAATCAGGTTACCCAGCCCAGGTCAACCCCATGATTTCGGTGGTCTCGGGGGAATGAAATGCCTTGTGGGACGTTGTATCCGTCAAGGAGGACCCGTGGGCAAGAACTACATCGACATCGAGAACGACCGAGGCGAGACGCTGCGCTACCGCAAGCACGCCAACGGACGTGGCTTGATCGCGAACGGCGCCAAGGTGCACCCGAGCGCGGTCGTCGAAGCGGGCGCCTACGTCGAACCGGGAGCGCAGATCGCGGCCGGGGCGCGGATCGGACGCGGCGTCTGGATCGAACCCGATGCCATGATCGGCCCGAACGCCGAGATCGCGCCGCACGCGCACATCGGCCCGGGCGCCGTGATCGGCGCGGGCGCGAAGATCGGCGTGCGCTGCTTCGTCGGGGCGGGCGCCCGTGTGGCGAACGAGTCGCTGATCGGCGACGACGAGAGCATCGGCGACGGCGAACGTGTCGCGACCGACCGTCGCGGGCTGCGACTGGCGGCCTGACCTGATCGGACGACCCGACCCTCACCCGGTCGGGTCGTTGTCCGTGCTGCGGGTTAGCCTCGGCGGGTGAGTACTCCCCGGTCGCGTCGTGTCGTCCTCGCGGCCGTGATCGGGATGCTGGTGGTCGTCGGCGTCTGGGTGGTGTGGTCCGCCGTGCCCGAGCCCGCTGGTGTCCCCGAGCCCGCTGGTGTTCCCGAGGACGCGGTTGCCTACACGGTCGAACGGGTGGTCGACGGCGACACCCTCGTCGCGCGGGGGCCGGACGGTGAGGTCCGTGTGCGCCTCATCGGCATCGACACCCCCGAGGCCCGGCCCGAACCGGAGTGCGGGGCGGATGCCGCGACCGCCCGGCTGCGCGAACTTGCCCCCGACGGGAGCCGGGTCTGGGCGACCGCCGACCGGGAGCCGGTCGACCGGTACGACCGTGCGCTGCGCTACCTCTGGACGCCTGACGGGGTGTTCGTCAACGAGACGCTCGTCGCCGAGGGCCACGCTGAGACGCTCCGCATCCCGCCGAACACGCGCTACGCGACGCGGTTCGCCGACGCGCAGCGCACCGCCGAGGCGGAGGGCATCGGCCGGTGGGGGTCGTGCTGAGACCCGCGCGGCTACGCTGACAGGCATGGCGACACGCGGCGGACCCCAGCGCAAGGGCGGCCGCCCCGGCCCGGGGAAGGCTTCGGCGAAGACGTCTGCCAAGCCGAAGTCGCCGGCGAAGCCGCGCCCGAAGGCCGTGCCGGAGCCGGCGACCGTCGCGGCACCTCCCGCGGGACCGTTCCGGCTGGGCGCCGTGCCCGGCGCGACGCCCGCCAAGTGGATCGACACCTGGAAGACGCGGATGCCGCGCACGCCGCTCGAGCTCGTCCCCCTGCTCGTCGCGGAGCAGCGCGCGGCGTTCGAGCGGGGCGAGGTCGACGCCGCGATCGTGCGGTTGCCGATCGACCGCGACGGGCTGCACGTCATCCCCCTGTACGAGGAGACGACGGTCGTCGTGTGCGCCGCGGACTCGCACCTGACCGCCGCCGACGAGCTGACCGTCGAGGACCTCGCCGGCGAGGTGCGGATCGTCCCGCGCGACGATGTGCTCGACCTCGACGTGCCGGGAACCGAGGCGCCCCGCTTCGCTGCACCCGCGACGACGGGCGAGGCGATCGAGACCGTCGCCGCCGGGGTCGGGATCGTCATCGTGCCGATGTCCCTCGCGCGGCTGCATCACCGCAAGGACGTGACGTCCCGCCCGCTCGCGGGGGCCCCGGCATCCGCTGTCGCCCTGGCGTGGCCGGCGGACGGGACGACCGAGCTGGTCGATGCGTTCGTGGGCATCGTGCGGGGCCGCACCGCCAACTCGTCCCGCTGACACGCGGCGTTCGGCCTCCGACCGGGCATTTAGACTGGACGGATGGCCCCGCTCGTCTACCTCTGCGTGCGCCCGCAGGTGGATGCCGCGGACGGCGAGTACGCGTCGTTCCAGCACGCGATGGGCGTCGACGAGACCGGGCTCGAGCGGTGGAACCTCGTCGAGGACGACCTGCCCGCCGAGGCGTTCACCCGGTGGCGCGGATTCGTCGTGGGTGGGAGCCCGTACAACACGACCGATCCCGCCGACACGAAGCCGGTGGAGCAGCGGCGGATCGAGGCGGGCCTCGGTGCGGTCGCGCAGGCTGCCGCGGCGGGCCGGACGACCGCGCTGTTCACGTGCTTCGGGATCGGGGTCGCCTCGCGCGCGTTGGGTGGCGAGGTGACGCGGGACTACCCGGAGGGGACGGGACCCACCGGCATCCGTCTCACCGAGGACGGTCGTCGCGATCCGCTGTTCGGCGACCTGGCACCGGAGTTCAGCGCGCTGACGGCGCACAAGGAGGGCACCTCGCGTTTGCCCGAGGGTGCCGTGCTGCTCGCCACGAACGACGACTGCCCGGTGCAGGCGTACCGGCTGGGCGAGCGGCTGTACGCGACGCAGTTCCACCCCGAGCCGACCGGGGTCGCCTTCACCGAGCGGATGACGATCTACCGCAACCACGGCTACTTCGACGCGGACGAGTACGACGCCGTCGCGGCGCACGTGCTGTCGGCCGACCTCGCCGAGCCGCAGCGTCTGTTGCGCCGTTTCGCTGCCATGTTCTGACCCGGTCGCCGGGCATCTACACGATGCGTGGTGCTGGTGTGCACACGCGAGCCGCGTGAGGCGACACCGACCCCACGGGTCGTGCGGACGTCAGGCGCGGGCGAGGGCGAGTTCGCCGCGGCGTCCGCGGATCCAGAGCGCGATCGGGACGAGCACGACGACGGCGGCCGCGATGAACGCCGCGATGGCGATCGGGGTCGACTGGGGCTCGCTCACGGTGCGGCCGACGCCGATCCAGAGCAGGCCCCACGCCGAGGCGAGGGCCGGGGCGAGGCGGCCGCCCGTGCCGATCGCGCTGGCCGCGGCGATGAGGGCGACGACGATGAGGACGGCGACGCCCCACGCGTTCGCGGCCCGACCCCACGACTCGGGAGCGACCTCGGTCGTGAGCCAGGCTGTCGTGTTGGCGACCGTGGCCAGCGTCACCCATCCGAGGTGGAGCCCCACGGTGACGTCCGCGAAGAGCGTCTCGGCCACCGTCCGCGGCGGGTTCAGGACGAGCAGACGCATGGTCCAGCCGAGCGCGACGAGGAGCGCGACGATCGTCACGACGGTCAGCAGGAGCGTCGTGTACTGGGCCGCGAGCAGCCACAGACCATTCAGGACGGCCGTCAGGGCGATCGGGTAGCCGACGCGACGCTGACGGTCGCTACCGCGCTGCGACGGCAGCGCCTGCCAGACCGTGTACGCGATCATGAACGTGTAGATAACGCTCCAGATCGAGAACGCGGAGCTCGCCGGCGCCAGCACGGTCGAGGTCGCGGAGAGCGCGCCGTTCTGCAGATCCTGCACCGGGGTGCCGCCGAAGACGCCCGAGCCGAACAGCGCGGCGATGATCATGAACGTCACCGCCGAGATGACGACGATCTGACGTGTCAGGTCGGAGGAGCGGGATGCGGTGGAGCTCATCATGGCGCGACGGTACGTCGCGCCCCGGCGGCGCAGCGAGCTCTTGACAGTCGGATGCCGGGGCGCCCAACGCGGTCGCGGTTCCGGATCTTCGGGCGGGATCTCAACACTCGTGCGCTTCGATCCGAATCCGGTGCCGTTCTCCGGATCCGGGGGACGGCGAGATGACGGGGTGGGGTGCGGGCACGGGCACAGGCGGCCGATGGGCTCGCAAAGCGGTTCGCCGTGCGGGGCACGGTGTCCGACGCTGCGACGTGGTCGGGGCGAGGCGCTGAGTGCGATCCGCGCGTGCTCATCCAGCACCTTGGAAGATGAGAGGACTCTCATTTTTGAGGTGTCCACATCATGTGATCCGGGCCGGTTTTGCCGGGGTGGATGTCGGTGGTCAGTGGCAGAGTGCAGGTATGACGGATGCGGCGGAAACCCCCGGTGGCGAGGGCTATCTCGTCACCTTGGCGGGGGTCGTCGCGGATGCGGGTGATGTGGCCGTCGAGCTTGCGAGGGCGCAGGTCCGGGAGCTGCGGATGCTGGCCGCCGCCGGCCGTCTCGCGGAGGCGCAGATCGCGCAGCGGAACGCCCGGGTGCAGGTGCATGACATGGCGTTGCGATCGATCGCGGCCGAGGTCGGTGGGGTGTTGCGCGTCACCGATCGGACCGTGCAACGCCGAATCGGTGAAGCACGGACCCTGATCGAAGGGTTTCCCGCGACTGTCGAGGCGTGGGAGCAAGGCCGCATCGTTCGAGGCCACGCGATCGCGATCGTCGAGACCGGGACGAGTCTGCCCGCGGAGATGTGGGCGGAGTTCGAGCAGGTGGCGATCACCCGGTGTGAACGGGACACTCCGAACCGGGTGCGAGGTGAGTTGGAGATCCTCGCGCACCGGATGCATCCTCGCTCGTTCGCGGAACGGCACGAGGAAGCCGCCGCTGGCAGGTGCGTGCGGATCGTCCCGGGGCGGGATGGGATGAGCGACGTGGTCGCGACCCTCCCGACCGTGATCGCCGAGGGGATCCACGACCGGCTCACGCAGCAAGCGCGGGCGATCATCGACACCCGCGACGAACGGGCCGCCGCGTACGGCGGGGCTGGTGCCGCGTTCGGGGCCGCAGTCACGCAGCGCGACAGCGACAGCGACAGCGACAGCGACAGCGACAGCGGCGATGCCGCCGCGATCGTTGCGACCGACCAGCGGTCCACCGACCAGGTCCGCGCAGACGTGTTCGCCGACCTCCTCCTCGCCGGCACTCCCGCGCTCGACGACACCCGCGACACCACCGCGGGACCGCTCGGCGCGATCCGCGCCCGCGTGCAGGTCCTCGTCCCCGCAGCGACGCTCACCGGCGAGGACGATGGGCCGAGCGACCTCGCCGGGCGCTCCCCCATCGACCCCGCCACGGCGCGCACGCTCGCCGGCGGCACCCACATCTGGGAGCGCCTGTTCCACGACCCGACCACCGGGGTCACGGTCTCGACCGACTCTTACCGGGTCCCGTCGGGGATGCGCCGGTTCCTGCAGGCACGGGATCAGCACTGTCGGTTCCCCGGGTGTCGCGTCGCCGCGATCCGCTGCGAGGTCGATCACACGCGCGATCACGCGCTCGGCGGCAGAACCGAACTCTCGAACCTCGCCCACCTGTGCCAGAGGCATCACTCCATGAAGCAGTTCACCGCCTGGCGGGTCCGACAACTGAAGGGTGGAGTCCTGGAATGGACCTCACCCCTCGGCAGGACCTACCGCGAAGACGCACCCACCCCGGCGGTCGCCTTCACCCCTGCCGGACCACCATCACCACCGACCGCAGCAGCGGAACCCGCACCCTTCTGAGGAACACCACACATCGCAGTACCCGCGGGCGGAATCAGGGATGCACCGCGGAAACACCCGCATCGCGGCGAGCCTCGTCGGGCACGAGGCCGACCCATACACATGTGGGGCGTTCCGATGCCCGCAGGAGTCAGGCGCCCCGCCCACACAGCGCCAACGCCAACGCCAACGCCAACGTCAGTCCCAGCACCAGCGCACGCGCCGGCGCCGGCGCGACCTACTCCCCGATGACGACCGCGGAGTCCGGCGCGACGACGAGTCGATCGCCCTCGCGACCGGGGTCGGTCGACGCGATCCAGACGTCACCGCCCGGCACGTCCCAGGGCTCGCTCGACAGGTTCACGACCACGCGCGCACCACCGCGTTGGAGCATGTACCGGTTGCCCGACGCCGTCGGCAGCACCTCGGCATCCCGACCACCGGGACCCGGGTGCGTCAGCTCAGGGCGCGAACGCCGCAGCTCGGCCAGCCGCCGGTACAGGTCCAGCAGCCGCGCGTGATCGCCGACCTCGAGCTCCGACCAGTCCAGCTTCGACCGCTCGAACGTCGCCGGCTCGTTCGGATGCGGCACGATGCTCTCGTCCCAGCCCATCTTCACGAACTCCTCGATGCGTCCCTTCGCGGTCGCCTCGGCGAGCTCGGGCTCGGGGTGCGACGTGAAGAACTGCCACGGCGTCGACGCGCCCCACTCCTCGCCCATGAACAGCATCGGCGTGCCGGGAGCGGTCAGCGTCAGCACCGCGGCCACCGCCAGCCGGTCCGTGGACAGCGTCGCCGTCAACCGGTCGCCCGCCGCGCGGTTGCCGATCTGGTCGTGGTCCTGCGCGTACGTCACCAGCCGCCACGACGCCGACTCGTCGGGCACCGGCTTGCCGTGATCGCGCTCCCGGAACGACGAGTAGGTCCCGTCGTGGAAGAAGCCCTTCGTCCACACCTTCGGCAGCGCCTCCGGATCGGCGAAGTCCTCGTAGTACCCCACCGTCTCGCCCGTCAGAGCCACGTGCACAGCGTGATGCCAGTCGTCCGACCACTGCGCCGTCAGACCGTACCCGCCGGCCTCGCG